>Ga0316208_1001182_pt1 | contig 25857 bp, 22 predicted proteins | sample 3monopyrite_MG_FD_204944 | JGI IMG/M metagenome (GOLD analysis project Ga0316208, IMG submission 204944) | Microbial mat bacterial communities from mineral coupon in-situ incubated in ocean water Damariscotta River, Maine, United States -... | ecosystem: Environmental > Aquatic > Marine >... | reverse complement strand
GATAATCAAGCATCTCAGAGATATACGGCGATTGACTAATTATACGGGGACAGTCTTGTTGGGTCTTAGTTTCAGCCGCTGCAACTGAAAAGGGTACATGTATAAGGTAGAGGAAAAATAAAGGAAAAAACTTCATCTTCATTTGTCCTGATAAGGTTGCCACAATACTTCACTCCCGTTTTCATGGCGAGCCAGAACTCTGGCAATAACAAATAATAAATCGGAGAGACGGTTTAAATAGCTAACACTAAAAGTACTTAATGATTCGTCTTTGGCTAATGTAACAACGCGTCTTTCTGCACGGCGACAGACTGTTCTAGCTAAGTGACAAGCCGATGTCGCATGTCCACCTGATGGAAGAATGAATTCTTTTAAGTTGGGTAAATCAGCATTAAAAGCATCTAATGTATTTTCAAGAAAGGTAATGTAGCTTTCATCCAGTGCAGCATGTCCAGGAATACAAAGTTCACCACCTAAATCAAAGAGGTGATGCTGCACTTTGTTTAAACACGTTGTTATTTTATCATCAATATCATGTGCTAATATCATGCCTATAATGCTGTTGAGCTCATCAACAGTGCCAAAAGCTTCAACTCGAATGTGATCTTTTGCTACACGTGAACCATCACCCAGACCGGTATCACCTTTGTCACCAGTACGGGTGTAAATTTTTGATAGTCGATTCCCCATAAAATATCCTCGTTTAATTAACCTTCGGTTAGTTTGTATATAACAGGCAGTTCAAGTTCTATATCATGATCTAACCATTTTGAAATATTAGGAAGTTGATCAACCTTTCTTAATGCCACAATCGCAGCCTGATCTAAAACAGAATAACCCGAACTATTATTAAGTTGAATCTCTTTTATTTTGCCAGAAGAAGAGAGGCGTAATGATAATAATACTTTTCCCTGCCAGTTACGTTTTTGTGCCAGTTTTGGGTAGGTGAAATACTGGCTTAACTCTTTATAAATAATGGAAATAACGCGTGCTTCAGATTTCTTTGTTATTTGTGCAGGTGATGGCGTGATTTTCGGTTTGGTACTTTGTTTAGTAAGTTTTTCTTTTTCATTATCTTTGGAATGTGAGGTGGCTTTTTTTATTTGTTGTACTTTAGGTGTTACTGGTTTTTTATCTCTTTGCGGTCTTATTACCACTTCTTTTATTTTTATTGAAAGGCTGCTTCCTGTCGTGCCAGGAAGTATCATCGTCGTTGTATTATTTGAAATCATCACCACACTAGCATGAATAGCGAACGAGGCTATTATAAACAGGCTAAGTGGTGATAATAGATTCATATTAAGTATTAAAAACCACGGTAAACAATAGAAATATAAGCGCTTGCACCAGGATTATTATATTTTGATACTGTTTCATATTTTGCATCAAGTAAATTATCTATTTTCCATTTAATTGACATTTTATCAGTAACAGCATAGCTGGCTCTTAAATTAATAAGACTATAGCCGTTGAGTTTAGTGTTGTTGCTTGTATCATCATAGCGGTAACCTTGAGCAATAATACTTAATCCTGTACTCCACTTACCCGATGTTTTGTCCATATTCAAACGAAACGATTTTTGTGCTCGACGTTGTAAAATTTTATTTGTTGTTGTATCTCGTGGGTCGAGTACTGATATTTCTGCCTGAGTATCCCAACCTGCAAGTTTAGTCGTCACACGAATTTCAACACCATCTATTTGAGCTTTGTTGACATTTGATGGTGGCCAGCCAGAAATTAAATTATCTATTTGAGTGTTATAGAAACTAAAGCTAGCATCACCCCAGCTGTGTTTTTTTCGTAACTCTATTTCAGCTGTTTTTGAATATTCTGGTTTCAGGGTAGGATCACCTCCACCAAAACCGGTATCAGGATAGTATAATTGGTTGAATGTGGGAGCTCTAAAGGCAGTACCGTAAGAACTAATTAAACGAAAAGTTTTCGAAAAATCATGTCCCCAGGCAAGGTTGCCCGTTACATGTGAACCAAATGCCTGATTATTATCATTTCTTAAAGCATATTGAATATCATTTTTATCACCATTCCATTGGTGCTGAATATATCCCGCGGTATTGTTGCGGCTTGTTTCATTATAAACGGTCGTGCTCACGACAGAATCATTCTGATAATCAAGACCAACGGTTAAAATTTGATTATTGTTAAGGTCTATATCATTTTGCCATGTATAACTGGTACGACGAGTATTGAATCTTGATTTAAATGTTAGATCAGAAAAATTGTCACTCTCATCAAGACTTTCTGAGGCATTGATTTTTATATTCCAGTTTTTAAGTGGGCGAGCAGTATATTGCAGGCCGCTAGTTTGCTGTACATATTTACTATTATTAGACGAACCGTCATATTCAGTACTTCCGTTTGCATGCAGAGTATTTAATTGTAGCGATGAAGAGTCACTTAACTTATGTGATAGATTAAAGCTAACAGAATTATTACTGTAGCCATCATTGTCTGTTTCCGTATCATCTTTTGCATCAAAACCATTTGTTTTAAGTTGAGCCGCATTGAGAGAGTAAGTTGTATCACCTATAGATTGTGAAATACCCGCAGCTATATTGCTTGTTGCATAACTACCATAACCCATTTCAAGATTAGCTTGTTCTTTATTACCTTTTTTGGTGAAGATTTGAATAACGCCACCAATGGCTTCTGAGCCATAAAGTGAAGAGCGTGGTCCTCTAACTATTTCAATACGTTCAATTTGACTAACCGGAATATGCTGAAATGCAATGCTGCCACTTGTTGCTGAACCAACCTTGATGCCATCGATCATAACCAATACATGTGAAGAACTGGTGCCACGCATAAACATGCTTGTTGCTTTACCCGTACCACCATTATTAGTCATATCAATACCACTGATTGCAGTGAGCAATTCGCGTAAATCATTTGGTTGTTGTTGTTCTATTTGTTTTGCTGTTATGACTGTCACTGATGCTAACGATTCATCAGCAGTTTGAGCAGTACGTGTAGCGGTAACAATAATTGGAGATTGTTCTTCTGCTATGGCAGACAACGCCGGAAAATTTAATGCTGTGGCTGCAGCAACCATAAGAACAGGTTTACTAAATTTCATTTGGATCCCTCGAGTAATACGCACACCCGCGCGTTTTATTTTTATAAATAACAGAGGGAAAAGGGTTCGGAGAGTAAAGCAATCCGCCCGCAATCGCCCTCCGCGATACACTACGATCACTTCAGGCCGGTCTCCGGGCTTTCGAGTCACAAGCAAACTTACGTGGTGTAAGCTGATTATGGAATGAATCGCCTTCCCATGTCAGATGACACAGTGGCAGGGATGATTCACTTTAACTCGACTACCGTTGCGGGGGCAGCGTCGGAATTGATTTTACCGATAAAATAAACCGGGTAATTTCGCACCGACTTCTCGTTTCACCTTGCCAAATAGAGTTTTGGAAAGGCACCTGAAGTTGTAAAAGTGGCGAGACTTTAGCGATCTTATGGGAGGGTGTCAAATGAGATTTATAATTGAAATAGGGTGTTATGAGGAATAAACAAGGTATTTCAAATAGTTAGGGGGGTATCTTAATTAACTATTTATACTATAGAGCTATGGTCGATGGTCGTAGATAGATTTGTCGGCCTGAAGGCCGACCTACGCAAATCAAAATAAGTTCTTGTAGGTCGGCCTTCAGGCCGACGCGGTGTTGAGCCATTCGACTTAACTTGCAATAAACCAACGCTGTCCATCGTGGATTATGTCTTTAAGAGGATGCTGGTATAGCGTACTTAAATTTTTCTCGGTTAAGACCTCATCACATGTCCCTTTAACGGTACGACCATCACCAAAAATTAATAATGCATGATCGCAATAGCGTGCCGCGAGATTAACGTCATGTAATACAAATACATTTGCAATATTATTCTTCGAAGTTAATAACTTCATAACATCGTGTTGATGGTGAATATCTAAATGATTAACTGGTTCATCAAGTAAACGGATAGACGTTTGTTGAACAAGTAAGGTTGCTAATGCCACGCGCTGGCGTTCACCACCCGATAAGGTGAGAATAGAACGCGTAGAAAAATCGGTTAAGCCAACAAGCACTAATGCATCAAGCGCCATTTTATGATCATCTTCAGATTCCCATTGCCAGCTTTTAAGGTGAGGATGACGACCTATTAATACACTTTCTAAAACCGAGCCCGGAAAATGATCTTCCTGATGTTGTAAAAGTAAACCAAGTTGTTGAGCGATTTCTTTACGAGGTAAATTATAAAGAGGTCTTTCACTTAAACTTATATCACCGGATAAAGCCGGCAACAAACCCGCAAGGGTATGCAGTAGGGTTGTTTTACCACAACCATTCATGCCTAATATTGCCCAGTTTTGACCTGCATTTATAGATAAGTTTAAATCGCTACACACTTGTGTCTTCGCAATTTTAACATTTAAATCTCTACAACTTAAAAGACTCATTGTTTTGCATCCCTTTGTAATAAATATAAAAACAAAGGAATGCCTATGAGTGCAGTAATAATACCAACAGGGAGTTGTTGCGGAGCAATCATTGTTCTTGCAACGGTGTCAGCCACTAAAACTAAAATACCGCCACCGAGTGTTGCGGCTGGTAATAAAAAACGATGATCGGTTAATCCGGTCAGGCGAATTAAATGCGGCACGATAAAACCAACAAAACCAATACTGCCTGCTTGCACAACGGCGGCGGCAGTAAGCAGTGATGCAAGAATATAAATTTTAATATGTAACTGTTTGAGGTTAATACCGAGTGTTGCTGCAAGCTTATCGCCCCGTATTAATATATTAAGTTGTGATGCCAGTAACATACTTAATATTAGACCAACGATTAACGCAAAGAAGGCAAAAGAAACAGAATAGCTATAACTGAGATCCCCCATCAACCAAAACAACATGCCGTGTAAATTGTTCGCTGGTGATAAAGTCAGGATTAGACTAATTGCAGCACCCCAGCCAGCGGCAACGACGACACCTGTTAATAAAAGCCGGGTTGCTGTCCATGTTCCTTTTTGATGGGCAAGAACAAATACCAGAAACATCGCAACTAAGGCACCGACAAAAGCCAGTCCGGTTAAGCCAAATGTGCTGCTTAATCCGAGTAACATTCCGATGAGAACCGCCGTTGCCGCGCCACCGGATACACCTAATATATAGGGGTCAGCCAAAGGGTTACGAACAAGTACCTGCATTAAAGCACCGGCTTGTGCCAGTAATGCACCAGTAGCAAAGGCGGCTAACGTTCGCGGTAAACGAAGTTCGGTAATAATGCGAGAGCCACCATGCGAATTAGTCAGTGACGCCCACACGGTTTGAAAAGAAATTGGCACACTGCCGATAAACAATGAGCTAAAAGTGAGAATCAAGCTAAAAATGACTAATAAAATGATAAACGACTGCGGACGCATGGAAAAAATAACCAAAATAGTAATAAAGTGGGATTAAAACACCAATGTTCTTTTTTTACAAAGGATGATAACCATAGTTTAAGTATGCAATAAGTGAACAAAGTAAACCAATTTTATAAAAATGCCTTAACAATTTTCATAGGGAGTCGATAGTTAGTCTAATGAGTGATATTTCCGTTACAGATTTATTAGAAAACTTACGTGAAGGTTTCCTTGACGAGTTGCCCGCACGTATCGATTTAATTGAACAGGAAGTCATGGCATCTAAAGCTGCCAGTAGCTACGATGAATTATTCCGCATGGTACACAGTTTAAAGGGCAGCGCTGGTAGCTACGATTTTCATGTGATAACCAAAATTGCACATGACATGGAAGACGTTATGCTGTTGTTAATGCAAAAAAAATTGTTTGGCTCATCATCGACGGTAGAGCTACTGCTTCAATTTATTGATATATTACGTGATACCGCAGAATCATTATGCGAGACAAAAATAGCACCGCTTGATGTCGAGGAGCGTTTAGATGTTATACGACGACAAGTTTTTAAAGGCGACCTGAAGTTGCTTGTTGTCGAACCTTCAAAACTTTATGCCAGTATGATTGAATACAGTTTGCAGGGCTTGTCGGTTAATGTCACCTTTGTCAATGATGGCTTGCAGGCATTAGATTACTTGCTGCGCAACAAATATGATCTTCTGATTACGTCTCTTGAAAGTGTACGTTTGAATGGTGATGCGTTAGTCGCGGCATTGCGACTGGTGCATAACTTTAACCGAAAAATTAAAGTAGTGCTTATCACCTCTCAGTCACGAGATAAAATAGAAAATCAGGATAATTATGATGAAATACTGGATAGGAAAATGGTCAAAGATGGCGCCTTTAAACGCATTATTGTCAAAATGATAAGTTAGTGTTTACTATCAAAAATACCCAGATAAGATGTTGAGTTACAAATAATATAGAGCAATTACAGTCACTTATAAAGTGTTTGTTAGTTAAAGCATTAACTTTTAATCGAAAATAGTCTAAACTGTGAAATGCAGCGCATAAAAAAGCTCGGTCGGTGAGGAAATGTGACCGATATTATCTAAACTGTAATGGCATTTATTGTTATTCACGGTTAGCCGTTAGAAGTTGATTGTTTACCCCCATGGATAGGTTGTTGTTATGCAGAAAATACTTGTGATCAATTCAAAAGGTGGTTGTGGTAAAACCACAATGGCGACTAATCTCGCCAGCTATTTTGTGACACAAGATCTGTCAACCGCATTGTTAGATTTTGATCCGCAAGGATCGAGTATTCGATGGTTAAATCAGCGACCAAAATCCGGGCCATCTATTTATGGTGTTCATGTCGCAAGCCGTAATAATAATACCGGTGTTACGCGCTCTTTTCAGATGCGTGTTCCTCCCGAAACGGAACGTATGATCATTGATGCACCCGCTGGTGTTACCGGACATGAACTGCGGGATCTCATTCGCCATGTCGATACAATTATTATTCCTGTTTTGCCTTCTTCAATTGACATCCACGCGGTTACCCGATTTATTGAAGAGTTATTAGTTGTGGGTAAAGTTCGCCAAATGGGGCTTAATGTTGCGGTAGTTGCAAACCGGGCGAAGAAAAATACCCTCACATATAAATCACTGGAACGTTTTTTGAAAACTTTAAAGCTCCCTTTTATTACCACTTTGCGAGATACACAAAATTATGTGCATGCAGCAGAGCGGGGCATCGGTATTCATGAAATGTGGGATAAACGTACAGATAGTGATAAGGCGCAATGGCGTCCATTAACCCGCTGGCTTGAAGATGTTAATCCAATTAAAAGAAAACGAAAAATCGCTCATTAGTATTAACCCTTAGATTCATCCCCCCTCGCAGGCTGTTCCATAAAAATAGCACTATTTGTAAGTAATAAATCTGTAATAAGATAACTTTCAACGGTGTTTAATGATTAAAGTTTATTTTCGCAGGGACGATAAAGTGACTGTAAAGGTGGCACTTTTAATGAATGTCTGACTGCAATTAAAGCGTAATTAAAAAATAGAATATTTGAAATAATAGTTTATGGAAAACAACAAAAATCAATCAAAATTTAAGTTAAGTCCGTTTATCGTTTTACCTTTGTTGGCAGGATTGATTTTAATAGGATTAACCGTTTTCTGGATTGAATCCAGCTGGATTCAGGTCATCACTATTATGGTTGTGCTAGCCCTTTTAGGCTTCAGGCTGGAATTTCAACATCGAAAAATAGCTGATGATGAAAGTGCAGTTGTTGAGTCAGTCGTACCAGCTGAAAATGTAAAGCTCGATGAATGGATGAATCAATTATCCAATGTTGTCATTCAGGTTATTGATATTTCAAACAGGCAAATAGAAAATTCACGTCTGCAAACAGAAGAAGCAATCACACAAATGTCTGCTCGTTTTACTTCATTAGTGGGCCGTTTAAATAGTGCATTAGAGGCAGCAACGTTATCTAATGCGTCAGTACCTGCTATTGATGGTAGTGCATCAACATTATTGGATAATGTTTTTTCGAATAGTCGGGAACAGTTATCCGGTGTAATTGGAAATCTTGCAGAAGCACTGGTAAATCGAAAATCATCTTTTGAACAATTAAAATTACTCGCTGACGATACCAGTGTACTAAAAAGTATGGCAGAAGGTGTAGAAAAAATAGCCTCACAAACAAACTTGCTTGCTTTAAATGCTGCTATTGAAGCAGCAAGAGCAGGTGAAGTTGGTCGCGGTTTTGCGGTCGTTGCAGATGAGGTGCGTTCACTTTCAGTGCAGTCAGGCGAAACTGGCCGAAAAATTACTGAAACCATAAATCATTTTACGGCTTCGGTTGAAAACACAATGAGTCAGGCGACTAAAGCAATGGAAAAAGACTTATTACTCGAAGAAGAAGGTTCAACAACGATTAGAACTGTACTGGAAAGCCTTGAATGGATGACAAAAGGCATGTCAGAGTCATCTGAAATTTTGAAAAAAGAAAGCATGGAAATTGTTCAGGAAGTAAATGAAATTATTATGTCACTACAGTTTCAGGATAGAACCAGTCAAATTTTATTGCATGTTGTAGATGGTTTAACCAAATTGCCTTCAGTCATTGATGAACAAATACATATGGTGATGAAGGGTGAAATTGCCAGTATAGATGCTGATGAAATACTCAGTTCTTTGCGATTAAGTTATACCACGGCAGAAGAAGTCTTATTACACGATGGTGGTGATGTCGGATCTCAGAATGATAATGATGTTGAATTATTTTAAAATAAAAATTTTAATCTCTTAAACTCATAATCTCCCAACCTTTCATTTCTGCATGCGAGCGTAATGTGTCATCAGGATCAACTGCAATGGGTTTTGTCACCATTTCCAGTAACGGCAAATCATTGTGTGAATCACTATAAAAACAACTGTCCGCAAGATTAGCGCCAGTTTCTTTTAACCAAACTTTAAGTCGTTCAACCTTTCCTTCTCTAAAACAAGGTGTACCAAAAACTTTACCGCTGTATTGATTATTTATAATTTCGGCTTCTGTCGCCAGAATATTCGGTATCCCAAGTTCTTTCGCAATGGGTGCGGTAATAAAAAGATTGGTTGCGGTGATTATCAGTAAGGTATCGCCGTTATTGGCATGTTGTTGTATTAAGTTTCGACTTTTAGCGGTGATAGCGGGGCGGATGCATTCACCCATAAACTGGTTATGCAGTTGGGTCAGCTCTGACATGTCCATTTGGCTCAGTGGTGCCAGGCTAAACTCTAAAAATTCAAAAATGTCGAGCGTACCCGCAACATATTCATCATAAAAACGCTGGTTTTCTTTTTCGTAAAAACGGGCATCAACCCGACCTTGTTGGGATAAAAACTGCCCCCACAAGTAATCACTGTCTCCATTTAACAAGGTGTTATCTAAATCAAAAATTGCGAGTGTCACTGAACTGGCCTTTTATGGTGGGTTGAGACTGATTTTACCGTAAAAAGGCCTTTGTATGCATGCTAGTTACTACTAATACCCTTAACTTATTGATAAATAAAGATAAATAGCTGTTTTTAATAGATTTGCTGATAGCTGGCGAACATGAAACAATCTAAGGCACTAAATGAAGAGAATTTTTTAAGTGATTGATACAGAAGGATACAGAGCGAACGTTGGCATCATATTAGTGAATATCGATGGGAGTTTATTTTGGGCAAAAAGGATTGGTGAAAATGCCTGGCAATTTCCGCAAGGTGGAATTCGTGAGTCTGAATCAGCTGAACAGGCTGCTTTTCGAGAATTACATGAAGAAGTCGGAGTGACAAAAGACTCGGTGGAACTGCTTGGCTCTACTCAGGACTGGTTGCGTTATGATATTCCAAAACACCTCATTCGCAGACATCAAACCCCCTGTTGCATTGGGCAAAAGCAACGCTGGTTCCTATTGCGTTTTACCGGAAATGAATCGGATGTGTGTCTCGATGTCAGTGATAAACCGGAATTTGATCAATGGCGCTGGGTTGATCAATTAGAACCTCCACGCTCTGTCATATCTTTTAAACGCAGGGTTTATGCTGAAGCATTAAAAGAATTATTACCGCTGCTTAATTGAAAATTGCTGATTCCTGCTAAAAGCATACGGGAGTATTGCTGCAGGGAAGTGCCGTTTACGAATTCAAGGATGAAATGATGGTGCACAACTCGTCAATCATTATGAAAAGATATAACCAGGTAATTGCATAACTACTCCAAAAATAACAACTGAGTGACAATAAAATTTATGCTTGATATTTTGCGACGCATTGTTCAGGAAGTAAACCTTGCCAATAACCTTGAGCAAGCGCTGAATATTATTGTCAAGCGAGTTAAAAATGTCATCAATGTTGATGTTTGTTCTGTATTCTTAGTCAATGAGCATGATAATGAATATGTTTTAATGGCAACCGATGGGTTGAATCCTGACGCAATCGGCAAAGTCAGGCTGAAAGATGACATTGGTCTGGTTAGTTTTGTCGGTAAACGTGCTGAAGCTATCAATATTTCAGATGCAGTAAAACATCCCCGTTACCAACATTTTCCGGAAGTCAGTGAAGAAGCATTCCATGGTTTTTTAGGTGTACCTATTATTCATCACCGAAAAGTATTGGGTGTGATAGTTATTCAAAGTAGTGCTGTTCAAAAATTCAGCGAAGATGATGAAACCTTTTTAATTACCGTTGCCGCTCAACTTGCTGCTGCGATAGTCCATGCAGAAGCCAGTGGCGGTATTAGCGGGTTAAAACAAAATAAAACTAAAGGTAAGGTTGAAGTTAAACCAATCAATGGTTTGCCTGGCGCACCGGGTGTTGCAATGGGGACGGCTGTTGTTATGTATCCTCCTGCAGATATTGATGCCATTCCGGATCGCGAAGCTGCGGATGTAAAAAAAGAAATTGAACATTTTGATCTTGCGGTTGCAGCCGTTGTTAAAGACATCACTGAATTATCAGCACGCTTAAAAGATGTACTGCCTGAAGAAGATCGGGCATTGTTTGATGTTTATTTATTAATGCTAAACAGTCAGGCTATATCAGGTATAACCCGGGACCGAATTAAAGAAGGTAATTGGGCACCCGGTGCATTAAGGCAAACCATCCAGGAACACGAGAAAGTTTTCCGTGAAATGGAAGACAGTTATTTGCGTGAACGTGCCGATGATGTTCGTGATCTGGGGCGACGTATCCTGATGCATCTACAGGAAGAATCGCAAAATAAAATAGAATACCCTGATAACACCGTTTTAGTCGGTGAAGATATCTCTGCATCCATGTTAGCAGAAGTACCCAGTGATAAATTGATTGGTGTAATTTCTGTTCGTGGTTCACGTACCTCACATGTTGCTATTCTTGCGCGAGCAATGAGTATATCTGCTGTAATGGGGGCAACTGATTTACCGGTTGGCAGAATTGACGGACGAACTATAGTTGCAGATGGTTACAGTGGCCGTGTTTTCATATCACCCTCTGAAAAAATTATTACCGAGTTCCAAAATTTAATTGATGAAGAAGCGGCTCTGTCTGATGAGCTAATGGAATTACGCGATCTTCCGGCAATGACAAAAGATGGTATCGAGATTTCATTGTTAGCAAATTCAGGTTTATTATCCGACATCACACCCAGCTTACAAAGTGGTGCAGAAGGCATTGGTCTTTATCGTACAGAGTTTCCTTTTATGGAAAGACAAACCTTCCCCAGTGAAGAGGTTCAGCGCAGTATTTACCGTCAGGTATTAGAAAGTTTTCATCCTCGTCCGGTTACCTTGCGTACTTTAGATGTTGGTGGTGACAAAGCGTTACCTTATTTCCCTATTGAAGAAGATAATCCTTTCCTGGGCTGGCGTGGTATTCGTATTACATTAGATCATCCTGAAATTTTTCTTGTTCAGGTTCGCGCAATGATGCGAGCAAGCTTAGGATTAAATAATTTAAAGATATTACTTCCAATGATTAGTAATATTAGTGAACTTAATGAAGCACAAGGATTAATCCATCAGGTATATGGTGAATTATTAGAAGAAGGTGAGGAAATTATTATGCCGGAAGTCGGTGTGATGATTGAAGTGCCATCGGCTGTTTATCAGGCCGGAAATCTGGCGAAACGGGTAGATTTTCTTTCTATTGGAACCAATGATTTAACACAATATTTACTTGCGGTAGATCGAAATAATGCACGAGTTGCTTCGCTTTATGACTCACTTCATCCCGCGGTGATACGTGCAATATTACAAGTTGTCGAAAGTGCCAGAACACATGGAAAACCGGTTAGTGTGTGTGGTGAAATGGCAGGTGATCCGATTGCCGCATTATTATTACTTGCTATGGGAATTGATAGTTTAAGTATGAGTGTTTCAAGTTTACCCAGAGTTAAGTGGGTCATTCGTAATGTTACCCGTGATCGCGCACGAAAAATTTTAAGTGAAGTATTATTGCTTGAAGATGCTACCGGCATTCGAAAATATTTAAATGAAACATTTGAAGAAGCCGGCATGGGTGGATTAGTAAGAGCCGGTAATTAAAAAAATATGTTTTTATCGTAGGTCGGTCTTCAGGCCGACGATGATATGTAACGAAGCCATATAACTCTTTATTAACAAATGTACTATTCGAGAATAAGGGTTGATGTTCCAGTATCGCGTCGGCCTGAAGGCCGACCTACAGGTTGGATTAAGCGTAACAAATCCAACGATTTGCATCATTCAAACAACGCCAACAATTCACCCGCCGTTCCACGTTTTTTTCCATTGCAACTAATAAACCGCTGCACATGAAACTTAGTGATTTTATTTGCTTTGTCATACGCCTTACGGGTAAAGCTGGTATTGTGATTAGAAATTATAATCGGTATACCTTTAGCAGATGTTTCATTGGCTAAATCAGCGAGTTGTTGCTGTTTTTCCATATTAAATCCGCCAGCACTGTAACTTGTAAAATTGGCTGATGGAGAAAGCGCAACATAAGGTGGGTCACAATAAATAACATCCCCTTTTTTTGCAGATTGAATCACCTCTTCAAAACTCGATAAAATAAATTCAGCCTTTTGTGCTTTCTCATGAAAAAATAACATTTCTTTTTCGGGAAAGTAGGGTGCTTTATAACGACCAAAAGGCACATTATAACCACCTTTGAGATTGTAACGACATAACCCGTTATAACCATGTCGATTTAAATAAACAAATAAAACTGCACGTTTATAGATATCACTTGTGTCATTAAATTTTTGGCGTAACTTATAGTATTGTTCTTCATTATTAAATCGAGGTGTGAAATAGTAACGACATTTCTTTATAAAATCAGCGCCGTCACTTTTTAATAGATTGTATAAATGAATAAGATCGGGATTATTATCGTTGATTAGATACTTTTCATAATCCGTATTAAGAAACACGGCGGCTGAACCGGCAAAGGGTTCAATCAGCCGTTTTCCATTTGGTAATGATTTTTTAATTCGGTCAATAATACGATATTTATTTCCGGCCCATTTTAGAAATGGGCGGGTATTCGTGTTTATGTTTGAATTTACTGCCATAAAAATATTTTAAATAGTTTTTGCAAACATTTTTGACTGACGTTGGTAGTTGTAAAGTGATTTACGTTTTACCGGTAACTTTTTTATATCACTTGCAGCATAACCACGTTCACGAAACCAGTGTGCAGTCCGTGTTGTTAAAACAAAAAGCTGATTTATGCCAAGTTGTTTTGCTTGCTGTTCTATATATTTAAGTAATTGGTCGCCCCGATGTTCACCCTGATAATCAGGATGAACCGCAAGGCACGCTAATTCACCGACTTGTTCCTGTAAGTTAGGATAAAGTGCTGCACAGGCGATAATCATCCCATCACGTTCAACCACAGTAAAATGGTCCAGTTCCATTTCAAGTTTTTCACGTGAACGTCTTACTAAAATATCTTCATTCTCTAACGGCGTAATTAATTCAATTAAACCCGAGAGATCATCAATAGTGGCAGGGCGACTATCCTCAAAATTTTCTGAGGTGATGAGTGTGCCACAACCATCACGGGTAAATAACTCGAGCAGTAATGCGCCTTCAATATGACGATTCAATATATGAGTACGTTCGATCTCATTTTTACATGCCTTAATCGCGCTATCTAAACAGTGTTGAATTGAAACGGGGAGTTTTCTATTATTATCTAAAAGATCTTTAGCATCATTTAGTGTTAACTCACGAATTAAAGAGTTTCTTTTATTGGTCACGCCTTTGGCATCAACCAGATAAATTAATTTGTTTGCATTTAACTCAATCGCTGCGGCTGTTGCGACATCTTCCACACTGAGATTAAATATTTCACCTGTTGATGAATAGCCAATTGGTGACAACAACACAATAGAATTATTTTCCAGGGCCTGATTAATCGCATTATGATCAATCTTTCTAACTTCACCGGTGTGCATATAATCAATACCATCACGTACACCATACGGTTGTGCAGTAACAAAGTTTCCGGAAATGACGCTGATCCGTGAACGGGTTGCAGGATTATTCGTTAAACCAATCGACAGCAGGGCTTCAATATCAGCGCGCACACTGCTACTCGCTTCTTTAACACAAACAAGCGCATTATCATCGGTGATGCGAATGTCGTTATTGTATTCGCTGGCGAGTTTTCTTTCTTTTAAACGGGAAGCAATCTGTGGACGTGCACCATGAACGAGTACCAGTTTAATGCCCAGGCTATTTAATAATGCAATATCATGAACCAAAGGGGCAAATTGCTCATCCGCGAGCATTTCACCACCGAATGCGATCACAAAAGTACGCCCACGAAAGGCATTGATATAACCCGCAGAATTACGAAAGGAATGGACAAATTCGATATTTTGGTTGTTCTTTTTTTTGCTCTTTTCTTTACTCATGGCGATTTTAGCTACGTAATTTTACCGTTAATATATAACAGTATGATCCCATGCAAAAGCATGCGCAAGCAAGTTTTAAAGATAGATTTGACAGGGTTGATAAGTGCCGGAGTCAGTCATCGACTCCGGCATTAAAAGAAATTGTTTTTTACCAGGAGCTGCGTTTACGACCACGTAATTTAGGAATAATTAAACCGAGTATCATGCCGCCAAATAATACCAATGCGCCGACAATAAACCATTCACGTTGCGAGCGATCTTTTAAAGAATGATTTTCCTGATTGAGTCGCTGCAGGTCTTTCTCTAAAGTGACATTTTTTTCCTGTAATTCACGGTTTTGTTTATCAAGTAAAATGGGTTTTTTAGCAACTTGATTTAAACGCGCGAGTTCTGAATCAAGTTGTTTTTTGTTTGTGCTTAATGTGTTTTGACTCTCTAATAAAACTTTATGTTCTTTACTTAATGTTGAATAGCTTTCTTTAAGATTTTTGTATGCGCTTCTTACCTTTAGTAATTTAGCTTCTGCTTTGGCTAATTTTTCACTGGCAACCGGTTCTTTAGCTAAATACTGGCTACGAACCCAACCCTCAGTACCATCACTTGTTTCAATTTTGGTATAGCCGGTGTCGGTAACTTCGAGTACTTTTACATGTTCACCGCTTTCAAGCGTTTTTATAATTTGAAATTGAGCGCCTTGTCCGGTACGCACGGTGATAACCAAATGATCGCTGACGTATTGTGTTTCAGCCTGCACTGAAAAAGACAGCGTGGTAATCACAAAAAAAGAAAGAAATAAGGAACGTATTTTTACTAAATTCACCAAGGGATACCTATAATTTGTTATTAGAATTTTATATGCTATTTATACACTTTTTTGCGAAATGCTCAAGCACTCATGCCTGGCGAAAAGCGACCATGTGATCCAGTTCAAGTCTGAGGTTCACTTTTTCACCAATCTCATGATTATGGTGGCTGGGAAAAAGTGACAACACTTCGATATTTTCAGGTAATTTTAAAGTATAGAGAATCTCAGCGCCTTTGAATGCTTTTTGTATAATTGTACCTTCTAAGTTGCCCTGTTCATCAGCAACTATATCATCCGGACGGAGTAACAATTCCACCTTAGTACCTTCAGACCATTCATAAGCACGATCTCCTTTAATTGTCCCAAGTAGTGTTTCGACACTATCATGTGAAGCTAACTTTCCCTGAATAAATACGCCCTGACCAATAAAATCAGCAACAAAACGATTTTGCGGGGAGTGATATAAGTTATAAGCACTGTCGCGTTGTAAAATTTTGCCTTTATTCATCACGGCAATCATGTCACCAAATGAAAAAGCTTCATGCTGATCATGGGTGACTAATATACCGGTTGACCCTCGCGCTTTTAAAATTTCTCTCACATCCCGGCTTAAACGCTCACGCATTTCAATATCAAGATTAGAAAAAGGCTCGTCCAGTAATATAAGTTTTGGTTCAGGTGCAAGCGCACGAGCCAGGGCAACACGTTGTTGCTGTCCACCCGAGAGCTCATGAATATAACGTTCGCCATAACCGGACAAATCGACGACTTCAAGCATTTGTTCAATTGATAACTGTTTTTCTTTTTCAGGCTTATTTCGTAGTCCAAAGCCGATATTTTGATTTACATTCATATGCGGGAACAGGGCGTAATCCTGAAACACCATACCGATATGACGTTTTTCAGGTGCCTTAGTGTAACCGGGATATGAGATACGCTCATTATTAAGGTAAATTTCACCGAGATGGAGTGGTTGAAATCCTGCTATCGCGCGCAATGCCGTTGTTTTGCCACAACCACTGGGGCCTAACAGGCAATGCAGATCACCTTCGTTTATATGACAAGACATATCTTCAACAACCGTATGTCCGCGGTGCTGGCACTCAATATTTTTAACTTCGAGAATGGGTTTCATACAAAGCATAATACAGCTTTTATTGCCAAATAAGAACAAAACTCATTTAGAAAATGGTTTCATTTTATTGTCATCTAACTGTTATCTGATTGTCATATTTCATCTGCAAGATACTCCCCGTTAAAAGACGAACATTAAACGTCTTATTTTTTTAATAATATCTGGGGATTACTTATGAATAAAAAATTAGTTGCCGTTGCAGTTGCTGCGGGTTTAGCGTTACCAGTCATTTCAGCTCACGCTATTGAAGTTGCCGGTAAAAAACTGGAAGTATACGGAAAAATGCATCTTTCAATAGATTTAAGTGATACGGATGGATTAGTAACGACAGATGGTTTGAGTGTATCTAGTAACTCATCTCGTTTGGGTTTTAAAGGTGAATTACCCGCGGGTGATTTGAAAGTTGTTTATCAAATTGAATCAGAAGTATTTTTTGATGAAGCAGGCGGTAAATTGGCAAATCGTAATACTTATGCTGGTTTAAAAGGTAGTTTCGGTAAATTCATCGTTGGTAACTATGATACACCATATAAAACTGTTGCCTCAAAATGGGGTGTGTTTGGTGACAGTGTAGCTGAACGTCGTTCAATTCTTGGTGCTGGTTATAAAAGTGGTAATAAATTAAATATACGTGCTGAGAACTCCATGATGTATGAAATGAAAAGCAAAACGGTTAATTTTCAGGCGATGTATGCCGTTGATCCGCAAGCGGGTGCAAATGGTAAGGTTGATGATTCACAGAAAAATATGACAAGTTTAGGTTTACGTTATAAATCAGGTCCAATTTGGTTGGGTGCTGCTTATGAGTCATGGAAAGGTCATGCTAATTTAGCTGATGCGACTGCAATGCGCCTAGGTGCCAAATATAAAATGGGGAGTACACAGATCGGTGTAATCTATGAAACTATTGATTCTTCTACAGTGAATGAATGGAAGCGTGATGCATATGGCGTTAATGCTAAATTTAAAATCAGCAAAAAAACGGATATTCGTGCGCAATATTTGATTGTTGGTGATGCTCAAAATGTTGCAGATACAGGTGCAACCAAACTGGGTTTAGGTGTTTACCACAAACTGGATAAAAAAGCACAGCTTTATGTTGCTTATGCTGCAACGAATAACGATGCGAATGCCAAATTCCAGGCGGTTGATGGTGGACATGGTGATGAAGTTAAAACAGTTAATGGTGGTAATCCATCATCAATATCTGTTGGTATGATTTATAAGTTCTAAGTTATTTGTATTAAAGAATACACGGAAGATAACGGTAACAGGGACGTTACCAAATTATTATGAACTCACGTTAACGTCTCTTTATGAGGCGTTTTTTTTATTTCCAGCGTTTAGCTTCTTGCAGATTTTTTTCTACTCCATATAAACCTTCACTATAAGTTTTATACAAAGCAGCACGTGAGTCTTTATTACCTGATTTGGCTGATTTCTTCCACCACATTATGGCTTTAGGAACATCTTTACCCAAAGTACGGCCATAAAAATACTCAACACCAATATTAAATTGTGCTGCTGAATTTCCAAGTTCGGCTGCTTTTTTCCACCATTTAATGGCATCTTTCGGACTACGATAAATTACGCGGCCTTTGTTATACATAATGCCCAGATTATACATGGCATCGGTATTGCCGTTAGCTGAAGCACGTTTGTACCAGACGAAAGCCGTCTTCGGATTTTTTTCAACCCCCAGGCCTTTTTGATACAAAATACCTAAATTATATTGTGCATCGGCATTATCTTTTTCTGCGATAGGCAACCAGAGACGCAAGGCCTGTTCATATTTACCGGCAGAAAATGCCTGAAAGCCGTCTTCAAGTTCAGTTGCTTGTAGTGTGGGAGATAAAAAAGAAATAAGAACAATAGATAAAGTAAAACGCTTTAACATAATTTTAAATATCACTTTATGAGAAATATAATTCATTTATTAGTCTTTAGTAGAGCTAAATTTAAGTATAGACCAGCTTATTTGTTTGTCATTAACAACTCAAGCAATGCTTTTTGAGCATGCAAACGATTTTCGGCTTGATCCCAGACAACACTTTGCGGGCCATCAATAACAGAGGTGCTGACTTCTTCTTCACGGTGAGCGGGTAAACAATGCATGAAAATCGCCTCTTTATTCGCAAGTGCCATTAGTTTGTCGTTCACCTGATAACCGGCAAAGGCTTTTTCACGAATCGCCTGCTCTTCTTCCTGCCCCATACTTGCCCAGACATCGGTTGTGATCATGTCTGTATTCGTCATAGCATCTTCCGGTTTACGGAAAATGTTGACACAGTCTTTTGTTTCTTCAAGTAAAGCCGCATCAGGATCATACCCTTCTGGTACAGCAACATTTAAAGTGAAACCATATTGACGAGCAGCATTCATATAGGAGTGGCACATATTATTACCATCACCAATATAGGTGACTGTTTTACCCTCAATATCACCACGATGTTCATAATACGTCTGCATATCAGCAAGCAACTGACAGGGATGATACATGTCGGTTAACGCGTTAATCACCGGCACATTTGAATACTCTGCAAAGGTTTCCAACATTTCATGATCAAACGTTCTCACCATAATAGCATCAACCATACGAGACAGAACACGAGCGCTATCTTCTACCGGTTCACCGCGACCAAACTGAGTATCACGAGGAGAAAGAAAAATAGCATGACCGCCAAATTGCGCCATACCTGTTTCAAAGGAAACACGGGTACGGGTTGATGCTTTGTCAAAAATCATACCGAGCACTTTGTTTTTAAGTGGCTCATAAATTTCGCCAGATTTTTGAATCGCTTTAAGTTCGATTGCACGATTTACAAGCTGCTTTAAAGTCGCTTTATCGAAATCCATTAATGTCAGAAAATGTTGAGTCATATCTTTCTTCTTAAAGGTTTAAAATATAAATACACGTGTCATTGCGAGGTAATAAAATGACCGCGGCAATCTCATGGTAAATGCATCTTTTATGGAGATTGCCGCAGTCACTGTCGTTCCTTCGCAATGACAGTATTTTTTTAGTTAGTGAATTTCGAAATAAGTTCACTAACCAATTCTACAATTTTATCAGCTTGTTTATCAGTAATAATGAGTGGAGGTAATAACCGAACAACATCACCCGCGGTGACATTAATTAAAATACCTGCATCCAGTCCCGCTTTAACCAGTTCTGCACAAGGACGATCAAGCTGAATGCCAATCATTAAACCTTTGCCCCGAATATCAACAACAGCATCAATATCTTTTAAGCTTTCTTTAAAGCCAGTAATAATTTTATTACTCAGGTTAGCTGCACGATCAGCAAGATTATCTTTCTCACATGTTTCTACAACAGCAAGTGCAGCAGCAGTGACCAAAGGATTACCGCCATAAGTCGAACCATGATGACCGGGCTGAAATAAGTTAGCCGCTTCACCTTTTGCTAAGCATGCACCAATGGGAACTCCATTGCCTAACGCTTTTGCCAACGTCATGACATCTGGTGTAATACCATTATGTTGATGCGCAAACCATTGTCCTGTCCGGCAAACTCCGGTTTGAATTTCATCTAACATCATTAACCAGTTATTTTGATCGCAAATCTCACGAATTTGATTTAGATAGTCATCCGCAGGAATATTGATGCCGCCTTCACCGGTAATCGGTTCAACAAGAACCGCAACAACATTAGGATTATTTTTGGCAATGTTTTGAATGGCTTCAATATCATTGTAAGGTGCACGAACAAAGCCCTGCACCAATGGTTCAAAACCAGCATGAATTTTCCGGTTACCTGTTGCGGTTAACGTTGCCATTGTCCGGCCGTGGAAGCTCCCTTCCATCACAATGATTGCAGGTTGATCAATATTTTTACTGTGACCATAAAGCCGTGCAAGTTTAATCGCGGCTTCATTTGCCTCTGCGCCTGAATTGCTGAAAAAAACATTGTCCATGCCAGATAATGCAGTGAGTTTATCGGCAAGTGCTTGTTGATTACTAATGCCATAAATATTTGAAGTGTGAACAAGTTTACCTGCTTGCTCACAAATCGCTTTGGTGACTGCTGGGTGGGCATGACCAAGACCACAAACTGCGATACCTGCCAGAGCATCCAGATAGGATTTACCTTCTGTATCCCACAGCACAGCACCTTCACCTTTTTCAAAGTTAACGGGAAGCGGGGCATAGTTATGCATTAATGTGTCGGTCATTACTTATCCAAATAACATCAAGTTCAATAAAATCAAAAATCCGATTACCAGAAATAAAAAGGCAGCCCGTTGTTTAAGACGAGCCGCCTGTGAAAGGCTAATTCTAGACCTAGATAGACATTTCAGCAAATATTTGAGTTAATTAAAAGGCAAAAAAAACCCAGCCTCCACAACAGAGACCGGGTCTTTGAGGATTATCTCTTTTTATCTAGAAAAGTAATCCGTGTCCTTGAGCTGTCATAGCTAAAAGCATTGGAATTGATAGCATTGTGTTTGTACGTGAAGCCATCAATGCAACAAATTTAGCTTTAGCAATTTCATCAGGCGTCGCTTCTTTCATGCCTAAGATTTTTTGTTGGTTTGGCCAAATAAGTACCCAAACGTTGAATAACATGATTGTTCCTAACCATGCGCCTAAACCTATGACCTGGAATCCCTCAGCAAAAGTGAAGGCAGCAACGAAACCTGAGCCTGGTGCTGCGTGCATTGCTTCAAGAGCCAATGCACCTGTAAGCCAGGTTAACCAAGCTGCGTGACGGAACCAAAGTAAAGCTTTTGGAGCAATATATTTATTGATTGCAGCAGGGCCCGGTCCATCAGAATCAGCTAAAGCTGCACCAACACCAGGAACTTGTACGAAGTTGAAGTAGTAAAGCAAACCGATCCAGGTTATACCAACGAGAACATGGAACCAAACCCATAATTCCCATGGGTTAATTGTGCCTGTGCCTGTGCTTAAAGCGTAATTTGCTATGATGGCTAAAATTATGCCTGAGATTAATGTGCCCTTAATAGACGTTAATGGATTCATGTTGATGCTCCCTAATTATTTTTTGTTAGGTGTGTTTGAAATATTTGCCGAGTAGTTTACTACAGTATTATATTTCAGGCACCCCTTATTAATATATCTTGCGCTTCATAATGCTACAATGCACCTTAATATCCTTATAAAACAACGACTTTAACGCTTATATTTTGAACAGCATAGAACTCAGCCTTTTTACCAGTCGTCTTGATGCCGTTTGTGATGAAATGGGGGCGGTACTGCAACGTGCGGCTTTTTCTCCAAATATTCGAGATCGGCTCGATTTTTCCTGTGCTGTGTTTGATGCAAAGGGTGAATTGTGTGCTCAAGCGGCACATATCCCGGTGCATTTAGGTAGCATGGCGTACGCCATGAGCAGTATCGTTAGTCAGTTGGACTGGCACGAAGGCGACATGGTGATTGTGAATGATCCTTTTTTGGGCGGCACCCATTTACCTGATATTACCTTGATCGCTCCAGTTTATTTTGAGGACAGGTTACTCGCTTTTATTGCCAACCGGGCACATCATGCCGATATTGGGGCGGACTCACCGGGCTCGATGCCCTTATCAAAAAGTTTAGATGAAGAAGGGTTAATTATTCCACCGACCCATTTAATTGCACAAGGCAAAATGAATGATACTTTCATGGCGGATATTCTGAGTTCAATTCGCAGTGGCAGTGCAGCACAAGGTGATTTCTCCGCACAAATTAGTGCGAATCATGCCGGTGTTAAACGTTTGTTATCTTTAATTGAATCTCTCAATGCATCAATATTCTTAACAGCACTTTCAGAACTCAATGATTACGGTGAACGCATAGCGCGAAGTGTTATTGCTGATATTCCAAACGGAAAATATAGCTTTAGTGATGTGATGGATGATGATGGTTTGGGACATTTTAATTTAAAAATTGCTGCAAGCATTGATATTCAGGATCAACGTGTCCATGTTGATTTTAATGGCACAACCGCACAAACCACAGGTAATATAAATTGTCCTTTATCGGTAGCTGCTGCCGCGGTGTATTATGTTTTTCGTTGTTTAATGCCAAAGCAAACGCCGGCGTGCGCGGGAAGCTTTAGACCGATATCACTAACCGCACCTGAAGGATGTTTAATTAATGCAAAACGCCCGGCTGCAGTTGCTGCGGGTAATGTTGAAACCAGCACCCGCATTGTTGATGTTGTAATGGGGGCGTTAGCAAAAGCATTACCGGATAAAATTCCTGCGGCAAGCCATGGCAGCATGAATAATTTAGCCATGGGATCAGTGACTGGTGGACGGGATTATTACGAGGCCAATGATAATAAAGCATGGGATTATTACGAGTCTAATTATAGTAAAGCATGGGATTATTACGAGGCTAATTATAGTAAAGCATGGGATTATTACGAGACTATTGGTGGCGGCATGGGTGCAAGCTCTAATGGTGACGGGCTTGATGCAATACAAACCCATATGACCAATACAAGAAATACGCCGATTGAAGTTATGGAAACAAGTTACCCCGTTCGTATAAAACAATATGCGATTCGGGAAAATTCCGGTGGTGAAGGTTTGCATAAAGGTGGCAATGGTTTAATTCGTGAATTTGAATTTCTAAAACCGGCAAATGTTACGTTATTAACTGAAAGACGCTTAACACCACCATGGAGTTTAAATGGCGGTCTTGATGGAGGCTGTGGGCAAAATTTGTTAAACAGCAAAGTATTAACACCAAAGGTTTGCTTTGATGTAAATAAAGGTGATTGCTTAACCATTAAAACACCCGGTGGTGGTGGTTGGGGAAAATTGTAAATTGAATTATTTGTAGGTCGGCTCTTTAGGCCGACGCGGTACATAAACATCAACTACTACTATTAATTAACTTTCTCGTTTAACCATAAATAACATGCTTTCGTTATGATTCATCGTCGGCCTAATCGGCCTAAAGAGCCGACCTACAAATAGAAAAGGAACTTAAGGATGAGTTTTAATGATTTACGTAAAGGACGTTGTTCTGAAAAAGGCAGAATTTATTTTGTAACAACGGTCATACGGGATAGAAAGCCATATTTTTCTGATTTATACATGGCGCGGAAAGTAATTCAACAGATACGTTTGTTGCATGAGGAAGAAAAACTATATTCATATACATGGGTTGTTATGCCTGATCATGTACATTGGTTATTTCAATTAAGCAATGAACAATCATTATCAAATGTTATTAATTTATTTAAAGGGCGAACTGCGCGTATATTGAATCAGCATTTGAATAAAAAAGGAAAGTTTTGGCAATCTGCCTATTATGATCATGCAATACGTAAAGATGAAGATATAAAGCAGGTTGCTCGATATATTGTTGCAAATCCTCTACGAGCTAAATTAGTAGAACGAATAGAAGATTATCCCCATTGGGATGCGGACTGGATGTAGGTCGGTCTTTAGGCCGACGATGAGCTAAACCTAAGTTAGGTTACTTTTTATTAAATGGTGAACTAATTAATAACAGTGGTTGATGTTGTTATACCGCGTCGGCCTAAAGAGCCGACCTACAAAAGAAAAAAGAAGATAACTTATGTGTGGAATTTGTGGTGAACTAAATTTTAAGTCTACGGCTTCAATAGAAGTGGTTAAGGCAATGTTACCTAAACTGGAAAAACGTGGGCCGGACTTCGGTGATACCTGGCATCATGATCGCGTGGCGTTTGGTCACCGACGTTTGGCGATTATTGATTTAAGCACGCACTCTAATCAACCCATGGTAGATCGTGAATTAGGCTTAACCATTGTTTTTAACGGGGCGATTTATAATTACCCTGAATTAAGAAAACAATTTGTAAAAGAAGGTTATAACTTTCAAAGTGAAGGTGATACTGAAGTTATATTGAAGGCGTATCATAAATGGGGCGAAGACTGCCCAAAACATTTACACGGGATGTTTGCATTTACGATTTGGGATGAAAAGAAAAAACAACTTTTTGCAGTACGTGATCGTATGGGTATTAAACCGTTTTATTTTTCTAAAACAAACGAACATTTTCGTTTTGCTTCAAATATTCAAGCCTTATTAGCTACAGGCGAGATTGATAAATCAATTGATCCGTTTGCATTACATAATCAATTTTCTTTACATGCTGTTGTTCCTGCGCCGCGTACTATTGTTAACGGCATTCGCAAGCTAGAACCTGGCACATCAATGACCATTGATCTTGATGGCAAAGAAAAAACACAACGTTACTGGTTTTTGGATGCAACCCGACCTGATTCAGAACACGCTTTGTCAGATGAGGAATGGACCGATCAAATTCACGATGCCTTGCGTGAAGCAGTACGCAAACGTATCGATGTTGCCGATGTTCCCGTTGGTGTGTTGTTATCCGGTGGTTTAGATTCAAGTTTACTGGTTGCACTACTTGCTGAAGCAGGTGTGAAAGATTTAAGAACTTTTTCTATTGGCTTTGAAGATCAACCTGAAGAGAAGGGCAGTGAGTTTGAATTCTCCGATCAAATTGTTGAGCGATATAAAACAAAACACCATAAATATCATATATCAAACAGTGAAGTGTTACCGCATATACCTGATGCGGTGAATGCGATGTCAGAACCGATGGTTGGACAGGATGCGGTTGCTTTTTATTTATTGTCCGAACGCGTATCTGAACAAGTTAAAGTCGTGCAAAGCGGACAAGGTGCGGATGAAGTTTTTGCCGGTTATTTTTGGTTTGAGCAAATGTACAACGATATCAATGGTTCCGATGTGTCACGTTTCGCCCGTTATTATTTTGATCGTACTCATCATGAATTTTTAGACATGGTGACGCCTGAATTTCGTGGTGAAGATTTTACGACGCAAAAGGTCGCAGAATTATTAGGGCAACCAAATGCCAGTGAATTTATTGATCGTGTTTTACGCATGGATACCACTACGTTGATTGTTGATGATCCGGTGAAGCGCGTTGATAATATGACCATGGCGTGGGGGCTTGAAGCACGCGTGCCATTTTTAGATCATCACTTAGTTGAACTGGCTGCAAAAATGCCGCCTGAAATGAAACTCGGACTTAAAAGTGGCTTAGGTGGTAAGGACGTTCTTAAACGCATTTC
>Ga0316208_1001179_pt1 | contig 25948 bp, 20 predicted proteins | sample 3monopyrite_MG_FD_204944 | JGI IMG/M metagenome (GOLD analysis project Ga0316208, IMG submission 204944) | Microbial mat bacterial communities from mineral coupon in-situ incubated in ocean water Damariscotta River, Maine, United States -... | ecosystem: Environmental > Aquatic > Marine >... | reverse complement strand
CGCGGTCGGGGGAGGGCGCGGCGTCCGGATTCTCCCAGAGCGGTTCGAGCCACTCGATCAGGTCGAGTCGCGTGTGATGTTCCGAGTCTCCGAGAGCCAGCAACGCGCCGCGTCCCTGCGCAGCGGACATGCCGAAATTTTGGCCCACATAGTCGGGCCAGAGAACATCCCGGTTGTCCCGCAGGACCTTGAAGCCGAGCCGCGTATAGAACGCCAGGGAGCGTTCGAAGTTGGACGCGTTCACGACGAAGTGAAATAGGGACTGGACTTCCCACTCGCTCATGGTGGATCTCCTTCAGGGGCTGCGATCGGCGCCCCTATCTTCGCTCGCGGAATGGGCGCACGCGAGGGCCCCGCGCGTTAGAGTCGATCCAGGAGGTAAGGCTTTGATCCTCGACATATTCTCGGAACTCCAACGTGCCGTCGCGCCGGGGGAAGCCGCCGACGCCCGGTTCGAAGGCCAGATCTTCGCGGACGCGATCGAGCAGGCGAAGCTTGCCGATGAACTCGGCTTTGGATGTTGGTGGACCGTCGAACATCACGGTGCTGAACAATTCTCCTACAGCTCCTCGCCGGAAATGATGTTGGCCGTACTCGCGCAGCACACCGAGCGAATCCATCTCGGGCATTCCGGCGTACTGGCGCCCTTCAATATCAACCACCCGCTGCGTGTCGCCGAACGCGGCGCATTTCTCGACCAGGTGAGCGGGGGCCGTTTGGAACTCGGACTTGCCCGTTCCGGGGGAACGGAGTGGGAGACCTTCGAGATCGATCCAGAGACGTCGCGAGATCAGCTTCGTGAAGCGATGCAGATGATTCCCGCGATGTGGACCCAGGATATTTTCGAGTGGAAGAGTGACTTCGCGACGATCCCGCCGCGGAATGTCGTTCCGAAGCCCGTTCAATCGCCGCATCCGCCGCTCTGGCAAACGTCGACGAGCCCGGAATCGTTTTACATGGCGGGAAGCTTGGGTGTGGGCGTGTTGGGGACGACGCTTGTATCGCCCCTCGACACGCTGGCGACGTTGCTCGCCGAATACGATCGTGGTTTGGCGGCCTGCGAGTCGCCGGTCGGCAAGTTCGTAAATGCCCAGCGCTCGGTGTTCACGTTCATGCATTGCGCAGAAACCCGACAAGCCGCGATCGAATCGGGTGCCGCGGAAGCCATTCTTTGGTTCATCAATGCTGCGCCCGCGGTCTTCCACGTTCCGCGCAATACCTGGATCGATGCGATTCGAGGCGACCTCAAGGACTCAGCACCGACGAGTGATGCGGCGCTCGATGCTCCCGAAGTTCACGACGATCTCGATCTCAACGATCCGATTCCCGTCATCGCCTTACTCAATCGTCAACTCGCCGGCGAGAAGCTCGACCCGGTCGAAGTCTTCGAAGTGATGGAGCCGATCCCGTCAGTCGTGATCGGCGACCCGGATGCCTGCGAAGCGAAGCTGCGAGGCTACGCGGAAATCGGTTGTGACCGTTTGATGTGTCTGATGCAGATGGGCGGCGTCTCACAGGAGAGCGTGATGCGCAGCATTCGGATCACGGGAGAAGAACTGATCCCTCGCCTCGAGGGCGTCACACGCAAGGAGAGCAGCTAGCACTGGCTGAAGGCGAACCTCGCTGACCCAAGGTTTTCGCGACGCCGGCGCCGGGGCCGGGGCCGCGGAATGCCCCTGGCTGGCTATAGTGCGCGCCCATGGCGTACGACATCACCGACTTCAAGACATTGATGGACCTCGAAGAGAAGGAGCCTGACGTCTTTCTTGGACTGAGCCCCGAGTATCCGTGGGGCGGTTTGTATGGCGGCCAGGTCGTCGCGCAGGCGCTTCGTGCCGCGTGCGCAACCGTCGACACGGATCATCGTGTTCATTCGCTCCACGCCTATTTTATTCGCGGCGGCGATTTCGATGAGCCCGTTCGCTACGAAGTGGATCGCATTCGCGACGGGCGTTCCTTCCTGACGCGGCGAGTCGTTGCCCATCAATCAATCGGTCCGATTCTAAACCTGTCGGCATCGTTCCAGATTCTCGAAGGCGAGCAGGCGGATGTTCAGGCGGTTCCCCTGCCGAGTGATCTTCCACAGCCAGAGACGCTCAGGGTCGACGATTGGAGTCCTATTCTCGAACGACGGACTGTCGCGTCGAACCCGGACCCGGCGCGCGCCGCCGCGTGGCTTCGAATCAAGCCTCCGATCGGGGACGATCCTGTTATGCATGCCTGCGCGCTCGCCTACGCCTCGGACGATATGCCGACGGAGGCCGCGAGCCATTCCCATCCGAGGAACCCCAATCCGGGGGCCGAGCCCGGGGACTACGAGCGCCGCTTTGTGGGCGCGAGCCTCGATCACGCGATCTGGTTTCATCGCCCGGGTCGGCACGATGAGTGGGTGCTTCACGACCTGCAAGGCCAGGGGGTCATCGGTGCCCGAGGGATGGCGCTCGGCCAGGTCATGAGTCGCGACGGGATCCATCTCGCGACCATCGCGCAGGAGATTCTGCTGCGCGAGAAGACGCGTTAGGCGACTTCCGGGCTCGTCGATGTCTCGTTTGGGGGCGGGGTGCCCTGGACGTACTCGATCGCACGAATCAGCCATGCGTGAACGACCGGTACAACCACCAGCGTAAAGATCGTCGAGAAGAGCAAGCCGCCGACGACGGCGACGCCGATCGCCTGACGACTCTCGGCGCCTGCACCCGACGCGTAGACGAGGGGAAGACCGCCGAGGATGGAGGTCGTGCTCGTCATCAGGATCGGTCGGAAGCGCGTTTTTCCCGCCGCGCGAAGGGCCGCGTAGAGTTCGACGCCTCTCGCGCGCTCCTGATTCGCAAAGTCGACGAGCAGAATCGCATTTTTCGTGACAAGGCCGATCAGGAGGATCATCCCGATCTGGCTATAGAGGTTGATCTTGAGACCCGCCATCGAGAGCGCGAGGAGTGCGCCGAAGGTCGCAAGGGGGACGCTGAACAAGACCGTCAGCGGATGGGCAAAACTCTCAAACTGTGCGGCGAGCACGAGATAGATGATCACGAGTGCGAGGCCGAAGGTAATCAAGACCTGCTGTGACGATTCGCGGTACTCGCGCGCATTCCCGCGCAGCGTCCGCGTGAAGCCGGGGGGCAGCGTCTCGTCGAAGAGCGACTCCAGTTGGGTCAGTGCGGTCTCGAGGTTCGCGCCGGGGACGAGGTTGCCGCTCAGGGTCGCGGAGCGACGTAAGCCGTAGTGGTGAAGCGTACTCGGACCAATCCCAGCGTGCGGCTCGATCAGCGCGTTGAGCGGGATCATGTCACCTTCGCCTGAGCGAACGTGGATTTCGCCGAGTTGTTCCGGAACGCTGCGCAGGGGGGACTCGATCGCCATCACGACGTCGTACTGCTCATTGCGGAGGATGAACTCGTCGGCGGGGCCTTGGGAAACGAGAAGTCTGAGGCTCTCCGCGACCGAGCGAATCGGAACGCCGAGGTCGGCGGCTCGCTCGCGGTCAAACTCGATGTCGAGTTGGGGGTTCGCGAGGCGCAGGTCGCTGTCGACGTTGTAGAGGGTGCCCATGACCGAGGCGGAAGCCACGATCTGGTCCATGACGTTCCCGAACTCCTCAAGGGTCGCGGAAGAACTCGTCAGAACGATCTCGATGTCGGCATCGCTCTCCTGGCCGAGGGAGGGGCGATTGAGGATGAAGACCAGGGCTTCTCGGATTCCGCCTAACAGTTTCGGGTATAGTTCTTCGACAACATCTTGCTGTTTGCGCTCGCGGTCGTCCCAATGCTTGAACTGAAGAAAGAGCGTACCAAGGCCCGTGTCTTCGCCGCGTCCGAAGCCCATCCCGATCGCCTCGAAGAAGCCGGAAATTTCGTCTGTATTGAGCAGGACTTCTTCGACTTGATCGAGTGCACGTGCGGTATACGCCGCGGTCGCGCCTTGAGGCGCGCGGATCACGACCATCCCTTCACCTCGATCCTCGAGCGGAAGGAATTCGGTATCGAGCTTGCTGAAGAGCGCGAAAATGCCGATGCCGACGGCGACCACGACGCCGACGATCAGCAAGGGGTAGCGAAGGGAGACGTCGAGGACGGAGCTATAGCCGCGTCCCAGCGCGTTGACGGCGCGGTTGATCGGACGGGCGATCGCGCCATCTCGCGTCTTGACCGTCAGAAAGCGCGAGCAGAGCATCGGGACGAGGGTGAGGGCCACGAAGGTCGAGATCGCAACGGCCGCGGCGGCGGTGATCGCGAATTCCCGGAAGAGCCGGCCGGTATCGCCACTCATGAGTGAGAGGGGGACAAGGACCGCGACGACTGCGGCGCTCGTCGCCAGGACCGGGAAGATCACCTCTCGTGCTCCCGCGCGCGCGGCCGCCAAGCGTTTTTCCCCTCGCTCCTGATGGCGATAGACATTCTCAAGAACGACGATCGCATCATCCACGAGCAAGCCGATACAGAGCACGAGGGCGAGCAGCGTCAGGATATTGATCGAGAACCCAAGCACCTGCATCGCTGCGAACGTGCCGATTAGCGAGACGGGGATCACGATGCTCACGATCGTGGTCGTCGTTCTCGATTGCAGGTAGAAGAGGTTCACCAGAACGACGACGAGGAAGGCGATCGCGAGGGTGATCCAGACTTCCTTCATCGCCTCGCGAACGAAGATCGTCGAGTCCGTCGCAATCGAAAGTTCGGCGCCGGGAGGAAGGCTCGGGGCGATGTCTGCCATCTCGGCGAGGACTGCATCTGAGATCTCGAGCTCATTGGCGCGGGATTGGCGGACGATGCCGACGCCGACGACCGGGCGCGCGCTGTAGCGCGTGATCGTGTGGTAGTTGGCGGACCCGAGCTCGACCCAGCCGACATCCCGTAGGCGGACGGGCATATCGTCGGTCTCGCGAATCACGATTGCGCCGAAATCCGACGCGTCCGCCAGTTGGGCATCGGCGTTGATTGTGAATTTCCGCGTCGTCGCTTCGAGTTCGCCCGCTGGCAGCTGGAGGTTGCTGGCCTTGATCGCATCGCGAATGTCGAGCGCGTCGACGCTGTGGGCGGTCATGCGCGCCGGGTCTAGCCAGATGCGCATGGCATAACGTCGCTCGCCCCCGATGACGGCTTGTGCCACGCCCGGCAGAAGCTGCATCCGCGATTGCACGAGACGATCGGCGATATCGGTCTTGTCCGCCGGCGAGAAGTCGTCGGCGTAGACGTTGATCCAGATGATCGGACTGCTGTCGGCGCCCGACTTCCGAACGACCGGGCGCTCGGCATTCTCCGGAAGGTCGCCGACCGCGCGCTGAACCGCGTTCGAAACATCCGTCGTCGCGAGGTCGAGATCACGGCCGGCTGCAAACTCGACATTGATCGAGCTCAAGCCGTAGTAGCTCGTCGAGGTGATCGTCTCGATGCCCTCGAGTCCGTTGAGCTCCGCCTCGATTGGCTCGGTCACCGTTGCTTCGACGGTCTCGGGGCTCGCGCCCATATACGCCGTCGAAATCGAGACGACGGGCTTATCGACATCGGGAAGTTCGCGAACCGGAAGGGCGAGATAGGCGGACGCGCCCGCAACAACAATCAGCAAACTCAGAACCGTTGCGAGGACCGGACGCCCGATCGAGAGATCGGAGAGCGTCATGATGGGTCGCAACCGAGCGGGCCGTAGCGACCGACTTCGGCAACGGGATTGCGCTCCCCGGCGCGCTCATCGGGGCTCGGGATGACCGGCATCCCCGGTTGGCGCAGCTTCTGATGACCGGCGACAACCACTTGATCTCCGGGACTGAGTCCCTCGAGAATATGCGCGCCATCGAGATAGTAGTCGCCGATCCGAATCTCCTGGGGATGGGCCTTGTTCTCTTCGTCAACGATCTGGACGAGATGTTTCGTGCCCTGCCGAATGATCGCTTCCTGGGGAAGCAGGATCGCGTTCTCGTGTTGGCCGATCAGCACGCGCAGACGGACGGCCATGCCGGGATGGAGCGCCGCCTCATCGTTCGGGACCGCGGCTCGGACGCCGACCATGCGGGTGCGGGGATCGACACGGGGGTCGATGGCGATAACGGTTCCTTCGAAGCGCTGGCCGCAACGGCCGACGAGGCCGAGCACGGTCTGACCCGCTTCGAGGTCATCGATGAAGCGCTGGGGAAGGGCGAAGCGCAATTCGAGTGCGCTCGTGTCGGAGATCTCGACGAGGGGATCTCCGCGATCGATGTAGTCGCCGAGATCGACTCGACTCAGACCGAGGGTGCCGCCGTAGGGCGCCCGCAGCACATGCTTCGAGAGACGCGTCTTTGCCGCGCGATAGGCGCCATCCGCAGCGTCGAAATCCGACGACGCATTATTCAGCTGGCGAACCGAGGCCACGCCGTCTTCGTGGAGGCGTTCGACGCGGTTCAGGAGGTCACGGGCATTCTGCAATCGGGCACGGGCCACTTTGAGTTGCGCACGCGCTTCGGTGTCATCGATGCGCAGCACGACATGTCCCGTTTCGACACGTTCGCCTTCTTGGGCGGAAAGCTCGACCACGGTCCCGGCGATCTCACTCGCAACGGTCGTCATCTCGGGACTCTCGAGACTTCCGACGCTGGTCACCGTGATCGGCAGTTCCGTCGCTTCGAGCACGACGGTGAAGACCGGCAGCGGCGGAATCTGAGGGGGGCCGGTCGGGCCGGCGTCCTCGTCGCCACAGCCGAAAGCGAAAAACACGCTGAGCACGAGCGAGATCAGCGGGGAGTTTGCGCGACGGAGAGCGGGGGAGGATTGCTTTGGGGTCGGTCGGAGGGGATGCACGGCAGCGACGCTAGCGCGGCGCTCCAGCGCACGCAGCGGATCATCCGTCACCCTCAGCCGGTCCCTGATTGCGCCGCGCCGCGTCGACCACGCGCGCCACAAGCCCTTCGAGATCCACTCGCTGGCCGCGGTCGAGACCCAGCCGAACCACCACGAGATCATCGTTCGGAACGACCACCACGTATTGACCTTCGAAGCCCGACGCCATGAAGATATTCGGGTCGAGTCGAGGGAAGCGGCGCTGAGATTCGTTTGAGCCGCTCGCGGGTTCGGCATTCAGCCACCAGTGTGCGCCGTAGGTTCCGTCGGTGTTGGTCGGGGTCGGTCGTGCGGTGTAGTCGATCCAATCCTCAGCGAGAAGCGGCCGACCCGTGACTCGACCGCGGTCGAGATAGAGCTGGCCGTAGCGTGCCCAATCCCGCGCCGTGGCGAGGAGATGGGACGAGCCGACGAAGACTCCCGAGGCATCGGGTTCGAGGACGGCACTCGTCATGCCGACGGGGCCGAAGAGCGCCTCGCCGGGAAACTGGAGGTAGCGCTCGAGGTCGCCGTCAAAGACCTGATGGAGCAGGGCGTATTGCAAAAGGTTTGTGGTGCCGCTCGAATAACTCCAATGGGTGTCGGGTTCGAATTCGAGGGGGCGAAGTGCGGCATAACGTCCCCGGTCGAAACGGTCGCGGCCGAGGAGCATGCGGATCGCGTCTGAATCGATCGCGCTGTAGTCCTCACTGAATGCGAGACCGCTGCTCATGCGGAGGAGCTGGTCCCAGGTGATGTCGTGTCGTGGGTCGTTCGGATCGCTCCATTCCGGGAGTCCCACCGGCGCCATCACATCGATGCGGCCTTCCTGCGAGAGCAGGCCGACCAGTGTGCTGGTGATGCTCTTGGTCATGGACCAACCAGGCAAAGGCGTGGCAGGGGAAAAGCCCGGCGCATAACGCTCCGCCACGACGGCCCCATGATGAAGAACGACAACGGCACGGGTCTGCGGTGCGCGGCCTTCGTCTTCTTCGCTCGCCGGGAGCTCGAAGGCTGGGGCAATCGCGTCGGCGAAGCCCGCGAGGCCGAGGCGTTCGGGGAAGGCCCGACCGGGCGTTCGTTCCGGGAGCGTTTTTCCGTCGAGGGGACTCGTCGTGCCTTCCGCCCCGTCGAGGGTGCAGCCGAGGCCCGGGCGATACCTGGCGGTACTCGGGGAGAAAAAGTGGGCGAAATAGGCCGTGACGGTCTTGGCGTCGTGGTCGATTTCCGCAGGGATGGGGATTGGCAAGGGGAGGGGGAGCTCCGCCTCAGACAGCGCACCGGGTTCACGGCCCGCAACGAAAACGCCCGAACAGACCCGCTTTGCGACCCAGCCCGAGCCGGCGATGCCGGCCTCGCGTTGGGGATAGAGGAGGACGGCGGCGACGATGACGAGGGCCACCAGGAGGAGAAGGACTACGCGAGCGAGTTTCATCACGCAAAGAGCCTAGCGTTTGGCGACGACCCGTCGCTCGCGGCGGGGCGGCGGAGTACCGTCGGGGTGTGACTGCACTTGCCCAAGGACAGATTTCGCTGCGCATGTACCCGGCTCGCCTCCCGCCGATCGAGAGCGTGGCGGAGATGCGGCGTCAGGCTCAGCTCGCCGAATCGGCAGGGTGGGATGGGCTGATGACCAGCGAGCATCACGGTGGCTTCCCCGACTACGTGCCGAACCCGATTCCGCTGGCAGGTTGGCTGCTGGATGCGACGGAATCAATCTGGGCGGCGCCGTGCCCGCTCTTGCTCCCGCTCTATCACTGGACGCATATCGCGGAGCAGCTTGCCTGGATGGCCGCTCGTTTTCCGGACAGAGTGGGCGCGGGTGTCGCCGTCGGTGGTCTCGCACTCGACTTCGAAATGGCCGACCTCGACTATGCAGAGAGACAGCAACGCTTCCGAGAGGCCTTGCCCGAGCTCGCCGGCGCGTTGCGGGGCGAAGCGACCGGGCCGATCGCGGCGGACCCGGCAATTGGTGCATGCTTGTCATCGCCGCTTCCGCTCGTTGCCGCGGCACAGGGGCCGAAGGCGGTTCGACGGGCAGCGAAAGCGGGCGTCGGAGTGCTGTACGACTCGATGCAGACGGTCGAGCGAATGCGCGAACTCACAGACACGTATCTCGACGCGGGAGGAACGGGACCGCGCATCGCGATTCGGCGGGCTTGGGTCGGTCCGCCTCCGGCGAGTGCGGTCGAGTCGCAGATGGAGTTCTACCGAAGTTATGCGCCGTCGGGCGCTCAGGCGCATTGGGGCGATGGGCAGGAATTGATTGTCGGCCAGACCGGTGCCGAAGTGGCGGAGAAGTTAGGCGCCGTCGCCGATGCGGGCGGCTGCGACGCTTTCAATCTGCGGGTGCATATCAAGGGCGTCGAGACAGCGGAGGTCGATGCGCAGATCACGCGGCTTGGGGAAGAGGCGCTTCCGGTGCTTCGCCGGGAAATGGTTTAGGCGAGGCGCCGGCGGATCTCCGCTGCGACCAGCCAGAGCCGATCCTGGCCCCAGACCGAGAGATCGGCCTCGCCGGTCGGTCCGCGCAGCCGATAGCTGGGCACACCCCAAGCGCCCAACTCGTCGTACATCTCCTGGCGATTGGCTTCGAGGACTTGGCGCCAATCGGAGTTGTCGACGACCTCACGCGCTTCTGCCCAGTCGAGCCCGGCGTCGCGGACGACGCGTTCGAGTCCTTCGTCGCTGCCGGTTGGGAGTCCTTCGGCGAAGGCGGCCCGCAAGAAGGACGAGATGTATTCGGCGCCACGTCCGCGCTGCTGCGCGAAGGGCCAGAGGGAGAAGCCGCGTTCGACGGGCTTTCCGATCGGGTCGTACATGTCGCCGAAGGGAACGCCGAGGTGCTCGGCTTCGCGGAGTGCGTCCATCATGATGTACATGCCCTTGGCACCGGGGGCGGGGACGCCCCGCATGACCATGGGCATAACAGGCTTGATCTCGACGGGGATCCCGACCTCCGCGGCGAGCGAAATCGAGCGGTCGAAGATCATCGCTGTGTAGGGCGAGCGAAGGGACGGATAGATCTCAAGCGTAAGCCGTCCGTCGTTCGTGTTCGTCCCAGGATCGAGGGGCGGGCGGTCGAAGCGAAGTGGCCCACCTTTTCCGTCGCGGGTCGCGCCGTAGGCGATCAAGCGTCGTTCCAGGTGATGAAGCCGATCGACGCCCCAGTACCACTCACCAGCGTAGAGGAACATGCCGCCAGAATAATGTCCTCGCCGCGCGCGCAGTTTGTTGCCCGATTCGAGGGCGTGCGTGACTTCGTCATCAGAGGCCAAGGGAACCCGCTCGTCGAGCTTGGTGAGGGCCTCCGCGTCTTGATTCCAGAGTGCGCGACCGGCTTCGATCCCGATGTCGACGAAGCGCGGATCGCTTTGGAGGGGCGCGAGCATTGCTTCCACACGCCGCACATCCTCGTCCGCGGGCCGAGCCGGACTCTTCGGAAATTCGAGGTCGTAGTGAGGGGCGACCTGGGCGGAATCGATCCGCGCATAGTCGGCGAGCATCGTCGGCTCCGGCGCGAAGAGGCGGTCCGCCTGGCCGACGAGGTGGAAGCGGAAGTCGATGTCATAGCGATCGCGCAGGTCCCCGATCGCTTGGAGCGCGAGTTCGCTATAGGGGTCATCGACCTGATGAAAGAAGTCGATGACGTGACGACCGCGCCGAAGTCTTCGCACCCGTTCAGTCGCGGCTTGCTTTAGGCGACGCACCTGGGGCGCAACTTTGACGACCCGCCGCTGAATCTTGCGGGCGAAGTCCGGCGCGTCCTGGATGCTCCCCATGCCGGGCTGCTGGCTGTCGTCGTTCCGTGTTCCGCCGTCGCTCATGTTCGAGACTCCGTGGGTTGCGCGAAGAAGCCTGCGCGGGCCGGACGGTAACGATCCGGATCTGCTTGAGCACTCGGGTCCGCGGGACCGGGAGTCAATCGGTCAGAGGACGGGTCGCAGGGCGACTCCTTAGCCGGCTTCTCAACCTATTCCTCAACGAATGTGTTTTCGCCCAGCCCCTCGAGCACGTGCTTCATGATCTTGCCCGTGGCATTTCGGGGGAGGGGCTCTCGCCGGATTTCGATGAACTCCGGGATCTTGAAGTAGGCGAGGGATTCCGCGCAGAAGTCGCGGATGGAATCCTCGGAGGGTTGCGCGCCCTCGTTCGGAACGATCACGGCCTTGACGCGCTGGCCGAGCTCTCGGTCGTCGACGCCATGGACGGCGACTTCCGCCACATCGGGATGAAGCTCGATGCGGTTCTCGATTTCGGCGGGATAGATGTTTTCCCCGCCGCGAATGATCATGTCTCGCAGGCGCGATTCGATATGGAGTCGGCCCTCGATCAAGCGGCCCAGGTCCCCCGTATCCACCCATCGCCCGGGCAGGAAATTTTCGTCGTTCGCCTTGGGGTTGTTCAGGTACTCGAGCATAACGAGGGGGCTTCGAACGCAAACGCGCCCGGCCTCGCCGGCCGGAACGTCCTTTCCCTCTTCGTCGACGATGCGGATCTGAACCGTGGGCAGCGGCGGTCCGACACAATTCTGTGCCTCGCGCAGCATGGTGTTGTCGGCATAACTCACGAGGCCGCCGGTTTCGCTCGACCCGTAGCCCGATCCGACGGAGCCTTCGAGCTGCGGGAATTTCTCGGCGATCGTACGCAGGAGTTCGGGGGTTGAAGCGGAGCCGCCGACGCCGACGCTTGTGAACCGCGACGTGTCGAGCTTGTCGATATCCGGATGATCGATGAGGCGAAAGACGTGGGTCGTCGCGCCGCTCCAACTCGTGATGTTCTCGTCGATGGAGAGCTGAATGATCTTCGCCGGATCGAACCGGCCCATCGGCCAGACGGAGGTCCCGCCGCCGGCCAGCAGCGCCGTCGTGCTTCCCATCGTGCCGGAGAGATGAAAGAGCGGAAAGGGAGCCAGAGTCGCGCCGGGTTCGCCCGCTGGCGGTTCCGTCATCGCTCTCCGCGCACCAATAAAGAAGCTCGACATGGTGAACGCGACGAGGGTTCGATGACTCACGAGGGCGCCCTTGGGTCGGCCGGTCGTTCCCGACGTGAAGAGCAGCAGACACGGATCATCTTCTGCAAGTGGTGTGTTCGGAAGCTCTGCGCCGGGGGCGTGGGTTCGGAGTGCTTCGAACTCGGTCTCGAAGGTCAGGGTGGCGACATCGAGCTCGCCCTCCATTTCGGCCAGGCGTTCCTTGCGACGTTCATCGACGAGCAGGAGCTTGGGCTTCGAGAGCTCGAGGCCGTAACGAATCTCTTCACCTGCCCACCATCCATTCATCGAGATGACGACACCGCCGAGGGCCGTGATCGCCCAATAGCTGAGGACCCACTCCGGCGCATTCGCGGCGAGGATCGCGACATGATCCCCCTTCTGGATGTCGTAGCGGTCGCGGAATCCCGCGGCGATCGAGGCGACATCCGCGAGGTGCTGCGTGTAGGTCCACCGCCTTCCGTCGGAAAAGACCATGTAGTCCTTGTTGCCATGGGCCGCGGACTGCGCGAGCAGGTCGCGAAGAGAGCGCGCGCGATTCTTATAGACTTGCATCGTTTCGCCGAGCACGACCTCTTCGGTCAACTCGAAGGGGCTTCCCGGGGAAAGGAGGCGAGCGGTCGCTTCGTCAGACGAAAGGAGGGCGGGGGCTTCGGAGGTGTTGGTGGACATCGAAAGAGGAACTCCAAATTTCGAGATAGGGAGCGGGCCGGGAAACTTCCCAGGCCGGCGAAAGAGCGGAAGTGGCGTCGACAGCCCCGTTCCGGGGCTGTCTCCCGATTCGGTCGCCCGCTAGTACGGCGCAAATTCGATCGGCAGAGAAGCGAAGCCTTGAACGTACTCAGTGTACAACCGTTGGGACCCTTTGAGATCGACAGAATAGTCGGGCATCGCGGCCAGAATCTCTTCGAGAGCGACCCGTGCCTCGAGTCGGGCGACGTGCCGGCCCAGACAAGCATGCGTCCCATGGCCGAATCCGACGGTTCGGGGCGCGCGCCGATGAAGGTCCCAAGTATCGGCATTGGGAAACTCCGCTTCATCGCGACTCGCACTCGTGTAGAGCAACAGGATGGGACGATCCTTGCGAATCGTCACGCCCCGGATCTCCGTGTCCTGCTTAGCAACCCGCGCCATGAACTGGGTGGGCATATCGAAGCGAACGGTTTCCATGAACGCTTCGAGCATGAGGTCGGGTTCGGCGATGACCTCTTGTCTGGCCTGGGGATGTTCTGCGAGTCGTCGGAGTGTCGCCGCGAGCATCTTTGGCAGGGTCTCGGTTCCCGCAACGATCAACTCCTTCATGAGAGAAGCGACCTTGTCGTCACTCATGCGAACGTCGTCGAGTTCGGATCCGAGATAGCGACCGAGCACATCGTCGCCGGCGCTGCCCGAGGCGCGACGCGCCTTGATCAGATCGAGACAGTAGGCGTCGAGATTTGCGAAGCCGTCTATGCCTGCCTGGGTGATTCCGATGGAACCCGGTTCACGGAAGAACACAGCATCGACCCAGCCACGGAGCATCTCGCCATCTTCTTCGGGAAAGTCGAGGATGCGACAGACGGCGCCCGTCGAGAGATGGCTGCCGAGATCCTGGATGACATCGAAGCGGCCGATGCTACGAACCCGTTCGAGCCGGTCGCGCACGATCTTGCGGAAATCTGGTTCGAACCGCTTCACAAAACCGGGACCGAATCGCTGACTGATCAGCGCGCGATGGGCCGTATGTCGGGGCGGGTCCATCATGTCGAGGGCGGGGAAGACCTCGACGACGTTTTGCAGAACGTGGCCCGCGGTCGTGCCTTTCTCGGCGGTAAAGAGCTCGGGGGATTGGCAGGCGTGCCAAACATCTTCGAACGTGGACAGCGCCCAACAATCGAACTCTTCGACGTAGTGAACCGGGCTCTCGCGTCGCAGACGCTCATAGACCGGGTAGGGATCGTCGAAGATCACCTGATCGAAGGGGTTATACCGAACGTCACTAAAAGCAGAGGGCGTCATACGAGGGGGATCGCTCCGTCGTTGAGGGGAGGGTGGCTCAGGGAGAGGGGGCAGGCGAGGTCAGCCTGGCCCGAGTAGTGAACGATCGCCCTGGTCCATGATCGCGCGGGCCCGTCGGCGTCGACTCAGCCATCGCGCACCATCGCGTACGAGATCATCGCGATATTCGATCCACGTCTCGTAGGTCTTGCCCTCGTGCTCCCCTTTTCCCATGTGCATCTTGCGGCAATAGTGTGCACTCGTGGCTTCGTCAGGCTTGCTCTTGAGGTCGAGTTCAATCCTGTAGTTCCCGAGCAGGTGCTGGCTCGGGCCGCAGCCGTCCAGGTAGCTGCGAATCGACGTCGTCACCTCGGCGAGTCCGTTCTGTTTCCACTCGCCCCAGTCGACTTCGACATCCGGCGTAAAGACGTTCGACAGCTTGTCCCATTCACGCGTGTCGAGCGCTTCGGCGTAGCCGTCCAGGGTGGCGATGATGGCGAAGCGGTCGTCGGCGGCGCTCATGGTCGTAGAATCCTTCAGCCGATGGGTCGGCCTTGAGGTTAGGGGGTAGCTGCGGGGCGATAGCGAAGCAGCACGCCTTCGCCGCCCTCGGTCGATTCGAAGACGGGTTCGAGGGGCATCCCAACTTTGATGTCTTCTTCGGCGACGTCAACGAGGGTCGTTGTTACGCGAACGCCCTCGGAGAGTTCGACGACCGCGAGCCGTTGGGGCACTTCATCGGCGAACATCGCCACAGTCGGAATCCGCGAGATCGTAAAGGTATGCAACACGCCGCGTCCCGAGACGGTCTGCCATTCGAGCGCATTCGAGAGACAGCCCGGACAATTTGAGCGGGGATAGAAGACCCAGCCCGCGCAGTCCAGGCAGCGCTGGATGCGGACTTCCCCTTCGCGGAGGCCTTCCCAGAAGGGCCTCGAGGTGTCTGTCGCGTGGGGGAGGGGCTTCGCCATGCCATCGGTCATCGCCATTGCTCACGCCCCCCGCAAGATGAGGGCGGATTGTTCGCTCATCACGCCCCCCGTTCCGGACACGAAAGCGGTCTCACAGTTCGCGACCTGCCTTGCCCCCGCGTTATGTCGCAGTTGGTGAACGGCTTCATTGATCTGGGACATTCCGCCCGCTCCGCCTGCCTGACCGTAGGACAGCTGACCGCCATGGGTGTTGACGGGGAAGTCGCCCGCGAAGGTGAGGTCATGATCGCGCACAAAGTCGAGGCCCTGGCCCTTCTTGCAAAAGCCCGCGTCCTCAAGAGTGAGGAGCGCCGTGATCGTGTAGCAGTCATATATGCAGGCGACGTCGATGTCGCTGCGAGTGGCACCGGCCATCTCGAAGGCGCGGTCCGCCGCAGGGCCGACCGGCGTTTCGAGTAGATCGCGTGCGTAGGTGGGGGTCTTGATCGTGAGTCGCTCGCCGCACCCCGCGACTTGAATCGGGCGATGCTTCGTCCGCTTTGCGCGCGCAGCGCTCGCGACCACGAGCGCGTGGCCTCCGGCAACGGGCATCACGATCTCAAGCATGTGAAGTGGGTCCGCGATCATCTTGCTCGCCAGCACGTCATCCACGGTGATCGGTTTGCCGTGGAAAATGGCGTCGGGATGGGCGCAGGCGTTGGTTCGCTGATCGACGGCGAGCTTCGCCATAGCGCGCTCGTCGTAGCCATGAACCGCCGCATAACGCTGGGCGATCATCGAGTAGCCGGCGTTCTGCGCCAGGTTGCCGTAGGGGATATCGAACTCCGCTTGCGGCGAGCCGTAGCGATTCGAGGAAGCGCCGAAGATCCAGCCCTCATCGAGGAAAGCGCCGTCGCGGGGATCGCTTGGGGTCGGCCGTGCCGGAATTGCGCAGACGACGACTTCACAGAGGCCGAGTTCGATGGCTGCTGCCGCTCGCCACACCATGCCGACGGAGTTCGCGCCGCCCAGGTCGACCATCTCCGCGAGATTCACCTCGAAGCCACAATACTCAGCGACGGTCGCCGGCACAAAATTCGACGTCTCCCCAATCCGCGGGGTCACGAGTCCGTCGACCTCGCCGGCTTCGATGCCCGCATCTTGGAGCGCGAGGCGCGCGAGCTCCGCCCATTGCTCAAGCATGAATTGGCGCGGTCCGGTCGGCTTTCGTTCGGGCTTCCAGTCCGCGACACCGACGATTGCCGCGTCGCCTCGAAGGCCCCTTACAGACTTCATCGCTTCAGTCGTCCTTTTTACTCGTCAGTAGTCGGTTTGGTGAGACCCAGCCGAGTGTAGAAGCGCTCCGGAATATCCGCGGGGCGCTTGTAGAGGTAGGTTTTGCAGGGTTCGTACCCGAGGCGTTCCGCGGGCTCGACGATGAACATGGGGACGCCCGTCCCCTCGAAGGAGTCGGTCTCCATCACGGGCTCGTGGCAGCAATAGACCGGGATCTCGTCCCTCCCGTAGGTCAGCGGGTGAGGCCCCTTGATGACGAGGTCGTTGCGCGGGGAATCATAATGTCCCGCAGCGATCATCCGCCCGCCGCTGGGGCAGATCGGGCAGATGAAGGTGAGCTTCTCATCGTCTTCGACCAGGTCGAAGGTCTGAAGATGGACCCGTGTGAAATGCATCAGCGCTTCGGCCTGATCCCGGTAGCTCGCGTCGCCTAGCATGTCCGCCGACATGGCTTCATGGAGTGCAACGCCGACGGCATCGGTTCCCGCAGCCCGCCCGATGAAGGAAAGAATCGCGGAGACGCGTGACATGCCGCGATCGTGTCGCGACAAGGCATCCTCGTGGAGTGCCTGTGCTTTCGCGTTGGCGGTCGCAGCATCGCCGTTCTCAATCGCCGCGAAGATCTCGTTCGCATCCTCTTTCCAGCCCGGCACGGGATCGCTTCCGTCCCCGCCCCGTTCCGGCGCCGCCTCAAAGTCCTCGATCGCCGCAAGGGCGGTCGAGGCATCTTCGCCGTCGATCTCTCGATCCACGAAGCCAAGCAGCGTCACTTCCCACCCGGCGTAGTTCCGGATCATCGAAAGCACTTCACGCCGCAGCCGCTTCGTGAAACCCGTCGCCGCCGCAAAGTCTCCCGCATCGAGCGCTTCCGCCAAAGCATCCACCGACCGCATCCCCGCGACCCGCAGCTCTTCCTTCGTAAACACCCGCTCCGACGACATCCCGTACTCCCAAGAAAAGAGAAGAAGCGAGCGTAGTGACCTCACGCCCCATTCGCAGCACCCCAAACAGCAGCGGTCGTCCCCGAAAACGCCAAACGAAAGGGGCCCGCGAGAAAGTTCTCGCGGGCCCCAAGCTCAATCAAACATCTGAAGTCCAACTCCCACCGCCGCCTATTCGCAAGAACAAACCATCAGCAGAAGCGTGCAGGCCCTTCGGGCCTGCGGCCCCTCAATTAGAAGGCCCTTCCAGAATATGAATGCCGCAGCAGGTGCCGAGGCCGATCACGTGAGCGAGACCGATCTTGGCGCCTTCGACCTGGCGCTTGCCGGCCTGACCGCGAAGGTGCATCGCGAGCTCGTACTGGTTCGCGATGCCCGTCGCGCCGATCGGGTGACCCTTGGAGAGAAGGCCACCGGACAGATTGACGGGGATCTTGCCACCGATCCAGGTCTGCTTCTCGTCGATCATCTTGCCGGCTTCACCGTCGCCGCAAAGCATGAGGTTCTCGTAGTGGAGAACTTCCGCCGTGGCGAAGCAGTCGTGGAGCTCGACGAGGTCGAGATCCTCGGGGCCGACACCGGCCATCTCGTAGGCCTGCTTTGCCGCGTTGCGCGTGCAGGTGTTGACGTCGGGCATGACCTCATCGCGATCCGTCCACGGATCCGTCGTCAGGACCGAAGCGCGAATCTTGACCGCCTGACCCTGCAGGCCGCGCTTGATCATCTCCTTTTCGGACATGAGCACTGCCGCGGCGGAGCCGTCGACGTTCGCCGAGCACATGAGCTTCGTGTTCGGGTAGGAGATCATCTCCGCGCCCATGACTTCTTCAAGCGGCGTTTCGATCTGGTACCGCGCCTTCGGGTTCATGGTCGAGTGGTGATGGTTCTTGACCGAGATCTGCGCGAATTGCTCAAACGTCGTGCCGTATTCCTTCGCGTGGGCCATGCCGGCTTCCGCGAAGACACAGGGCATCGAGCCCGAACCGAGCAGGCCTTCCGGATGGAGGCCCTTCGGAGCGCCGCCACCACCACCAAGCATGCCCGCCCCCGCGAGCTTCTCGACGCCGACCGCGAGGACGGTGTCGTAGATGCCGGCGCGGATGGCGATGTAGCCTTCGCGAAGCGCGGTTGCGCCCGTTGCGCAGGCGTTCGAGACGTTGATCGCGGGGATGCCCGTCTGACCGATCTCCTGCTGGATCTGCTGACCGACCATGCCGGCGGCCATCATGAGGTTGCCGCTGTAGAGCGCCTCGATGTCATTGATCGTGACGTTGGCATCGTCGAGCGCACCGAGCGCCGCTTCCGCGCCGAGGCTCGCGATCGATCGGTCAAGGAACTTGCCGAACTTGATCATGTCAATGCCAGTGATGTAGACGTCTTCACTACCCATTCTTGTACTCCTTATGTCGGCTGAATCAGCAACCCGAGGCGCCTAACAACCGCGTGTCTTTTCTTGGAACCGGTTCGGCAACGTCGCCTGATGCGTCCCGGTCTAGGTGATCAAATCGCGTGAGCGATTTGATGCAGGAAAAAGTCGTCATGGGTCGCGCCCGAAGGGCGTGACCTACATGACGTATTCCATCACGCCGCAGGCGAGATGTAATACGTCATGTACTCGTTACCCTCGGCGTCTTGTCGAGGGGCGATGCCGTACGTGACTTCGATGTCCATGCCGAGGGTGATCTTCTCGGGGTCGGGCTCGATGCCCTTCATGTTCGTCTTGATCGTGCCGCCGCCTTCGAGGTCGGCGATTGCGGAGACGAAGGGGACTTCGATTCCGGGGAAGGCCCGGTAGATGATCGAGAACGAGTGCAGCGTGCCCTTGTTCTGCAATCGATGCGGTTGATAGGTGTCGCGGCCACCGCACTTGGCGCACGCCATGCGGGACTTGAGCGAGATCGCCTCGCAGGCGCTGCACTTGAATCCTTCGAGGTAGGGATCGCCGGACTCGGGCACCTTCAAGAAGGGCATGATCGGTAGAGGTTGGTCGGCCACATTGAGCTCCGTTTGGGGCCCGATCAGATGGGCGCTGCGTTTGCAGTCGCCGCCCGAGCGGGTGATTCGGGGACGCTTCGGGGAGTGACTCCCCGATCGCTGGCTCGGACTCTAGGCCAGCTGTGGGGCCCTTCGCCAAGCAGTGAATCGGGCCCCGATCGGGGGCGATTCAGTTACCGTTTCGGGACGTTACGCGGTGTGGACCCTTCTGAACCCGCGTGGAGCGTGAAGAGGAACGAGATCATGGAAATCGGATCGATGCGGCTGGACGAGCGGGATATCACCGCCTGGGACGAAGAGGTCGACGTGCTCGTTGTCGGCTACGGCTGCGCAGGGGTGTGCGCGGCGATCGAAGCTCGACAGGTGGGGGCAGACGTGCTCGTTCTCGACCGAGCGGGTGGGGCCGGCGGGACCTCGATCAACTCCGGGGGCTTCCTCTATCTCGGAGGCGGAACGGCGCTCCAGAAGGCGCTTGGTTACGAGGACTCTGCGGAGAACATGTTCAATTACATGATGGCCGCGTGTGGACCGGCTCCGGATGAAGCGCTGATCCGCACCTACTGCGAAGGCAGCGTTGCGCATTTCGACTGGGTCGTGAGCAAGGGCGTTCCCTATCGCGAGAGTTTCTTTGAAGGCGCCCATGAGCCCTTCGATTCCGATGATGGCCTCGTCTACTCAGGCAGCGAGCACGTTCATCCCTTCAACGAAATCGCGACGCCGGCACCACGCGGGCACGCGCCGCGGGCGGTGCATGATAAGGGTGCGCTCTTTATGAACAAGCTGATCGCGGCGGCGGATGCCGTCGGTGTGAGGGCTGCTTTTCAAAGCCGTTGCGAGGCGCTCGTTCAGGCGAGTGACGGTCGCGTGGTCGGCGTGGTTGCGCAGACGCTCGAAGGGGAGCAGCGCATTCGCGCGCGGAAGGGCGTGATTCTGACGGCCGGTGGCTTCATCTACAACGAAGAGATGCTCGCGCGTTATGCGCCGCTCCTCCGTCAGTGCAAGCACAAGGTGGGGACGGAGAACGACGATGGCTCGGGCATTCGCCTCGGGCTCGCGGTGGGAGGGGAAGCGATCCGGATGGACGCGGGGGATATCAGCATGGCGATCTTTCCGCCGAACGAGCTGCGACACGGCATCTTCGTAAACCATGCCGGCCAGCGCTTCCTGAACGAAGACGTCTATTTTGGCCGCGCCGGGGAGACCGTGCTCTTCCATCAGGAAGGCAAGGCGTACCTGGTGATCGATGACACCTACTTTGCGCGCCCCCGAAGCTTTCCCGTCGAGATCGCCGCGGCGGGGGAGACGATTGCGGAAGTGGAAGCCGAACTCGCGTTGCCGGCGGGCTCGCTTCAGCAGACGGTCTCGTTCTATAACGAACACGCGGAGAAGGGCGAAGACCCTGTCTTTCACAAGGGCGCGAATTACGTCACCCCGATCGTCTCGCCGCCCTTCGGTGCGATCGATCTCTCGACGGAGAATCTGATCTACTCGGCGTTCACGCTCGGGGGACTCCATACCGACGTGGACGGGCGCGTGATTTCCTCGGCGGGGGACGCGATTCCCGGGCTCTATGCCGCGGGGCGTACGACGAGTGGGATCGCCAAGCAGGGCTATAGCAGCGGGATGTCCCTCGGAGACGGATCGTTCTTCGGTCGCCGGGCGGGGCGGCACGCGGCGACAAGCTGAGTTTGAGTCGGGGCGGCGTTAGTTCCGTCGCGCGCCCTTGACCGAGAATCGCGAGAGGCCTCGAAAGGCGGAGTTCGAAGCGTATTCGTAGTCGCCCGAGCCGAACTCGAGGTTCTCGAAGGTGTCGAGCAAAGCCTCGATCGTTTCTGCTGCTTCCATTCGCGCGAGATGGGCACCGAGACAGAAATGGCGGCCGCCGCCGAAGGCCTGGTGATGGGTGTCCTTCCGCGTGATGTCGTACCGGTCGGGCTCGGGGTAGGCGGAGGGGTCGCGGTTCGCCGAAGCGGTCGAAACCATAAGGCCTTCGCCCTTCGGGATCTTGATGCCGTCGAACTCGAGGTCGTCGTAGGCGATGCGTCCCGAGTTGGTGACGGGGGAGTCGTAGCGAAGCGTTTCCTCGACGGCGTTCTTCATGAGGCTGCGATCCGCACGTAACTTGGCCTGTTCGTCGGGATTGCGGATCAGCGCCATCACGAAATTGCCTATGAAGTCGCTCGTCGTCAGATTGCCCGCCAGGAGCAGTAGATTGCACTGCAGCGAAATCTCTTCATCCGTTAGGCGATCGCCGGATTCTTCGGCGCGTACCATTGCCGAGATGAGATCGTCCGAGGGCGCGCGCCGGCGTGCTTCGATTTCCGCCATGAAGAACGCATGAAGCTTCTCTCGCGCCTTCTCGGCTTTGGCGACGTCTTCCGGGGCATTCACGGGACTGAAGGCCGTCACGATGACGTCATCGGACCAACCTTTGAACTGGCCGTGAAGTTCGGGGTCGATGCCGAGGAGCTCGGCGATGACGACGGTGGGGATCGGGTTCGCAACCTGACCGATCAGATCGAACTCGTCGCCGTCGATTGCGGCGACGGTTCGTCGGGCAACCGCACGGGCCGGCTCGCGCCAGCGCTCGATTGCACGTGGCGAAAAGGGATGTCGGACGAGCTCGCGGAGGCGGCGATGATTCGGGTCATCCATCAGAAGCATGGACGGCTCTTCGTCACCGTTTCCGAGAAAGCGACGGGTGAACGAGTCGGGATTCGCTTTGCGCGGGTCGCTCCAGTATTTCGGATCGCGCAGGATCGCGAACACGTCATCGTGTCGCGTGAAAATCCATCGCCCGAACTCGACATCATGATGGATGGGCTCGCGCTCGCGCAGCTCGGCGAGGACCGGGTAGGGATCCTCTCGAAACGTCGGATCGAGCGGGGTCAGCGCCAGGCCCGTCGGGACGGGAGACTCGGTGATCGGTTCAGCCATCGGGATATTCTCCGGGACCCACTCGGAAGAATGGCCGATTTGCGCGGCGTTCTGCGAGCAAGCACTATCAACGGGCGCCCGCGAGCTTAGCGCGATTGCGTATCATCTCCGGCTGAGCCGCGGCGCATCTGACCCGTGGTCGTGGAACCCGGAGGCATATTTCGGGCTCGAACGAGTGCTGCAAGCGCGAGAGCGGAGGTGTCGATGGCCGGAATCACAGACCTGTTGAGTCGATGGGGCACGGCGGCGAGTTCGTCGAAGTGGGGCGGCATCTTCTATCACGTTGTCTGCCGACGCATCGATACGGTGCTGATCCCGCTCTCGAAGGGAAAGCTCTCGATGGGCCCGCCCGGGCAGACCGTGCTGATGACGACGACCGGCGCCAAGACGGGACAGCCGCGCAAGGCGTCACTTGCTTTCATGTGGTCCGGGGACGATATGGTCGTGATCGCCTCGAAGGGGGGCGCGCCCCATCACCCCGGCTGGTACCACAACCTGAAGGCCGATCCTCGCATTGTCGTACAGACACGCGCGGGCGTAGAAGACCGCGTCGCACGCGAGGCGATCGGCGAAGAGCGGGACAAGCTCTTCGAAATGATGGCGACGACCTTTACCAACTTCGCCGCCTATCAAGAGCGCGCGGGTGATCGCAAGATCCCCGTGATGATCCTCGAGCGCGTCGAAGGCTAGTCCTCGACTGCAGTTCGCCCAATCTGCGCCTAGGCGAAGTGCGTCTCCGAGGTCGCTGCGGCGGTCACATTCTCGGCGAGATGCGCGAAGGACTGCATGTCGGCGTTGACGGCGTCGAGGCCGTGGGCGAGGACGTAGGCATAGCTGCGTTGGAAGGGCGAAAGGCCCGCGGCCATGAAAGACGCATCGTAATGGGCGTCGAAGGCGTTGGGCTTGCCCCAGCCGAGGAATTTCCGCCCGGCGATGTAACGGCCCGCCTTCATGCCGACGAGGGCGATTCCGGATGCGCGGACCTTGTCGAGGAAGGGCGTGAGCTCTTTCATCGTTTCACTTCCGGGCAGAATGTTCTTGTCGGCCCAGTCGTACCAGCCCGCCGGCGTGATCGCGATCTGCGCGAGGTCGTACCAGCCCGTCTCCATGGCGGCCTCGAGAACCCGCCGCGCATTTTGATGCGTGCTGAGTCCCCAATGCTTCACTTTGCCCGCGTCTCGTGCGCGCTCGAAGGCCCGTCGCATCTCGGGGTTCTTCACGATGTGGGGATTGAATGAACCCATCACGTAGTAGGCGTCGACGTGATCGACGGCCAACTCGCGCAGGCTTTCGTCGAGGAGTCCGCTCCAGGTTTCGGCGCCGGCCTTTGCCTGGGCGACGGTGATCTCTTCTTCCGGTTCGACGTCGATATAGGTCATCGCCTTCGAGATGAGGAAGATGGAGTCGCGCTTGTCGCGATGGCGCGCCAGGAAAGGAGCGAGGTTGATTTCGGCATCGTTGTAGTACTTGCGCGTGCCGTTATCGAAGACGTTGATACCCGCATCGAGCGCGGCTTCGAGGAGTTCATCGCGCGGGCCACGGGAGAGCGCGGCCCCACAGCCGAAGACGAGCCGGCTGCCTTCGAATCCGGTCCGGCCCAAGGTACGTCGCCCGAGATCGGGCCAGGCGGCGGGCCGACCGGCCGCCTGCTGGCCGGCGTAGACCGCGGCCCGCGCATCACCGTTTCGGAAGAGCGTCTGACCCGCGACGCCCAGGGCGGCGAGTCCCCGGAGAAAGCTGCGGCGGCTGGTCGAGGGATTCGGATCGCTGGGCTGGGTCTCGGACATTCAGTCCTCCGTGGGGTGGGCCTGTTGCTGAGTTGCGAGGTGATGTGCGGCGTCCTGCGGTGCAGTGTAGAGCGCCGGCGGTCCTCGATTGAGCGATTCGCCGGAATTCATCGACATTCCCGGCGAGCACGACGGCAATTCGCCCTGAAGTTCCGCAATTAGACCCCGCAACCCCCGGAAATTACGTATGTTCTTCTATGTCGCTCGATGCGGGGCTCTTCACCCCGCACGAGGAGCCCCTCCGACGAATCATCGAGTATGGAGTGCCGAACAGGACCGGCTGATGGGCGAGCGAATCGCGCTCGGAAGCATGAGACGCAAGACCGGCTCGAACAGGGGCGGTCGTGTTTAAAGGAGCGACCGCATGCTGATGGAAGGCGTCCGACTGATGGCAGTCGGCATGTTCACCGTCTTCGCATTTCTCACGCTGCTCGTGGGCCTGATGAAGGTGATGGCTGCATTCTTCGAAGCGAATGCCCATCGCTTCCCCGACGACATCTCCGCGGAGGCAAAGCCCGCCCGCGCGGACGACGGGGATGTGGCGCTGGCGATCGCGCTCGCCGACGCGATGCGAAACGGCCAGAAGGTCTGAGCGACGGTTGGGTCTGACTCGGACCTAACAGAAGGATTGACGATATGACGAAGAAGCTCGTGAACATCATGAACACCTCGTTCCGCGACGGCTTTCAATCCGTTTTCGGAGCGCGGGTCAAGACCGCCGACTTCCTTCCGGCGGTCGAAGCCTCGGTGGAAGCCGGCTTCACGCATTTCGAAGCGGGGGGCGGGGCGCGATACCAGTCGCTCTACCTCTACTGCCAGGAAGACGCGTTCGACATGATGGACGCCTTTCGCGAAACCGCGGGGCCTAACGCGAACCTCCAAACCCTCGCGCGTGGGGTGAACGTCGTCGCGCTTGACTCGCAGCCGTCCGACATCATCGACCTGCATGCCCGCATGTTTAAGAAGCACGGCATGACGACGATCCGCAACTTCGATGCCTTGAACGATGTACGCAACCTTTCGTATTCCGGGCGATGCATCACCGAAGCGGGCCTCAAGCACGAAGTCGTGATCACGCTTATGGAGCTTCCGCCGGGTTGCTCCGGGGCGCATACCCCCGAGTTCTACATCAAGACCCTCGAAGATATCTTGGACGACGGTGTCCCCTTCGATTCGATTTGCTTCAAGGACGCCTCGGGGACTGCGGTTCCTTCGAAGGTCTACGACACGATCAAGCTCGCCCGCCAGCGTCTCGGCGACGACGTGCATATGCGGCTCCACACTCATGAGACTGCCGGCGTCTCGGTCAGCGCCTATATCGCTGCGCTCGACGCGGGGGCCGACGGGATTGACCTCGCGATGGCGCCTTGCTCCGGGGGAACCAGCCAGCCCGACTTCATCGTGATGTGGCACGCGCTGCGCGGAACCGAGTACGTCCTTGGCAATGACACAGACGAGATCGACGTGGATAAGGTTCGCGAGGCGGAGGCGGTCTTCAAGAACGCCATGAAGGACTACTTCATGCCGCCGGAAGCGACGATGGTCGAGCCGTTGATTCCCTACGCGCCAATGCCCGGGGGCGCCTTGACGGCGAATACGCAGATGATGAGAGACGCGGGCACGCTGCATCAGTTTCCAGACGTGATCCAAGCGATGACCGAAGTCGTCAAGAAGGGCGGCTTCGGTTCGTCGGTGACTCCCGTCTCTCAGTTCTATTTCCAACAGGCGTACAACAACGTTGTGCTCGGTCCCTGGAAACGCATCGCTGAAGGCTACGGGAAGATGGTGCTCGGCTATTTCGGCAAGACCCCTGTCCCGCCAGACGCAGAGATCGTTCAGCTCGCGAGTGAGCAGTTGGGCCTCGAACCGACCACGCGCAACCCGCGCGACATCAACGACGAAGATTCCACCAAGGGCATGGACGCCGCGAAGGCGCTGCTCTCTGCCGAAGGCCTCGAACACACGGACGAAAACGTATTCATCGCTTCGGCGCTCAAAGAAAAGGGCATCGCCTTCCTGAAGGGCGATCGACCCGACGGCGTTCGCAAGATCGACGCATCGACAGGCGAGGGCGCGGCCGCAACCGGCGCGAATGCCTACGCCGTCGAAATTAACAACAAGACATACGAAGTGGCTTTTGAGGGCGGCAAGGCCACGGTCAACGGTCGGAGCGTGACCTACTCGATCGCGGAGTCCACGGGCGGCGGAGGTGGCGGTGCGAGTGCCGCGACCGGCGACGGCGAGATCGTCTCGGCGGAACTCGCGGGCCAGGTGCTCCGACTCGTCGCAAGCGAGGGTGACGCAGTCGAAGAGGGCGATGTCC
>Ga0316208_1001178_pt1 | contig 25950 bp, 22 predicted proteins | sample 3monopyrite_MG_FD_204944 | JGI IMG/M metagenome (GOLD analysis project Ga0316208, IMG submission 204944) | Microbial mat bacterial communities from mineral coupon in-situ incubated in ocean water Damariscotta River, Maine, United States -... | ecosystem: Environmental > Aquatic > Marine >... | reverse complement strand
CCCCAGTCGATTTGCGCAGCCTGCGCCCCTTGAAAGGCCAGCCACGTGTTGCGCGCAATGACGGCGATGCCGGTGCCCAGGTCGATCACCCGCTCAACGCCTTCGATCGCCAGCGCCGGGGCCGGGTCGAAGCGCAGCATCGCGCCGCCCAGCCGGGGCGACATGCGGATCGTGGCGAATTTCATCCCCTGCAGCCGGGTATCGATGCCGTAATTGGCGGTTCCCGTGGATTTGGCGGGGATGTCCGGGCGGGGCAGGGCGGTGCCCAGCAGCCGCCAGTCCGAACGCGGACGCGGATCCACTTGTGGCGGGTCGACGCGGGCGGCGGCCTCGGCCAGTTCCGCATAGGTCAGGCTGGTGCCATCGCGCGCGATCACCGATCCGTCTTGCGTGCGCAGGGTTTCGACGGGTTCATTCAGCCGCTCGGCCGCCGCCAGTTTCAGCGCCTCGCGCGCGCTGGCCCCGGCATGGCGCATCTTGCCCCAGCCGTCGCGCATGCTGGTGGATCCGCCGGTGATCTGCGTGCCGAACAGCTTTCCGACCTGTCCCAATGCCGCGCCAAGCGACCGCCGCCACGCCGCGCGCTCATAGTCGAATCCGCCCACCGCGCTTTCCAGCAGGGCGCCGTTGTAATAGGCCGCCGAGGCCGGGCCATGGGCGATCTTCACGCTTTGCCACGGCACGTCGAGTTCCTCGGCGACCATGGCCGCCAGCGTGGTTTGCGCGCCCTGTCCCATATCCGCGCGGCCCGAGACCACGGTGATGCCATCCGCGTCGATCACCAGGAAAGCGTTCAGTGCCGTGCCGTCCTGGGGGGTCAACGGATTGGGCACCGGTTGGCGAATCTTGTAGACGCCAAACGCCACCCCGCCGGCAACCGCGACCGAGGCGACAAGAAAGCCGCGGCGGGTGATCGTGCCCAGTTTGCCCATCACGCCCCCTCCGCCATGACCGCGGCCGCGTCATGGATCGCCGCACGGATCCGCCCGTAGGTGCCGCAGCGGCACAGGTTGCCGGCCATGGCGCTGTCGATGTCGGCATCCGTGGGGGTCGGTGTCGTTGCCAGCAGCGCGGCGGCCTGCATGATCTGACCGGACTGGCAATAGCCGCATTGCGCCACCTGATGCCGGATCCAGGCGTCTTGCAGCGGATGCAGGGCCGCGGGCGTGCCCAGCCCCTCGATGGTGGTCACCGGCCCCCAGACATCGGCCAGCGCAATCTGGCAACTGCGCACGGCTTCGCCGTCGATATGCACCGTGCAGGCCCCGCAGGCCGCCACGCCGCAGCCGTATTTGGTGCCGGTCAGGCCGATTTCATCGCGCAGCACCCACAACAAGGGCACGTCGCCTGGCGCGTCCGTGCTGCGCGGGGATCCGTTGATCGTCAGATGTGTTGTCATGCCGGGCTCCGGTGGAGGCGATTATGGCTTCATGACAAAATAGGCTCAGAATGTCAGGATGTAAATTGACAAAATCTACGCATACTGTCAGACCGTGAAAATGGCCGTCACCACCGCCCGAGCCCCCGCCTCAGATACCCGCCGCGACGCGATCCTGCTCGCGGCGTTCGAGGCGTTTCGCCTGTATGGCTACCGGCGCACGGCGATGGAAGATATCGCCACGGCTTCGGGTATGTCGCGGGCGGCGCTGTATATGCATTTTCGCAACAAGGAGGACGTATTTCGCACCTTGTTGCAGGCCTATTTCTCGCGGATGGCGACCTTTCTGGACGCGGCGCTGACCCCTGGTCTGCCGCCCGCACAGGCGATGGATGTGGTGTCGGCGATCAAGACAGGCCCCGAGATGCAGGCGCTGATGGACTCGCCCCATGGTGCGGAATTGCTGGATGCCCATCTGTCCCAATGCGCTGACCTGATCGACAGCGGCGAGGCGCGGTTTGTCACGTTGCTGGCCGATTGGTTGCGCAGCGAAGCCGAGGCCGGGACCGTGACGCTGCGCCCGGACGGCGCCGATGCCGAGGGCGTCGCCCGCACGATCATCGCGGCGCTGCACGGGCTCAAGCGCCCGGGCATCGCCTATGCCGAATTTGTCGAGGATGTGCACCGGCTGTCGGCGCTGTTCGGGCACGCGCTGACCCCCGCGCCGTAAACCCGGCGGATTGCGGGACGGCCCGGAGACCGGGCAATGGGGCTCTTGCGCGGTCCGATGGTGTGGTGTGCCTCACAGTTCGGTTCGCAGATGCCACAATTCCGGGAACAGTTCGACCTCCAGCATCCGGCGCAGATACTGCACGCCGGCGGTGCCCCCGGTGCCGCGCTTGAAGCCGATCACGCGTTCCACCGTGGTCACATGGTTGAAACGCCAGCGGCGGAAATAATCTTCGAAATCCACCAGCTTTTCGGCCAGTTCGTATAGTTCCCAATGCGACTGCGGGTGCTCGTAGACGGTCTGCCACGCAGCTTTGACACCAGCACTGACCTGCCATGGCTGCCGCACATCGCGGTTCAGAACCTCGGACGGCACGGGCAGGCCCGCCTTGGCCAGCAGCCGCAGCGCGGTGTCATAAAGCGACGGGCGCGCCAGTTCCGACTGCAACAGCGCCAGGATGTCGGCGCGGTGCTCATGCGGGCGCAGCATCGCCGGGTTGCGGTTGCCGACAGCGAATTCGATCAGCCGGTATTGCCAGGACTGAAAGCCCGACGATTCCCCCAGCCCTTGCCTGAAATGCGTGTATTCGCTGGGCGTCATGGTGCGCAGAACGTCCCACGCGTTGTTGAGCTGCTCGAAGATGCGCGCCACGCGGGCCAGCATCTTGAAAGCCAGCCGCGTTTCGCCCTGCTCCAGATGCGCGCGCGCGGCGTTCAGTTCATGCAAGGCCAGCCGCATCCACAGCTCGCTGGTCTGGTGCTGGATGATGAACAGCATTTCGTCATGCGCGCCGGTGCGCGGGTTCTGTGCGGTCAGGATGGCGTCGAGCGACAGGTAGTCGCCGTAAGACATGCGGTCGTCAAAGGCCATCTGCGCGCCGTCGCGCGCGGGATCATAGGGATCGGTCATGGGAACCTCGGGTGTGGGAATGCGTGAAGGGGCGGGCTAAGGCCCCCGGCGCGCATTTCGCGTTCCGGTCATCGCCAGCCGACGCCAGACCGATACCCAGCCAGACGGGCGGCACAACGGGGGCAGGGCGGGGTGCGGATGCATGGCGCGACGGTATCGCCGCGCGGATGCACACTCAAGCCCTGCAGTTGACCGCATGCCATGAAAAAGGGCGCCAACCCCTGGAGTGGTTGACGCCCGTCTTCGAACCCGTTGGTTCGCTGCGCGGAAGATCAGGCCGCGGTCTTTTTCACCGGCCGGCCGGCATAGGTCATGTCGCCGACGCGCACCACCATCAGCCCGTTGGGCGTGGTGCGGACAAACTGCCCCTGGATGCTCAGGTAATGGCCGATCATGATGGTCGAAAGCATGGTGTTCCCCTTACTCAGTAGCCTGAATATTGCCACAATTGAGTCCGGGTTTCCAGCAATTTGACACAATTACGCCATATTTTTCAGATGATTAAGGCCGCCTTTGTTTCAATGATACGCTATTATTGCGCGCGCGCGACCGGATTGTAGATACGTTTTCACCAATCGCCCAGGGGCCCGCGCGCGGGGTCAGAGCCAGTCTCGCAGGATCAGAGCCAGTCGCGCAGGATCGGAATCAGCGGGATATCGGCCGGGGGCATGGGGTAGTCGCGCAGATCCCGGGCGCGCACCCATTTGAGCGCCTGTCCTTCGCGCGGTGTAACGATGCCGGCCCATTTGCGGCAGGCGAACAGCGGCATCAGCAGGTGAAAATCGGGGTAGCTGTGGCTGGCGAAGGTCAGCGGCGCCAGGCACGAGGACCAGGTGTCGATCCCCAGTTCCTCGTGCAGTTCCCGGATCAATGCCACTTCGGGCGTTTCGCCCGGTTCAACCTTGCCGCCTGGAAACTCCCACAGGCCGGCCATCGACTTGCCTTCAGGGCGCCGGGCCAGAAGGATCCGCCCGTCGGTGTCGATCAGGGCGACGGCGGACACGAGAACGGTTTTCATGTGCGGATTCTTTCATCGAAGCGGGGAGGGGGGCGTTGCCCCCATGCGGGCCGCTGGCCCGCATTCCCCCAGAGTATTTTTGGCAAGATGAAGTCGGCAGGTCAGGAGCGGTAATCGGCGTTGATGTCGATGTAGCGATGCGTCAAATCGCAGGTCCAGACCGTGGATTTTCCTGTGCCCAGCCCCAGATCGACGCCGATTTCCAGTTCATCGCCTTTCATGTAGGCTGCCGCGTCGGCTTCGGTGTAGTCAGGATCCACCATTCCGTTGCGCGCGACCGAGATGCCGCCAAAGCGGATCGACAGCAGATCCCGGTCGGCGGCGGCGCCGGATTTGCCGACCGCCATGACCACGCGGCCCCAGTTGGCGTCTTCGCCCGCCACGGCGGTCTTGACCAGCGGCGAATTGGCGATGGCCATGGCGCAGCGTCGGGCATCGGCGTCATCCGCCGCGCCGGTCACGGTCACGGTGATGAACTTCGTCGCCCCTTCGCCGTCGCGGATCACCTGATGTGCCAGGTCCGTCATCACGGCGTCCATGGCGCGGGTGAACGCGCGTCCGGCGGCCGAGCGCATGTCACCGATTTCCGGGCCCTGACCGGTTGCCGCGACCAGCAGCGTGTCGGATGTGGAGGTGTCGCTGTCGACGGTGATGCAGTTGAAGCTGCTTTTCGTCAGGCGGCTGACGACGCCCTGCAACCGCGACTGGCCGATCCTGGCGTCGGTGAAGATGTAGACCAACATGGTCGCCATGTCCGGTGCGACCATGCCCGAGCCCTTGGCGATTCCGGCGATATGCACCGTCTTCCCGTCAACCTCGAAGGTGGCCATCGCGCCCTTGGGGAAAGTATCCGTGGTCATGATCGCCCGGGCGGCACCGGCAATGGTGTCGGGCTGCAACCCTGCGATCAGATCATCCAGCCTGGCCTCAATCCGTTCATGCGGCAGCGGTTCGCCGATCACGCCGGTGGACGAGGTAAAGACGCGAGTGGCGGGGATGCCCATTTTCTGTGCCAATGCGGTGGTCAGCGCCTCGACCGAGGCCTGGCCGCGCGCACCGGTAAAGGCATTGGAATTGCCCGAATTGACCAGGATCGCGGCCCCCTGATCGGCCCCGTTGCCCGCGCCGATCTTTGCCTGAGCGTCCCTGACCGAGGCCGAGCGCGTGGCCGACCGGGTAAAGGTGCCGGCGACCACGCTGCCGGGCGCCAGCCGGGCCAGCATGACATCCGCGCGTCCCTGGTATTTCACGCCCGCCTGCGCGGTGGCGAAGTCGACGCCGGCAATGACCGGCAACGGCGGAAACCCGTCCTTGGGGGCCAGCGGCGAGACGATGACCTTTCTGGCCATGGGCGCGGTCAGGGAGCGCAGTTCCTCGGCCAGCGCCCTTGCGCGGGATTTCCACTTCCTGGCCTTCTTGAGATGCTTCGACGCTTTGGGCGTGTCGGTTTTCTTGGTCTTCCTGGCCATCTGGGGCAATCCTTCGTCACGAAAATAGCCCGCACCCCGGGGGGCGCGGGCCGGTGATGGCGTTGAAAATACGCCTTGTGCGCTTATTCGTCCAGCAGATCGAACTGGCTGAGCAGCGCCGGATCCAGATCGCCGGACAGATTTTCAACGCGGGCGTCCGCACGCAGCGTGTCGACGGCGGCGCGCGTGGCATCGCGCTGCAACTGGTTGGTCAGTTCCTGGCTGACTTCCTCGAGCGGCGGGACAGAGGCCACGCGGGTTTCCATCAGATTAATCACGTGCCAGCCGAATTGGGTCTGCACCGGATCGGAAATCTGGCCGGGTTGCAGGGCTTCGACCGCAGCCTGGAACGCAGGGATCATCATCCCGGCCGAAAACCAGCCCAGATCACCGCCCTGGGCGGCCGACCCGTCGATGGAAAATTCCTGCGCGACCTCGGCGAAGGGACGGCCTTCGGCCAGCGCGGCAACCACGGCGTCACGCCGGTCCTCTTCGCGCACCAGGATATGCGAGGCGCGGTATTCGGTCACCGGCTCGCCCTGGTCAAAGGCTTCAGCGAAGGCGGCATAGGCGGTTTGAAGGTTTTCGGGCGTGACCGCGGCATTCGCCACCTGCATCAGCGCGGCGTTGGCGATGAAATTGCGGCGCTCGTTCTCCAGCATCAGGGTCTCGGCCCTGCTGAGTTGGTCGGCATAGGTCTGGGTCAGCAGTTCCTGCTCGATCAATTGCTCGATCAGCAGCGGAAACAGCGTCGCGTCGGGCACCTGCGCGAATTGCTCTGGCAGCTGCTGGCGCATGGCGATGGCGTTGCCCAGCGTGATTTCGGTGTCACCGACACGCGCGACGACGGTCGCGGCATCCTGCGCCATGGCCGGGGCAGCGAAAGCCACGAAGATCGCGGTTGCCGCGGCAAATGATGTGTTTTTGAACATGCAAGGCTCCTGAATGGCCCACGGCGGGGCCCCTGTGATTGACACCAAGAAGGCCGCCCCTTACATGCGAAAACATGCACAAAACGGGGGCGCCTGCTGCCCCGTGTTTAAGTAAGCAACCGCAGACCGGCAACCCCGCCGAAACAGACATGCGGTCACACAACGGCGAGCGGAGAGCATATGTTGGGCCTTGGTAACTTCAGCCGGAAAGTCTTCGGCACCACGAATGACCGCAGGGTCAAGTCCGTGCGCCCGCTGGTGGACAAGATCAACGCGCTGGAAGAGGAATTCCAGGCGCTGGACGATGACGGCCTGATCGCCCGCACCGCAGCGCTGAAAGAGCGCTATGCGCAGGGCGAAAAGCTGGAGGCGCTGCTGCCCGAGGCCTTCGCCAATTGTCGCGAAGGGGCGTTCCGGGCGCTGGGGTTGCGCGCCTTCGACGTGCAGCTGATCGGCGGGATATTCCTGCATCAGGGCAATATCGCCGAAATGAAGACCGGCGAGGGCAAGACCCTGGTCGCCACGCTCCCGGCCTATCTGAACGCGCTGACCGGCGACGGCGTGCATGTGGTCACGGTGAACGATTACCTGGCGCGGCGTGACGCGGCCTGGATGGGCAAGGTGTTCGCCAAGCTGGGCATGACCACCGGTGTCGTGGTGCCGCATCAGCCCGAAGAGGAAAAGCGCGCCGCCTATGCCGCGGATGTCACCTATGCCACCAACAACGAGCTGGGCTTCGACTATCTGCGCGACAACATGAAGACCGATCTGGGTCAGATGATGCAGCGCGGGCACAATTTCGCGATCGTCGACGAGGTCGACTCGATCCTGATCGACGAAGCGCGCACACCGTTGATTATCTCGGGCATCAGCCAGGACCGCAGCGACCTGTATGTGAAGGTCAATGAACTGATCCCCCGCCTGACGGATGAAGATTTCACGCTGGATGAAAAGGCCCGTCAGGTCACCTATACCGACGACGGCAACGAGCATATCGAGCAGTTGCTGCAAGAGGCGGGGATCCTGCCCGAGGGCCAGTCGCTGTATGATCCGGAATCCACGACCATCGTGCACCACGCCAACCAGGGCCTGCGCGCGCACAAGATGCTGCACAAGGACCAGAATTACATCGTGCGCGATGGCAAGATCGTTCTGATCGACGAATTCACCGGCCGCATGATGCTGGGCCGGCAGTTGTCCGAAGGTCTGCATCAAGCCGTGGAAGCCAAGGAAGGCGTGCAGATCCAGCCGGAAACGGTGACCATGGCGTCGATCACCTTCCAGAACTATTTCAGGCTCTACAAGAAACTGGGCGGCATGACCGGCACGGCCTCGACCGAAGCCGAGGAATTCAAGGAAATCTACAACCTCGGCGTTGTCGAGATCCCCACCAACCGGCCCATCGCCCGCGAGGACGAGCACGATCAGGTCTACAAGTCCACGCGCGAGAAATTCGAGGGCGTTCTGGCCGAGATCAAGGACGCCAACGCCAAGGGCCAGCCGGTTCTGGTCGGCACCACCTCGATCGAAAAGTCCGAGGAACTGGCGGCGATGCTGACCGGCGCGGGCATTACGCATAACGTCCTCAACGCGCGCCAGCACGAGCAGGAAGCCCTGATCGTCGCCGATGCCGGGCGCGTTGGCGCGGTGACCATCGCCACCAACATGGCCGGTCGTGGCACCGACATCCAGCTGGGCGGCAATGTGGACATGCAGGTCATGCAGGCGCTGGAGGCAGACCCCGAGGCAGACCCGGTTGCCACGCGCGAACGTATCGAAGCCGAGGTTGCCGAAGAGCGCGAGAAGGTTCTGGCCGCCGGCGGGTTGTTCGTGCTGGCCACCGAACGCCACGAAAGCCGCCGCATCGACAATCAGCTGCGCGGCCGTTCGGGCCGTCAGGGGGATCCCGGTCGCTCGGTGTTCTTCCTGTCGCTGGAAGATGACCTGATGCGCATTTTCGGGTCGGAACGGCTGGAAAAGGTGCTGTCGACACTGGGCATGAAGGACGGCGAGGCGATCGTTCACCCCTGGGTCAACAAGTCGCTGGAAAAGGCGCAGGCCAAGGTCGAGGCTCGCAACTTCGACATCCGCAAGACGCTGCTGAAATTCGACAACGTGATGAACGACCAGCGCCGGGTGATTTTTGAACAGCGCCTGGAGATTCTGAAAGCCGAGGATCTGTCCGAGATTGTCGAGGACATGCGCCACGCGACTGTCGAAGATCTGGTCGCGCAGGCCATGCCGGCTGGCACCTATGCCGATCAGTGGGATATCGACGGGTTGGTGGCGCAGGCCAAGGACAAGCTGAACCTGGATCTGCCGATCAGCGACTGGGCCGATGAAGACGGTGTCGATCACGAAGCGGTGCGCGAACGCCTGGCCGAGGCCGCCGACGCGATGATGGCGGAAAAGGAATCGGCCTTCACCTCGCCGACGATGCGCAACATCGAAAAGCAGCTGCTGTTGCAGGTGATCGACGGCAAGTGGCGCGAGCATATCGTGACGCTGGAGCATCTGCGCTCGGCGGTGAATTTCCGCGGGCTGGCGCAGCGCGATCCGCTGAACGAATACAAGTCCGAGGCCTTTGTGCTGTTCGAGCACATGCTGACCGCCCTGCGCGAGGACATCACCCGGCAGTTGTCGCGTATTCGCCCGCTGTCCGAAGAAGAGCAGCAGCAGATGCTGCAACAGATGCAGGCCCAGAATCCGGCAACCGACGCCGATGGCCGGCTGAAGACCCCCATGGACCTGCCGCGCATCACCCCGGCGCCGACCGCCGAAGCCGCGCCCGGGTTTGACGAAAATGACCAGGCAACCTGGGGCAATCCAGGCCGCAATGACCCCTGCCCCTGCGGTTCGGGAAAGAAGTTCAAGCACTGCCACGGCCGCCTCGTTTAACCATTTTCAGGGCTTTCGGGGCGGTTTGCCGCCCTGAAAGCACCCTGTGACTGCCCCAAAGATGCCCCTTTTGGGCCGGATAACCGACGTGTATTTCAACGAGTCGGAGTTCGCCATGAACAGGGTACGCGTCGTTGCGGTTACGGCCGTTGCACTTGGAGTTGCCGTTTTCGCAGGCACGAAATTTCAGGATTCCCGCGGCTTGGTTTCGCTCGGCGAGGAGCCGTCGGCCCGGTCCCAGACGCCACAGGCGATGGGGCCGCAAAGCAACGCCCAGGCACAAGCACAGGCCCAGGCCGATGTAGAAAGCCTGGTCTCGATGGCGCGCACTCAAATGGCCGCCACCGATCAACCCTTGCCCGATCAACCCCTGCCCTCTGACGCCTCTGTGGCGTTGGCGCAAGGCGATGCGCTGGCCCAGTCGCTGGCCCAGTCGCCGGCCCAGTCTCTGGCTCTGGCGCAGGCAAGCATTCTGCCGGGCGTGGACATTCAGGCTACGGATGGCGAGAGCAAGGACGGTGATCTCGCCGCCGCGGAAAACACGCTGGCCCAGGGCCTGTCGCAGCAACCCCCCGCCGCGCCTGTTCCGTTTCAACCGACCCGGACCCCGGCGGGTGATGCGCTGACGCCGGTTGCACCGCTGGACGCCGAGATGCAGGCCGAATTGAGCGCCTGCGCGGTTTGGCTGGTGGTCACCCCTTCGGTCGGCGGCATGCTGGACGCCAGTGTCTACGCGCCCTGCGACCGCGATGCGCAGGTTCAGATCAGCCATGCCGGACTGACCTTCGACACTCGGATCGGCGAAGACGGGCAATTGGTGCAGATGGTCCCGGCGCTGGCGGTCGACGCGACGATCACGCTGACCTTCGCCGATGGGCGCACGCAGTCCGACACCACGCTGGTCTCTGATCTTGGATCGCTGGACCGTGTGGCGCTGCAATGGGAAAGCCCGGCAACCTTGCAACTTCATGCCTATGAATTCGGGGCCCAATATGGCGAGCCCGGGCATATCTTCGCAGGCAATCCGCTGGCCCCGGGTGAGCAGGGATACGGCTTCATGACCGTGTTGGGGGATCCGGCGATCCCCGGCGGGCGCATGGCGCAAGTCTATTCCTATCCTTCCGGGCAATCGGCGCGCACGGGCTCCGTCTCGCTGGAAATCGAGGCGCCGGTTACCGACCAGAGCTGCGGGCGCCCGATTGAAGCGCAATCAATCGAACTGCAAGCCAATGGGCTGGCGCAGACCCGCACGATCAATCTGGATATGCCCGCGTGCGATGGCGCGGGCGGATATGTGGTGATCCCCGGCGTCCTGCCTGACATTCAGGTCGCATCGCTGAACTGACGCCGCAGTTCCATGACGGACCCGAAAGGCCGGGCCCTGCCCGGCCGTTCCGACCGGCAGCGCATCACGGATTCACAGCAAACCCTCGCTGCGAAAGCTGAATTCGCGGGATTGACCGATGATGAGGTGATCGTGCAGGACCAGTGACAGCGCGTCGGCGCCCTGGCGGATGCGCTCCGTCATGGAAATATCGGCCTGGCTGGGGGTCGGATCGCCCGAAGGGTGGTTGTGCACGAGGATCAGCGCGCAAGCCCCGACTTCCAGCGCGCGGCGCAGGATCTCGCGCGGATAGACCGGGACATGATCCACCGTGCCGCGTCCCAGTTCCTCATCAGCGATCAGCGTGTTCTTGCGGTCTAGAAAAAGCACGCGCACATGTTCGACGTCCCGGTGGGCCATGACGGTATGGCAATAATCCAGCAGCGCGGCCCAGCTGGAAATGGCGTGGCGGTTCATGACCCTGGCGCGCGCCGCGCGGGTTGCTACGGCGCTGGCCAGCTTGAGCGCGCAGATCACGCCATCCCCAACCCCGTCAACGCGCCGCAACTGAACCGGCGACGCGCCGACAACGCCCGCCAGATCGCCGAACGTGTCGATCAGACGCCGCGCGAGGGGCTTCACATCCTGCCGTGGAAGCGCCGAAAACAGCACCATCTCCAGCAATTCGTAATCCGGCATGGCATCCGCACCGCCATCCATGAAGCGACTGCGCAGGCGTTTGCGGTGGTCGCGCAGGTAGGACGGCGTGCTGTCACGCGTGGACGCAGGCTTTGGCACCGGTTGCGGGCCGGCAAAAAGCGGCAAAGGGGGTTCTGACAGGTTGGAATGCGTCCGGGCCATGCCAGGCAGCCTGCCGCGGATCCACTTTCAAAATGGTTAACGGGGGCCATCCAGCCCCCGGTTATTTCGTCAGGACCGAGTGCGCCAGCCCGGATCAGCCCGTCATATCATCCCAGAAACTGCGCACCTTGCTGAAGAAGCTCGACCCTTCCGGGTGGTTGTTTTCACCCAGCGATTCGAATTCTCGCAGCAGTTCCTTTTGCCGGCTGCTCAGGTTGACCGGCGTTTCGACGCTCAATTCGACCATCATGTCGCCGGCGCCTGAGCCGCGCAACGCAGGCATTCCCTTGCCGCGAAGACGCAGCAGCTTGCCCGACTGCGCCCCGGCCGGCACCTTGACCCGGCTGCGGCCGCCATCGATCGTCGGCACCTCGACCTCGCCGCCCAGGGCCGCGTTGGTGAAACTGACGGGCACGCGGCAATGCAGATCCAGCCCGTCGCGCTGGAATATCGCGTGTTCGCGCACGTCGATGAAGATATACAGATCGCCCGCCGGGCCGCCGCGCAGCCCAGCCTCGCCTTCGCCGGACAGACGGATCCGGGTGCCGGTTTCCACGCCTGCGGGGATGTTCACCGACAGTGAGCGTTCCTTTTCGACCCGGCCCGCGCCTTTGCACGATCCACAGGGATTCTTGACGATTTGGCCAAGCCCGCCGCAGGTCGGGCAGGTGCGTTCGACGGTGAAGAAACCCTGCTGCGCGCGCACCTTGCCCATGCCCGAACAGGTCGGGCAGGTGACGGGCTCGGCGCCGCCCTCGGCCCCGGTTCCGCTGCATTCCTCGCAGGCGGCCAGGGTGGGCACGCGGATGGATTTCTGCGCGCCTGTAAAGGCCTCTTCCAGCGTGATGCGCATGTTGTAGCGCAGGTCCGAGCCCCGGCTGGCACGCTGTCGGCCACCGCCACCACCGCCACGCCCGCCCATGAAGTCGCCGAACAGATCCTCGAACACATCCGAGAACGCCGAGTTGAAGTCACCGCCCGGGTGCCCACGTTGCGGACCGCGCGGGCCGCCACCCATGCCGCCCTCGAACGCTGCATGGCCGAACCTGTCATAGGCGGCCTTCTTTTCGGCATCCTTGAGGATCTCGTAGGCCTCGTTGACTTCCTTGAACTGCGATTCCGCATTGGGGTTGTCGCTGTTGCGGTCCGGGTGAAGTTCCTTGGCCTTCTTGCGGTAAGCCTTCTTCAACTCGTCCGCGGACGCGCCGCGCGAGACGCCCAATACTTCGTAAAAGTCGCGCTTAGCCATGATGGACCTCGCTTTCAATGGCAAGGCCCCGGCCCGGCGATGCCGGCCGGGGCCCCGCGTTATAATCAAGCTCAGTCGCGCTTGTTGTCGTCAAGGTCTTCGAAATCGGCATCGACGATATCGTCATCCACCGGGCGCGGCTCGTCGCCGCTGTCGGCTTCGGCGCTTTCTTCGGACGCTTGCTGCGCCTTGTAGATCGCTTCGCCCAGCTTCATCGACGCATCGCGCACGTTGTTGATGCCGGACTTGATCTTTTCGGGGTCGTCGCCGTCCAGCGTGTCCTTCAGCGCGGCGATGGCCAGTTCGATCGCCTCGGCGGTGGTCGGGTCCACCTTGTCCTTGTATTCGGCCAGCGATTTCTCGGTCGAATGGATCAGGCTTTCGGCCTGGTTCCGGGCTTCGACCAGTTCCTTGCGGGCCTTGTCGGCATCGGCATTGGCCTCGGCGTCCTTGACCATCTGTTCGATATCGGCATCCGACAGGCCGCCCGAAGCCGCAATGGTGATCTTCTGCTCCTTCGCCGTCGCCTTGTCCTTGGCCGATACGTTGACGATGCCGTTGGCGTCGATGTCGAACGTCACCTCGATTTGCGGCATGCCGCGCGGCGCGGGCGGGATGCCCTCCAGGTTGAACTGGCCCAGCATCTTGTTGTCCGCGGCCATCTCACGCTCACCCTGGAACACCCGGATGGTCACGGCCGACTGGTTGTCGTCGGCGGTCGAGAATACCTGGCTCTTCTTCGTCGGGATCGTCGTGTTGCGGTCGATCAGGCGGGTGAACACGCCGCCCAGCGTCTCGATGCCCAGCGACAGCGGGGTCACGTCCAGCAGGACCACGTCCTTCACGTCGCCTTGCAGAACGCCGGCCTGAATGGCGGCACCCAGCGCCACGACTTCATCAGGGTTCACACCCTTGTGGGGTTCCTTGCCGAAGAACTTGGTCACCTCCTCGACGACGCGGGGCATGCGGGTCATGCCGCCGACCAGAACCACCTCGTCGATATCGCCCTTCGCCAGGCCAGCATCCTTGAGCGCCTGGGCGCAAGGCTTCATCGACTTGACGATCAGATCACCCACCAGCGATTCCAGCTTGGCGCGGGTCAGCTTCATGACCATGTGCAGCGGCTGGCCGGTGTTCTTGTCCATCGAGATGAACGGCTGGTTGATTTCCGTCTGCTGGCTGGAGGACAGCTCGATCTTGGCTTTTTCTGCCGCTTCCTTCAGGCGCTGAAGCGCCATCTTGTCGGCCGACAGGTCAACGCCGTTCTCTTTCTTGAACTCGTCCACCAGGTAGTTGACGATGCGCATGTCGAAATCTTCGCCACCCAGGAAGGTGTCGCCATTGGTCGATTTGACCTCGAACAGACCGTCATCGATTTCCAGGATGGTGATGTCGAAGGTGCCGCCGCCAAGGTCATAAACCGCGATGGTCTTGGTTTCCTTCTTGTCCAGACCATAGGCCAGCGCCGCCGCCGTGGGCTCGTTGATGATGCGCAGCACTTCCAGACCGGCGATCTTGCCGGCGTCCTTGGTGGCCTGACGCTGGGCGTCGTTGAAATAGGCGGGCACGGTAATGACGGCCTGCGTAACGTCCTCGCCCAGATAGCTTTCGGCGGTTTCCTTCATCTTTTGCAGGATGAAGGCCGACACCTGGCTGGGGCTGTATTTGTCACCGCGCACCGAAACCCAGGCGTCCCCGTTGCCGCCATCGACAATGTCATAGGGCACCAGTTTCTTGTCTTTCTCGACTTCGGCATCGCCCAGGCGGCGGCCGATCAGACGCTTGACGGCAAAAACCGTGTTCGTCGGGTTGGTGACGGCCTGGCGCTTCGCGGGCTGCCCGACAAGGCGCTCTGATTCCGTGAAACCCACGATCGACGGGGTCGTGCGCGCACCTTCCGCGTTTTCGATGACGCGCGGCTGCGATCCATCCATGATCGCAACGCAGGAGTTGGTGGTTCCCAGGTCAATTCCAATGACTTTGGCCATGCTCAAAATCCTCTCTTAGGCGATGTCGTGGATAACGGCCCGTTCAGGCACCGTTCTCCAATCCCAGTTTTGCCCGGCGGGTGTTGTCCCCGTTGCCCGGCTTCTCGGCGTATATAGGTAGGGCTCTGGGCCCCTGCAAGCAGTTGCACCGCGCGAACCCGTGGAAACGCGGCAACAATTTCGGGCTTTGGGGTCAATCGTGCCCGCGATCGGTTCTCGGGCGGGTCATCCGGCGATCTGCGACAGGATCAGCGGCAGGGTTGCCACGCTGATTACGGTGGAAATCAGGATCGCCGCCGAGACCCGCGCAACGGCGACAGAGTAGTGCTGCGCCAGAATGTAGACGTTGCCCGCCACTGGCAGTGCGGCGGCCGCAATCAGCACGCCGGCGGCAAAGGGATCCACGCCAAACACCCACAGCGCGGCCGCCATGACGGCCAGCGGGTGCAGCACCAGCTTGGCGAAGCTCAGCCAGCCGGCGACGGTCAGGCGCTCGGCCTGGTTGTTGGTCAGGCTGGCGCCGATGGCGAACAGCGCGCCGGGGGTGGCGGCGGCGCCCAGCAAGGTCGTCGTGGCGCTGACCGGCGCCGACAGGCCCAGCCCGGTCGCCGACCACGCCAGCCCGGCGGCCATGGACGCGACCATCGGGTTCCTGACAAGCCCCAGCGCCAGCCGGCGGGGCAGGGCCGGGGTCACGCGCCCTTCGCGGGCCATGGTGATGATGATCGTCAGCAGGCTGGAGAACACGATAAGATCGATCACCACGACCAGCAACACGGTGGCCGCCGCCCGATCGCCCAGCAACAGCACCAGCATCGGCACGCCCAGGAACCCGGTATTGCCGATGATCGCGGTGTGGGCTTCCATCACGGCTTCGACCAGGGGCCGTTTGCGGATCAGGGCGACGCCCAGGGCCAGCAGATAGATCGCCGAACTGCCCAGCAGGTAGGCCCCCGCCGCGCGCGGCTCCAGGATGTCTGACAATGTCATTTGCGCCGAGAAACCGAACAACATCGCCGATAGCGCAAAGTAGAAGACGAATCGAGTCAGCCAGGCCGTGGCCTCGGGTGGGAAAAACCCGGTCTTGCCGGCGCCGTAACCCAGGCCGATGATCGCAAAGAAGGGAAGGGTCTGAAGAAATACGGCCAGCATGGGGCTGGGCTATCAGACGCGGGCCGCGCGCGCCAGATGGGGCGACGCCAGAGCGGAGGGCGAAGGTGGGGTGGAACCCCACCCTACGCCGCGCGGTTGCGGTAGGGTGGGGTTCCACCCCACCGCACCAGGATCAATATAGCAGATTCGGCAGCCAGGTGACGATCTGCGGGAAGATGAACAGCAGTGCGATGGCCATCACCTGCAAGATCACGAAAGGGATCGCACCTCGGTAGATCATGCCGGTAGATACGTTGTTGGGTGCCACTCCGCGCAGATAGAACAGCGCAAATCCGAACGGTGGTGTCAGGAAACTGGTTTGCAGGTTCACCCCGATCATCACCCCCAGCCATACCGGATCGACGCCCAGCAGAAGCAAGGTCGGCGCGGTGATCGGCAGCACGATGAAGATGATCTCGAACGTGTCCAGGATAAAGCCCAGGATGAACATGGTCACCATCACGGCAATCATCGCACCTGTCGCCCCGCCCGGAATGTTCGACAGGAATTCATGCACCAGGTCATCGCCGCCCATCTGCCGGAAGACGACCGAAAACACCGATGCCCCGAACAGGATGACAAAGATCATCGAGGTAATCCGCGCAGTGCTGCGGACAGTCTGCTTGAGCACGTCGAATGTCAGCCGCCCGCGCAACGCGGACAGAACCATGGCCCCCACGGCCCCCACCGACGCCGCCTCGGTCGGCGTGGCGACGCCACCCAGGATAGAGCCAAGAACCGCCACGATCAGCAATAGCGGCGGCAACAATGCCACGACGACTTCGCGCGGCAGGTCCTTGCGCTCTTCTTCCGGAACCGGGGTTGCGGGGCAGCTTTCCGGGTCCACCACCGCCTTGAACAAGATGTAGCAGATATAGATCACCACCAGCAGCAGGCCCGGCAGGAACGCCCCGGCGAACAGGTCGCCCACAGACACCGCCTTTGGAGCAAAATTGCCAAGCTGCATCTGCGCCTGGCTGTTCATGCCGGCGATCATGTCACCCATGAAGATCAGCACGGTTGACGGCGGAATGATCTGCCCCAGCGTGCCCGACGCGCAGATCGTGCCGCAGGCCAGCTTGGGGTCATAGCCTGCCCGCATCATCGACGGCAGGGAAATCAGACCCATCGTCACCACGGTTGCGCCGACGATCCCGGTCGATGCCGCCAGCAACGCACCGACGATAATCACCGAAATCCCCAGCCCGCCACGCATGTTGCCAAACAGCTTGCCCATGGTGGACAGCAGTTGCTCAGCAATCTGCGAGCGTTCCAGCATGACGCCCATGAAGATGAACAGCGGCACCGCGACCAGCACCTCGTTGGTCATGTAGCCGGTATAGCGCCCGGCCAGGGCGCTCATGTTGGAAAAGTCGAACACGCCCAGCGACGCGCCCGCCAGCGCGAACAGGATCGACGTGCCGGCCAGCGTGAACGCCACCGGAAAGCCCAGCATCAACATGCCGATGACACCCAGGAACATCAGGCCCGACAGGAGCTCGCCCAGAAAAACAGGATCCATTACGCGGTCTCCGACATGGATTGGTAACGAAAGTCGTCGGGCACCAGATCCTCGCGCCCGCGGATGATCAGAACCGAGCGGATCAGCATGGCAATGCCTTGCAGGGCGATGGTCACGGCAAAGACCAGGATGAAGCCCTTGACCAGAAACAGCCCAGGCGCGCCGCCCGGGTTGGACGAACCTTCCTGCAATCCCCAGGACCGCGCCACGAAGGTGAAGCTGTAGGTCCAGACGATCCAGGTAAAAGGCAGCAGGAACACCAGCACACCGACCAGATCCATCCACGCCTTTGTCACCGCCGAAGCGGGGCGATAGAAGATATCCACGCGCACGTGATCGTCGTGATACAGCGCATAGGCGGCAACGGCGGTGAACAGCACGCCGTTCAACCAGGGATACAGATCCTGCATCCACAGGCGGGTATTCCCGAACGCATATCGCTCCACCACAACCCAGAAGCAGATGACAACGATGGCCAGCGCGAGCCAGGCGAATGTCACGCCGATCAGGCGATTGACGCCCGTGATCGCGCGCATGATGGCAGACAACCCGTTCATCGGTTCCTCCGCTTGGAATGTGACGTATGACAGGGCCCCGGCGCAGCGTGGCCGGGGCCCGGACAAGGCAATCCCGCGCGGCCGGATCATGGCCGCGCGGGAAAGACAGATCAGAGGTTCGAATAATCCATGAACCGCTGACGCGCGCTGATATAGCCGGCATCGGTGTTGTCGGTGCGGGTTTGCAGCAACTTGACCGAATCGACGAAGCTGCGGGCAACGCGGCGCGTCAACTCGTCATCCGACTCCAGGATCTCGGCAAGGATTTCCTGGGCGCCAACCGCCGCGGCCTGAAGGATTTCGTCCGGGAACGCGGTATGCACCATCACCCCGTGCTCTTCGACAAGCGTCTTCAGCGCACGTGGATCGTTGGCATAGAATTCGGACGGCATTTCGTCGTATTCCGCCTGCGCGGCGATCTTGATGATTTCCTGCAGGTTTGCGGGCAGCGCCTGATACTTGGCCTTGTCGACGGTGACTTCGGTCGCCAGACCCGGCTCGTTGAACGACGAGGTATAATAGTGGCTGGCGACCTGATAGAAGCCCAGCGCCAGGTCATTCCACGGGCCGACGAATTCGGCCGCGTCCAGCGCGCCCGATTGCAACGCCTGGAAGATCTCGCCGCCAGCCATGTTGGTGACCGAGGCCCCCATCTTCTGCCAGACCTGACCACCCAGGCCCGGGGTGCGGAAACGCAGCCCCTGGATGTCGGCCAGACCCGTCAGCGGTTCGCGGAACCAGCCGCCGGCCTGCGTGCCGGTATCGCCCGACAGGAAGCCCTGAACGCCGAACTGGTCATAGACCTCGTCCCACAACTGCTGGCCACCCATGACGCGGACCCAAGCCGACAACTCGCGCGAGGTCATGCCGAAGGGAACGCCGGTGAAGAAGGCCAGCGCGCGGGACTTGTTCTGCCAGTAATAGGCGGCGCCGTGGCTCATCTCGGCGGTGCCGTCGATCACGGCATCCAGCGATTGCAGCGGCGGCACCAGTTCGCCGGCCGAATAGACCTCGATGGTCAGCGCGCCGTCGGACATCGCGTTGACACGGTCGGCAAAGCGCTGCGCACCGACACCCAGGCCGGGGAACATGCGCGGCCAGGTGGTCACCATGCGCCAGGTGATGTTGCCCTGGGCAACGGCGGGTGCAGCCAGCGTCGCAGCGGCGGCTGCCGCGCCGCCAACGGTTGACGTGCGCAGAAATGAACGACGATCCATGTGGTAACCTCCCAAAGGTTTGTTTTGGCCCTGTTGCCGGGCCGGTGCACAGGTTTAAGCACAGTGCGGATGCGCTGCAAAGAGGATTTGACGCACCGTCCGGTTGCATTTTGCCCCGATTGTTCGCGAAATTGCCGGTTTCCGTCCGGATTACGGCGCCCGGCGTGGCCCCGGGGTCGCCGGACGCAAATTCCACAGATTGGCCGAAAAGATCACCGCCGCCCCGACGATGACCAGCGGATCGAACCCCTCGCCGTAAAGCCACATGCCGACCAGCGCGATGATCGGCAGCCGCGCGAACTCCATCGGCGCGACCAGAAGCGCCGGCGCCAGTCCAAGGGCGGATGTCAGCGAATAATGCGCGGTCAGCCCGGTGATGGCGATGATCGCCAGCCAGGGCCACAGGGCCAGGCTGGGCGCGCTGAAACCGAAGGCCAGCGACAGGATCAGTCCCATCGCTGCCTGACTCAGGGTCATCCAGAACAGGACGCACAGAACCGTGTCATGGCGCATGATCTTGCGCGTGAAAATCAGGTTTACCGCAAAACCGATGGCCGCCAGGATCCCGGCGGCATGGCCTGCGTTCAGCGGCTGAACGCCGGGCTGCGCCACCAGCAGCACCCCGGCAAAACCGATCAAGGCAACCACGATCTTGCGCCGCGTCAAGGTCTCGCCCAGCAACAGCGGCGCCAGCAGCAAGACCCAGATCGGCAGCGTGAACTCCAGCGCCACCAGCTGTGACAGCGGGATTACCGTGATCCCGTAGAACCACATGTTCTGGCCAAAGAAATGAAACACATTGCGGATCAGATGCAGGGTCGGAACGCGGGTTCGCACGACATCCCAGTTGCGCTTGCGCCAGCGGATCAGCCCGGCCACGATCGCAAAGCCGAACAACGAGCGCCAGAACATCAGCTCGAAGCTCGACAGTTCCACCTGAACGGTGCGCCCCGCCACCGCCATCAGCGTGAATGACGCAATCGCCCCGCACATCCAAAGGGCCGCCTTCAGGGGGTGGGCGTGTTCGCTGTGCACCGGCGGCCTCCTTGCCCTTGCGGCTTCATCTTGCCCCAAATACTCCGGGGGAGCCGCAGGCGGGGGCAGCGCCCCCTGCGCCCTCTGCATAGGATGCAACACTGCACATGTGCAAGACCTGCCCGGATTACAGCACTGACCGCCCCAGGGCGATCAGCGCCAGCCCGATCAACAACCACAGGCAGATAGCTTTGTAATAGCGTTGCCAGGCGGGCGTGAAGAACCGCGCGCCAAGCCAGACGCCGGCCAGGCACAGCGGAACCAGCGCCAACCCGCGCGCGGTCGCGGTCCGGGTCATCGTGCCCCACCACAGATGCGCCAGCAATGATGTCAGCATTCCAAGGAACAGATACAGCACCAGCGTGGCGCGCATGGTGCGCGGTTCGGCATCGCGGGCCAGGACGTAAAGCGCCACCACCATTCCGCCGACGCCCGCCAGCCCGTTGGCGATGCCCGCCGCGAACCCCGCGCCGACCGTGCCCGCCGGGGTCGCCAGAATGGCCATCCGCAGGCGCGCCAGTTGCAGCGCGGCAAGGGAAATCAGCAGCCCCAGCGCAAGGATCCGCGAGACGCCGACATCCAGCGCCACCGTCAGCCCGATACCGATGAACGTGCCCACCGCTGCCCCCGCCAGCAATGTCACCGCCGCGCGGCGGTCGGCATCGCGCAACCCGGCGCGCAGCATGAACAGCGATGCGCCGGCCTCCAGCCAGAACAGCATCGGGATCAGTTCTATCGGTGGCAGGATCAGAACGGCGGTTGACAGGGCAAAGGCCGACAGCGCGAATCCAGTGAACCCGCGAATGACCCCGGCCAGAAAGGCGATCACGGCCAGCGCCGCACCTTCCAGCGGTGTCAGGGACAAAGCGTTCCAGAAATCAGCCAACCCCGGATCCTGTCACCGTCAGAGTGCGCCCTGCCTGACTCAGACCCTGTCGGCCAGCGCAACCCAATCGCGGGGTGCTGGGCCGTCATACAAGGTCAGCGGCCGGATCAGGATGTTCGAGCGGCGCTGTTCGATGCATTGCGTGATCCAGCCGGGCATTCGCCCGATGGCGAAGATCGGCACATACAGGTCCATCGGAATGCCGTGCAGCTGGTAGATCACGCCGGAATAGAAATCCACGTTCACGTTCAGCCCGTGGCGGGCATAGGGTTTCATCGCCTCGACCACGGCTTGCAGGATCTCATACCATTCCGGCGCGCCCATTTCCTGCCCCAGCTTGCGCACCCCGTCGCGCATGTGGCGCGCGCGCGGATCCTCGGCCCGGTAGACACGGTGGCCGAAGCCGGTGACGGCTTCTTTGGCGGCGCGTTTGGCTTTGACGTAGGCGGCGGCGTTTTCGGGCGTGCCGATCTCGTGCACCATCTTCATCACGTCTTCCGCTGCGCCGCCATGCGCGGGGCCGGCCAGCGTGGCCAGCGCGGTGGTGATCGCGCCGTGCAGATTGGCTTCCGTCCCGACCGTCACGCGCGCCGCAAAGGCCGAGGCATTCGCACCATGTTCCGCGTGCAGGATGAAATCCACATCCGCCAGTCGCGCGGCGTCGGCGCTGGGTCTTTCGCCCTTGAGCATCCACAGCCAGTTGGCCGCGTGACCCAGATCAGGGTCGGCGGGAACCGGGTCACGCCCGTTGCGGATCGCCTCATGCGCGGCAACGATCATCGGCACCTGGCTGGTCAGGCGGGTGCCATTGGCCAGAAATCCCGCCTCGCTCGTGTCCTGGCTTTCGGGTTCCAGCGCCGCCAAGGCCGATACGGCGGTGCGCAACACATCCATCGGGTGCCCGCCCGCGCAGCTGCGGATGATGTCCAAAACCGGCGCGGGCAGGGCGCGCGCGGCTTTCAAGTGCGCGTCATAGGCCGCCAGTTGGGCGGCGTTCGGCAATTCGCCGTGGATCAGCAGATAGCTGACCTCCTCGAACGTGGCATGGGTCGCCAGGTCATGGATCGAATAGCCGCGATAGGTCAGCGAGCCCGCGCGCCCGTCGATGTCCGACACGCCCGAGCGTTCGAAATAGACCCCTTTCAGGCCGCGGTTGATCTTGACGTCATCGCTCATGGCTGTGATCTCCTGTTGGTGCATACGGGGGTATACATGGCATTCGTTGAAAGAATTTACGCGCAGGCCCGGGGGCGGGATGCGCGGGTGGTTTTTCCGGAACTGGCCGATCCGCGCGTGGCCGAAGCCGCCAAACGGTTGCGGGCCAAGGGTCTGTGCACGCCGGTCGGCCTGTGCGATCCGACAGACGCCCATGTCGCGGCGCTGGTGGACGCGCGCGGCGTGAAAGAGGGGATCGCCCGGCGGATGCTGTCCAAGCCCCTGTATCTGGCCGCCGCGATGGTCGCCGCCGGGGACGCCGACGCCATGGTCGCGGGGGCCGACAGCCCCACCCGGCGGGTGATCGAGGCCGCGAGCATCGGCATCGGGCTGGCCGACGGGGTGAAAACGCCGTCGTCGTTCTTCGTGATGCTGTTCCCGGACGGGCGTGAACTGGTGTTTGCCGATTGCGCGGTGAATGTCTCGCCCGATGCCTCGCAACTTGCCGATATCGCGCGCGCCTCGCAAGCCTCGGCGCAGGCGTTGCTGGGACAGGCGCGGGTGGCACTGTTGTCGTTCTCCACCGGCAATTCCGGCACGGGTGACAGCGTCGATCTGGTCCGCGCGGTAGCCAAGGCAACCGGCTTTCCCGGCCCCGTGCAGGCCGATGCCGCGCTGAGCCCGCGCATTGCCGCCAGGAAGGGCGCGGGCACGGGCGATGCCAATGTGCTGGTATTCCCGGATCTGAACGCGGGCAATATCGGATACAAGCTGTGCCAGGAACTGGCGGGCGCGCAGGCGCTGGGCCCGTTCCTGCAAGGCTTCCGCCGCCCGGTCTGCGACCTGTCGCGCGGGGCCAGTGTTGACGATATCGTTGCCGCCACGGCGGTCACGCTGGCGATGGCATAGGCGCGGGTCATTTCACGGCCATCAGGCTCAGCGCGTCGCGCGCGATCATTTCCTCTTCGCGCGCGGGCACGATCCAGACGGCAACCTTGCTGCTTTGCGCGTGCAACCGCGCGTGGCCGCGGTGGTTGGCGTCAGGGTCCATGCGCACGCCCAGCCATTCCAGCCCGCGCAGGATCTGCGCCCGCACGCCCAGCGCGTTTTCCCCGATGCCACCGGTGAAGGCGATGGCGTCCACCCCCTCCATCGCCGCGATCAGCGATCCGGCATGGCGCAGCGACCAATAGCAGAAATGCTGGATGGCAAAGTCGCTGTCGGCGCTGTGATCCAGCATCAGATTGCGCATGTCCGATTTGCCACCAGACAGCCCCAAAAGCCCGCTTTCGTGGTTCAGGATCGCCTTGGTGCGCTCCAGTCCGTTCTCCTCGACCAGGCGCAGCACCGCGTTGGCGTCGATCCCACCCGAGCGCGTGCCCATCGTCAGCCCGTCCAGCGGGGAATAGCCCATGGTCGTGGCGATCGATTGGCCGTTCTTGATCGCCGCCAATGACGCGCCGTTGCCCAGATGAAACGCCAGCAAGCGCGAGGGCAGGGGCTGACCGCTGAGCGCGGGCAGGCAATGCACCAGCGAGGCATAAGACAGGCCGTGAAACCCGTAGCGGCGAATGCCTGCCGTCTCCATCATCTTGGGGATAGCGTAGCGCGTCGCGACATCGGGGTTGGTGGCATGGAACGACGTATCGAAACTGGCGAATTGCGGCAACTCGGGCGCCTGATCGGCCAGCGTGTCGATGGCCGCCAGATTGTGCGGGTTGTGCAGCGGCGCCAGCGGCGAGCAGGCGGCGATTTCGGCCCGCACCTGGGGCGTGATGCGCACTGGCGCCGTCAGCTTGCGCCCGCCATGCACGACGCGGTGCGCCGCGGCGCGCAGCGTGTCGGTGGTCACACCCGCACGCGTCAAGGCGCCAAGCACCGCCGACAGGGCCGCGCGATGGTCGATCAGCGGCAAGGCGGTCCGGTCCGCGCCGATTTGCAGAAACGACTGCCCGCCGATGCCCGCTGCAAGGCCACTGTGGCGCTGGGTCAGATCGGCGTCGAACACCGCGAACTTGATCGATGACGACCCCGCGTTCAGCACCAGAATATGGTCTTCGGTTGTCATAGCAGTACCTGAAACAGAGTAATGGTCGAAAGCCCCAGCAGCAGATACACCGCCGCGCGCCGAAACCCGCCGGGCGAGGCACGGGTGAAGCGTTTGCCGCCCAGCCAGATGCCCAGGCCCAGGACCGGAAAGGCCAGCGCCGCGCCGATCGCGGTTTGCGCGGAGACCAGGCCATTGGCCGCCATGACCGGCAGCGCCAGCAGGTCCACGCCGGTCAGAAAAGCGATCATCGTCGCGCGAAACACGGCCGCGGCCATCGGTTGGGCGGTCAGGAACGCGGCCACCGGCAAGCCGCCGACGCCGGCGCCGTTGGCCAGCCCCGCCAGAACGCCGACACCGCCATGCCCAATCATGCCGATCCTGCGGCTCATGTGCCAACCGCTCAGCAAGAACAGCGCCAGCAGGAAAATCAGCGTGGACACCACCAGCCGCGCCATGTCCGGGCCCAGCCGCGCCATGAGCGTCACGGCCGGAATGGTTGCCACAGCCGCCCCGGCCAGCAAGGCGATGACCCGCCGCCAGTCGATATGCGGGCGAATACCGCGCGCCTGAAACGCCGTCATCAGGATTTCGCAGGTGAACACCACCGGGATCAACGGCACCGGGTTGGTGACCAGCGCGGCGAAGGCGATGAAGATCGCCGAAAATCCAAAGCCGGTATAGCCCCGGATGAAGGCGGCCACCAGCAAGGCAGCCGCCAGATAGGTTGCCATTCCGCCGTCAAAGCCGAATGGCAGGGTCATCACGCGCCCTGTTGGGGCTGCATGTCGGCCGCGTCGATCCCAGCGACCGAGACGGGCTTTTTCATCGCGTCACGGCGGAACGGTTCGCCCAGTTCCTGGTTTATCATCGCCTCGATCAGCGTGGTGATGCCGTTCTTCTGATCCTCGATCGCCTGGTTCAGCGCGGCGGTCAGTTCATCCATCGTCCGCGCGACAACTCCCTTCAGGCCGCAAGCCTTGGCGATGCCCGCGTAGGAGACCTGCTCGTCCAGTTCAGTGCCGACGAAATTGTCGTCGAACCACAGGGTCGAATTGCGTTTTTCGGCGCCCCACTGGTAGTTGCGGAACACGATCTGCGTGATCGCCGGCCATTCGCCCCGGCCAATCGCCGTCAGCTCATTCACCGCGATGCCGAACGCGCCGTCGCCGGAAAAGCCGACGACCGGGGTATCCGGGCAGCCGATCTTGGCGCCGACGATGGCGGGCAGGCCATAGCCGCAGGGGCCGAACAGGCCCGGAGCCAGATATTTGCGACCCGCTTCAAAGCTGGGATAGGCGTTGCCGATGGCGCAGTTGTTGCCGATGTCGGAACTGATGATCGCGTCCTTGGGCAGCGCAGCCTGAATGGCGCGCCAGGCCATGCGGGGGCTCATCCAGTCGGGCTTGTCGCTGCGCGCGCGTTCGTTCCAGTTGGTGCCCGGATCGTCCTCCTCGTGATCCATCGACGACAATTGCTGCGCCCAGGCCGATTTGTTCTGGGCAATCGCCGCCTTGCGTTCCGCGCGTCCCGCGTCCCCGGCACTATCCGACAGTTGCGCCAGAATGCCCTGCGCGACCTTGGCCGCGTCACCCACGATCCCCACGGTGACTTTCTTGGTCA
>Ga0316208_1001177_pt1 | contig 25952 bp, 25 predicted proteins | sample 3monopyrite_MG_FD_204944 | JGI IMG/M metagenome (GOLD analysis project Ga0316208, IMG submission 204944) | Microbial mat bacterial communities from mineral coupon in-situ incubated in ocean water Damariscotta River, Maine, United States -... | ecosystem: Environmental > Aquatic > Marine >... | reverse complement strand
TTTATGTAAGTGAGCCTTTTGCCTGTTCGCTTGCGGCCAATACTAACAATATATACCGCTGCGAGCATGTGCGGGATATTTCACCGCGGCGCGACAGGCCGCCTATGCCGCTTTTCAGCCTGCGGAAAATACGAAAATAATTTTCTCTGGCAAGTGGGCACCAGCCCGCTTTCGCCCCTTGCAACACACCCCTTCTCGTCATTCGGCAGGTTGACCAGCGAGTTTATTGGGGCTGCTTTTGCGTATATGAATTTGCTAATTTAGTTGGCGCGTGACGAAAAAGGGGGCTGACCAAGCGAGCAGCCTACCAGCGCTCCAGGTCTTCGATGCTTTGTCGGTCCGTCAGGATGAGCCGGTGGCCCTCGCGCTTTACAAAGCCCATCCGCTCTAGCTCATTCACGGTGCGTGAGACAGTCTCGCGGGTGCTATTGACCTTTTTCGCAAAGACAGTGAAGTTGGGCAGCTGCGCAATTTCGAACATGTCGGTGCCTGCAACCGGGGTTGCGACCCGCAAAAGCTCGGCATAGACCCGCCCTTTGGCAGAAAGAGCGTTCAGCTCAAAGAGCCGCCGAGTGGTTTTTTGAACCCGCCGCGCCAGCATTTTCGATATTCTAATGCCGATTGTGCCGTGCTTCTCCATGAGTTTGAGGAATATTTCTTCAGAAAAGATGGCGACGGTTACTTTGGACATGGCGACAATGTCGGCGCTGCGCGGTTCGCCAGAGAGCATTGCGATTTCGCCGAAAAGGTCGCCCTCTTTGAATTCATCAAGCCAGACCTCGTCACCGTCTTCGGAGAATAACAGCGCTTTTGCCTCGCCGGACAACAGGCAGTACACGGTTTTGCTATCATCCTCTTGCGCGAGAATTGTACTGCCCCGTTTGAAAGTGACTTCGGTGCAGGCGTCTTTCACGTCAGCAAGAATGGTGCTGTTGGTCCCAAAAAAATCTTTTAAATTTTCAAGCACGTCAGTTTCCCTAACACTTTCGAACCGAGTGCCTATCTTAGTTACAACTATTTCCAATAGCTAGTATCTACTTATGCTAGTGGGCACCCTTAAGGGTAGTGTGGCTTTTATGCCGTGAAAGGCAAGTTCCAGCCAAGCCTTGTTTTACATAGGTGCGCTTGCGTTTCATCTTGCGTTTCATAGAGGCGCGCGTGCTTAATTCCGCATTTAATTATGGGTTCAAAAATGGGGTTTAATCCGGGGTTAATAGTGAGGCGGGGGTGGTTCATTGCGTGTATCATTTGCTGTGTCATCGAGTGTTAGCAACTGGTTTGTCATGCGTTCAATCTTCTTGGTGAGTGCATCAATGATAGACCATTGTTTGGTGACTTCACTGTTCAATGTGTCGATGGTTTCTTGCTGGAAAGCAAATTTGCACTCCAAATCGGTTATCTGTTGTTGCAAGCTTTCGGAGCTGTTCATTGTCTTGTCCCATATGTCTTTATTGGCAGTGGTATTGGCTGTAAATTGTAATAAGGTCTCAGTAGATGTCACAGAAAGTTCATTGAAGAAAGGCTTTCTTGCTTGTTCCCATAAGCACAAGGCGATAAGGATGCTAAACCAAAGTATTAATAAAAAATTAACGAGTGGGTGGCCGCGCTATCTGATGATAATCGAGTAGCTAGAACAGAGTAACCCAATGATTTCAATGTTAGTATTTATACTGCCCAGTATTTTTAACTGTTGCGTATAGAAGGTGGATGGACACAAGCATGAGCTTTAGTGATGGTATTGAAAAAGCAAATACATTTGCTCAACAAGCTATGGAATTGATGAATAATCATGATGTACCTGCCGCTCCGCCTAACTATACGGTTTGGTATAATTATGTGAGTGAATGTTACCCTGACCTTAAAAAAGCGCTCGATAAAATGATTGCCGAGCAGAAAAATTTTGATGGAACAATGAATGCTGAAATATATGAGGCATTCATAGGGCATGCAAAAGATAGCGCGCTTATTCAAGACACCGGCGAAAAAATGCAAGGGCAGGCGCAAATGCTTCTGACTGCGATTGCGGGTGCCTCGCATGAGATGAACGGGGTTAGTTCAACCATTAAAAACAATTTGGATAGCTTCTCAAGCAAGCCGGCTGTTGGGGGTATTGAAGTTTTTATCCAGTCCATGATTCTTGAAACGAAACGGTTTCAAAAAGCCAATGAAGAACTTCAGAAAAAACTAGAACAATCTTCTGAAGAGATTGAGTTTCTTCAGCACAATCTAGTGAAGGCAGAAAAAGAATCTTACACAGATTCGCTTACAGGCATAGCGAACCGCAAGAAATTTGATACCGCTCTCATGTGCCAAATCAGTAAAGCAGAAGCACAAGGAACAAGCCTTTGTCTGGCTGTAGGAGACATTGACCATTTCAAGCAATTTAATGACAGTTATGGACATCAGGTGGGGGATCAGGTCTTAAAGCTTGTTGGGCTGGCGCTGCATGACAATGTAAAAGGCAGCGATTTGGCGGCACGGTACGGCGGTGAAGAGTTTGCCCTTATTTTGCCTAATACGGATACGGATGATGCTTTCACTCTCGTTGAAACCATCCGCAAGGATATTGCCTCCCGCCATATTAGAAATAAGCAGAAAAATAAAGATTATGGGTCTGTAACTTTGTCGCTTGGGCTTGCGTTTTACCGGCCTGGTGATGTTGCCTCAGACCTTCTAGGCCGTGCTGATGCGGCGCTCTATAAAGCCAAGGAAAACGGGCGCAATCAAACACACCGCACCGACTAGGCCAAACACTAGTCGTATTATTAGGCAATCGGCTTATTAGGCAATCGGCAAAATATCAGCGCTTGCTATAATTTTATGAGGCTTACCGGCTGTATCATACAGGGGCATATATAAACTATAGGCTTCCAGATGTGTTTTGTCTGAAGATATGCCTGTAGTGACGGTTAAAATGGGTTTGTCTTGTTGTAAAACTTGTCGGCATATATTGTAAATGCGGGCGGCGGCAGGTTTGTTTTCCATGGCATTGATATCCTGACCGGATAACTCGCCATAAAAGGCAGCAACATGGGTACCAATAAGGCGTACAGTGAGCTGTATGTCTGGTCCGTCTCCTGTTACATCGAGTAATATCACCCGATTAAGATATTTTTTTAGGTTTACAGGCTGAATGTCGGCTCGGCTTGGTTTGTGCCCATTTTTGCTAAGATCACACCAAAAGCTATAGAAGAAATCAGTGACTTTATTGTGGCCCGGAATAGCCCCATCTGTGAAAAATTTATATGCTCCAAACTTGGTCTGTTTGGGCTGATATAGCTTAGACCAAATAGGCAACCCCATAACTCCTTATCATTATGCACATTGTGTGCAGAAAGGGTTTCTTAGTATTAGAGTATTCTTACTGAATTACCATGTAATGATAAATATATGTCGTATTTATACAATAGTATTTAGTAAAATTACTTATGATCATGACCTCTATTTAAGTAATAGATTTATTTTTAAGGTTTTCTCGTTCTGTCATTATTTGTACCTTGGTATTGAAAAACAGGTTTTTTTTGAAACTTGTCAAGGCAAAGAAGCCGATATTCAAAACCTGAGAAAGTGCCCCTGAGGCCAAAAACATGCCGGCAACGGTCGCCTCTGGCCCGTCAATATAGCCCATCAGTGTCATACCCAGACCGGCAAAGAGCAGGTCGGTGTTTGGCAAAAATGGAATCCGCGTTAAGATCATTTGTGCTGTGAGAAGCAATAGCCATGTTGTCATAGGGATTGCGGGAAACACAACTGCCCACTGGGCTGTTTGCAACAATAACACCAAAATAAGCCGTGCTAAATGTATGAGAAATACGCGCTTTGCAACAGCAGGAGCTATAGCAAGAATACGGTCATGGAATTTAAGCACAAGAGGAATTAAAATAAGCCCGCTCGCAACAGCAAAGCCCAAATAGCGACCATAAGCCGGGTCACTATTGGTTAGTGTCTCCAGTTGACCAGATAGAAAAAAAAGAGCAAGCAGTCCTAGCGTAAAGCTGTTGGAAGCAAGGCCTGATAGGATGCTGCTGTCTTTCACCGAGGAAATAACACTTTTGTTGTTCTGGGTTAAATTTTTGTGGGCCCATATGGCAAGAAATGCTTCGCCTGCATAACTGATGAGCGCAAAATTATATATACGCATACGCAGGAAAACGTCGAAACGGGGTTTAACAACTGCCCCCCATAAGCGTTGATACACAAGCCACTCTGCAACAGGCTGTGCAAAATATATACAGAGGAAAAAGAGATAAAACCACGGGGTTTTTGGCAGGGACTGGCTCACATCATACCAGCCAACTTGTACCAGTTTCGCCGCCATCAAATAAAGAACACCAGCGACAACCATTATTTGACAAGCGCGCAAACCCCAGCGCATGGGGGCGGAATGAAGCAAAGATTTGAATGCATTTATGTTAGGCAAATTTTCTTCTTCAAGTTTGTTTGTCGGGTTGCGGGTATTTTGTTGTGGCAATTTCTGCTTTGGTTTCTACAGAGTAATAAGCAGCTTCTGACCAGGCAGCTAACACATCACCATATTGATTTAGGAGCTGATTGAGGATGCTGTGCCAGCTATAGCTCTGGCCTTTTTCCAGGGCGGCGGCGGCAAATTTTCTTCGTAGCGGCGCATCGTTAATAAGTTTGGTGATTTGTTTAGTAAACGCAGCAATGTCGCCGGGTGTTACCAGGTACCCTGTTTTTTCATGATCCACGAGAGAGCGGCTGCCGGTGGCATCTGCACATATAGCGGGAAGCCCGCACGCCATGGCCTCAAGAGTTACATTACCAAAAGTTTCTGTAATGCTGGCGTTAAAGAAAATATCAGCAGAGGCGTAAGCTGTAGCGAGTTGTTCTCCCTTAAGGTACCCTGTGAAAACGGCATTAGGTAAACGGGTTGTAAAACGATCCTTTTCAGGACCATCTCCTACAATGAGAGCTTTATGTTTGATGCCCAGCTCTGTCAGCCGGTCTAAGGTATTGGCAAAAACATCCAGTCCTTTTTCAAGCACAAGACGGCCAACAAAAGCGAGCAGGACTTCGTCATCCTCAACACCTTGCGCTCTCCTCCATGAAAGGTTTCTTTTTTCTGGGTTGAAGAGGCCAGTATCTACACCACGGCTCCAGATGCGGATATCTTTAGCCATATCCTGTGCCTTCAAGACAGAGACCATACACTGGGAAGGCGCGTAAATTTGCTCACACTTGTGATAGAAACGGCGCATGCAGGCTGTTACATATTTTTCGAGCCATGCCATATGATAATAGCGCGGGTATGTATCAAACCGTGTATGGAACGAAGCAACGGCAGGAATGTTATGTTGGTTTGCCCAACGAACAGCAGCCCAACCTAAAAAATCCGGCGAAGATAAATGGATCATGTCTGGTTTAAAGGCTTCCAACTGACGGCGCTGTTTTTTCGGTAGGCCGAAAGCAATTCTGTATTCACCGCGCCCGGGTAGGGCTATGGAGGGGACGGAAACAAGGGTGCCACTATGCTTAAAGGCTGCTTCTTTTGCGGTAGGCGCAAAAACAAGCACTTCTATGCCTTCGTTTTCTAGGAAGGCAACAAGCTTGTTAAGGGCACGAACGGGGCCATCCATCACATAATTATAACTACCCGAAAAGAGTGCGATACGTTTTGGTTTAAAAGTGTGTGTATTATAGGGCATTGGTTCCATACTATCTTTTAGACACATTCACAGTTTTGATCCCCATCATGGCTGTATATTTCACTCTCTAAAGTGCTTTTTTGAACTTTGGATGAAAGGGTCCTGTTCTTTTTTGTTCATACGAATCGGTTTCTTGAAATTCGCGCCCATTTGACAGAAATTATCAGCATTTGCAATGTGTGCATGCGCGAATAGAATTTTATCTTTCTCTATAAAGGGTTACATTTTGTAACCGACCTATATCTCTCTAGGTAAGGAAGGATATTGCCTGAAAGTGGCTGTTTAAGGGCAGAGAAAATTGGGAAGAAGCTATTGTATTTTAGCCTAGTTTACAATTAATAGGAGTATTTAATGCCTATAAGATGTAAATGCGACTGTCTCTTGACTTGTGCTCGAAACTTGGTATTAATATTAAGACTAGTTCGCATTAACATGTAAGAGACGAGCCAACCCTATGTATGTTTGTATTTGTAATGGATATACAGATAAAGAAATCCGCAACACAGTACATGAAGGTGGTGTGAACACGGCGGATGAAGCATATTTGTCGCTTGGTAATGGTTTCTGCTGCGGCGCATGCCGGGACTGCGCAGACGATTTGGTAGCCTCTGAACTACCAAACCGCCGTATTTTAGCTGCAGAATAAACAGGCTATCCTTTTGAAAATCCAGTAAGCGCCTGTCGGGCCTTAATCTTCAGCAGCAGGAGACTGAAGCTGGATGTAGTTTTGCAGACCCATTTTCCCAATAAGCCCAAGTTGAGTCTCGAGGAAATCAATGTGCTCTTCCTCGGATTCCATAATGCTTCCAAAAAGATCACGAGAGACATAGTCGCGCACTTCTTCACAGTAGCCAATAGCTTCCTTGAGGTCTTTATGTGCAATCATTTCAATGTCTAAGTCGGCTTTCAGAATTTCTTTAACGTCTTCGCCGATATGGAGCTTGCCCAAATCTTGTAGGTTTGGCAGGCCTTCGAGAAAGAGAATACGCTCAATGAGCTGATCGGCGTGCTTCATTTCATCGATCGACTCTTCATACTCTTTATCGGCAAGTTTTTTCATGCCCCAGTCCTTGAGCATGCGCGAATGAAGAAAATATTGATTGATTGCAGTCAATTCATTTTTAAGGACTATGTTCAGGTGTTTAATAACCTGTTTGTCGCCTTTCATATCTACCTCCAATGGCTGAAAATTTGTCAGCATGGTATCAAGCAAGCAGGTCGCTGACAAACGAATTTTATTTTTGCTAACTACTCTTAATTACAGGATAATTTTATAGATTATTCGCAAATGATAGTGCTTCTCAGCAGCAGCATTTCAGGCCTCAACATTAAGGTTTTGATGGGCAGTTTTTGAACTTTTCAGAATGATTTACACGCGCTCTAATACCCTTTATAAACGGGGCATTAGTGAAGGCCCTTACGGCTATGGTATTAAGACAATGACCCAAAAACAGCTTCCCATTTTATATAGCTTCAGGCGGTGCCCGTACGCCATGCGCGCCCGTATGGCGATTTGGGTTTCAGGCATAACCGTTGAGCTGCGGGAAATTGTCTTACGTGATAAGCCTTCGGCCATGCTCGAACTATCGCCTAAAGGCACCGTGCCAGTCGCTTTGTTGCCCGGCGGCCACCTTTATGAGGAAAGCTTTGATATTATGCTGTGGGCTTTGGGCGCCGCTGACCCTGACAGCTGGCTCAAGCCTGAAGAAGGCTCCTATGATGAGATGGTTTCGCTGATTAAAGCCTGCGACGGTGACTTTAAGCACCATCTGGACCGTTATAAATATGCATCTCGTTATCAGGGTGCTGATGCACTTAGTCACCGCGCCGCCGCCGAAGGCTTTTTGAGGCAGCTTGAAGGTAAGCTCAGCGTGCACCGTTATTTATTTGGCCCGGTACCATGTCTTGCTGACTATGCAATCATGCCGTTTGTTCGGCAGTATGCAAACGTTGACAAGGGCTGGTTTTCGGACGCGCCTTACCCTTACCTGCAGCGCTGGCTAACCACTTTAATGGGAGCCCCTCCTTTTACGGAGGTTATGCCAAAATATCCACAGTGGCACGCGGGGCAGGTCCCCACTTTCTTTGGTAGCAAGATAGTCTGACTTGATTGGGGTTCACCAGGCCGGTACAAGAGGCCGGTACAAGGGTGCGCATGTAAAACATTATAAAATACGAGGATTAGATGGCAAAAGAAGCACGGGTTAAATGGGCAGGTGACATGACATTCATTGGCGAATCGCCCTCAGGGCACGCTGTTGTCATGGATTCAGGGTCCGCTGATGGGGGGCTTGATCATGGTATTCGTCCAATGGAAATGTTACTTCTCGGCGCTGGCGGTTGTTCTAGTATTGATGTGATGATGATGCTCAAAAAAGCACGCCAGAATGTAACCGATGCATGGGTGGAACTCGAGAGTGAACGTGCAGCAGAGCCACCCCGGGTTTTTACTAAAATTCATATGCATTTTGTTATCACAGGGCATGATATTGACCCCCGCCATGTCGAGCGGGCCATTCAGCTTTCAAAAGACAAATACTGTTCCGCTTCCGTGCAGCTTGGGGCTCTTGCGGAAATTACCTCTGACTTTGAAGTTAGAAAAGCCTGAATGGGCAATGTTACTCGGATAGCGCCGTGTCGGGATCACCCTATTGCAGAATAGGCTTCAAACGCGTACTCTCTTTCACGACTTGGTTAGAAGGTAAAGCATGCACGACAGGCTAGAAACTAAGACGCAAAACAAGCAACTCGCCCCGTTGGGTTTGCGTGCGTTTTTCAAGTTGGCAGACATTTGGGGCTTGCCCGTGGAAGATCAAATGATCTTGTTGGGCCGCCCTTCCAGAAGTACTTTCTATAATTGGCGTGCCGGGAAAATATCTGGCGTGCCGCACGATACATTGTCACGCCTTTCCCATTTAATGGCCATTCAGCATGCCCTCAATACGCTTTTTGATAGTCGCGAGCAGGCTCTTACTTGGGTTAAAAAACCGAATGCGCAATTGGCGGGTCAAACCACGCTTGACCGTCTGCTGGCAGGTGAGTTGCTGGATCTTTATATTGTCCGGACTTATCTGGACGGCTTGACTCGGCCTGTGTAGAGGGGTGGCTATTAACCCGAAAACAGTGCCGGTAACGTCGGTCAATTGGCCGTCAGCGTACGTTTTGCGGCCAATATCTATTCCTGCGGCCAATCCATTAGAGATGCTGGGAGAGGATAGTGCAGGTCTTCAGGCTCTTATTGATTTAACATCGCACACTGGGCGGCATGATAGGGATGTTGTGCCACTCTCTTTTCCAGCGCCTTTAAATATGCCAGCAGCTGTAAGGGCTGCTTTTGCATTTCCCGCCCCTGAGTGGCAGTTTTCAGATGGCACCGTGCCACATATAGTGGTCGCTGATACTTTGCGTGCGGCCATTACAAGTGCTACAGAAAGATACGGCCAGTTTTTGAGGGATACAGAACAAGGGCCATGCACGCTTTCATTTGTTGTGGAACGCTATAGGCTTACAGGTGATTTTCATACCATTACGGACCGGGAGGTATTTGCACCCTGTTATAATTCTGCGGATTTTTCCGTGGCCCATGCTCTTGTGAACAGCTTGAGCACGGAAAAGGCAAATGGCCTGATATATGATTGTCTTGTCGGCGAAACAGCGCTTGTTTTAAAACCAGCATGTTTAAGTGGTTTTAATACGGAGCGGTCTGTTGCTTTGGATTGGAATGGTGCCGCGTTTGAGCGTTATTATGATTACCGCGATTTACATTGGTCAAGGCTCGTTGGTTAGCGGCCACGAGAGAGCATCTTTGAGTTCAATCAGTGTCAACTTGCCACCGTGGACACAACCGGTATCAATATAAATAGCTGAACCATATTTCTGCACTTCCTCAATCGGGGTGTGACCATGAACTGTCAGGGTGGCAGACTTATCCCACTTGTGTATGTTTTCCCGGATGACGGTCCTACCCCAAAGCATGGTCCCGACAGTTTCGGGGTGCATAAGACTTTCTTCAACTGTTGCCCAGTCTTCTCCCGGCCATTCCGCATGACAAACACCAATAAAGCCATCGTCCGGGGTTGCAACGGTTAAGGCAACAGGTAGGCCGTTGGCAAGCGCATAACTTTCTAAAACTTCTTCCCCGGTAAGGTCCATGAACCAATTTCCCCCGTTTGCAAACCATTGGAGAAGAGAGGGGCCATCATTGGCATCAAGAAACATGGCTTCGTGATTGCCGCGTACGGCAAAAAACCAGGGTTGGTTTACGAGTTTAAGCAGATCATAAGAATTAAGACCACGATCAATCAAATCGCCGACACTGATAATTCTGTCAACGCGAGGATTGAAGCTAACGTCATCCATAGAAAGTAAAAGGGCGTCAAACCGACCATGAAGATCACCGACAAAAAAGTCCCGCCCTTCAGTGTTGGCCAGCAGCTGTTGATGGCGATAATATGGTTTTTTGCTGACCAATGCCTTTCCTCATATAGTGGTTGGTTAAGCTGTGATTGGGGCCGTTGCCTTTTCAAGCCATGCTTTTGTTTTGGTGTCCACCAAGGCGACTAATTTTCGGTAAACGGTCGCGTGATACTCATTTAGCCATTTAAGTTCGATACTATTAAGCACAGATGCTTCAATCAGGTTACGGTCGATCGGTGCCCATGTTAGGTTTTCAAATTCAAACATCGTGCGCTCATAGTCGCCAACGGACTCTTTAACCAGAACAAGATTCTCAATACGAATACCATATTCGCCTTCTTTATAATAACCAGGCTCATTGGAAAGAATCATACCAGCCTCAAGGGGTACAGTTGTTCCAAATTTGGCAATACGCTGTGGCCCCTCATGCACAGCAAGATAGGAGCCCACACCGTGGCCGGTACCATGATCATAATCAAGGCCAGCTTCCCATAGAGGGCGACGTGCAATGCTATCGAGCATCATGCCGCCTGTTCCTTTTGGGAACCGTGTTGTTGAAAGGGCAATATGCCCTCGTAGAACTCGGGTAAACCGATCTTTCATTTCATCCGTTGGGGTGCCGATAATTACCGTACGGGTAATGTCCGTCGTGCCATCTAGGTACTGACCGCCACTATCGACCAGATAAATGGTGTTCATTTCCAGTTTTCGGTTGCTGCTTTCGCTCACCTTATAGTGGCACAGCGCCCCGTTTGGCCCTGCACCTGATATTGTGTTAAAGCTGATCCCCCGCAGCAGGTCCCGTTTTTGGCGGAATTTCAGGAGTTTGGCTGCAGCGCCGAGCTCATCAAGGGTTCCTTTAGGGGCTTCGCCCTCTAGCCAATATAGAAACTCGCAAATCGCAGCGCCGTCCCGTATATGGGCATCGCGCGAGCCTTGCTGTTCGGTTTTATTTTTACATGCTTTTGGCAAAATGCATGGGTCTTGCCCTTCAATGAGGGTTGCCCCTGCAGATGATAGGGTTTTGAAAACCTTGGCGTTATTGCTGTTTGGATCAACCAGTATTTTTTTGCCAGCCTTGCCAAGAGTTTCCAGTTCACTGTAAAAAGCTGTCCGTGGTTCAAGACGTACTTTGTTACCAAGGTGAAGCCGCAGTGCATCGTCAACTTTACGCTCATCAACAAAAAGCGTTGCTTGTTCTTCTGCGTCCAGGATTGCAAAGGCATGTGGAACAGGGGTATTTTTTACATCCGCAGCGCGGATATTCAGCGACCATGCAACACTGTCGAGCATGGTAATAACAGCCGCATCAGCACCTTTTTCTTTGAGAGAGGCTGCTATTTTAGTGCGCTTTTCATCATGGGTTTCCCCGGCATATTCATGGGGCTGCGCAAAAACTTTTGCGAGCGAAGCGTCCGGCTGTTCCCCCCAAACAGCGTCAATGGGGTTTTTATCAACGGTTACGAGAGTAACATCGGTACCCTTGAAGGCGGCAGCGGCCTTTTCTTCCCACATAATGGTGGTGAGCTCAGGGTCATAGCCAATACGAGCGCCGTTTTTGCTTTTGTCTTTTATCCAGCTTAAGAGCGGGTAGGTTTCAAAATGGTGACGTTCAATATGGGTGTCGTCTACTTCTTCTGCTACTTGGATGGTATAGCGGCCATCAATGAAAATAGCGGCAGAATCTGTAAGCACCACGGCGTTTCCGGCTGACCCTGTAAACCCTGTTACCCATGCAAGGCGCTGCGCATAATCACCGACATATTCGCTCATATGTTCGTCTGTGAGGGGGATGATAAAGCCGTCCAGGTTTTGACGCTTTAATTCCCCGCGCACGGCGGCCAGATGTTGTGGATTGGTAGCCATTCATTTTGTCCTGACATTATTGTACTTGCTAGTATTTTATAGTCCCTTTGGGGCTTTCTTGACAGTGATTAGCCGCTTTATCAAGTGCAAAGACAGGAATTACAGCCCTAAGACCGCTAGACTTTGCAGACTTTTACTTGTCATAACACTGTGCGCTTTACAGTCGAGCAGGAAGACCCTACCTAAGGGTATGCCATAGCAGAGTAACTTTGCATTAGCCTTTAAAACAAGAGATTGAGACTATTCCATGCTTACTGCGCCCGAAAATATAACGCCCCCCACAGCCGCACAGAAACCTTATAAAACGACCCATCACGGGCAAACTAGTTCTGATCCTTGGTTTTGGCTTAGAGACCCCAGTTACCCTGAGGTAAAAAACGAAGAAATCCTTGGCTATTTAAGGGAAGAAAACGGGTATTTTGAACAAGCTATGGCACCTCGGAAGGCGTTAACGGACACCTTGTTTGAAGAAATTAAGGGGCGTGTCAAAGAAGATGATGAAGGCGTGCCGTGGCAAAAAGGGCTGTATGATTACCGCTGGGCATTTGCGCCGGGCGCGCAGTATCGCTGTTGGTATTATAGGCCACGCAGTACGGACCCTTTTGCAGGCGAGGGTTGGCAGGTTCTTTTTGATGAAGCGGCTGAGGCTGAAGGGAAAGAGTTTTTTAAACTTGGGTCTCTATCCGTTAGCCCCGATGGAAAATTTCTGGCTTATAGTGTTGATGATAATGGCTCGGAGCGCTTTACAGTAGCCATCAAAAATCTTGCTACGGGTGCTGTTCTGGCGGATAGCATTGAGGAAACATCAGGCGAAATTATTTGGAATACTGCAAGCAATGCTCTTGTGTATGTGAAGGTTTCAAAGGAATGGCGGCCTTTCCTTGTGGCGGCCCATACGCTCGGCAAAGGTGCTCATACATTATACGAAGAAAAAGACACCAGCTTTTTTGTGCATATTCAGGCAACAAGCTCAGAGAAATATCTCGTTATTCGGAGCGGTGACCATGTAACAGCTGAAAATCAGCTTGTACCCCTTGCTGACTTGTCTGTGCCCGCTGTTTGCCTTAGCCCACGCCGTACAGGGCATGATTATTATGTTGACCATGCGAAGCAGGGCCTTTTTGTGCGGTCCAATAAGGACCACAAAAACTATGGCCTTTATAAGCTGCAAGAAAAGGTATCGCAGGAAAAAAAGTGGCGGCCTCTCCTGAATGGGTCTGCGCGGCGGTACTTGCATGGTATGCAGGTTTTTGATGACTTTATTGCGGTGGAAGACCGCCTTGATGGGCTGGACCAGCTTTATATTATGGCTGCGGACGGGACGGGCAAATATGTCTCCTTACCGGAACCTGTGTATGAGATAAGGATCGGTCATAATGCCGAGCCATCACAGCAGTTTTTAAGGCTCTCTTACACAAGCCTCATAACACCGCCAACAGTTTTTGATTATCAGCTTGAAGAGGATGCTCTTGTACGCCGTAAAGAACAAGAAATCCCGTCTGGTTACGATAAAAAGCAATATAGCTCAGAGCGGATTTTGGTGTCGGCGCGTGACGGGGCCCTTATACCGGTGAGTATTGTTTACAAAAAAGACTGGCAACGAGACAGCGGTACCCCGCTTCATCTCTATGGGTATGGTGCCTACGGCCTTGGCATGAGCCCTTCTTTCTCTGCGGCGCGGCTTTCTCTTTTGGACCGGGGTTTTGCGTATGCTATTGCGCATATTCGCGGCGGAGACGAGATGGGCTATGGTTGGTATGAGGCTGGAAAACTTGATCAGCGCACAAACACCTTCAATGATTTTGTTGATGTGGCGCGCGCCCTAAATGCAAAAAAATACGCAGCAGTTGGTGGCATCAGTATTTCTGGTGGCAGTGCCGGGGGTGAATTGATGGGGGCTGTTCTTAATCAGGCGCCGGAGCTGTTCAAAGGCGCTGCTCTTCATGTACCATTTGTTGATGTGCTGAATACTATGCTTGATGGGAGCTTGCCCCTAACGCCTATTGAATGGCCAGAATGGGGCAACCCTGTTGAGGATAATGCGGCTTATGACACCATCGCTCGTTATTGTCCTTATAGTAATATTGAGCCGAAGGATTATCCCCCTATGCTAGTTACCGGTGGCCTTAATGACCCTCGTGTAACATACTGGGAACCAACCAAGTGGGTGGCAAAATTGCGGCATGTTAAAACCGACAACAATCTTCTTTTACTTAAAATCAATATGGGTGCTGGGCACGGCGGTAAGTCAGGCCGGTTCGAGCGCCTGTTTGAAGTGGCAGAAGAATATACATTTTTGCTTATGGTGTTTGGTCTCGACAATACATAACCGAACGATTGGTTTATTTAGATGCATTGTATAAATGTTCAAGTGTTGGAATAAGGCCCGTTAGGTCATAGCCGGCGTTCTCTGCTTTTTTGAGGATAGAGGCGGTATCGTCAGTGCCTTCAAAGGCCTGGGCTAATCCCCACAAATTGCACGAGCGGGTGCCAGAGCGGCAGTAGGCAAGAATTTTATCTTCTGCCTTTAGAGCGTAACTGGTGCTTGTAATAGCTTCCATTGTTATCTGCCCAGAGGTAATGGGAATATGGGCCCATTTAATGCCTTTTTCAGCAGCGTAGGTGGCAAGCGTATCGTTTGTTGGTTGCCCTGCCTCTTCACCGTCAGGGCGGTTATTGATAATGAGGGTCACACCCATTTCTGCTGCTGTGTCTATATCATCTTTGTTAATTTGTGGTGAGACAGATATGTGTTCAGTGACTTTTTTAAACTGGCTCATCGCGGCCCCCTACAGTATGTGGTTTGCTACACAAGGTGCGCAGCTTAAGGTGCCATGAAATTGCACTAAAAATGCTTGGTTGCAAAGGATAATCCTCAGGCGAAGGGAATGTTCTATAGGGGAGCGTTCGAATAAAAATGCCAAGAAAGCAGAGCAACAGAGCTACGGTACGGGCGCCAGCGTTCCCCTATTTCCTGCGCCTGTTTTTCTGTTGGGCGTTCGGGGCCGCCGACAATACGCCCGGCACCAATGCGCACAGCAAGATCCCCAACAGGCCATATGTCTGTGCGGCCCAGAGAGAACATAAGATACATATGGGCGCTCCAAACACCTAACCCCTTTACTGCCGTAATGGCCGTTATAGCTTCTTCGTCGCTCATGTTTGGCAGGGCGCTAAAGTCTAAGCTGCCAGAGATTACATGGTCACAAAGGGAACGAAAATATGCAGCTTTTTGCCGAGACAGGCCTGCACCTCGGAGGGCTTCATCGGTAATATGTGCATAGTCACCGGGTCCTGCGTGTTCTCCGGCCAGTGCCTGTACTCTGCCCCAAATGGTTGCAGCGGCTTTTACAGACAATTGCTGGCCGACAATCACGCGGAGCAAAACTGTAAACCCCTGTGGGTTCACCCTATCTGAAGGAAAACCAACACGCTTGATGGCGCTCGCAATATCTGGATCAGTCTTTGCAAGGCGCTGCAGGTTAGCTTTGATATTCTCTGCGTTTAACTGGAAATTATCCACCGGCAACCTTTATCTGTTTTCATGTTCAGAGCCCCATACACCGTTTGAAGTGGGGTTACTGGCTATTTTCGGCTGTATATATCCATACTGTAACGGTTGGAGCAAAGGCCAATTTCAATATCTCTCGGCCTGTGAGAGGCCGTTATGTTGCCCTTGATCATTTCAATGAGACGTATGGGGGAAGCAAGCCCCCCGGCGACACTCAGATTTGAGCATCCTCCAAAACGTGGATTGATTTCAATCAGATGTATTTTGCCGCGTTCGTCTACAAAAGCTTGCACAAGATTATGCCCTTTTAGGCCCAGTTTTTTACAGACGATAAGGCAAAGCTTTTCCAGTTCCGGCAGATTGACAATTTCTGATCGCCAGCTTTCGCCGTTCACAAGCCGCTGTCTATGCCGCACAACGGCTTGAAGCGGCTTGCCGTCAAGGGCCATCAATATATCGCAGCTATATTCATTGTCAGTGCAGAGGGGTTGGCAAATATAATGGCTACGATCAAGACCCAGATGGTGCCATGCAACCATATTGGGCACTTCATATGCTTCCTTGCCGTTTGCTGTATTGATGGCACGAACAAAAAGCGGAAAGTCATCATCATCCTGCGGGTCACGAAGGGGTAAAATAGGATAACCCTCTTCTTCACAGAACTCGTGAAATTTACGTTTATCAAGACAGCGTTCGAGCGACTTTTTATCAGGTAGCGGCAGGATAACCCCAATGTCAGCGAGGGCCCCCTTGATGGAGACAAGGGCCGCGAGTTCGGCGTCTCGTGTGGGAATGATTAACTTGATGCGGTGGCTTTTGCATATTTCCAGAATACGGTCCCGGTAATTTGGGGCAGCATCTTTGGGGGTTATTTCAAAGGCATCAACAAAATGCGCGGCGCAGCATTTACTGTCCATATCTGTACCAACGATAAGGCCACCGTGCGGGCGCACAGCATCTTTAAAAGACTGCACAAGTTGTACTTTTGCAGAAATACTTGTGATGAGAATATTCATCATAAGCTGTTACCCATCCTTCTTCTCAGCGTTGAGTAGTCCCCATGAAACAGGGGTGCCTGCCTCGATAGTATCTTTAGCCTGTTTGCCTATCACTTCATCCAGATATCTTGTATGCAAGCCGCCTGCCGGTCTGAGGGAGCGTACCATTTTTTCTGTAATTTTCTCACCTGCTTGAATTTTTTCTGTAAAATATAGGGATCGCCGGAAGCGTAAACTATCTGCTTCTGAGGCAACAGGACCAAGCTGCACACGGCCCAAAGCATCAAATGCATTACGGCACTCTTGCACCATTAAGGCCAGCTCTGATGGTTCAAGCGAGAAAGCGCTGTCAATAGCCCCTGATGCGCGGTCAAGGCAGATATGTTTTTCAATAATGCAGGCCCTGAGGGCCGTGGCAGCAATAGGCACAGATAGCCCTTGAGTATGGTCAGAAATGCCAATGGGCACAGAGAATTTTCCGGCGAGGGCCGCTAATGTAGTGATATTGGCGTCGGTAAAGGGTGTGGGGTACCCACTAATGCAATGAAGGAGAGCAATATGCTTAGCCCCATTTGTACGTAGCGCCTCAAGGGCTTCCTCTATTTCAGCCTCGGTTGCCATACCGCTTGATAGGATAACCGGTTTCTGCGTGGCAGCTACTCGTTTTAAAAGAGGGATGTCCACCAGCTCACAGGAGGCAATTTTATAAGCGGGGCAGTTGAGGCTTTCAAGCAGCTCTACGGCTGTATGGTCAAAGGGGGCACTAAAGGCTGTTATGCCAACTTGAGCGGCTTTTGTAAAAAGGGCCTCATGCCATGCAAAAGGGGTCTGGGCCTTTTCATATAACTCATAGAGTTTTTTGCCTTTCCACAGGTCTTCCTGTACGACAAAGGCAGGCGCATCGCTGTTGAGGGTAATGGTATGGGCTTCATAGGTTTGAAATTTAACAGCGTCAGCCCCTGCTGTTTTGGCGGCCTCAATAAGGGCGAAGGCTTTGTTTATATCACCCATATGGTTGCCAGAAATTTCTGCAATTATGTAGGGCGGGTGCCCAGCCCCTATCAGCCTTCCAGCAATATCAAATTTGGATAACACTCTGTTTTTCTCACCCCATCATCTGCAAGGAAGGGAATTTACCCGGCGACCACCCCTTATTAAGGTGACCATCTCTTATTAAAGTGTCAAACTAATCAACATGTTGCAAAAGTATTTTTTATTTTGGTGTCTGAGGCTGTCTGGATGCAGGATTTAACAATCACCATAGTTGCGCATAATGCAGCGGAAACAATTGAACGCGCGCTCCGGTCCATACGAGTGGCGGGAGAGTATGCCATCTTGCTTGTGGCTGATGGGTGCACTGATGAAACGGTTGAAATTGCGCAAGCAAATGGAGGTGATTCTTTGACGGTTGAAGAGCTTCCCGTCAATAGAGGCGTGGGTACGGCCCGCGCCCATGCAGTTTCCAAAATGAAAACTCCTTACGGCATGTGGCTGGATGCTGATGATGAAATAGAGCCTAATAGGCCCGCTATTATGCTTGAGGCTCTCAAAGCGGGGGCGGATCTCGTCTTTGACGCTGGGGTGCTTATTGATGCAAGTACGGGCGAGACATTGAAAGACCTGCCTATGCCGGATTTTATGATGGGTCCGGGTACGGCGGTACGGTGCTTTGAGCGGAATTGGTTTCCTTTTCTCGCATGTGGGTTTGCAACATCTTTTGTAAGAGCTATTCAGTTTGATACACAATTTGACTGTGCCGAGGACTATGATTTTTTGTTACGGGCAGTTGCGGGCGGTGCAAACATTAAAGTGCTTAATCAGAAGGGCTATCGTTATTATCACCAGTCAGATAGTATTTCGCGAAACCTAGAAAAGACTCGGGCCTATGTGAAAAAAGCCATGGAAAAGCATAGTTTTTCTACGGTGGCTGCCTTACTCGATAAAAGTAGGCTGGAGATTGACGAGCAATGGTGTGTGCTTGCGGGCCATGCCCTTTACCGGGGTAACTACGACATTGCCCTAGAGTATGCGGTGAAAGTGAAGGCGGAAAATATGAGTGTGGCCTACGGTATGCCGCTTTGCCAGCTAGCTGTTTTTTTGCAGGCTACAGCATATGCAAAACTAGAACAATGGCAGAAGGCCTATGATGTGCTGGCTGTTTATAGTGACCTGCTACCGAGTGCAGATGCTCTTAATAATATGGGTGTTATTTTATTTAACCTTGGACAAATAAAAGAAAGCCAAGCCGCCTTTGGGCGTGCGCTTGCTTTGATGCCCGGTTATCATGATGCACAGCAAAATTTGGCCGCTGTGTCCCCCACCGCCATAACAACACACCCCCTCAGGCGAACTGCAAGCCGAGATGGGTATGTTAATAAGCCGTGAATTCACCCGCAACCCCCCAAGCAACCAGAATAAGGAAGAGCGCAACGGCTGCAACACTAATAATGCCAAGATGCAAGGGGGCAAAAACAAGGGCAAGGCCGTCGGGCATTCGGTTTTCGCGGGTGAAGGAAAGGGCAAACAGGGGCATGCTCAGTACAAGCATAAGCCCTATGTTTAAGCTGGTTCGCCATATATTCACCAAAAAAGGCATGTCCCATATAAAGAGGGCGCTTGGCCACCATAGGTAATCACAGAGTAAGCCAGCACATACGAGCAAGGTGCCTGTCACACCGTACAGGCCCATTTTTCGCCATGCCGGGTCTGTCTTATGTGTTCCGTAAAAACCACTTGAGAGCAGCGCAATAATGACAAAAGGGAAAAGGGTAATTACCAAGAATTTATTCCCCAAGATACTGGTGTACCGGTATAGAACCTCTCCGCGCAGTAAGTATCCGCCCGATTTATAGAGGCTGAGGGTTATGGTATTTCCGTCTGGCCGCACATATTGGAAGGGCGCTTTTTTGTAGTATAAACTGGGTGTCTTATTATCTTTAGCGTTGTCCATGACCAAGAGAGCCCCATCCGGCCTTTCACGGATATAGATCTGCTCGTTTGCAATGCCGGTTAGCCGTTTTTTAAGCCAGGGAGACGGGGCATCATCGCGCACATAATAACCGCTGAAGCGCTCATACGGCACAAGGCGGTTTGCTTGAGCAAGACGGGAGTCAGCTTTTACGGGCAAAAACTTTGCGGCAGCAAGGTTGAGTACAGTTTCTTCATAGGTTTTTGTTTTACCGGTGAGATGCACAAAGCTAACACCTGCTTCGGGAAAAGCCATAATGGTGGGGCCTACCCCTGTTATATCAGCGGCTGTTTCTAACCAGCGCTGTGTCTCTTTATATTTTATTTCAGCTCCGTAGGTGCGGCTCGGCGATAAGGGGTGCATCCGCCAGCTTGCTTTTTTAACGATCATGTCATGTAAGGCAGGGGGTAAAAAGCGTTTCCCATCAACGGCCCTGTTACGGACCATGAGGCGCGCGATTTCTGCAATGAAGATGGGGCTTCCTGCTATCTGATAAACCTGCTGAAGTGGGGTAAGACCCTGAGCGATATCTATATCTGAAGCTTTCAGGCCGAGAGGTAAGAGGAGGTGCTCGAGAAAGAGGTCATGGATTGATTTTCCGCTTTTTGTCTCTAAAAATTTAATAAGAATGGCCCAACCCACAGGGTCATTATGGGCCATTTGCCCTGCCGTGCGCATATGGGTGGCATAGCGCTTGAGTGGTGCATCCGAGAGGAGAGCTGGAACAGCAAAACCACTGGTTTCTGTCAAAACATGGTGGGGGGTAACGGCGACTTTGAAGGGATTGTTTTCAAGGATATCAGGTAGAGTATAAAAAAGGGGTTCCCGGAGGTTTATTTTTTTAGCGGCCACCATTTTTAAGGTAAGAGCTGCGAGCGCTATTTTTAAAGAGGGGCCAAGTTTAATAGGCTTTATGCGGTTTGTGTTTTTGCCAAAATATGTGTTTGGTCCGTTGACTAATAAAGTTTCATATGAAATTACTTTGGTGGATACATGGTCTGGGAGGCTATCAGGGTCGAGGGATATCATTTGCGCAAATACTGAACTGCTTATGGTGAATAAGCAGCAAAGGGCATATAGCTTTCGTAACGGTGTGCGCATAAAGTAATCCTGTACAGTAGAAGGCCCATTTAAACATGATCCTGGTAGATAATGCTACTAGGCGATGAGAGGATGATAGATGACAGCAGCAAAATTTGCGCCGCTTGAAGGGTTCACACAGTATAAATCAGATGAAATGATCGAGCGTTCACAGGCCTTTTTTGACATGATGAAAAACCGCCGTACTGTGCGCGGCTTTTCCGATAAACCTGTACCGCGTGAGGTAATTGAAAATGCAATTCTGACAGCAGGCCGTGCGCCGTCTGGTGCGAATAAACAACCGTGGCATTTTGCTGTTATTTCTGACCCTACGATCAAAAAGCAATTACGAGAGGCGGCTGAGAAAGAAGAGGCAGAATTTTACAGTGGCCGGGCTTCTGATGAATGGCTTAAGGACTTAGAGCCTTTCGCAACGGACCAAAATAAACCCTTTCTTGAAAAAGCGCCGTATTTGATTGCTGTTTTCAGGCAGTCCTATGCGGTTGACCCAGAAACAGGTGTGCGGACGAACAATTATTATGTTCATGAAAGTGCGGGCATCGCGAGCGGATTTTTGATTGCGGCTCTCCATAATGCTGGGTTGGCAACGTTAACACATACACCGTCTCCCATGGGTTTTTTGAATACAGTGTGTGACCGCCCAGCTAATGAAAAGGCAATCATGCTGGTTGTTGCGGGTTACCCAGAAAAGAATGTAGAGGTGCCAGTGATTAGCAAAAAAACATTGAAAGAAATTACAACCTGGATTTAGGCAAAAGAACCGGAGATAAGCTGTTTGCTATGTCTTCACATTGTCGCCCAAAAGGCGGTGGGAAAGCCGCCTAAAAGGCGATGGCGAGCCCAACCCCTGTAATAATCTGTGTTGATGAACCATGGCGGCTATTTACCAAGGGGCTGTCAGCCGCATCACCCATGAGTTTCCCATAAGATATTAGACTGAGAAGGCGCACTTGATCATTCAGTTCAAAAGACCCAACCAGATTGCCATTAAGTTCTGCAACAGAAGCATTGGCGCTAAAGGCTGACAAACCGGCTGAAGAGGCTTCTGACTGAGCATCCGTAAGACCAAAATTGGTTTGCATACTTTTGCTGTCCATCCAACGCGCCCGCGCTGCCAGCATGGCAGAAAAACGACCATTTTTATAAATACCATGCCCCGCAGTTAACAAGATACTGCTGCCAATGCCGGCACTAATTCCGTGGCGGTATTCAGCAGACACCATTGCACTTTCGCTTTGGTAACGGACAAATCCTCCTATTTCAAGTGTATCGCTAATGTCGCCAAACCCCTCAAGAACGACACTTTGGGACGCATTGCGGCCAAAGCGCATATTAATCAAGGGCCCTGCTGACCATTTTTCTTTACGGACAAGGGAATAGGTCAAACGGCTGCCATTCAACTGCCATATGTCTTTGTAGCGAATATCAACAAGAGGCACGACCCGGAACCGGTAATTGTCGGACCCCATATAATCAGGTGTGACCCCGAACCCAAGCCCAAGGCGTACACTGGCACCTTCCAAGTTCAGGCTGTCAGGCCAAATCAGGTCAATACCATCCTGAACAGCCTCAATCGCTGTATTGAACCCTTCGCCGACAAAAGACTGAGCACGTGATGGTGCAGAGCACATGAGAACAAGGAAAATAGCAAATAAATGGTTTTTGAACACTGTCGAATCCTGAGTTTATGTTTTCCTTTAGTATTAAGTAGTCTCAAAGCTTTTGTTAAGTAGTAGACGTTAAAAAGGTAAAAGTATGGCAAACAAGCCACTATCATTTTAGGCATATGGTTTAAATTATACAGTAGATTATGTGTTGAGCGGTTGCCGTGCCAGATGAACGAAGCGGGCAATTTGCAGGGCCAAAGACACACTAACACCTATACTCATACCAATCATCAGGCCTTTAATACCCAAACCAAGAGGGAAGGCCAAATAATAACAAACAGGCAGCATAACACCGGCGAAAGCAAAGGATTGCAAGTATGTGGGCCACCATGTTTCTTTGTAACCCCGGAGCACAAGGGACATGACCATTTGCGAGGCATCGGCAATCATGCCAAGGGTAAAAATTAAGGCGATAGGAGTAAGGACATCAAGAATCCGCTTATCACCCGTGAAAATACCGAGCATCAAAGGTGCATAGAAATAAATGAAAAGCCCCAACACACTTGTGACCACAAAATTTAAGGCGAGACCTGAAAATCCAGCGAGCGCGGCATCAGCCTGATCTCGCCTTGAATAGGCAATGCCAACGCGTACAGTTGTTGCAACGCCAATCCCGATAGAGATCATAAGCGGCAGGCCGATGACCTGATATACAACACCGTGTGCGGCAAGAGGTATAGTCCCGAGCCACCCCGCGAAAATTGCGAGTGCCGAGAAAGCGAGCACCTCTGCAGCTAAGGAAACAGCAGAGGCATAGCCCATTTGGCGCTGATCGCTCCATTCTTTCCACTCTTGTTCGTGGGGTTCACGCACTGCATAAATCCTGAGGCTCGGGGACCACCAAACATAAACAAGAGCCATAATAGCCATAAACCAACGCACACCGGTCGAGGCCCATGCTGACCCCTCAGCACCGAGCTCAGGCATGCCCCAGTGACCAAAAATAAGCGCATAATTTAAAAGAACATTCACCGCATTGGCAAACATCATCAGATAGAAACCAATTTCTGCTCGTTTGATCCCCTCAAGGAACATGGTGCAATTCACAAAAAGCATATGACCCGTTATGCCAAGCGCTAAAATACGGATAAGTTTACCGCCCATTTCAGCATTCTCAGGTGGTTGCCCCAAAAGAGTAAGCCACAGCTCTGCGGGCCAAATTGCTGCGGTGAGCAGTAAGCCAGCCGTCACTGTGAAGGGCAATGTGCGCCGCCAAACTTTACCAGCCCCTTTATAATCGTCTGTCCCAAAGGCATTGGCCGTATAAACCATAATGCCTGATAAAAGGCCGAGGCCCACAACAAGGGCAAACATAATAACCGACTGGTTAGCAAGGTTTAACCATGCGAGGTGCTGGGTCGCATAATGCCCCACCATTGCAGTGTCAACCATGCCTAGACCGAGTATACCAATACGCATCATAACCGCAGGCGCTGCTAGGCGTGCAAGCTCACTAAAGTGGCGCTTCAGTCTTTCCGTCAACCACGCAGCATTTAATTTTGTACTGTCAGTTACCATAAGAGATGTGCCTTGGGGTTTAGAGCAGTTTGCTTGAATGACAAGAGATACTCGTCTAAGCTTGTTTACCATATAGTGCTAGGCGGGATTTGCTTCACTGGCAAGATTTCTTCTCTCCGTAGCACATATGCAGAAGCCGTATTGTTGAGGGACAACATGGTTTTTGTATCTAAAAGAAGACGGGGGAGGTCTCATTTGTCTGAATATGCTGAAGCGGGAAGTGGCCCAATTACCAAGGGCCCATACCCTGAACTAACATTACATGCTGTCATCGTTGGATATTTTCTGGGTGCTATCATTGCAGTGTCCATTGGCTATGCAGCGCTTAAACTCGGTTTCTCTATTGAGGGGTCTGAACTTGCCGCTATTCTGGGGTTTGGTATTTTAAGGGGTATTTTAAGACGGCGTTCGATTGTCGAGAATAATGTTACACAAACCGTCGCCAGTGCCGTAAATGGGGCATCGTCGGGTATGATGTTCTCGGTCCCCGCTATTTTCATTCTTGGGTATGGGTATGAATTTAACCCCTATGTCCTGACCTTTGGCGCTATTGCAGGTGCTTTTCTGGGCATTGCTTTCATTATACCGCTTCGTAAGCAGATGATTGATTTTGAGCGCTTCACCTACCCGAGCGGTGTGGCTGTTGCCTCCATCTTAAAGTCCCCCGGCGCGGGTATTCAAAAGGCCATGTTACTTGTGGGGGCAGGGGTTATTTCTGCTCTGGTTTATGGTATTACGGGCGGTGCCAACTTTGATTTTTTTGGCTGGATCAATGAGCAAGTTGGCAGTGTAATTCTGCCGGGGTATTTAAACGGCGTTTGGTTCCTGTCGCTTATGACTGTAGGGGTTGGGTATATTGCGGGACGCGGGGGTGTTGCCTTCATCATTGGTGGGTATGTCTGTTACTGGATCATTGCTCCGCTGTTAGATGTAACAGGTATGTTCCCTGTTCTTAATGGGGTTATCCTGTCTGAACCCGGGGCTATGCGCGTTTCACTGTTCCGGCCAACAGGTATTGGCATGCTCATAGGCGGTGCGGTTATTGGGGTGATTTTTGCGTTTCCGCTAATTAAATCGGCGGTAGGGTCGATGCAGTCTGCGGCAAAAACTGAAAGCGCGCTTAGTAAAGACGAGATGCCAATCAAGCTTTTGTATATCGCTATTGGTGCTTCTGCCATTTTGCTCGGTGTTATGGCCTATACGTCCGTTGAAGAAGTAGGCCTTGCCCGGGGTGTCTTGATGGCACTTTTTGGGACATTATGGATTTGGATGGCGGGGATTATTCTTTCAGAAGCTATTGGCCGCACAAATTGGTCACCGCTGTCGGGTATGACGCTTGTCGCTGTAACTATTTTGATTGTAATCACGCAAAGTTTTGGCGGTATGGATACGGGGCCGGCGATTGTGGCGTCTATCACTGTTGGTGCCGCAGCTTGTGTTGCCATGAGCCAAGCGACTGACTTGATGCTGGACCTTAAAACCGGCTATTTGGTTGGGGCAACACCGCGTATGCAGCAAATGGGTCAATTTTTTGGTGCATGGCTTGGACCGATTTTGATCATTGTGCTCGTGTTCACATTGCATGAGGCCTATACACTTGGCTCAGACGCCCTGCCCGCACCGCAGGGTGAGGCGCTTGCTTCCATGGTGCGTGGTATTACGGGCGGCGATGTACCCCATGAGAAATATTTTGCGGGGGCTGCCCTTGGCGGGCTTTTGACAGCTTTGCAAGGTGGGCTTGGCATTACTGTGGGCCTTGGTTTCTATCTACCGTTCAGTATCGTGCTGACGTATTCTGTGGGGACGTTACTCAGGGAAATAACGGACCGTAAAAAGGGCAAAGCTTGGTCTGAAGACACAGGCATTCCCATTGCCGCTGGTTTTATTGTTGGTGAGGCCCTGACGGGTGTTGGTGATGCTATCATGATGATTATGAACGCAGCTTAGGGAGACAGATGATGCAGATATTTGGTAAAACACTTGTTATGTTTGTGTTTCTCGCGGGGGCATTCATAGCATCCCTTGATCCCTTAACGATCAACTGGATATTTTTTGTGCCTGTTGTGTTGGTGGGGGTTTTGGGCATTATTCTTTTTAAACGCGCAGAGGCTGTGGCCGCAAAAGATAGTACAGTGCTTAAGGAAAATCGCGCTGAACTTGAAGCAAGCCTTGACCGGATTGTAGCAAACCTGCGTGAGTTAAATGGCCGTAAGGACAAAGTACCGACCTATGCAATGCGGT
>Ga0316208_1001176_pt1 | contig 25969 bp, 17 predicted proteins | sample 3monopyrite_MG_FD_204944 | JGI IMG/M metagenome (GOLD analysis project Ga0316208, IMG submission 204944) | Microbial mat bacterial communities from mineral coupon in-situ incubated in ocean water Damariscotta River, Maine, United States -... | ecosystem: Environmental > Aquatic > Marine >... | reverse complement strand
TGAATCACGCAAAGACGCGGAGACGCAAAGGATTTCACACAGACTCTTTTTGATAAATATAAAGTCTTTACCAAGACCAACTTTCCTGATTATTTTTCTTCTTCTTTTTCTTCTTTGCGTCGCTGCGTCTTTGCGTGAAATACTTTTTTTTGTTTTCAGCATGTAGGGCCGCTGTGTGGACCACCGGCTGGATGTTGAGGGTTTCAATTTCGGTCCGCATAGCAGACCCTGCGCTATTCTTTAATACTGGAACCCGGCGCGAATCATGAAGGCATCGCCTGGAGAAAGATCGGAGGTGGGACCGTAGTCAACGTTAAGGCTCCGTTCAAACGCATAACCGAAATCGAGGTAAGATTCCCAATACCCACTTTCCCAGCGGGCACCTGAAAAGGCTCGCCATTCTTTCAACTGAATCTGTCCGCTGGCAGGCAGTTCACCCGATTGCCAAGATTGTATATCGTACTCTGCCCCGGCATAAAGCCACATCGGAATACCCCACGGCGTACCGATAAAGACATCAGCACGAGGCTTCGGGAAGACGGCTCGAACTTCCCAAAATTCATTCGGTGTCCAAACCAAACCAGCATTCGGCAAAACGATATCATCAGCTCGGTCCCAATAGGTGACCCCTAATACCCACAAAAATCGGGGGTCAACACGGTAGAACATCGTCGCATCGGCATCGAAGTTCCATCCACCTGAATTCAATGTTGACTGCAAATCGGTCGCAATCGCGGGAGTGAACCCCAATCGCCAACTGAATGGACCTTGCTGGGGAGATGTCGTTTCAAAGCGATACGCAAAGCGATAATAGTTATCTGCAAGACCTTGAAATGAAGGTCGCTGAAAATTGAAATTAGTGAAATTGAATTCCGGTGACAGCTTCCAGGTCCACCCTTTCATTCCCTGTGTTACATAATCCATTTTCCAGTCAATCTCAAACATGGAAACCGACCCACCCGTTCCCATACTTGCATCGGAAATGAACGCCGAATCCCAATGAGTCGTCCAACCGAAACGAACAGGCTGTGGTCCGACAACACCATAACCGTAAGGATTTCCTAACTGCTCTGCTGCATAAGGGGAAGAAGTAAACGGATCATACCCCAACGGAGCAGGTCCGCCATAAGGGGTAGCTGCACCGCCACCATAAGCAGGGGCTGCAGGCGGTATACCAGCATTCGGGTCATAAAAACCGGGCTGTCCACCTCCCTGGAATGTCTGCGGGCTTTGTCCACGAATGACCGCATCAAATTCAGGATTCAACTGAAAATACGGTTGCTGTTCGTGCTGCATCGACTGCCTGACCTGTTTCGTCTTCCCCGGTAACGTCAGCCATTGCGAAGAATGAGCAACCGCTGGGAAAACAAACAGTAAGGTGAAAACTGAAAAAATAAAACGTTTCACGGTAATCCTCCCCGTGGGGGTTTTGCCTGATTTGATGAGAAGTGGTATTGGTGTTTGAAGCAATCCGTTGAATTTACATCCTGGTTGATACAAGTGGATTACTGGTAGGTGTGGCCTGCGCATTGTGAAGAGGTGGGGAATTTCGACTAATTTCAAAATTACGTCAAGATCGATTCAAGAAAATTGATCGTTATTCCGAAAGGAATTGCTCAATAATTTGTCACAATAACACCGATTCACATTGAATATTGTCTATATGTGTGCTATTTTTAACAGTCCAACCTGTTAAATCTCCCTTCATAAGTTGAGGTTCCCACCAGTGTTAAGCATTCTTGGTCGCAGTAAAAAATTGTGTGATGGCGTCTCCCGCAGAGAGGTTCTGAATATTGGTGCTTTGGGAATGGGGGGACTGGCGCTGCCGGGATTATTGCAGGCGGAAAAACTCGCCGGTGTCAAGAAATCTCATAAATCGATCATCATGATTTACATGTGCGGTGCGCCCGCGCATCAGGATATGTACGATTTGAAGATGGATGCTCCCTCGGAAATCCGTGGTGAATATCGACCAATCGACACGAATGTGCCTGGCATCCAAATATGCGAACACATGCCCCGGCTGGCAAAAGTTATGGATAAGTGCATCCCGCTGCGGTCGATGTACGGTTCACCCAACGGGGCGCACGATTCATTCATTTGTTACACAGGACGGACCACACAAAACCAACCGCCCGGCGGTTACCCTGCCATCGGGGCAACGGTCTCGAAAATTCTTGGGCCGACCAATCCATCGGTTCCACCATTTGTCGGACTCGCGCCCAACACCGGGCATCCGCCTTACGGCTCGCCGGGACTTCCTGGTTTTCTCGGTGTCGGTCACGCTGCGTTTCGTCCTTCCGGTCCTGCAAAAAAAGATATGGTCCTTCAGGGAATTACCGAAGACCGGCTTAGCAGCCGCAAAGCGTTACTTGCTTCGGTCGATTCACTTAAACGAGATATCGATGCCAGCGGCATGATGGACGGCATGGATACAATCAACCAGCAGGCGTTCAATATTCTTACCTCAAGCAAACTAGCCGATGCACTCGATCTTTCTCAGGAAAGTACAGAAACACGTGAGCGGTACGGCAAGGGAAGCCCCAAAAACTATGGCGATGGCGCACCGACTAATCTCGAACATTTCCTCATGGCAAGACGTCTTGTTGAAGCGGGCGCAAGAATTGTGACACTCAATTTCGGACGCTGGGATTTTCACAGCAACAATTTCAACGGCATGAAAACCTCTCATCTGCCTCAGTTCGATCAGGGACTTTCTGCCTTGATTGAAGATTTGCATAACAGAGGTCTTGCCGATGATGTTGCGGTCGTCGCGTGGGGAGAATTCGGCAGAACACCTCGTATCAATAAAGATGCCGGTCGCGATCATTGGCCACAAGTGGGCGGCGGATTACTCGCTGGAGGCGGCTTCAAATCGGGACAAGTCATCGGTGCGACCGACCGTATGGGGGCAACCATCGCCAATCGCCCCGTTCATTTCAGCGAAGTATTTGCTTCCCTTTATAAACACCTCGGCTTGAATCCGCACACGATCACCCTTCCCGATTTCGCAGGCAGACCAACTTACCTGGTCGATCAACAATACCAATCGCTGCCGGAATTGGGGATACATTCTTAGAATCGGTGAAACGTAACTATTCAGCTTCGATTTTGATCAAATCTGATTTTTCGGTTGTAAATTGTGAATCTTTATTACATAATGACTTGTGAATATGAATCCTGCCTGCCGGGTTGAGTGGCCCGGCTACCGTATCTGTGAGGGGTATTCTTCTTGCGGTCCTCTTTTTCTGTTCTGCTTTTGCTGGGCGAAGTTGCCTCGATGAAAGTGTGAGAGTGTCAGAAATTCGAGTTTGACTTGCGGGCAACCTCACGACGGATCGGCTTACTCAGCGATGTTCTTTTGAATTTCGTGAGACGTAGTCAATGTCCGTTCCCGGCTTCTTAACATCGGTATGCACCGAAATCCAGCAATGGAATCAGAACCGTTTCGGACTCACTTTGCGCCCAGCGTGGCTGGTTTGTCTCGAACAGACAGCAGGTATTGCACCTTCATCAATCAGCTCGCAAGTTCTGCACATATACTAATGAAAAACTCTAAGGTTTCGGTTATTTTCATGAAAAAACTCTTTTTATTCTCGTTGACAGCTGTTCTGCTTTCCGGCTCTTTGTTTTCTTCTTTTTCGCTTACCGCTGAGGAGAAAGAAAAAGTCTCTGCGGAAGTTGCTTCTAATACGGTCAGTTATCACACGCAAATCAAGCCGATTTTCCAGGCTCATTGTCAGGGGTGTCATCAGCCAGCCAAACCGCAGGGTGAATATGTGATGACGGAAATTTCTGCTCTACTTAAAGGGGGAGAATCGGGCGATCCTGCGGTTGTCGCAGGCAAGCCAAGTCAAGGGACGCTGCTGGAACAGATAACTGCTGAGGATGGCGAAGCGTTGATGCCGAAGGGGAAGGCTCCTTTGAGCATTAGGCAAATTTCATTGATTACAACGTGGATCGCAGAAGGGGCGAAAGATGATACGCCCGAAGATGCGAAGAAGGTTTACGATGCAAAACACCCGCCGGTTTATTATCGCTCGCCGGTGATTACTTCGATGGATTATTCTCCCGATGGAAAATTGCTTGCAGTTGCGGGGCATCACGAAGTTCTTATTCACAAGGCTGATGGGAGTGGTATTGTCAAACGGCTCATTGGAGTTTCAGACCGGATTGAATCAGTCGCGTTTTCTCCCGATGGTGCCCGGCTTGCGGTAACCGGTGGGGCACCGGCAAGAATGGGAGAGGTGCAAATCTGGGTTGTGGCAACCGGCGAACTGCAACTTTCTGTTCCGGTTACTTACGATACGGTTTATGGAGCCTGCTGGTCGCCGGACGGTAGCAAACTTTCGTTCGGCTGTGCAGATAATTCTTTGCGTGCGATTGAGACTAAAACCGGGAAGGAAATTCTCTTTCAGGGTTCGCATGGCGATTGGGTTTTAGATACCGCGTTTTCTGTGGATGGAACGTATGTTGCTTCTGTCGGACGGGATCAAACAGCCAAGCTGACTGAATTCGCCACGCAGCGTTTTGTCGATAACATTACTTCGATTACCCCCGGTGCGCTCAAAGGGGGGCTGGCTGCTGTGAATCGTCATCCAAAACGCGATGAAATTCTAATCGGCGGTTCAGATGGCATCCCCCGTACTTATCGGATGCAGCGGTTGACCAAGCGTGTTATCGGCGATGATGCGAATCTGGTTCGACAATTCCCTGCGATGAAAGGAAGAATTTTCGATGTCGTATTCAGTCCGGATGGTAAGCAGATTGCAGCGGGAAGCAGTTTGGATGGCACCGGTTATCTGGCGATTTATTCTTACGATGTTGATGGTAAATTACCGGATGATCTGAAAAAGATTCTTGAAGAACGGGTTGCAGCGCGTAAGCCGGAACAGAAAAAGAAAGTTCAGGAATATCGCACGGCAAATATCAAACAGGTTGCGTCTATCGAATTACCCGGAAACGCTGTTTACTCACTTGCTTATCATCCGGATGGCAAGCAAATTGCGGTCGCCGGGGCAAATGGCAGTGTTCGCCTGGTTAATGCGGAAGATGCAGCAACAATCAAAGAATTCGTTCCCGTTCCGATTACGAAAACACCTCAACTGGCAAAAACGAAAAGAGTAACCTGGGAGTTTGGCTCTTCAGAGATGATCATTGAAAATGATCTTCCCGAAGAAACAAAAATTGCCGAATTACGATTTAATCCGGATCGAATTTCTCTCGATAATCCGTATGCCTATTCACAGGTTCTTGTGAAAGCGAAGTTAGCTTCGGGGGATTTGATTGATGTTACGCGAGATGTCGAATTCAAGATTGATCCTCAAGTTGCAGTGATCGATGAACAGGGATTGTTACAGCCCCGGGGGAATGGTCAGCAAGTTTTAACTGCGACGCTTTTGGGGAAATCTGCCACCGCAGCAGTGAATGTTTCAGGGATGAAGCAGATGCCGAAGGTCGATTTTTATCGTGATGTCACGCCCATTCTTTCAAAGTTAGGTTGCACCCAGGGGACTTGCCACGGTGCAAATAAAGGGAAAGCTGGATTCAAACTATCGCTGCGTGGATACGATCCGATTCTCGATGTGCGAGGTTTGACAGACGATCACGCCTCCCGCCGGGTGAATATCGCGGTGCCTGATGAATCACTGGCGTTACTGAAAGTAATTGGCGCAGTGCCTCATGGTGGCGGACAATTAACGACAGTTGATCACAAATATTACAAAATTATGCGAGCCTGGATCGCTGATGGAGCCACGTTAAATCGCCAATCATCTCGCGTCACCGGGATCGAAATCTTTCCCAAAAATCCGGTCATTCAAGCAATTGGTTCTCGTCAACAAGTAAGGGTGCTTGCAAGTTATGCAGATGGAACAAAACGAGATGTCACCCATGAAGCATTTGTTGATAGCGGCAATACTGAAACAGCAGAAGCGAACAGTTCGGGCTTACTTGATGCGGTTAGACGTGGGGAAGCTCCGATTCTTGCGCGTTACGAAGGTTCTTACGCGGCGACTACGTTAACGGTAATGGGAAAGCGTGACGATTTTCAGTGGAAGCAGCCGGAATCGTTCAATCGGATTGATGAACTGGTGGCTGGCAAATGGAAACGGATGAAAATTCTTCCTTCTGAACTTTGCAGCGATGCCGAATTCATTCGGCGGGTAACACTCGATTTAACGGGACTGCCCCCTTCGATCTCAGCCGTCAAAACATTCCTGGCTGATGAACGACCTTCCCGTGTAAAACGGGAGGCACTTGTTGATTATCTGGTTGGCTCGGAAGAATATGTTGACCAATGGACAAACAAATGGGCGGACCTGCTTCAAGTCAACGGCAAGTTTCTGGGACGTGAAGGGGCAACGATATTTAGAAACTGGATTCGCAAACAAATCGCATCGAACAAACCTTACGATCAGTTTGTGCGTGAAATCATCACAGCAAGCGGTTCCAACAAGGCGAACCCGCCTGCTTCGTACTGCAAAATTTTGCGGAATCCTGAAGATACGATGGAAAATACGACTCAACTCTTTCTGGGAGTTCGGTTCAATTGCAATAAATGCCACGATCATCCGTTTGAACGTTGGACTCAGGATCAGTATTACGAAATGACTGCTTATTTCACTCAGTTTGAATTGAAAAGGGCACCGGAAAGCAAAGGCAAAAACATCGGCGGCTCGGCGGTGGAATCAGGGAAGCCGCTTTATGAAATTGTCAGCGATAAAAAAACAGGAGAGATGAAACATTTACGAACCGGGGAAATTGCACCACCTTCATTCCCGTATGAAAGTAAATATGAAGTCCCGAAAGATGCGACTCGCCGAGAGCAGGTAGCCGCCTGGATTTCTTCGCCGGATAATGTTTATTTTGCGAGAAGTTACGTGAATCGAATTTGGGGATACCTGTTTGGACTCGGCATTATTGAACCGATTGACGATATCCGTGCGGGCAATCCGCCGACGAACCCGGAACTGCTCGACTATCTCACGCAAGAATTTATCGATCACAATTTCGATGTTCAACATGTAATGAGACTCATTTGCAAATCTCGCACGTATCAACTTTCGCTCGTGCCAAACAAGTGGAACGTGGACGATAAAATAAATTTCTCTCATGCAAAAGCGAGGCGACTGCCCGCGGAAACTTTATACGATTCGATTCATCTGGTAACCGGTTCACAATCAAAAATCCCCGGCGTTCCTCCTGGAACCCGCGCAGCCGCCTTGGCAGATGTGCAAATTAAACTGGTCGATGGTTTCTTGAATAGTATGGGCCGCCCCGTGCGGGAAAGTTCCTGTGAATGTGAACGCTCTAACGAAGTACAGTTGGGTCCGGTCATGGCAATGGTTTCCGGACCAACAGTCGCGACCGCGATTGCAGACCCCGCTAACGCACTGCCTCAATTAGTGAAAGCGACTCCGGAGAATAAAATACTCGTCAATGAATTGTTCCTCAGAATTCTCAATCGTCCTGCAAAAGAGAAAGAAATTAAAGCCGTTCTCTCTGCGTTCGATGCGGTCGATCCTTCTCACGCTTTAATCGTGAAACAACTTGCAGAAAAAGAAACGTGGTGGAAGTCGATTAAGGCTCAAAAAGAAAAAGAACGAGTCGATGCGATTGCTTCTGCAGAGGCCGCGTTGAAAGCGTATCAGAAAGAAATGGCACCACATGTGGCAGATCAGAAAAAGAAAAGAGCGGACCGAATTGCGGCTGCAAAAAAACAACTCGCAGATTACGAAGCAACTTTGCAGGCACCCTTTACAAAATGGGAAGAGCAGACGAAAGCATCACTAAAGCCGTGGGAAGTACTAAAACCGACCAAGCTAACCGCCAGCAACAAGGCAGAATTAAAAGTGCTGGATGATGGTTCGGTCCTTGCGACCTTGAAAGACGGACAAGGCAATTACACGTTGATTGCGGAAACCGATCTGGCAAATATCACGGGAATTCAAATCGAAGCGTTGACCGATCCTTCATTACCACGCAAGGGACCGGGACTGGCTCCTGATGGAAACTTTGTATTAACCGAACTGGAAGTATTTGCCGGTGCGAAGTCCGATCCTAAAAAACAACAGAAACAGGAATTGCACAAAGCTCAGGCCGATTTCAGTCAAGCAAGTTATACGATTCAATCGGCGATTGATGGTAAAATGAATCCAGCTAGTAATGGCTGGGCCGTTTCGCCGCAAGCAGGAAAAATGCACTGGGCTACGCTTGAATTCAAAAAACCGGTTAATTTTGAAGGAGGGACTCGATTCAAGGTTGTCCTTCATCAGCGTTTTCAAGGAAAACAACACTGGCTTGGACGTTTCCGGATTTCTTTGACGGCCTCCAAAGGACCGATTTCGTTAGGAGTTCCTCTAAAAATTGCAGAACTACTTAACATCCCCCAAGAAAAACGAACCGCCGAGCAGACCACGACATTGTTTACCGCCTTCAAAGGACGTGATGCAGAGTTGATCAAGAAAAAGGCAGCTCTGGCAACTGCCAACAAACCGTTGCCGGCTGACACGAAATTGCAGGAGTTTCAAAGAAAAATTAAATTGGCCAAACTTCCTGTCAGCGACGATCCTGCACTGGTTCAATTACGTAAGGATGTCGAAATGAGTAATAAATTGCAGGCCAATAAACGATTGACCGCCGCTCAGGATATTACCTGGGCGTTAATCAACAGCCCGGCGTTTTTGTTTAACCGATAATACGGTAGCAGATCATCTTGGAAATCAGATTCATCAGGCTGGAAAGCTTGACCTACTTTTACATAACGGAGAATTGAGAATGCTTACGATTAAAGGACAGGCCGGAAAAGATTTGTGTGATTCGCATCTTAGTGTCACTCGACGAGATATTTTGCGAGTCGGCGGTTCGGGAATGCTCGGCATGGGACTCGGTTCGCTGCTGCAACTACAGGCGGCTTCGGCTGCCAGTAAAGATGGACAAGGCGGTCCTGGATGGGGCAAAGCGAAATCGATCATCATGGTTTACCTGCAAGGGGGGCCAAGTCACCTCGATTTATGGGATCCCAAAGAGAATGTTTCCGATAAAGTGCGCAGTGCCTTCAAACCAATTGATACCGTACTGCCTGGTACCAAAGTGACGGAAATCCTGCCGAACATCGCCAAAATTCTTGATAAAACAACGCTGATCAACTCGATGAGCTACACGCCCAACGGATTGTTTAATCATACGGCTGCGATTTATCAGATGATGACCGGTTACACGACCGATAAAGTCTCGCCTTCCGGACAGCTTGAACCGCCCAGCCCGAAAGATTTCCCGAATTTTGGTTCGAACATTATTCGGATGAAGCCGACACAAACGCCGATGCTTCCGTTTGTAATGCTTCCCCGCCCGCTTCAGGAAAGTAATGTGGTTGGCAAAGGGGGGACTGCTGGTTTTCTAGGAAAAGGCTTCGATCCTTACACGCTTTATCCGGATGGCGACGATATGGATATGAAGAAAATGGATCGCCTTAAAATTGACGATCTTAAATTGCGACCAGAAGTCTATGCGTCTCGATTGGAACGCCGTGCGAAACTGAGAGATACGATCAATGGTTTAATGCCGGAAATCGATCAGGCTGTTGCCAAAACCAATCTGAATGAATATTATGACCGGGCATTGAATCTGATCGTATCCGGACGCGCCCGTGATGCGTTTATGATCGAACGGGAATCGGCTGCGATTCGTGATCAATACGGTCGCAATACTTTTGGTCAAAGTTGCCTGCTCGCTCGCCGTTTAGTGGAAGCGGGAACCCGGGTTGTGGAAGTGATCTGGCCCAAAGTTGCCAATTCCGATAATCATTCCTGGGATCATCACACCGGGTTAACCGAACGAATGAAAAATCGTTCCGGGCCGATGCTCGATCAGGGATTGTCCGGTTTGATCAACGATTTGGATGACCGCGGCATGCTGGATGAAACGCTTGTTGTTGCAGTCGGTGAATTTGGGCGGTCCCCACAAAAAGGAATCAGCACTTCTGGTAATGGCAACAGTGCTGATGGTCGTGACCACTGGCCTTACTGCTACACATCTCTTGTTGCAGGAGCAGGAATTAAACGTGGTGCTGTTTATGGGAAATCGGATAAGACGGCTTCGGCTCCGCTGGAAAATGCGGTGCATCCCGGCGAATTGCTCGCTTCGATCTACCATTCGTTCGGCATCAATCCAGAAACGATTGTCTACAATCACATCAACCAGCCACGCGAATTGGTGAAAGCTAAAAAGATTAGCGGGATTTTTGCATAGCTCTATCGAATAGAGCTGGGCGATAGATGATCGACAGGAGTTTAAGTAACCAGCACGGCTGGTCTGTTCTGACTGCCGTCACTAAAAACTATTTTTCTGAAATTTGCGAGTCGTTCGTAAACTTTTACCGTTAAGAATATAAATGGAGTTCCTCACTTATGATGAGGAACTCCATTTATTATATCTCTACGTATATATTTCGTCAGTAGAATAGTGTCTCGATATGCCTGAAGAACAATTAGCCAACTTGTTGATTGTGAATGATGTCCAATTCTGATGAACAACGCGATCCGCTGGAAGTTCTTTTCAGTGAGTTTCTTCAGCGAAAACGTGAAGGAGATCCGATCAGCATTGAGGAATTTGCGATCGAGCATTCTGAGTTGGCTGATGATATTCGTGATCTTTTTCCAACATTGGCTTCATTGGAAAAAGCCCGCTCTTCACAAGCAGCGAACGATCCCTTTCAAACGGGAGAAGATATCTCCGGTGGTTTAATGCTGGGAGAGTACCGCCTTCTTCGTGAAATTGGCGTGGGTGGTATGGGCATTGTTTATGAAGCGATGCAAGAAACGATGCAGCGGCGTGTGGCGGTAAAGGTGCTGCCTCAGGAATTTTCGCAACAGGAAGTTCGTCGAAATCGATTTGTACAGGAAGCTCGCACGGTTGCCAAGCTTTCGTATCGGAATATTGTGCCGATTTTTGATTTTGGCGAATCCAACAATCGTTACTACTTTGCCATGCGGTTGATCCAGGGAGCAGGGCTTGACTGGATCATTCTGCGGATGAGCGAAGATGATCGTCCGCTGACCTCAACTGAGGTTCTCCAGCATTTTCAACAACAGGGGATTCCACTTTCAGAAGAAGAGGAGATGGAGGTTGATGACGACAGCCTGGCTGATGAGTTCGATTTTACAACTTCTGCAAACCAGGAGCAGGAACAGAAGCATAAGTGGATATTAAGGCAAGATTCCTGGAGGCAGATTGCACGTATCGGGCTGCAAGCGGCGCGGGCACTTAATCATGCTCATCAGGCGGGCATTTTGCATCGCGATATTAAGCCGGGAAATTTACTACTCGATAGCGACGGCGTGATTTGGATTACTGATTTCGGGTTGGCTAAATCTGAAAATGAACTCTCATTAACAGCCCCTGACGATGTCGTGGGAACATTGCGTTACATTTCTCCCGAGCGTTTTCATGGACAGGTCGATGCCCGCAGTGACATTTATGCCCTCGGCTTAACGCTGATCGAACTGTGTACCCGCAAGCACGTTTTTGAGCAAGCCGGGCGAACCGAATTGATTCGTAATATTATGGAAGGGAATGTGCCCCCGCCCCGAGAGATCAATCCCGATATTCCGGAAGCATTAGAAAATATTTTACTAAAAGCGACAGCAAAGAACCCGGCACAGCGATACCAGGCGGCTGTGGAGATGGCAGATGATCTTCGCGCATTTTCTCGTGGCTTTCATGTGAAATCTTCTGTCGTGCATCCTGAGCGCAGATGGATTGAACTGCTTCATAAAAACTGGTTAACTGCGATACTAAGCGGCCTGTGCATTATTCTGACAGTATTACTTTTTATGCCCTCACGCTCTGAAGTAGAAAACCCGGAGGATGCACAAACTCTGATAACCGCCCAAGGCGAATGGCAGGTCCGTCTGAATGCTCTTGATGCTCTTTATTATCAGGCAATGCAGCAGGAGATATCAGCTGACTTAGATAACATCTCCCTTGTCCAACCTGTTTCAAAGAATAGTTCGCAGCAGTATGCACTGGAAAATCTTCTTCCACTTTACCATCAATTAGAAAAAGAAGCAGAGGTTTTTCCCTCCCCCTCAGCCCAGAAGATTACCAAACGGATCAAGCTGATCCAAAAATATTTGGAGTAGCGGCAGAAGATTGCTGGCAATTATCTTTTCTGTTATCTGTTTGGCAGATGCTGGTTTCGCCATTGTTGGATCGCCGTGCGGTCGATTTGCTGGTCTGCTTCGAGTAAGGCTTTCATCAGGTTTCTCTGTTTTTGATTGGCGATTTTCCATAAGTCTGAGAATTTCATCGCCGGTTCTGATTTCATTTTATGTGCTTCGAGAACCTCAAGCAGATAAACGGTTCGGTCGCCTGTTTCAAAACGGGCTTCAATTTTGCAATCGAAAGCTGCAATTGCCTCTGCTAAAATTGGGGCCCCCGTAACCCACTTTGTTGTGTTGAAATCGGTCAGTTTATCGATTTGCTTGCCTGAACTGGTTCCCAGCTTCCAGACCCATTCCAACTGCTTTCGTCCTATCAGGTGTAGTGCGCAGCGGTTTGAATTTTCGATCAGCGTCCAAGTGTGATGTTGATGGGCAATGCCAACCATTAATCGGGGGCAATCTGGCACGATTGACGCATTTGATACAAAAGTTGCAATCAAACCCCCACGTCCATTCTCATCCTGCGAAGTAACAGCCAGCAGGACCGGATCGAGCAACTGTAACGCTTCTTCTATTTGGTTAGTTTTATTTTGACACATTTTTTTCACCTTGTTTGGAGCGTCGCGTTTGCTGCATGCGGGAATGATGTCATTTTGCAACATTGTAAGCAGAAGAGCCATCCCGCTTCGATTTTCTGAGCTAGATTTAGAATGAATACCCGTTTTTCTGCAAGTTCGTCGTGACATACATCAAAAAAACATGGTGATGTATTGTAACGATAAGTGTTCCTGGTAAGAAATCGGTATGAATTGAAATATGGATTAAGTAACGAGACAAGGAAACAACAATGGCTCCACAAAAACAAGCACCTGTTCGATCACAACGTTCAACCGTCTTTTCACAGGACGATTTTGAAACGTTAAAGACCCTCATTCACGGCAAGTTGGTCGATAAACTCGACCTTTCTCGCCTGGGAGATATGGAAGGGGATGCGCTTCGTCGTGAAATTCGCCTGGTTGTGGAACACCTGTGTGATACCGAAAATCCACTGCTGAACCGTTCCGAGCGCGAACGGCTCATCGAGGAAATTCTTGACGAAACATTCGGTTTCGGTCCGTTGGAAATCTTGATGAAGATGGACGATGTGGCAGATATTATGATCAACGGCCCCAAAAATGTGTTTGTGGAAAAAGCAGGACGGATACAGAAATCAGATGTCACGTTCCGCGACAACGATCATCTGCTTCAAATTCTGGATCGAATTGTTTCTCGTGTCGGTCGCCGAATTGATGAAACGAGTCCGATGTGCGATGCGAGGCTTCCAGATGGTTCTCGATTGAATGCGATCATCCCGCCGCTGGCATTGGATGGACCATCGTTGACGATTCGTAAATTTGGTTCCGAGCCACTCTCTTTGGAAAAACTGATCGGCTTCGGGGCGTTTACTCCCGAGATGGTCATGTTTCTCGAAGGAGCGACCAAAGCTCGCCTGAATACGGTGATTTCAGGAGGTACCGGTTCTGGTAAAACAACACTGCTTAATACGCTGTCAAGTTTTATTCAGAATGATCAGCGTATTGTTACGATTGAAGATGCCGCCGAGCTTCAACTTCAACAGGAACACGTTTTACGTCTGGAAACACGACCGGCGAACATCGAAGGCAAAGGACGCGTCTCTGCTACGGATCTGGTGAAAAACGCACTGCGAATGCGACCGGATCGTATCATCATCGGGGAATGTCGTGGGGCAGAAACGCTCGACATGCTTCAGGCGATGAACACCGGACATGATGGTTCGTTGACGACAGTGCATGCCAATAATCCACGAGATTCTGTTTCTCGAATGGAAACAATGATCGCGATGGGAGGGATCGAACTGCCGATTAAAGCGATCCGTCAGCAGTTTAGCGCTGCAGTTGACATCATCATCCAAGCCAACCGTTTGCAGGGTGGTCCTCGAAAAATAACGCACATAACGGAAGTTCTCAACATGGAACAGGAAACGATTATCATGCAGGATATTTTTCTGTTTGTGCAGGATGGAATCGACGAAGATGGCAAGGCGCACGGTCACTTTGAATCGACCGGAGTCCGTCCTAACTGCATGGATCGTCTTGAAGCAGCAGGCGTGAAGCTGCCGCCGAATTTGTTCTCGGCTCGCGTTTTAGGCGGAATGTAAGCTGGCACGCAGGGAGCGTCACAGAATTTTATTTACAACATCCAGGTAGGTGCATTATGGACCCGATGATCATTTCGATTGCTGTTTTTGTTGCTGTGGTTGCTGCCATTGGCTCGATACTGATGTTAATGCAAGATTACGGCTCCACTAAATCTGAAGAGCGAATCGATATTCTGACAGGTCAGAAAACAAAAGAAGAAGTAGAAGAACAAAGAGTCCTCAAGCAGGAAATGTTCAAAGAAGGTGTGGGTGGGATCTCGAGTTTGCTTAAAGGAGTGCTCTCTCGATTTGGAAACCTTCCTCTGTTTTTTGAACAAGCTGATGCGCCCATTGGAATCGAAGTTTTTTCAGCGATCTCTGTTGTGTTGGGGGTGATTGGTGTGGGGCTTGGGATAATTGCCCACGCACCGCCGCCGATGTATCCGGTTTGCGGATTGGCATTGGCATCGTTCCCGATGATTTGGCTGCGATTTCGTAGAAAACGACGCATGGCAAAATTTGCGAGTTCCCTTCCTGATGCGTTGGAACTAATTGCCCGGGCATTACGCTCAGGTCATTCGCTGGCCTCTGGACTTCAAGTCGTTGTGCAGGAAATGCCCGATCCGGTCTCCAAAGAATTTGCGATGGCGTATGAAGAACAAAATCTGGGGGTGCCGATTGATGTTGCCCTTAAAAATGTTTTTCGCAGAATGCCAAACTTCGATTTCAAATTCTTTGCAACAGCGGTCACCATCCAAAGACAATCGGGGGGCGACCTGGCAGAAATTTTGGACAAAATTGGTCACATCGTCCGTGAGCGATTCCGCATCATGGGACAAGTGCAGGCACTCACCGGGGAAGGTCGAATCAGTGGAATCGTCTTGATGGCTCTTCCTGTGGTTCTGTTTTTTACCATGTATTATCTCAATCCCGATTACACAATGCTTCTATTCACCGAAGAGATGGGACGCAAGATGATCGCAGTAGCCCTTTTCCTTCAAGTACTCGGAGCGTTTACGATCAACAAAATTATTCAAATTAAAATCTGATTGAACATTGTAGAGTCTGCCAGGCAGACCAAAAGATTTACCTCAACACTGACCTTGCCTTAACACTATCTTAACACTGACAATGGCCTGCATTGCGGACCGTGCAAGGCTGAAAAAAGAAAACGAGTCGAGGAGATATCATGGATCTCATTCAAATATTACCGTATGCAATCTTCGGAGCGATCACCGCATTAATCTGGTTTGTTGTCAGTTTAATGGGAGAAAAAGATAGTCGTGCTTCCGAACGGCTGGAAGATATTCGTGACCCTTCACGGCGATTAAAAAACGAGGCTGAAGGGAAAGAGGGTGTGGGTGGATTGCTGGGAAAAGCAGCTCCAACTCTTTCGAAAGCTTTGAAGCCGAAAACCGAACTTGAAGAAAGCGTTCTGAAAATCCGGCTGGCCAATGCTGGGTTCAGTTCCCCCAATGCACCACAGCTTTATCTGGCGATAAAGTTTGCCGCGATGATTTTTGGCGTTGTTTCGGGAGCAGGAACAGGTTTTTTCACTTGGGGCATGACACAGAGTGGCTGGACTTCGCTAGTCGTGGGGGCTGGGCTGGGCTTCTATCTTCCGGAACTGGTTTTGAGCTATTTGAAAATGAAGCGGACCTCAAACATTTTTCTTTCTATGCCTGATGCGTTAGACCTGCTTGTGGTTTGTGTTGAATCTGGCCTGGGCCTTGATGCAGGAATGAGACGCGTTGCAGAAGAGTTGTACGAAACGGCACCAGATATTTGCGATGAACTCAACCTCTGTAATTTCCAGTTGCAAATGGGGCGCCCACGTCGAGAAGTGCTTCACGATTTGGGAATTCGAACCGGTGTCGATGACATGAAAGCATTGGCTGCAATTCTCATTCAGGCAGATCGTTTTGGTTCATCGATCGCGCAAGCGTTGCGGGTTCAATCAGATGGGATGCGTATCAAACGAATGCAGATTGCAGAAGAAAAGGCACAAAAAACAGCCGTCCAAATGATTTTCCCGCTTGTCCTGTTCATTTTTCCCGGTATTTTCGTCGTTCTTGTCGGCCCCGCTGCTATTACGATGATGGATAGTTTGCTTAAAATGTAAGGCCATCAGGTGAGTATTTCCCCTTAGCTGCGTAACGACATCAGTCGTCTGGGCTACTTTTTTATCGATTAACAGAATAAAATTGGCGAATTCCCCTGCTGATCTTCCAATAAACCCTTGAAATACTTCCCCCAAGAAGGCAAGAATAGATATTTCCGTACAGGTTGTTTGGTTATGGTGGATTGCATCAGGCAAATTCACTGGTTTTATTTTATGGATAACCTTTGTCGGTAATTTATTTTTCTTTTTTTTAGAGTTCTTTCTTATTCATATTTGTTTCTTCAAATGAGAGTGGGAAGAGTATTCGAGTTGAATTTAATAGACCTTCAATAACATGACTTTATCTATTACAGCCTGTCCAAAGTGCAAGACGCTGCTTTTGGATGACACCGAAATGTGCCCCAGTTGCCATCATGTATTGAAAGAAGGTTCTGCGCATCTGGCTGAACTTTATACGGCTGGCGATACCAAATACGATGGCAGTAAAGATATTGCCTGCCGCGATTGCGAAGCGTTGAACCGCGATGGATTGGTTCGTTGCTGGCAATGCGGGGCGTTTCTGCGCGAAGAAATTGAACAAGCTTATCAGGAGATGAAAGCACATCCTGCTCAAGCAGTACCGGTTCAGCCCATTCCTGACCTGAGTAATCTCGAAAAAGAAACACAAAGTGAAAATTCAGATTTCGGTGATGATTTTGAATTGGCAGACGATGATTTTGAGCTGGCAGATGATGTCAGCATGGTACAGGCAGAATTGGTTCCTGAACCAGAGGCGGTCGAAAATCCGATTCCAGAAATAAAGTTTGATCAAACCGAAGAGCATGATGAGCAGGAAGAAAATGAGGAAGAAGAAAAAGACCTGTTTGATTTAGCAGTCAGCGAAGAAAAAGAAGCAGCCGGACCGAAAAAACGGACGCCCGGCAAGATGAGTTTTCTGGTCAAATGCCCAAGTTGTTCCAGTAACATTCGCGTACAAAGTTATCGTCAGGGGAAGATCGGACAATGCCCGAAATGTTCGCTCCCTTTTATGGTTCCCGTTTTGGTTCCACCGAAAAAAGCAGAAGACAAAAAAGGGAAGAAAGAGAAGGGAAAAGTCGAATCGCTTCCGGAAGATCAAATCATCACTTCGGTCGACTGGCACGAAATTAATGAGAAGAAGTTCAAACCAAAAGCAAAATCACTGGCAGGCAAAGGAACGAAAGTTGATATCATCCGGTGCAAAGAGGGTTTACTGTTTGCCTGGGCAGAGAAAAAAGGCTTGATGGGAGTTGCTGCCGCCCAGACAGAAAAAGCACGCAGTGATATCGCTCACCATTTACTGGCTGGGAAACCTGCCAGCGATATTCCCGCAACCCGTAGTGAGTTAATTCCTGTCGAATTACTTCAACAAGTTCGATTCATCTGGCCTGGAACAGTAGAGAATGAAATTGGAACAGATCAAGAATCGGAAGACAAAGATGAGCAGGCAACCGTAGAAAACTTCACCGCAGGAATTCCCGTGTTCGGCGATACCGCAATCGTTCTTGAAATCCCGCTGCTTCCAATTCCCGTTGAATCCGAAACAAAGGGCGAGGCAGAAGCACCAGTTCATCCCGGATTGAAACAGGATAAGAAAAAGAAGAAACCGAAAAAACCAAAGAAGAAAAAAGTAAAACCGCCCGCTGATCCACTCACACGATGCCTCTCGTTGACACTTTCTCAATATCGAAAAGTACGAGTCTGGCTCGAAGAACTAACAGGACAACCAAACTTCCTCTTCCATGCACAAATCCCGCTTGAAAATGTGACCGAGCAGTGGAAATGTGAACTGAGTGAAAAACAGTTCGACGCATTAGCTTCGCCAGAGTATTACCTGAGCGATCCTGCAATCGACACCACCATCGTTGGCTGGCTCTGTCAATGTAATGAGGTCGCGGTCAGCGAACAGGCAAGGGCAGAACAAAAATATGGTGGCAAGAAACCGGCTGGTCTTGCCAAGGTTAAGTGTCCAAAATGCGAACAGAAATTCGGACAGAATCCGCTGCATCACTTAACTTCAATCGTGGCTCCACCACCTGTTGAAGAGGAAAAGGAATCACCGAAAAAAAAGAGCGATGCAGATGAGAAAACTTCCGATCAGGCTAAAGCCCCTCAGGAATCTCAAAAGGCCTCAACAACTTCGACCGAGACTAGCGAATCAACAGATGCAAAGAAAAAAACGAAGAGGAAATTTTCGTTGAAGTCACTGTTTGGAAAAAAGAAAAAAAAGGTTGCTCCCAAACAGGACGCCTAATTTCTTGAAAGCCTCGGCAAATGGGGTAAGGTCCGCTATCTGAATTCGCAATGTTCAGCGATATCTAACCCGGCGTAGCCGGAACCAAAAGAATTTCAGGCGAGCCGGGTCAGTGATGACCCTGGTCACTTGCGAGTGCCGATTCGCTACCGCTAATGTGATAGCAGAGCCACCAGGGGGTTGACACCCCCGGCTCGCCTGGGAATTCCTGCCACTTTTGCGCAGCATTTCATTGATAAGGTATTAACAACAATCCGCTTACAAATTTCGAGCTTTCTTTATCCAGCCCCATCCTGAAGAAATTACGAACCGTTCCGTAAAATGTATGGAGAATTGGTCGCGACTTCTGCTGAGTCTGCCACGTTGACCCAGACATGCACGTGCGGGGCACCGCGGAAATGCCAGACAAACGAGGGGCCTTCGAGACGCCAGTTGTCCCAGACTTTGTCGTTTCCGATATCGTTATCGGTATAGAACGCGAGAGAACAGGCATCGAGCCCGCCCTGTTTTTTCAAACAGGCAACCACTTCATCCTGGTCGGTTTGTCTGTATGGCTCGATCAGTTTTTTCAGCACTTTTTGCAATGCCGTTTTCTGATCATCAGACAGTTCAGTCACAGGCAGACCAGGAATCTGTTTTCCTGAACCACGAAATGCGATGTCTCCTTCCTTCCGTGTTCTTTTGATTTCCGCAGCGGCTCGCTGTTTTCCATCAAGCATTTCATAGACACGATTGGCCGCAACAGCTTGTTCCCAGAAAACATTCCCCGGATGAGTCGCTTCTTCATTGAAACCTTGAGCGGCATGTCCGTAGAAAATCGGACCTCCAAAAGCAACATGCTGCGAAGAATTTCCATCACAGCGTAAAGTAAGATGTCGCCCGGTCATGACGAATTCGAACTTGCCCTCGCCCGGCGTTCCGAAAATGGCGATGTTCTGGTTGTCGCCAAACCCGCCACAATCATCTTCAATCTGGGTGTAATATCTCTTGTGCCAGTCGGGGTGAATGATCCCTTCAAAAATCGTGCGAATCATTTCCTGCTGATCAGCGGTGAAAAATTTGCTGTTGATATCAGGGTTTGTGATATTCCAGTTGTTATTCACATGAGTTCGCAGTAACCCCTGCCCCTTTTTCTGGTGGTTCCAATCGAAAGCGACTGTTTTTTTCTGTTCTTCAGAAAGAGAGCTGAATAAATGCTTGACCGTCGATTCTGGAGCAGCCGTTGCTTTTTTTGCTGCTTCGCTCACATTGAATAAAGCCCCAGAGCCAACCACTGCTATTCCGGATGCCGTTGTCCTTAAGAATTGTCTTCGACTGAAAGGGAAGGAAGATTCGCGATTCTGTTTCGACATAAAACTACTCCTGAAAAGTTAGACCTGGAAACTCGTTCTCAGTACACGCACCTTGGCTGTGAATTCAACACCTGATAGTGTGCGGAGTTTCGGAGAAAAAAGCGAGTCTAATCGCTTTTATCGAACCAGTTTTCTAAACAGTAATTTTCTAAACAGTGATTTTCTAAACAGTGATTTTCTAAACGTGGGACGAACCAACGCGATGGCGTAACCGCTGATCAATCCGCTGACGTGGGCTGCGTTAGCGACAGGCATTAAGCCAAGCATACAGAAAAACATCCAGCCGACTAAAATATAGACCGTCATCTGATCAATTTGAATCCCGGCTTCCGGTTCCCAGTCTCGCTTTGCCCAGGCAAATCCAAACAGAGCATACAACACGCCGGACATCCCACCGAACAGCGGACCGCTCCAATAATATTGCGCAAGATTCGATATGATCGCCGTACTTAAAACCAATAACAAAAATCGCCAGGATTTCATTTTTGGTTCCAGCAATTGCCCGAACAGGTACATCCAGTACATATTGAAAAGCAGATGCAGCGGATCCATGTGCGGAAAAATGGGAGTGATTAATCGCCAGACTTCCCCGTTCTTGACATCCTGCAGCTTCTCCTTACTCCAACCGATATACCCACCACCAACATCGTGAACTTTCGCTATTGTTAATTGAGAGAAAATACCATCGTTGGTTCCTTCAATCTGAAATTTCAATGTGACCAGTGTACTGATCGCAATCAGTAAATATGTGATTAACAAATCAGATATTTGAGGCGGTTCCCATTGCCTGCGGACATCGATTTGCCGCTTCATCGCCTTTTTTGCCTGCTTGAATTGTTGGGTTCGAATTTGCTCTGCTTTGAAGTGAGCTTCAATAAACTGCGAAGCATCGGGATTGGTTTGAAACGCTGTAAACGCTTCTCGTGCCTGCTCCAGCTTATCTTCATCAAGCACCCAGATGGCGAACGCCTGATCGTCAGCATCGACCTGGCAGGAGATTTTTTCCGTAACGAGATAGTCGCAAAAACGATCCGCAAGAAGTTTCGAATGGAGGGAACCGAGTTGTCTCATATCTTTGCCTGTTGTTTTGCTGCGATGGATAAATTACGATGCGACGATGTTCGGAAACAATCAATATTATCCCCTTATATCAAAGTCTGATCACAATGAAAGTTCGTTGCACCGCGTTAAGTTCCGATGAAGGACCACATTTTGAACTTCTTGCTTCGGCTGGCTTCGAAGTTCTGTCGGGAAATCGTCAGTTAAATTATTGGGATCAGGACCAGCTTATTTCAGAAGTAGCCGATTGTGTTGCCGTGATTGCAGGCGTCGAACCGTACACGGCGGAAGTTTTGAAGTCGCTTCCCTCTCTGCGAGTGATCGCCAGAACAGGGGTTGGCTTTGATACCATTGATTTAGATTACTGCGATGAAGCAGGTATTGTCGTTTCCACCACTCCGGGAGTGAATCATCATGCCGTGGCTGAACATACCATCGCGTTATTAATGGCTGTTGCCCGCGGTTTTCCGGATCGTGATCAACTGGTCCGAAAAGGAACCTGGATCCGTTTCAACACGCCCCGTGTGATGGGGAGTACGCTCGGCTTAATCGGTTTGGGACGCATTGGCAAAGCGGTGGCGACACGAGCCATCGGGCTTGGAATGAACGTGGTTGCGTACGATCCGTATCCCGATCAGGAATTTATTAACAAGCATCAGATTAAGTCTGTCACCCTCGAAGAACTTTGGTCACAGGCAGATTACGTTTCGCTGCATCTCCCTTCAGGGCCTGCGACCGATCATATCATCAATAAAGAAACGTTATCGCAAATGAAGCCGGGAGCCGTGTTGATTAATACCGCACGCGGTTCTTTAGTGAATGAACAAGATTTGTGTGATGCGATTCGCTCGAAACATTTGCTTGGTGCAGGTTTAGATGTTTTTGAAACCGAACCCCTGCCGCTACAGAGTCCGCTGCTGGAATTGGATCGCGTTTTGCTTTCAGGTCACCTGGCTGGTCTGGACGAGCAATCTCAAAGCGATATGCTGATAATGAGTGCAGAGACTATTATCGCGCTGCATCAGAAAGAATGGCCTGCATTCTGTATTCAGAATTTGAAAGAATGTAAAAACTGGTCCTGGGCGAAATAATCTTTTTTTCGATAGAACCGGTCCTCATTCCTTTGCTTTAGAATCGCTCAAGCAATAACTGCCGTCTCTTCGTTCGTTTTTCGTAGGATGGCGTGCTTGCACCCATCAAATGTGGTCTCCATTTTCGTGAATCCATCGCCGGGTCATAGCTGTTCCAACTCTTTTTTTATGGAACTCAATTCGGCACGCGAACATGGGTGCAAGCACGCCACCCTACGAGGAACGAACACAAATGAGAATCGAATGAACCAATGGAGCCACTTTGAAAAACTTCAGTGTCTCTGCGTGAAACCTTTTTATCTTTCTTCTCTTCTGCTTATTTCTAAGCTCCTGCCTGGGAATAAGTAGGGCTTGCTGATAAAGTTATCTGAGGTTGGGCGGAAAATTATTTTATGTTTTTTGGATGAATTCTGGTGGTCTGGGTTTATGGATCGGGGCTGGCGTGATTAACAGGCCAGGCTGATCAAGCGGGCCGTTTGCTGTTCGGGGAAGGCTGGTGCGGTGAGACAACTGCTAATAATTGATCGCAGGCGGAAACGCATCCGGATTCTGTAAAAGTGCATCAATTGCCTTGAAATTACGCTTCAAAAGGTTCAGCAGCTTCTTTTTTGTCTTACGAATTAACTTCGCTCCCGGCTTTTTTCTTTTGATGAAGTTCAAGAAAACCCGGCGAGCCTTTCGGCGATACGTTCGTGGTCGTGGTTGATTGCCTCGCAGCGGACGTTGCAATTCGTCAATGATATCGTCTGTTTTTTCGCGGGCCTCATTCAACAAACTGATATCGGTTGGGAAACGTATATCCGCCGGAGCACAGATGGCATCAACGATTAACTTTCCGCCATTGTCATTCTCTTCGATTGAGGCCGTACTGTTCGTATTATCGCCACAGTCGCTATCATATAAGATGAGGGGACTCTTATCGGCGGCGTCATCGGGATGAGGTTCTGCCTCAGATGTTTCCACTGCTTCTTCAACGCTTTGTTGTTGCATCGATCTTAGCATCGATCAAACAATAACTGTCGTATCTTTGGATGGCCCAGACGCACGAAACTTTTCGTATGATTCTTTCCCGGCACAACGTGAGGCAACTTGATCGTCCTGACCCGCTGGCATTTGCGACATTCGACACGGGGAGCCTGAATGAAGGCCTTTGTCTTGCAAGTCCCAATGAAAGGGGCATGCACCAAACGCTGCAGGGTGCCTCGCCGAATCACCTTTGTTGAGCCGCACCCAGGACACTTCACCGCTTTTTCAGGGACTCGCATTCTCAACGTGCAAATTCCATTTTCCTGCGAATCTGCAACAGGTTGATAGCCATTCAGGCCAATCGCTTGATACAATAAACAAGTGGGCATGTCGTGTTTCCTGGTAGAGAATGGGTGATAGTATTCCCTATCAGAACAACAGGCCCACATTTTCACCACCCACCCCGCGCACAACATTTGTCGTTGAACCCTGTTTTTATCGAATGACCATTGTTGCGACGGGTCTTTTTACGAATCGTTGATTTCAAACTCTCAAGAGACTTCTTGCTGATATGGTGATCCATCCCAACAAAATAATATCCCAGAAAATCGAAACCTTCTTCTCGTACATCAACCAGGCATGTCTTCTGCGGGTGCAGCGTCAATTCATGTTTCTCGACCCAGCATTGCACAACGGCAAGAGCACGTTCGGCCTCCGCATGAGTCCGACACAGGATCACAAAATCGTCTGCGTATCGCACCCTTCACAGAGTCGTGGCACCCAATAAAAGCTCGAAAAACAAATCGCTTGACGGGCGCAAGTCGATCACGATCTCCAGGGATTCATTGTCCAGCCCACCTGCGCCATCGCCTTCTGCTTGCCGTTTACGATGGCGATGGGAACTGTATTTGATAAGCGCAAGAACGGCAGTCTGCCGAATTAATGGAATCAGCAGAAAATTTTGAGGGGTGCTTGGTTGATTTCTTCTGTCGAGTATTGTCACACTAGACAACAGGTGCGCGTCGAATGTTAGAATTATGTTAAGTGTTCAAAAGGATGAAATCTATGTTGCGAGCTTTTTTAAGCAGTCTGCTTGTCTGCACTGTAGTAATATTGGTTCAACACCCCGGCTTGATTGAGGCTGCCGAGAAGCCAAACATTCTTTTTATTGCCATTGATGACCAGAATGACTGGATCGGTTGCCTGGATGGACACCCGCTGATTCAGACGCCTCATATTGATGCGCTTGCCAAGCGTGGGACGGTTTTTCTGAATGCACATTGTCAATCGCCCCTTTGTAATCCCTCACGCACCAGTTTAATGACAGGCAAACGCCCGGATACAACCGGCATTTATGGACTTGCCCCCTGGATTCGCAATGTGGAATCTCTCAAAGATATTGTGACGCTGCCTCAGTATCTCAAGAAATATGGTTACCGAAGTTACACGACCGGGAAAATTTATCATGGCGGATATGGGCGACGAAAAAAAGATCGTGAATTCGATGTCATCGGCACTCCTGCCAGTGTCGGCGCGCGACCGAAAAAACCGTTGGTCAATACCCCCAGCGGGCATCCGTTAGTCGATTGGGGCGTCTTTCCTCACAAAGACGAAGACAAGGGAGACTGGAAAGTTGCGAGTTGGGCGGTTAATCAACTAGATAAAGGCATTGATGGGCCGTTCTTTTTATCCGTCGGATTTTTTCTGCCTCATGTGCCTTGTTATGCCACACAGAAATGGTTCGATCTTTACCCGGATGATGATTCTGTACTCCCTCCGTTTTTGAAAAATGATCGAGCCGACACACCACGATTTTCGTGGTACATGCACTGGAAACTGCCCGAGCCGCGACTCAAATTCTTAACCGAAAGCAATCAATGGCGAAATCTGGTTCGCTCTTATCTGGCGAGTACCAGTTTTGTCGATTCCCAGGTGGGACGGGTGCTTGATGCACTCGAACGCAGCGGGCATACCGATGATACGCTCATTATTTTGTGGTCTGATCACGGTTGGCATCTGGGTGAAAAAGAAATCACAGGAAAGAACAGCCTCTGGGATCGATCAACGCGAGTCCCTCTCATATTTGCGGGACCGGGAGTCACGCCGAACCAGCGTTGTGTCCGTCCTGCAGAACTTCTTGATATCTATCCAACTTTGATTGACGTTCTGAATCTTCCCGAAAAGAAAGATCTGGAAGGGCATAGTTTGAAACCTCAATTGGTCGATGCGAACGCGTGCAGAGAATGGCCCGCGATTACGACACACAATCACGATAACCATGGTTTACGCACCGAACGCTGGCGGTATATTCGATACGCAGATGGTTCGCAAGAGTTGTACGATATGAAGAACGATGCGAACGAATGGCACAACCTGGCGGATAAACCGGAATCTGCTGCGATTATCGCGAAGTTGAAAAAGTATCTCCCGGCAAAAAGTGCGAAACCTGCCCCAGGTTCGGCTCATCGAATTCTGACCATGGATGAAATGGGTAATGTGATCTGGGAAGGAAAGCCAATCGGCAAAAATGATCCGATTCCAGAAATCGATTAGGCTTTTATCAATGAAATGCTGCGCAGAAGTGGCAGGATATTATTGCCGAGAAAAAGAAAGATGGAAACCACGGAGACAGGGAGAACACTGAGATAAGACAATAAGAAGTGTTTGATTTATGAAAAAGAGTTTCACGCCAAGACGGTAGAGTAGAGGAGGGATTATTCGTCCCTCCCCCCTCGTCCCACCGGACGTGCGGATTTCCCGCATCCGGCGGTCCGGAAGTTTCTCG
>Ga0316208_1001174_pt1 | contig 25974 bp, 18 predicted proteins | sample 3monopyrite_MG_FD_204944 | JGI IMG/M metagenome (GOLD analysis project Ga0316208, IMG submission 204944) | Microbial mat bacterial communities from mineral coupon in-situ incubated in ocean water Damariscotta River, Maine, United States -... | ecosystem: Environmental > Aquatic > Marine >... | reverse complement strand
TGCATCGAGTGCGGCATGAGAAGCTGCCGGAAAGCCAGTACGAGCTGTGCGAAACATTGTGCCACATGCTGCTCCACAAGCGGGAGCGGGAAAGTCATCTGAACTGGCAGGCGTTTCCCGAAGAGTACATCGCCCTGAAGTACGAGCAGAAACGCGGTATCGCCCAGCAGTTGGCTCAGTGGCTGATGGAGAACGGCCAATCGGCGATGCCGGTCGAAGTGGCTTACGAGCAGGTCGCCGCGGCGTTGCAGCGGATTCCCGGCCGAGATGCGGACGAGGCTCCGTTGATTCTGAAGACGCTGATTGAACGCAGCGGCCTGTTGCGCGAGCCGAATCCCGACGTCGTCGACTTTCTCCACAACACGTTCAAAGAACTGCTCGCTGGCGACGAGGTCGCCGCACGCGGTGTCGCAGAAACGGTGGTCGAACATCTGGACGACGAAAGCTGGCGGAGAGTGGGTTTGTTTGCGGTGGCGTCGCCAAGATCACAAACCTTCGCCAGCGAGCTGATCACCGGGCTGCTCGAACCTTTGCCGAGACACAAGAATGGGAAGATCGACAAAAAGAAAGTACAGGCAGCTTGTCGCGAAGATAAGTCGCTGCTGCAGACGGTGCTGTTCATTCTGCAGTGTCGAAAGGTGGCTGCATTTCTGGAACCACCGAGTCTGAGCGATCAGGTTGATCGTCTCATCGATGTTCCGTACCCGCCTGGCGACTTCGAAGGGGCGGAGGCCATCGCAAGGCTGGGCGACGACGCGATTGCTCCGCTGCTTGTCGTGAAGCGAGTGCAGAAGCATCCTTGGCTGGGTGGGGGCATTCCGCAGTCGGTTTGTACATTGATTGAGGATTTGAACCCGCTGACCTCGCACAGCAACCTTAAGTCGCTTTATCTGAACGGGACGAGTGTCACTGACCTGAGCCCTCTGGCCTCACTTAGGATCAGTCCCGAAATAACTTCCCGATTTCCGTCGCCTTGTTTGACCCGAAGCCGCAGGCGATGGTGTTTTGAATGCGTGCCAGCGTCTGAAACGCGGGCGCCTTCGGCTTCCGGTCAAACAAGGAACTTATTTCAGGACTATTCCTTACCAGCCTTCAGTGGCTTCATCTGAACCGGACGAGTCTCACTGACTCCGGTCCTCTGGCTTCAATCGAGAATCTAAAAATCTATGGCCTAGAAGAAAATGAGGTCGAAGAGGACGCTCGAGTAGAGGATGTCTCCGCTCTCGTCAAACCGGAAGTTGAAGTTCCGACAACTCGCAGGTTTCAGCTAACACAATTGCACGTTGCAAACTGGCGGGGATTTGTGCAGCGGGAGTTTGAGTTTGCTCACGAGGTGACCGTCCTGATCGGCAACAACGGGACCGGCAAGAGCAGCACACTGGAAGCTCTGGCCGCCGGACTCGCCACGTGGGCGGGAGCGTTTCATGAGTCGGCGGAAAGGCTGCAGGCGGATGCCGATGTGCATCGAAAACTCGTCAGGCCCAGGGATTCGGAATCGGACCAGCCGCCGCAGATGGAGCCGCAGTACGATCGATTTTTCGTCGAGTGGGACGCCACGTTCGGAACGGAATCGTGGCATTGCAAACGGGCCTGGACCGGGGCGACGTCCGAAGCGTCTCCGGTCGGGAATGTCTGGGGCCTGGCACGGAAGGTGGTCAAGCAGGTTCAGGACGGGAATCAACCGTTACTTCCGCTGATGGCGTATTACTGCCTGCCGCGAAGATCGGTCGATGTTCAACTGGCACCCGGCGATCTGCAGCCTCCGTTTTCCAGCCGCGACGGCTACCAGAACTGCCTCGCCCCACTGGCCGATGTCAAAGAGCTGAAGCGGCTGTTGAGGACTCGCGCGATCAGAGAACGAGAGACTCAGGAAAAATCACCCGACGCTCTGGCCATCGAGCAGGCCGTGCTGACCTGCCTCGCCGAAACGAAGTTCCCTGATCCATCGCTGCTGGAGAAAGACGCCGGGGAAGAAGATCAGCCACAGGCCAGCGACACTTCAATCTGCAGCTTCGGCTGGGATTCTCAACGAGACGAGCTGATGATCGGCTTCGAAGATGGCCGCCGACTGGAGTTCGGACTGCTCAGCGACGGACAACGAACAACGATCGCCCTGGTCGCCGACATCGCCCGCCGAGCCGCCACGCTGAATCCGCAACTGGGAGCTGAGGCAGCCAAAGAGTGCCCCGGCATCGTCCTGGTCGACGAAATCGAACTGCACCTCCATCCGCGATGGCAACGAACCATCGTCAACGACTTCCGAAGAACCTTCCCGCTGCTGCAGTTCGTCCTGACGACGCACTCGGCCTTGATCATTCAGTCCTGTCGGACCGAAGAGGTCATCAACCTCGATCCGGAACCAGACAATCCACAATCACACCGTGACTACACCGAGATGAGTCCCGAAGACATCCTGGAATACGTACAGGGGCTGGATGATTCGCCCAGAAGCCAGAGAATGCTCGCCATGCGGGAAGCGGCGGAGAAGTACTACGCGGCTCTGCGTGAGGCCGATTCGGTCAGCGACGAAGAACGCGAAAAGTTGAAGGCGAGACTCGAAGAGCTGGAAGAACCATTCACCGATGATCCGGGGTTTTATGCGTTTCTTCGTTTGGAGCGAGCCGCTGCTGGACTGAAAGGCGACCAATGAGGCCAGTCAAAAAAGGTGACGTCCCTACCGACAGAAACGGACAGCCGAAACAGTATTCGGAATACGGGAAAGCGAAACCCGATCTACTCAGGCGGCTCGGTAAGTTCTGCTCGTACTGCGAAATGGAATTGAAGGACGGCACGGAAGTTGAACACGTGCAGCCGAAGAGTCGAAAGCGCGATCTCGAAAAGAAGTGGTCTAATTTTCTGCTCGCCTGCAAACGCTGCAACACTCGCCAAGGGAAGAAGCAGGTTAAACTTGAAAAATGTTTCTGGCCTGACAGAGACAACACGCTACTTGCATTTTCGTATCTGCCAGACAGCCGAGTTGTCGTGAATCCAGAACTGGAAGATGACGTCAAACACTGCGCAGAGCGGCCAATGAAACTCGTCGGCCTCGATAACATTCCAAAGAATTTGCACGATGACCCACGATTTGACAATCGGAGGAGAGCATGGATGCAGGCCACGAGGACCCGTGCGAAGTTGTGGGAATCGTCGGCGAAAGACGAGACCCGTGAAGAAATAGAAAACCTCGCGCCTGAGGTTGGTCACTTTTCAGTATGGATGTCGGTTTTCGCTGACGATCCAGAAACTCGAAAATTGTTGATCAGAGTTTTCAGTGGACCCGCTGAGGACTGTTTTGAAGCAAAGACCACGGCTCCTGTGAAACGCCCCGGTGGAAAGCTGTGAATTGCAAGGTGTGTGGATTTAACCATCGCGCGTTATGCGAATCGTTCGAGCTGGTGTGTGCTGCTGGCTTTGCACAGTCACCCGCATACAGGTTGGCTGAACTCGAGCGTTGAAGGATCGCGTTATGTGTCGTTACGTCGTTCTAATTGGTTTGGTTGCCGTTCCAATTTTCGGGCGGAGTGGCTTAGCCCAGGACGGTGGACAGAATGTCGATCTGGTAGAGGCGTTCAAGCCGCAAGTGAATGCCGTGGCAGGTCAATGGGCGAAGGATGATGGGGAGATTCGGATTACTGCCGGGCCGACGGCTCGGGCTGTGCTGGCGGATGGGGTTTCGAAGGATTATTCGGTTGATGTTGAGCTGACTCGCAAACGTGGCAGCGAGGTTGTTGCGTTGATTCTTCCGGTTGGGCCGACTTCGGTCGCGTTGGAGCTTGGCGGCTGGGGCGGAGTGTCTCATGGGCTCGCGAGAGTTGACGGGCAGCCGACTCGGTCGGAGAAGAATCCGACGTCGGTTCGGCCGGGGAAACTTGAGAACGGCCGTCGATACAGGTTGTCGGTGCGAGTCTCTGTTGAGGAGGGCTCCAGCCAGATTTCGGCGACGCTCGATGGCGAGAAACTCATCGATTGGAAGGGGACAGTTTCGCGTCTGCAGCCTCATTTGGTGTTTAATCTTCCGAAACCTGGTTCGCTGGGGTTTGCTTCCAAAGAGAACGACGTCGTCATTCACAAAGTTGTTTTGGCGAGCGATTCCGTGATCGGATCGAAGCCGGTTCCTTTGCCAACGAAGTCAGCATCCGTATTGAACACGGATGCGGAAATTCACTTGGCTAGTCTCACGAAGCCAGGAACGCCCGGCTGGCAGCCGTTCAACGGTGCTCGATTAACGCCGGGGCAGGGCGCTGAAGAAGGTGCCGTCCAATCTGTCCCTGGGGCTGGTTCGGGAGACCGAGGTGCGTTTGTTGCTGGGCTCGAATTTGGCGACGGGAAGATTGAAGTTGAGTTGAAAGGGGATCCTCGGCCGCAGCAGAGCTTTGTCGGTGTCGTCTTTGGCGGAGTGGACGGGAAGACTTACGAGAGCATCTACTTTCGTACGTTCAATTTCGGCAGCACCGATGCGGTGAGAAGGTCGCACTCGGTGCAGTACATCGCTCATCCCGACTGGCCGTGGGACCGGCTTCGTACAGAACGGAGCGGTGCGTTCGAGAAGGCCGTCAGTCCCGAACCGAAGCCGTCCGGGTGGTTCAAAGCTCGCGTCGAAGTCGCCGGAGACACGGTTCGGGTTTTCGTCAACGAGAGCAAGGTTCCGAGTCTTCAGGTCAAGCGGTTGACGGACCGACGGACCGCGAAAGTCGGGTTGTGGTTTAACGGGATTGCCTCGTTCCGGAATCTCACCATCGAACCGGCTGGCCGCGTAACCTCAACGGAGAAGTAGCCGCTGCCACGTTGGTCCCGCGTTCCGACCGCGCGAGCCGGCGTTCCGGCCGCGCGAGCCCGCGTTCCGACCGCGCGAAGTGGAACGGCGACCGACCGACGTCGTTGCTCAGACGTGCGTTACTCGAACGCGGACTTGAGATTGTCGAAGTTGCAGAAGACCTCGTCGATTTCGGCCAGTTCGATGGAAGTCTCATTGAACCATTTGGCCAATGTCTGGAGGTCTTCGATGTCCCTCTGGTCGATTTCGGGGAGCAGGTCCAGCGGCAGTTCGAGACTTGGGTCGGAATCAGACACCCGCGTGGCCATACGAACGTTGGGGGCATCCAGAGCGATGATCTTCATGGCAAACTCCGACTCTTAAAGTTAGGTCCCGGTTGAAAACTCATGAGGTGCGACGTCGAGTGATGTCGTTGTCATCGACGAGTTCAACCTAGGTCTCCGAAACCTGGCGAGTCGGAAGCTGCTGCCCAAAAATCCGATGTCGAGGGAAGTTCGACCCGCTCGCCTCAACGCGACATGCCACCGTTTCGCCGCGTGAGTTCTGAAGCTTTCCTGCCAGGACGGCCAGACTCGGACAGCAGCCGTTACGTGACAACGCTGTCCTGCCGGAATCAGTGAGCAGCTCCATCGGAATCTGGAGGTGAATCACTGGTTTCAGGTGTCGCATGCCTGGCGGGATGCCGGCGGCGTACTCCCAGGCCGGTCCAAACAGGAATGACACGCGGCGAGGCGGAGTTGTCAGGTTCTGGACGGCAAACACGGATCCGGGCTTTAGATTTCGAAGCTCACCGCAGTAATATAGGAGTTCGTTGATTCGATGCTCTGCCACTCGGTGGAGGCATTGATCGTTGTTTACTTCGAGTACTGAATTTCTGAGGCGGCAGGGAAATGGATCAGGTCTTTGAAGGCACTCCGAAAGCCGAGATTTCAATCGACGGGCATCGCGTGACGAGAGGCCATGTCAGCAACGATTGGGGCTCGAAGTTGCAATGGGTTGTTCGCCGAGATGGCAAAGACGTCGCCACAGTGCCGGCTCGAATGGAATCCAGCTACGAGCACGCCGACAAGACGCCCGGCAAGTACGAGATCGTTCTGCAGCATTTCAAATATGTGAACTACAAGAAGGACGCGAAGGGCGAGTACACCGCGAGCAAGTTCATCGATATCTCGAACGCGGTCTCGTACACAATCTGAGGGCGTGACAGTTTTTGGGGCGACGCGAATTCTTTTGGGGCGACGCGAATTCGCTCTGTCGAATCCGTGGCAGATATGACGCCTGCCACACAACCTCGGCCTTCCAATTTGTGACCAGCGAATCTGACAGGACGTCAGTTCGAAAAGGAATCGGCAATGCTTCACGTTGGTGACGAAAACGTATCTCTGTGCAGCGGGATGCGTCGTCGCAGTTTTCTTCAGGCGGGTGCTGCGGGAATGGCCGGGCTGTCTCTGCCGAACCTGTTTCAGCTGGAAGCTTTGGGGGCGGTCGATTCGTCGAAGTCTAAGATCCGCAACTGCATCACGCTCTTTTTGGTTGGATCTCCAGGACATCTCGACACGTGGGATATGAAACCCGAAGCTCCGGAAGATATCCGCGGCGGCTTCAAACCGGTCAATACGAACGTGCCGGGCATCGATATCTGCGAGCACTTTCCGCAGATGGCAAAGGTGATGGACAAGGTCGCCTTGATCCGCAGCCTGCATCACAAGACCGGAGCGTCTCACGAAAACGGTCAACGCTGGATGATGTCCGGCCATGACTTCAGCGCCGACAGCATGCAGCCGTACATGGGCTCGGTGATTTCGCGCGTCTTCGGACCGAAGAGCAATCTGCCGACGTCGGTCATCCTGCCGGACAAAATTGGCAACACGGGCACGGCCACGCCTCACGGCCAGGCAGCGGCGTACCTGGGCAGCGGACATCAACCGTTCATGCTGGGCGGCGACCCTTCGCGAGCAGAATTCAAAGTCGCGAACCTGCAGCCGCCCACTGGTCAGACGGAATTCCGTATCAACGCTCGACGCAACATTCTCAAAGAACTCGACACACTGCAACGTCGCGCCGAGACCGACTCGACGGTTCAACGTGACACGGCGTACGCGCGAGCCTTCAATCTGCTGACGTCGCCCGAGTCTAAACAGGCCTTCGATCTCTCTGACGAGCCCGACAAACTTCGCGACCGATACGGTCGCAGCACGTTCGGTCAAAGCTGCCTGATGGCTCGACGGATCATCGAGCGCGGCTCGCGGTTCGTGACGGTCAACCATTTCGACACGGTCTTCAATATCGCCTGCTGGGACATGCACGCCGACGGCGGAGGGCTGAACAACACTTACAAAGATTACGAGTACTTGTTGTGTCCGCAGTTCGATCAGGCCTTCACGGCGCTGGTCGACGATCTCGAACAACGAGGCTTACTGGAAGAAACGGTGATCGCCGTGCTGAGCGAGTTCGGTCGTACACCGAAGCTGAATCCTCGCGGCGGTCGGGATCACTACCCGTCGGCATGGACCAACTTCCTGTGCGGAGGCAACATCAAAGGCGGACAGGTCATCGGCTCGACCGACCGCATCGGCGCGGCGCCGCACGATCGACCGATTCTCCCGCCGCAGATCGTCGCCTCGATCTACCACGCAATGGGGATCGACCTCGAAACCACGATGATGCCCGGACCGGGCGGACGACCAATCCGGCTGATCGATTCCGATCCAATTTCGGAATTGTTCTGAACGTCGCAGGGCACAACTCGACAGACGAAACGTCGCTGACACATAAATCAACTTGCTTACTGAAACGTAAAACGGGGACTGATTCATGTTGCACATTGGAAATGCTCACGTGCCGGATTGCAGCGGAAGCAACCGTCGCAGCTTTCTTCAGGCAGGCGCCGCCGGGCTGGCCGGAATCTCGTTACCCAACATGCTGAATCTTCAGGAAGCCGGCGCGGTTGAGTATTCCAAAGCAAAGATTCGCAACTGTATCACGATCTTTATGGTCGGATCGCCAGGTCATCTCGACACGTTCGATATGAAGCCGGAAGCTCCCGCCGACATCCGAGGCAAGTTCAAGCCGATTCAGTCCAACGTGCCCGGTGCTGACATCTGTGAGCACTTTCCGCAAATGGCAAAGATGATGGACAAGGTCGCGTTGATTCGCAGCCTGCATCACAAGACGGGAACGGCTCACTCGAACGGCTCCCGCTGGATGATGACCGGTCAAGACTCCATCGGCGACAACCAGCAGCCGCATGTTGGTTCGGTCGTGGCTCGAGTCTTTGGTCCGAAAAGTAATCTGCCTCCGTCGATCATTCTGCCCGGCAAAATTGGCAATACCGGCGGGCCGTCGATCAACGGCCAGGAAGCCCGGTATCTCGGCAGCGGATATGAACCATTCTTTCTGGGGGCGGATCCTGCACGCGGCAACTTTGAAGTCGCTAACCTCGCGCCCGCGAAAGGGCAATCCGAATTTCGCATCAACGCGCGTCGCAACGTCCTGAAAGAACTCGACGCCTTGCAGCGGCGGGCGGAAACGAGTTCCACCGTTCAGCGGGACACTGCTTACAGTCGAGCGTTCAACCTGTTGACCTCATCTGAGGCGAAGAGTTCGTTCGAGCTGAAAGACGAGCCGGACAAACTTCGAGATCGTTACGGGAATAACACGCTCGGACAAAGCTGTCTGATGGCTCGACGACTTGTAGAACGAGGCACACGGTACGTGACCGTGAACCACTTCGACACAGTGTTCAACATCGCCTGCTGGGATATGCACGCGAACGGTTCGAGCCTCAATAACACGTATAAAGACTATGAAAACATGCTGTGCCCGCAGCTCGATCAGGCCTTTACGGCGTTGGTCGAGGACCTTGAAGATCGAGGCCTGCTGGAAGAAACGGTCATCGCTGTGCTGAGCGAGTTCGGCCGCACTCCCAAGCTCAACGCAAAGGGCGGACGGGATCACTATCCGCCGTGCTGGACGAATTTCCTTTGCGGAGGCAGTATCAAAGGCGGCCAGGTCGTCGGCTCTTCTGACAGAATCGGCGCCGCGCCGCACGATAATCCAATCACGCCGCCGCAAGTCATCGCTTCCATTTATCACGGAATGGGCATCGACCTTGAACGAACGATGATGCCCGGCCCCGGTGGTCGTCCTGTTCGCTTCATCGAGGCTGAGCCGATTCCGGAATTGTTCTGACCACCGCGCTCCCGACGGCGTGACAGGTGCGGCTTCCAGCTTCGACCGCATCGATGGAGAAACCCGCAGACGGATCGATCAACGCAACGACCTTTCAAGCGGTATGCAATGTTCCAGGTAAACCTCCAATTCTCACTTCGTTTCTTTGTTGTCGCGACCTGCTTTTTCACGCTCGCGCCAGCAGTCTCTGCCGCGCCGAAAGTTCAATCACTCAGCGTTCGAGGATTCCAGATTGGCGGCACGACGACGATCGTCGTGACGGGCACCGAGCTGTTACCGAATCCTCGGCTGCTGATGTCCGTGCCGATTGCGAAGCAGACGGTCAAGCCGAACGCGACGGCGACCCGGGTCGAGTTTGACGTCACTCTGGACGCCAGCGTCGCGGCCGGTATCTACAACTGCTGGGTGGTCAGTGATTCGGGGGCGTCGCCCGCTGCATTTATCGCTGCTGACAAGCTGTCGAATATCGTCTTCGGACCGGAAGTTCCGTCGCTCCCCAGTTCGCTACATGGAATCGTTTCCGGCAGTGCAAAGATGCGAACGGTGTTCTCCGCGACAAAGGACGAACCGGTTTTGCTGGAAGTCGAAAGCCAGCGTCTTGGCGGCAAGCTTCGCCCCGTCCTGCATATCTATGATAGCGCAGGCAAACATTTGCAGTGGTCACTGCCGTCGCCAGTTCTGCGGGGAGACACACGGCTTCAATTCACGGCGCCGGCCGATGGCAAGTACACCGTCGAGCTGCACGATCTGCAGTACGCGGCACCGGCTCCGAATCACTTTCGTTTGAAGATCGGGGCCTGGCAATACGCTGATCTCGCCTTTCCACCGGCGATCGAACGATCCAAGCCGACTCAGGTCGAGCTGATCGGAAACTTCGCGGCCGGTTCAAAAGTCGCCGTCGTACAGGGCGAATCGTCCGAGGCGCCGCCGGTCATGGCTAATGCCACCGCCGTCGGCGCGTTTCGCCCTGCGGTGCTGATCAGCGAGTTGACCGAAGTTGTCGAGGCAGCCCCCGCAGGAGCCCTGCAGCAATTGCCGGGAGTCCCGTTCGGGATCAGCGGAAGACTTCTCACCGAAGGAGAGCAGGACAAGTACAAACTGACGGTGGCACCAGCGACGAAACTTCGATTCGAAGTTTTCGCCGATCGGCTCGGGGCTCCGATGGACGCCGTTCTGCAAATCCTGAACGAACAGGGTGGACAACTGGCGATCAACGATGACGTCGCAGGTTCGTCGGATCCAAGACTTGACTACGTCGTACCGGCCAAGACAACGGCCATCGTTCTGGCGGTGAAAGAGGCCAACGGAATTGGAAGCCCAAATAATGTCTACCGCGTTCTGGTCACTGACGTAACGAAGGAGTCTCCGGGCGGCGACTTCAAACTGAACGTCGCTCAGCAGGAACAGAGCGTCACGGCTGGTGAACGGCTTGTTGTGAAAGTGACCGCCGAACGTGACGGTTTAACCGGGCCCATCCGGTTGGAGTTTGACACATTGCCAGACGGAGTTCAGGCGCAAGGAACGCTGATCGCGGCGGAGGCCGACTCGACACTGATAACATTGCATGGTTCCGGGCTGGCCACCAGGCACGCTCTGACATCGCTGCGAGGCGTCGCTGAGATTGCCAATCGCGAAGTAGTTCGATACGTCACGGGGGCGACGCATCCATTGGGCAAAATGCAGCCCTGGCTTGTTCGCGAATTTGCTGTGGCCCTGGCGGCTCCGTCGCCGATTGATTTTGACTTTGATTGGGGGCGGATCGACGCGAAGACTCAGTTGGCTCTCGGGGGAAAACTGGAAGTCCCGCTGCAGTATTTTCGCCCGGCAGGATTCGATGGCCCGATCCGAGTCACCGCAGAATTCAGTCAGAAGCCGGTCCTCGTGAACGGAAAAGTGGACGCGAATCGGACCATGCGTTCCGAAACGAATAAACCCGTCGAAATGGCCGTCGACGCGCCTGCGCAGAAAGCGTGGGATGCGAAGCTTGCAACTGACAAAGTGCTGGCCACGGCGCAGACCGCTCAGGCGACAGTCGCTCAGAACACAGCCAGGGTAACCGCTGACGCGGAGGCGAAACTAAAGACAGCAACGGGGCAGCTGGCCGCCGCCATGACAGCCGCCAAACTTGCGGAAACGCAGGTCAAGGCAACAACCGACGGCGTAACGGCGGCAAATGACGCCCTGACAAAGGCAGTTGCCAAAGTGCAGTCCGTCGCCACAGCCAGTGACGCGGCGGGTGGAGAATCGGTCGCCAAATCTGCTGAGGCCGTAGCGGCAGCGGCCGCAGAATTGCAATCCGCCGCGACGACCAAGGCAACTGCTCAGAAGGCGGCCGCAGTTGCCGCGGCGAAATTCAAAGAGGCGACCAGCGTTGTCACTGCCGCTCAGGCAACGGCGACGCAGGCGGACGTTGCCGCCAAGGCCGCTCAGGCTGCCGAAGTAAAAGCGAAGACGGCTGCCGAAGCAGCGGTGAAGGCGGCGGCGGCTCAGCAGACCGCGGCGGTGGCAGCAGCCGACAACGCTGCACGCCTTGCTAAGAATACGGGACCATTCGCGATATTCGTTCCGGCTGAGCTTCCACAAACGGGATACGAAATTGCGTTCAAAGCGGAACTGCTGTCTCGAGACAAGAGGACTGTTCTGGCGACTCGTTATTCGGAAGTTCGTCGGGTTGCGACTTTGAATCCGATCGTGCTGGAATCATCCATGCCCAACCGCATCGCAGCTGTCATCGATCCAAAAGCGGGAGTGACGGTTGCTGTTTCTGGCAAGGTCAATCGTCTGGCGGGAATGAATCAGGACGTCACGGTTTCACTGTTCGGGCTGCCGGCGGGCGTAGCCGTTCCGAAAGCGACTGTGAAAGCGGATCAGACAGAATTCAAACTGGACGTTAAATTTCCGGCGACATTCAAACCCGCAGAGCTAACAGGCATTCGCGTATTTGCTACGGGCAAGATGAGAGCCAACGCGCCGATCGCTGTTCGCAGTAAAGAGCTGACCGTGACCATCCAGTTGACGGCACCTCCAACGCCGACGGAACAGAAGTAGTGAGTGGTTGGTGATCGATGTCTCGCTTACGAATTGGGCGGGCTTCGCGGAGACGACATGGTGACTTTTAGTTTTCCGATCAGGGATTTATCTGGCATGGCACTGCAATTTCAGACTCGTCATTTCGCCGCGATGCTTATTTGCGTGAGTACGCTGTTCGCCCACGTGAATTCGGGGCAGGCCGCAGACTCGGAAGTTTCGATCGCTGGGGAACTTCAGATTCATCCCGCCGCGATAACGTTGACCCATCGTCAGCGACCACATTCGGCACTGCTGACAGGGGCTTCGACCGACGGACTGTCGCTCGAATTGTCGTCGCAGGCCGAATGGAAAAGTAGCAACGAGGCTGTTGCGACGGTCGATTTGTTCGGCTGGATCCATCCGGTCGCCAACGGCCAGACGACGATCACCGCGAGGGCAAGTGGGAAGACTGTTTCCGTGCCCGTTACCGTTAAGTTGGAAGAGCAGCCGCGACCTTACAGCTTTCGACACGACGTCATGCCGGTGCTGTCCAAAGGCGGGTGCAACATGGGAGCGTGCCATGGGTACTCGCTCGGGAAGAACGGCTTCAAGCTGACGCTGCGAGGATCGGATCCCGGGCCGGACTACGAATCTCTCACCGAAGAATTCTTCGAGCGACGCATCAACCGACACAATCCCGAAGCGAGCCTGCTGATCACAAAGCCGCTGGGCGATGTACCGCATCAGGGGAGTTCGATTCGATCGTGGAAGTCTGCAGCATCAACTGCTGCTCGGTTGGGTCCGCGACGGAGCACAAAGTGACGTCGCCGATGCGTTGCGAGTCGAGTCGGTCCACATTCACCCGGAAAATGCGGTTGTCCAACCGGGCATGCAGCATCAGGTTCAATTGATCGCCAGGTATTCCGACGGCTCAACTCGCGACGTGACCCGGCTCGGCATCTTCACGGCCAACACCGAGCGCGTTGCCAGTGTCGACGATCGAGGGCTGGTTCGCGCGAGCGAACTTGGCGAGACCGCGATCGTGGCTCGCTTCGAAAGAATTTTTGCGACGGCCAACTTCATCGTTCTGAATCCGAATCCGCAGTTTCAACCGACGCCTGTTCCGGAGAATCTGATCGATCGATTCGTGATTCAGAAGCTCAACGAGTTGAACATCAAACCTTCAGATCGAGTCGACGATGCTGGTTTCCTGCGACGCACGTATCTCGATCTGATCGGGATCCAGCCAAAGCCCGACGAGGTACTTGCCTTCATCAAAGACACGACTCCTGACAAACGGTCTCGCGTGTTTGATTCTCTGGTGACTCGGCCCGAGTTTGTCGATTGGTGGTCACTCAAGTGGGGTGACCTTCTGCAGAATTCTCGCAATCGGCTGAGCGTTCCTGCCGTGTTCGCGTTTCGTGAATGGATCCGAGCGGCGGTCGCCGAGAATCGGCCAATCGATGAGTTTGTTAAAGAAATCCTCACCAGCCGCGGAAGTTTTATGGAGAATCCGGCAGCGGCCTACTTCGCGGTCAGTAAAGACCCGGACGAGACCCTGCAGCGAGCGACGCAGGTGTTTTGCGGAGTCCGCATGTTGTGTGCGAAGTGTCATCCTCACCCGTTCGAAAACTGGACTCAGGGCGACTACTACGGACTGCGAAGCTTCTTCGATCAGGTAACGGCCAAGAACGATCCTCGGCTGACGGGCGTCACTAACGCAAAGACGATCGTGGTGAACCTCGCGGCCGGGTACTCGCGGAATCCCCGTTCCGGACAACTGCAGCCGCCTCGGTTCCTGGGCGAAGGTGAGCCTGAGATGAAGCCGGCCACTGACCGTCGAACCGTTTATGCCAAGTGGTTGACCTCGCCCGAGAATCCCCACTTTGCTCGCAGCATGACCAACCGGGTCTGGAGCTACTTCTTCCACCGCGGAATCATCGATCCGGTCGACGATCTGAGAACCACGAATCCACCGATCAATCCAGGCTTGCTCGACGCGTTGACAAAGGATTTCGTCGCTCACAAGTTCGACGTCCGACATCTGATGAAACAGATCGTGCTTTCAGAAACTTATCAGCGGAGCAGCGTTGCCAACGACACTAATGGTCATGATGATCTGAATTTTTCGCACGCGATTCCACGTCGGCTCGCGGCCGAGGCGTTACTGGATTCTCTCGTTCAAGCAACGGGAATTCCTGAATCGATCGCGGGCGCTCCCGCAGGATTCACTGCCGCTCAACTTCCCGACGCCAATGTGAAGAGCGACTTCCTGAACCTGTTCGGAAAACCTCAACGCATGGAAGCTTGCGAGTGCGAACGCGACGACGGAGCGAACATGCTCCAGGCTCTGCACTTTATTAATGGCAAGTCGATCCTCTCACGCGTCGCTGCGACGAATGGCCGAGTCGCCCAGTTAATCAACCAGAAGGTGCCCGACGCCGAGTTGATCAACCAGCTGTATCTATGGAGTCTGTCGCGACCGGCCACGCAGGAAGAAGTCGAACTCAGCATGGCCTTCATCGCGTCCTACGAACCGGCCAAACGAGCTGAAGCGGCCCAGGACCTGATGTGGGCTCTGCTCAACAGTCGCGACTTTATGCTGGTCCATTAGAGGCTGCAATGTGATTGTTGTGGGATGCGGTCGCAAAGTTTTTCGAAGAGCACCACGACGTAGCAATGTCAGTCGTCGCTCGGGTTGTCACGCAGGTGTCGTCAACGAGTTGCGTACTGAGCAGCCTGAGTGGGCGACCAGATTTCGCGGCGTTGAAGATCCTCAGCTTCTCAATACTCGACGCGGAACTCCGCGATGATATCCTCGTCGAGTTCGATGCCCAGGCCGGGACCTGTCGGCAGAGGGACTCGACCATCGACCAGTGGCGGAAGATTTTTCACCAGCTTCCGCATCAGCGGCGATGGACGAAGGCAGTATTCGACGAGGTCGCCGTTCGGCACGGTGGCGATCCAGTGAAGCGATGCCGTCAGGTTGATGCCCGTGCTGAAGCAATGCGGAACCGGACGGCGACCGTGTTTGTTACAAAGGTCTGACACGCGACGGCAGACGGTGAGGCCTCCACAGAAGGCAACATCCGGCTGCACGACATGCACTCCGCGTTCGACCAGATCTTCAAAGTCCCAGTGAGTGACGTCGCCCTCGCCAGCCGCGATCGGGACGGGCGAAGTCGCGCACAACTCGCCATAGCCGAGGCGGTCGTCCTGGGAGAGTGGTTCTTCCAGCCAGTCGATCTTGAACGGGGCGAGTAATTCCGCGCGCTGCTTCGCCGTCTGAACATCCCATGCATGCCCGGCGTCGACCATCAGGGATCGATCGTCGCCGACGACTTCGCGAGCCGCCGCCACGTGAGCGACGTCGTTGTCCGCGTCCTGCCCGAACGGACCCCATCCGAATTTGACCGCCGTCAGGCCGAGGTCCACAAACTCGCGAGCCATCGCCGCGGTCTCGTCCGGCGTGTCCCCGAAGAGGACGCTGGCATAAGCTCGCACGTCTTCGCGATGGACATCGCCCAGCAACTCGCAAACCCGTTTGCCTTCGAACTGGCCGCGGATGTCCCACAGAGCGATGTCGGCTCCGCTGATCGCGTGAATGGCCGCCCCGCGACGGCCGTACCGATTCGTCTCGTAGTACATTTTCTCCCAGAGACCCTCGACGTCGAGCGGATTTTCGCCCACAAGAATCGACGTCAGCCCGTGCCGTCGCGCGGCCGAACGCGGCGCATCGAAACACGCCTTGCAGACGTACGACTGACTGGTCACCTCACCGACTCCGGTGATGCCTTCGTCGGTGTGAATCTTCACGATGAGCACGTCGAGTGTTCCGTCAGGAATCGCTTCGACGACTGGCACGCGCAAGTGGATGGGTTCGACTGATGTAATTTTCATGGCAGGCTCGGAGTTCGCTCGGGGTGTCGGGTAAAGCAAAGTCGTGGAAACTTCAGGGTTCGTAAAGGAATAGTCCCGGATCAACTCCCCGATTTCAAATCGTGTCATATCCGCGCAGGCGGGAAACTGGAATTCCAATGACTACTGGTTTCCCGACCCTGCCTTCGCAGGCCCAGGACTCCGCGCGGGAATGGCGAAAATCGGCGGCCTCACCGAATTCGCGAAGTTATCGTGGTTCTTCGAGGAAACTTGATGAGCAGTCGAGAAAGCCCCACCGGCTGTTATCAGGTTCTCCGCCGTCTGATTCCTGCAAACTGAACACTCCTGCAATTTCCATTGCCGCCCGGAACTAATACAATTGAATTAGTTCAAGGCGTACGCCTGTTCTGGCCGATGTGGTTGTGGGATTCAGAGATGATTGAACAGCAAACTCTTACAGACGTGCAGGCTCGGGTTCTGAGCTTTGTGGCCGGGCAGATTCGCTCGACAGGGCGGTCGCCTTCGCTGCGAGAGATTCAGGCGGAGTTCGGGTACGGCTCCCCTCACACGGCCCGTTTTCATGTGAACAACCTTGTCGAGGCCGGATATCTCACTCAGCAGGCGGGGCACCGGGGGCTGCAGCTGGTTGAGCCGACCGGAATTCTTCTGGCAGGAACGGTGGCGGCCGGACCTCCGATTGAAGCGATTGAGGAGCGGGACGAACGGATCGACCTGGGCGGATTCTCGGATGAGAACCACTTCGCGCTGCGTGTCCAGGGTGAGTCGATGATCGAGGAAGCCATCGCGGACGGCGACCTGGTCGTCGTCCGCAAGCAGCAAACATGTTCGGACGGCGATCTGGTCGTCGCCCGAATTGGCGACGACGCCACTTTAAAGCGGTTTTTCCGGGAGCCGAAGAAACGGCGTATCCGGCTGCAGCCAGCCAACTCAAGTATGGAACCGATATTCTGTCGAGCCGAGGACGTGACGATTGAGGGGATCGTCGTCGGCGTCGTGCGTCTCATGGGAAACGGGTGAGGCAGCATCATGGTCGTTCAGCGAAACCCGTCGACACTCCCTGCAGATCAACTCGCCGACGAAAACCGTCTGGCGGCGATTCTGGAACTCCGGTCGAATCTGCGGAGCCTGTCACACGAGCTTCGAACAGAAGCCTCTCAGGACGATGTTGTTTCATCCTCTGTTTCTGAGCTTGATGCCATTTTGCCGGACCGAGGTCTGCTGCGTGGAACGCTCAGCGAATGGATCGCGGCCGAACCCGGTGGCGGAGCGGCTTCGCTGCTGATGCGGGTCGCGAGGCAGGCTCAGCGCGAAGGGCCACTGATCATCGTGGACCGGCTCCGACAGTTTTATGCGCCGGCGCTGGCCGCGAGCGGCACCCAACTGAACGAGGTGATTCTTGTCCGGCCGCAGACCAGAGCTCACGAGTTGTGGGCAATCGAACAGTCGCTCAAGTGTCGCGGCGTCGGCGCGGTGTTGTCGCGACTCGACTTCCTGAAACCTGGAGAGTTTCGTCGTCTGCAACTTGCCGCTGAATCGGGAACGGCAATCGGTCTGCTGCTGCGTCCGAAGATAGCTCGCGACCAGTCCGGCTGGGCGGACATCCGGCTGCTGGTGTCTCCTCGTGCTTCCCCGCCGGGGGCATTTTTCCGTCGAGTGGCCGTGCAATGCGTGTACGCCAAAGGGGGCCTGGGCGATCAAACCATTGAACTGGATATCTGCGATGAAACGGGTGCTGTGCGTCTGGCTGCCGGACTTTCCGATTCAGCGACTGAACAATGAACGGCCGGAAACGAAGCCTGCAGCGTGCGTTCTTTATGTCGAATCAGGCAACCGCGCTCAGGTGGTGATCGCTTCCGCCGAGGCCCAGCGGTACGGAGTTCGCGCGGGCATGTCGCTGGCCGAGTCGCAGGCTCTGATCGAGTCCGCACTTTTTCTGCCGCATGATGCCAGTGCTGATTCGAGAGAACTCGGGAATCTGGCCGGGCTTTGTTACCGCTACAGTCCGTTCGTCGGGGCTGAGCTTTCCGGAGAGACGCATTGCGTGGTGCTCGACATTTCCGGCTGCGGCCATCTGTTCGGAGACGAATCCGGTCTCGTCCGAAAACTGGTGATCGATCTGGCCGAGCGAGGCTACTTCGCTCACGTCGCCGCCGCAAACACCGTCGGAGCCGCCTGGGCCATCGCCCGGTACGGACACTGCACCGGCCCGGATCGTCGGCTGAGATCGTTGCCGGTCGAAGCGCTGCGGATTCCGGATCGGCTGGTCACTCAACTCCGAGAGTTCGACCTTTGTCGGATCGGTCAGTTGTCGGCGTTGCCGGAAGACTCGCTGCCGTCGCGGTTCGGCAATCTGCTGGGCGAGCGACTGGGCCAGTTGTACGGTCGCCGCGACGAGCTGATTGTTCCGGTCCCGCAACCAAAACCGGCCTGTGCCACATGGACGACGGAAGAATCCATCTCCGGACGACAGGCCATTCAGTACGTCTGCCCGGACCTGCTGCCTGAGATCCTCGACACACTGAAGTCCCGCAGCGAGGGACTGTTGAAGCTCACGCTGCTCCTCAAAAGCGATTCGACAGAACCGGTTTCGGTGGAAGTCCGACTGGCTCGACCGGACAACTCCCTGCCGCATGTGCTCAAGCTGCTCGAGCTGAAACTGGAAACGATATCCCTTCCCGAGCGACTGCATACGGTCACCCTGGAAGCTTCCGTCGTGGCGACACTGCAGACCCGGCAGCGAGGTCTGTTTGCAGAGCTTCAAGAACCGGCCGAAACCAACCGGGAAGTACGCAGCCTCCTCGAACGGCTCAGCACGCGACTCGGAGAAGACGCCGTCGTCCGGCCTCATCTGCTGCCCGAAGCGATCCCCGAACAGTGCGTTGGATTTTCACCGTTGAGCGGCCCCGCTTCTCAGGCGCTTCCCGATGCGGCCTCGACGATGGCGGCTTCCGGGATGGCGGCTTCCGGGATGGCGGCTTCCGGGATGGCGGCCTCGACGATGGCGGCAGCTCGACCACTCCTACTTCTGCCTAGGCCCGAGCCGATTCAAGTCAGTTTTGATGGGAGCCAGCCAGCGGGCTTCTCCTGGAATCGGCATCACTATCGAGTCGTCCGAGCAACGGAAGCAGAACGAATCGCGACCGGCTGGTGGCAGAATTCCGGCTCGATGCAGCGAGACTACTTTCGAGTTGAGACGTCAAGCGGAGCTCAGCTCTGGCTGTTTCGAGACAGAGACGGTCAGTGGTTTCTTCATGGTCTGTTCGAGTAACCCAACACGTCTGATTGAAACATCGTGCCCGAACAACCCCCGCACCGCCGAACGGCCGATCCACCGGCAAAGATGTCACACCGGGGCGGCTATGCCGAACTGCATTGCCGCTCGAATTATTCGTTTCTGGAGGGAGCATCTCATCCGGACGAACTCGTGAACCGAGCGGCAGAACTGGGACTGGCGGCGATCGCCATCACCGATCGCAACAGCCTCGCCGGAGTCGTTCGGGCTCACGTTGCAGCGAAAGCCGTCGGACTGAAACTGCTGATCGGAGCCGAGGTCACTCCGCTTGATGCTCCTCCGGTCGTTCTGCTGGCAACGGATCGGCCTGCTTACGGACGACTTTCAAAGCTGATTACTCACGGTCGACGAAATGCCGTCAAAGGTGCATGCCGACTCACGTTTGACGACGTCGTCAAACACTCCGCAGGATTGCTCGCCTGCGTGCCGCTCTCGGGTTGCCTGAGCGGAGAACGGAACAATGAACCGACCAGAGAACTGACCGGTCCCGTCAGCCGCTACCGGCAATGTTTTCAGGATCGCTGTTACGGCCTCGCTGAGCTGCACGCCGGTCCGCACGACAGCCTGCTGCTCGACCGGATGAAGCGACTGGCAAAACGCGCGGGCATTCCGCTGGCGGCGGCGAACGACGTCTACTACCACGTTCCCGGCCGGCAACCACTGCAGGATGTTCTGACCGCAATCCGACATGGCTGCCCGGTCGCCGAACTGGGGCATCGTCGATTCCCGAACGCGGAACGGCACCTCAAATCGGCAGCGGCGATGCGGCAACTTTTCAGCCAGATGCCCGCTGCCGTTTCCCGCACAGAAGAAATTGCAGACCGCTGTTCTTTTTCGCTGGACGAACTGCGTTATGAATATCCCGAGGAGCTGTGTCCGCAAGATCGACAGCCGACTGAGTATCTCGCAGAGCTGACATGGCGCGGGGCCAGCGACCGCTACCCGAACGGCGTGCCCCGCAAAGTTGGCGATCAACTCAACCACGAACTGAAGCTGATTCGCGAACTGAATTACGAAACGTACTTTCTGACTGTCTGGGACCTCGTTCGTTTTGCCCGGGATCGAGGCATCCTGTGTCAGGGTCGAGGGTCGGCAGCAAACTCAGCCGTCTGCTACTGCCTCGGTGTGACGGCGGTTGACCCGGACCGTTTCAACACACTGTTCGAACGCTTCATCAGCCACGAACGAAACGAGCCGCCGGACATCGACATCGACTTTGAGCACGAACGTCGCGAGGAAGTCCTCCAGTACATTTATGAAAAGTACGGTCGCGATCGGGCGGGGATGACCGGAGCGTTGATTACTTATCGCACTCGCTCAGCAATTCGAGATGTCGGGAAAGCTCTGGGCTTCTCCATCGACCGGATCAACCGCCTTTCAAAGATGCACGACGGCACGGCTCCTGAAGAGTCGCAGGACTGGCTGCGGTCCGCCGGGCTCGATCCAAAGGCCAAGCGGACGAGGCAGTTTCTGAAACTCATCGAGGATATCAAACACTTCCCGCGACACCTCTCTCAGCACGTCGGCGGAATGATTTTCACTCGCGGCCTGCTCTCAGAACTGGTGCCAATCGAAAACGCATCGATGCCGGGTCGGACGGTTGTACAATGGGACAAAGACGATCTCGACGCACTCGGCATTCTCAAAGTCGACTGCCTGTCTCTTGGGATGCTGACCGCCATCCGAAAAAGCTTCGACCTGATTCACCTCTTCGACAAAACGCTGAGTCTAAAGAGCGAATCAACCAGCGAGTCGCAGAAGCTGACGCTCGACTCCGTCCCGAAAGAAGATCCCGCCGTCTATGAAATGATTCAGAAAGCGGACACGGTCGGAGTCTTTCAGATCGAAAGCCGGGCTCAGATGAGCATGTTGCCTCGGCTGAAGCCGGCGAGGTTCTACGACCTGGTGATTGAAATCGCGATCGTTCGCCCGGGACCGATTCAGGGCGACATGGTCCATCCTTATCTCCGACGCAAAGCCGGACTCGAAGAGGTGTCGTACCCGGACGACCGCATTCGTGACGTGCTGTCCCGGACGCTCGGAGTTCCGATCTTCCAGGAACAGGCGATGCAGCTGGCTGTCGTCGCGGCGGGTTTTACTCCGGGAGAAGCCGATCAACTGCGTCGAGCGATGGGGGCCTGGCGCCGCCGCGGAGTCATCGACAAGTTCTATAAAAAGTTCATCGACGGGATGCTCGGCAACGGCTACGACATCGACTTTGCCGAGCGAGTCTTCAAGCAGATTCAGGGATTCGGCGAGTACGGTTTTCCCGAGTCACACTCTGCGAGTTTTGCCCTGCTGGCTTACGCGAGTTCCTGGCTGAAGCGTTACCACCCGGCGGCGTTCACGGCCGCGTTGATCAACAGTCACCCGATGGGATTTTACGCACCGGCTCAACTGGTCGCCGACGCAAGGCGGCGCGGAGTGGTGGTACGCCCGGTCGACGTCAGCCACAGCGATTGGGACTGCACCCTCGAAGAAGAAAAACAGCAGCCGGTTCTCAGACTCGGCTTCCGCATGATCAGCGGATTGTCACAAAACATGGCCAGCACGATCATCCGGATTCGCGAACTGCGTCCGTTTGAATCGTTTGACGAGTTCCGCATTCGCACCCGCCTGGAATCCTCAACCTTGTCTCGGCTCTCGCGAGCCGACGCGTTCAGTTCACTGAACATGTCTCGCCGCCCGGCATTGTGGAACTCGATGCCGGATCAGCAGCATCAGCCACTGCTCGACCGGAAGCCCGACAGAGAACAGCTTCCATCGTTACCGCAGATGTCTGATTTCACGCAGATCGTCGCCGACTACCGAGCAACGGGGTTGTCACTGAAAGGGCACCCGCTCCAGGCGTTCCGCCCGCAGCTTCAGAACTGCGGAGTCATCCCCGCAAACTCACTGACAAACCACGAGCCGAACCGCCGCGTTCGAGTCGCCGGAATCGTCCTGAACCGCCAGCACCCAGGCACAGCTCGAGGGGTCACTTTTATGACTCTTGAAGATGAAACCGGAACCGCCAATCTGATCGTCCATCCCGACGTCTGGAACCGGTTCCGCACCACCGCCAGAACAGCCACCGCTCTCATCGCCCGAGGCACCCTGCAGGCAGAATCACAGGTGATCCACATCATCGTTGACGACCTGCAGAACCTCTCCGCCCCCCTCGCCGGCACCCGATTCCCGTCTCGCGATTTTCAGTAGCCGGCACACGATAGAACACCGAAAGTCGACGCTCAGGCGGATTGAATGGCCGCAAAAAGGCACAAAGAGACGCAAAACGGACTACTTTTTCTGACCATCAGGTTTTCAGACGTGGACATGAACTCATGTCGGCTTCAGCCAACTTTCCTGTTTTGCCACCGGCTTTAGCCGGTGGTCCGCATTCGACGAGAACGCGCTGAGCCGGCTGAAGCCGGCTCGGTGCCGGCTCGGTGCCGTTGTTCCAGTCCTTCACCACCGGCTAAAGCCGGTGGCAATCGAGAGTCGGCTGAAGCCGACTAATCATGCGCCCTCAAGAACCGTGACGGTCAGTCATATCTTTGCGTTTTTTTGCGGCAAACATCCTTGGGCAGCCGCCCTTGGCGTCACGGGTCGGCAGTCGTCATTTGGACGGGGCAGTCAACGGATAAATCACGACGGCTTCGGCAGCCTTGCCGGCTTGGGGGTATCGCTCTCGGGCCAGTCGAACAGCCCGCCCTTGAGCGTTGTCGTCAGGGCGGTAGCGGTCGTGGAGTTCTCTGTGTTTTTCGGCCAGCTCACCTTCGCCCAGTTCGTCGTAAATCTGCTGGAGCAAGTAATGAGCGGTGGCGTTCTCGCTGTCGACTTCGAGCGTTTTGTGCAACTCGGAAACCGCTGTGGTCAGGAACTGCCTCTGCAACGCCTTCCGTTCTTCGTAGATCGCGACAACTTCCAAAGAGTCTTCCGCAGCGTCTGGCTTCGCCGGAAGTCGGACCTGACGAGCACGATCGTAAAGCAGCGACGCGAGTTGGTTTCTCACAACGTAGTCGAGACTGAAGTCGAACTTTCGGCGGATCGTTTCTTCGGTCCGCATTTCGAGCGCTGCCCGCAGACCATCTTCGGCGTCAGCGAGTCGGTTCTGCTGGCGATTCAACATCCCGCCCAGCCAGGCCACCGTCCACGGCGGTGCTGGCGGCTCGGTGTGTTCGGCCGCCCGACCGACCGCCAGAATCGCTTCGTCGATCCGACCTTCAGACTGAAGCACGCGTGCAAGATTCAACGGCCCGTCGTACCGGTTCAACTCTTCAACATGCCGGAATGCTTCCGCCGCCTGACGCAACTCGCCTTTCCCTTTCAGCAGCAAACCGATTCCGTAGTCGTTCCAGCGTTGCCACTCGGGGATGCCTCGGTCATCCACGGCTCCTCGGTCATCCACGGCTACGGCCTCTGAAAACTCAACGCCATCGATGGGAAACACAACCGTGTCCGCCGCCATGATCGTAATCGGTAGCGGGTTACCATACGGTTTTTCAGGATCGTAGCCGCGCAACGGAAGATCGCCAGGTTTGCGGCGTCCGGCGATGTACTCTTCAACGTACTCATGGTCAAACTTTCGGTACAGCAGCTTCAAGTCGACCGTCACAGGAGCGTCCAGATCTTCGGGAAGAACGAGTTCGTAGTGGACGGTCTGGCCAGCCCCTGGTGGAATCTGGTGGTTGTACAGCGGCGTGAAAATGTCCTGAGCGTTGCGGCGGTTGATCCGGTTTCCGTTCTTGTCGAGGACGAACGAGTTGACTCGGTGTGCGGCCTTATCTAGATCGCCATGCCGATCGAACAGGCCGCTTTTGCCGATGATTCGGTCACCGCTGAAAACCGTCAGTTGCAACCACAACTCATTCGAGTCAGACGTTCCCTGCGTCAGGTGATGACCAAGTTTCAACGTGCGAATCACTGTTTCGAGCAGGTAGGACGAGCCCGGCTTCAAGGACGGAACAACAGGGCGCAGCGGAGCGGTCAGCTCACCATCGATCTGCGCGTCCGCTCGCAGCCCGAAGATGTCGACGCGGCAGCTGCCGGCGAGGATCTTCTGTTGCCGCTTCATGGCATCGACATGCCCGTTCCACCAGGGGACTGCGGTGTTGCCTCCGGGAAACAAATGGTCGTGGACTTTCAGCTTGCCAGAGTCGTCCAGAATTCGAGCACCGAAATCGTCGGACTCCCGAGCCGGCATGTGACAGCCGTTGCAGTCTTCCTGAGCAACGTCCGGGTAATAAAAACTGCGAGCCCCGTGCCCGGAAACTCCGCTGAGCAGGTACGAATCGTAATGGTTCTGCCCGCGAAGAAACTCTTTGTAGTGGTTCAGTTCGTACGGCAGGCTGACCTTGTGGCAGACCGAACAGAACTCGGCCTCCGAATGAAAATCCTTCAGGAATGTCTTCTTATGAAAGGCCGGTTTCGCCTTCACAAGTTGCTCGTTCACCCACTGCAGAATCGGGCTGTCACTTGAGGCAAACGGGTAATGCAGCGGCTCTTCGATCGTGTAATCGCCGTTGCCTTTGTTTGAATTGATGTTCGTAATTGCGTGGCAGACCGTGCACGTGATGCCGGCATGAGCGGTCGGATCCTGGACATCGTCGAACTTGGAATTGTCGAACGCTCCGCTGAAAAACGGAACCGGATCGTGGCACCCGGCACACCAGCGAGACGCTTGGATATTCCCGTCGCGAGCCATCAGGACTTCGCGAGTCTCACGCACCGACGAAAGGTACGCCGGGTTGTTAAACGAGCTGAAACGATGGGCACTTTTCTGCCAGTCGGAATGCACGTCCTCGTGACAGCGGCGGCAGTATTCATCGTTTGACAATGCGTCGGCGGAAATGAAATTGCCGGTCGCCGTTCTGGCCAGCGACGGCTCGAAATATTTATCGCCGGTGGCCGGGCCTTTGACGTTCCAGCCGCGAGGATCTGTCGAGTGGAGTCCGACCATCGCCATCACCGTGGCGGCCACAACACCGCCATAGGCGAGGCCAACCTTCCAGCGAATCCTCGGACCGACCAGTCGATGGAGCCAGTAGAGCCACGCTCCGACCACCGGCGTTCCGACATGCAGCCAATAGACCACCGACCGAGCCGCCGGGTTCTTCAGATCAAATACGCCCGAGATTCGGACAAGCATCAACCCCGTCATCAGCACGCCAATGCAAACCGCAAATAGCGCATATCCAACTCGCACGGCCCGTCGATTCCTGCGACGCCAGGTGTTCCGCATGTGCACAATGCCGAAAACTACAAACGGCACGACGATCAGCAGCCCCAGCACCAGGTGCCCGAGAAACATCAGAAAATAGAAATAGTTCTGATAGGTTTCGCCGGTGAACCATTCCAGAACCGTCACGCTGGCCAGATACCCCGAATTCGCTCCGACCAAAGCCAGCAGCGCAAACACGACGTACAGCAACTGGCGCAGCCGAGGCCCGATCGCCTTGGCCACTTTCGGTGCCAGCGCCGATCTTTCGGGTTGATGCTGCAATTCGTCCACGGTCGCTCGCTGTCAGGTCAATCTTCGAATTCCGCTTGTTTGCGTATCCTAGTTAGTGCGTGTCCGGGAAACGAACTGGTTCTTTAAAATGCGGCGTACGTCGAGCAAAAGCTCCGCGAAGATGAGTGGGAAGACCGTATTGTTGTTTGAAAAAGTCTGACCGTCACGGTTCCTGGGGAGAACATTTGGATCCTGCCCGGAGGTAGACGGAAAAGGCCATGCTTCACTTCTTCTCATGGAGGTGAAACATGGCCGGAGTGCCGACACAAGAGCCGACTGCTCGCAATCGTACCATCTGCCTGCCGATTGACGAGG
>Ga0316208_1001173_pt1 | contig 25974 bp, 22 predicted proteins | sample 3monopyrite_MG_FD_204944 | JGI IMG/M metagenome (GOLD analysis project Ga0316208, IMG submission 204944) | Microbial mat bacterial communities from mineral coupon in-situ incubated in ocean water Damariscotta River, Maine, United States -... | ecosystem: Environmental > Aquatic > Marine >... | reverse complement strand
GAAGTTATTACTAACGCTCTTTCCAATTCTGCTTTAAACAACTCGAATAATTCTTATGAGCACTCACAGTCATAGATAACAGTTAACAGCCGACTGTTTATTACAATGTTATTCGCAATATTTTTTAACGAAAGGTAAAATGGAGGCTTAAGCCTCCTTATATAATTATATGTAGTTAACAAAAAAAGTTTGCACACTAAGTCGAAAGTTTGCACACTAATGTACAGTCAAAAAATAATGCTCTAATTTGTCATTATTACTTAATAACATTTCTCATAGCGCATATCTTGGAAATTATTCCTATATTGACACCATGGTTTAATATTACCTATGTTCACTCTTTTCAGTCAAATTCAAAAATATGTATAATGCTAAATGCTTCCGCGCCACTTACATCCTCTACCAGATGAATCCTTTTATAGTACTCTATGTCGATATCACATGTTATCTGGCAATACTAAGCCTTCTGCAACATTTAGAAGTATATTTGGCAAAAGCAATCCCTCTGTTTCACATCCTCTACCATATGATATTGGAAAGTTCTTTAAACACTTTAATGTAGCTCAGCAAAAAACTCGACATGAATTTTTAAATGCTACAACGCTACTCCCCTTACTGTCCGTGTGGCTTACAGAAGACAGAAAAAAATTACTGTACAAAACAATGGAAGATTCATCTCGAAGGAATTGGAAACGTATTCTAAGTTTTGAACTACCGTATACAATCAACCAAAGCTCAATAAAATTCTGCCCTTCATGTATAAAATATGACCTTAAAGTTCATGGTGTTGCTTACTGGCATCGTAGCCATCAACTACCAGGTGTAATTTGCTGCCATAAACACCATAAGCTCTTACAAAATCAAATATTTCAAAAATTAAAAACAAAATATGTCTTTACATTAGAATTGCCTAATCAAATGGAACATTCACCCAAAAATAGGGCCTCTATAGATCGAAATACTTTCTATGCGGGTCAGCTTCAAGCAAGACGAATTTCTAACTTTATTTACGGCTTTTTGAATAACTCAGATGACATACAGATTACTGCCCTAGGCGCAGCCTTAAGGCATAGCTTAAATACTCATCGATTTAACCCAAAAGATCTTGAATCTAATGTTTTTAGCACTGTTGCTTCTAGCTATTTTAAAGGTTTAGAAAATACTGGCTACCCTTGTGAGTATATGCGCTGGATTACCTCATTTTTTGGAGAAGGGACTTTAGCAGGAACTACTACAGCACATAGCTATTATTATGCTTTAAATGAGATAGCCCAAATTTCATTCTTGTTTCATTCTTTTTTAAAATTAAGGTCAACTGTCATACTGCATGTTAATACCAACTCATTGGATAAAGAGATCGAAGAAACACCCACTCTGAAAAAAAATCTTAAACTTTATGTTCAAAAGCAAAAAGTAACATGCAACCAAATTTCACTTAAAGTAAACAAAAACCCTATAGAGACTTGGTGTCTACTTCGATCATTACGCATACTTCCAGTAGAATCTATCCATTCAATTGATGAACCAATTCGAAGTAAAGTACTTAGCGACTTACGATTTGGAATAAATTGTAATGACATTGCATATAATTACCACCTTCATTCTGACTGGATTGACCACGTTTCCATGCAAGACACAGAAATTCTCAATGCATATCAACATGGGAAAGCTCATGGGAAATTATGTAACATTCGTTCACTTTTTTTGTCATGCCTAGAACACGCATGGCAAAAGCCAGATGAAGAAATTATTTGTAAATGCCCAGATACATATTTTACTCTACTGGATCGAGATAGGTATTGGTTGCTAAATGTAATGCATGCAATGCATAAAAGTACTCCAAATTTTCCTGGCTATAGTTGGAGCTATAAGTATCTTTATTAATACTTCAAATAAACTTAACTTATATCTGATAAGTACGATTAAAGAAGAAGTTTAAGATAGCTAAGTTAAGGCATGTATTACTTGAAGAGCAAGCCTTGCTATATGTCCGATCACATTCTAGAATTAATCCATATTCACAAAACTATTTCAATCGTATGAATAATTTTTTACATAATATTTCAGATCAAGAGGGTTTCCTTATTCCTCTGACTATAGCTAATAAATTGCATGTGCCTATTGGGGAGATCTCAAGATTAACAGGATTAGATGCAGCTTCATTTGATAGCCTATCACACATCCACACTGATTCAACGCAAAAACGATTGTGGGAACTTCTTAATATCATCAATAAAATAATACCTTGGTGTGAAAATATTGAGGATGCCAATATTTGGTATCAAAACGAACCTCTATCTTCTTTCGGAAAACTCACAGCGATGGAACTCGTAAAACAAGGCAAAGCCAAGGCTGTTATCCAATATCTTGAACGCGTTGATAAAGGTGGATTTAGTTAAAGAATCACAGCTGATTACGCAGTATTACAACAAGGATATTTTCGTTGTTCCTTAAAAAACTCCCAAATAAGCAAGCGTTCAATATATTTAATATAAGCCTTACTTTCAACTTCCTCCCTATCAACGGATAAAAGGCTTACATACAAATTTTCAGGAGCATTAGTAATTTGTTTAGAATTTAAGAATAAGTCGGAATAGGTCCACCCACCACTGTGTCCATTTTTTCTCGCAAATGCAGACTTCGCGAATTGAGATAAACGTTCATCAATTGTTTGCTTTGTCGTTTCCCCAATATAAATAATATCATCTAGTAAGTTTACTTCTATACAGGAAGGTTTCTCCAGAAAATGTCCTAATAGATACACGCCGGGTTTATCTACACCTTTAATATTACTAAGCTCATTAAAGGGAAACCAAGGAGTCAGGGAAATATTTTTAATCATTCTATTTCCTATACCTTAAATTAAAGTCTTCTGGATTAAAAAAAGTGCAATGTGCTGCGCTACTCATGTGTACAAGTTTGCTATCTAAAATTTGAAGAAGATAGAGAAATAATATTTTTTATCTCTTATTTTTCAATACGCGAGAAGGGGGCTTTCTTATTTTCACCTAGCCAAATAAGTAAATCAGGTTCCGTCATACACCAAACCAAACTATCCACGGCTATTCCGGAGAACCTCTTTTTAAGCGGCTGAGCAGCGCGATGTTCAAAGGCTGTTATAAATGAAATCTGATCAAGAGGAAAACCTGCTTTATCAGTAAGTGCAATCAACTCCTGCTTTCTGGACTCCGTAACAGGTCCATCCGTTGCAACAATTTCTACAAAAACTAACTTCACTTTGTCTTTACCAAGATCAGCAAGAATTAAATCCGGTAACAGAGTCTTTTGGTCTATATGAAGACCTATACTTTTCATTAATTCATCATCTTGCAATATAACTTTTTTACTGCTCTCACTAAGCCATAGCACCGATGGTTTATGCAAAAATCGTTGAGCAAACTCCTCAATAACGGCTTTTACTATGGGCGAACTTGGACCAGCTGATAAAAGACGCACTTCGCCATTAGGCATAGTTACCGATATTGAACCTTCGGCTGCGTGTCTGTCCTGCATAATTCGTACACGTGCAAGCTCTGGGGGTGATAAATAGTGTGACTGCCAGGCAATGGCTGCCTCTTCAAATTGCTCATCTGGTAAGATAAACAATTGTGCAAAATGCTCTTGTAAAGTGTAACGTCCTTTATTACTTGTTGTAGGAACAGATTGGTCGACTAACGCCGCACCTTTAATTACAAAACCATCCCGTAAACTTTCATCCCTTATTGGCTCGCGAGTGTTATCTTCATACCATCTAGTTCCATCTGGTTTGTAGCCTGGCTTCATGCAATCTATTTGATATTGCTTCCTGCTAGAGTCATCCTGTCTGTTCGCTTGCAGATCGCCCATGCGATAAACCTGCTTAGGAGCCAAAAGAATGTCACGCCCGTCAATTGCATCAATATAAAGCATAACAAAAACTATTTTAGCTGCTGTATCTCGCACAACATAGTTTCGGTCAGATAAACCTTCCGGGAAAATTTTCTCAAGCCTAGATTTTATTTCATCAATACTAAGCAGCGGCGATGTTGCGTACATTAAAATACATTTCTCTTATGGCATTTTCGATTGTTGCTCTTCGAGTATTTCTTACAATAAGCTCTTCTAATCTTTGCAAGTCATTAGGTGAAGGCAAAGGCATAGATTTAAGCTCATATGCTGATACCGCTGTCGATCCATTGATACAACGAAAAACTTGATCAACTATATCACTATTCATCAGTACTGTAATGATTGATGGGGAAACAACAGGTATCGCGTCTTTAGAAGGTCTAATCATATTAAGATGATTTTCAATGGTTACTTCACCACCATGATTCTGAATAAAAGATAACGGCAACTCAGCAGCAATTAAGCGGCGCGCCTGTTCAAGCGAGGTTGTGCGTTGAAGTAAAACACAAGCCTCTGAAACAATATTAGCACCATCTTTTTTGTTGGGTTTGAACCAGAGTTTATGATTTCTTAACATAGCTTTAAATGTGAATACACCTGCCCCTGTAGAATCAACGCATTCTGCCCATATTAAAGGAATACAGCCTGTTACCTTTGTATTATGTAGTTTATTTTTATGCCTATTCCAGACAAGCGGACCAGTAGAAACGGTGTATCCTAAATCAGATAAACGATAAGGCATTTGTTGAATTGCATGTGCTAAGTCTGACTGTTCAGGTGAACGAGGGAATAGCCATGGCAACTCTGGTGTAACTGGAATATTATAACGACCGCTTTGTCTTACCTTTAGATCACCTGCTTCTTTTACTGAGAGGTATGATACTGAAACCAAACGTCTACGTGTTTGTTTTTTATAAACAGAAAGTAGCGTTTCTTGTAAAACATTAGCAAAAACACCTTCGCGATGTGCAATAAAATCAAATGCAGTAGGATGTGCCTCAGTTGCAAGCAAACTGCGTAATGCTTGGAAATATTGCCCACCAAGAAAGCTTGTTGGTGTTACATATGCAATAATACCATTTTGAGAAACAAGACGAGTTGCTAAGTCAGCAAAAATGCCATAAAGGTTTGCATGGCCATAAAGACTACGATCCCATTTAGCCCGTTCCTCAGATAGTAATTTAACTTTACCATAAGGTGGGTTTCCTACTACTAAATCATATTGACCATAATGTGCCTCTGAGCTATCAAGGCTATTACAAATAGTAACAAGTTGTTTGAGTGGTCGTCTTAATTTATTGAGATCATCTTTTAAAGCTATCTCAACAAAAACCTGCGACATCCATGCACTAAACGGATCGATTTCAAATCCAGATAAATGTGCTTCTATATGTTTAATTCTGTTCGATCTTGACAAATCTTTCAAAGAATTGGACATACGTTTTGCAATTGGAGCAAGAAATGCGCCTCCACCACAAGCCGGGTCGAGTACTTTTGCGTCCATCCAATTAACCCCATTTCGCTCAGCTTGATCTAATAAACGCTGAGTAAGAGATGGAGGAGTATAATAAACACCATATTTACTTCGATATTTATCGGGTAACATTACTGTATATGTTGTTCCAATGAGGTACGATGCTAAATCTTCATCCAAATTCCTTGCAATGTCCCCCATTTCTTTTGCAAGAAGATGTTTACTTGGAGTTATCGGAGGTCTTGAAGTAATGGAAGGGTAATAAGCTAAAACTAACCCCGCAATAAATTTTTTCGCAAACGTTAATTGCTGGGATTTTCCTGTTGCTAATTTTTTAGCAACCTCTCTAGCTTGAATATATGAGTGAAATGACATGAAAATATCCTAATTGAATAACGAGGTTGTGTCTATTCCAACTTTTAAATTGCATTGTTGGCATTAAAAAAATTACTGGCCTTAATAATCTTTCGTATTCCATTCACTGAATAAGATTTTTTTCGTAAACATTTGAAATACCTATCCCATCCCAAACATATGAAAGATGAATATCTGAGCGTGGAATTGTTATACTAGGTGGACGTAGCGCTGCAATGCATTGTCCTCCTAAGTCACGAACAGAGCTATATACAATTCCCCATGAGTCTGCCTCTTTTAACGATTGACCAAATTTTTGACTTAACTGCCAGTCATAAGAATCGTGCAAATATTTATATTGATTACCTTGGATATCATGCATTGGTTTGGCCACTCCACCTATGTACACGTGCATACCAATTTCCCCTGGTTCTTCATTTGTAAAAGAAAGAAACTTTGTGCGTTTAAATTTTGTTTCTTCAATTGCTGTTTCCAATGTTCTAGTTGCATAATAAATTCCGTAGCTTCCATTACTAAATCGACTTGGGCAATTTTTGCTAATATGTGTGAATGCTCCCATGATTGGATTAAGACCTGGAACTACAATGCGATCACTAGATGAGACCAATGAAATATCTCCACTTTCATCTCTCAAACGATCGTTGGTTAATGATTCTATCTCATAAAGTATTTCTCTTAATTCAGGTTCAACAAGATTTTCAAAAAAATTGATAATAGGGGATTCAGGAGAAATAACTCGGTATTGCTGCTCCCAGTCAAGCTCTATTATGGGCGGCTCCTCCATCACATCCCTCGTTGTGCATCTAAATAACGTCTGACGTCAGAGAGATCAACAAGGCTCCCGGCAAGCATTCGATCAAGGGCACTTTGTCCATGAAAAAGTGGCGAGGTATTTTGTTTACGAACCCATTCATCAGCTGCTCGAACAGATGGCAATAAACTATTAAGGGCTTTATAAATGCCTAATATATAACTAATCCGCTCAAACACATCTCTACTCAACCTACTGGCGCATTTATCTGACTTCCACTTATAAAACGTAGACTCAGGAGGAGAACCTAATAATATTCGCTCTTCTGAGACAGATAATCCCCAGCGTGCGGATAAATTAAAAAATGCCTGTAAAGCAACCATAGTCATTCTTTTAGAATCTTCTTGTGCTTGCCCATCAGATAATCTCACAACACATACTCTCAATATAAAGTATATTAAATAATACTCTATAAATAGAATAACACAAGGTACACACACTAAAGTGCGTAAAGAAAGTTAATGCATTAATTATCTTTATGCATTAAGATAGTTTACACACTAACGTAATCTAACAATAGAAATAGACAATACGAATAATATGATAAGAAAAAATGAATTAAAATCAATAACATGGGCTAAAATTCAACGCTACCGACTAATCGAATGGTTACTTTTATGGGAAAGGAAGCTTAACATTTCAACATTAATGGAAGTGTTTTCCGTCAGCAGAGTTAGTGCATCAAAAGATTTGAACAGTTACATAAAGCTACACCCCGAAAATGTCTCTGATTACCAAAATCGAGAAAAATATTACAAGCCCACTAGCAAATTTAAACCTTATTACACCTCTGAAGATCCAGATGAATACTATTTTACCTCTAAACATATTCTTCAAATTGATAAAGACATAAATAACACAACCCTAAGCCAAGTTCCCATTATTAAACGTCATATTTTACCAGGTGTGGTATCTGCAATATTGCATGCTATTCAGGAAAATAATGCTATAGAAATTAAATACTGTTCAGCCTCTTTTCCTGATGGCCTTACTCGGGTCGTTCACCCTCACAGAATTATTAGCGCTTCTGGCCGCTATCATGTCAGAGCTTATTGTGAGGAACGCAAAAACTACCGAGACTTCAATCTATCCCGAATACTAGAAAACATTCGTTACGTTAAAAATAGTATTCGAAATGAAAGTGATGACAATCAGTGGAATAAAACTATTAGCTTGATATTAGGTATAAATGCTCGACTATCAGCAGAGGCTAGCAAGCTCATTGCGAAAGAATTTAAGATAAAAAATGAACTTAAAATTGAGACAAACGCTGCTTTAATCAATTACCTGCTCATTGATAACAATGTACCCTCAAATGAAGCAGAAGAAGCAGCAGCATCTCCCTGGCAATACCCTCTGGTGATTAAAAATAGAGCCGATGTATCTGAGTACCTATGGGACAGCAAAGAGCAGGATAAATAAAATGCATGGTTTAAAAAGAGTTATTTTAATTGACAGCCACATGCCTGGAGTTGTCGAAATGAAGGTTGATAAACACACAAATATTTGTGGTATCAATGCATCAGGAAAAACAACACTACAAAGATTGATAATGGTTTTTTATGGCGAATCACCCAGCCGAGTCGTGCCTAAGACAAGAGATAGTTTTGAAAAGTGGTATCTACCCAGAACATCCAGCTTCATAGTCTATGAGTATATACGAGAAAGTGGTCAAACATGCTTGGTCGTACTTTCATCTGCAAATGATGGCCACTCTGTACAGTACCGTTTGATTAACAAGCCATTTGAAATAGAGGATTTCATTAAAGACAGAAATGGAAATTCATGCAAATTTTTTACTGTGCAACAATTAACTAAGCGATTTAGTGACACGAAAATTGACAGAACTAGCCCATTAGGTAATCAAGAATACCGTGCAGTTATACAAAATGATAGAACTCTGATTCAGCTTCTCGCAAAAACAAAACAGCTAAAAGTTTACACGCGTCAATTTTCAATTTGTGAGAATCAACACTCTCTAAGACATATCGAAAAGTTGGTTGGTGCTATCCATACAAAAAATGGAAAAATGAGCTCAATCAAGTCAATGATAGCGTCAATATTAGAAGAAGATGGCGTCGTTCCACCATCATTAACACTAAAACCCAATGCTATTACGCATTGGGTAAAAGAAAGTAGCGCGATTGAGGAACTCTCTAAACACAGAAACAAAATGAATAAACTAGCACACTCTAATGACCAGTTGATTGATGTGGAAAATAGGTTAATAGAAGATGTTGGAATATTAACCGAAAGTTTATTGAATACTAAGAATCAGCTTGTACTATTACAAGAAAAACACGATGAACTGACTCAAAATAAGCAGAATGAAAAAGATGCTTGGCAACAAGCACTAGAAGTATTTTTTGAAAAAATCACATTACTAAAACAAGAAATTAAAATTTCTGAAGATGAAGTTCAACAAATAAATGATAAGTATTCTATATATATTGATTCTGGAATTGAAAAGGTAAAAGAAAACCTTAATAATTTAGATACCTGGCGTGATGAACTTAAACAGGTTAGTCAACAATTAAAAATGCTGACAAAAGATCATGATGACATTGAAAATAGTTATAATGATAATCTTACACAAATCAAGAATCGAGAAAATATTGAAATAAAAAAATATTCTGGCGATCTTGAGAAGCAAAGAGAGAAAAAAGAATTATTAACCGAAAAACATAATTTAAATCTTAGAAAAAAAGAAGATGATGATCGTGAATACAAACGAAAACAGGAAACAACATTTGATAAATTAATTGAAGAAGAAACTCAACAAATTATAGATCTCAATGCTCAGTTTAAATATGCAGCGCTAACAGAAGATGAAAAGGTTGAATCACTAATCGCACAAAATCGATTAGGAGAAGCTCAAAAAGAAAGAACAACGGCAGCTAGTGCTGAACGAGACGCCCTTAGTAAAAAAAATAATGCTGATAAAAAACGAACTGAAGCTCTTGATAGTTACCATTCCACATGCAAGGACTATGAATCTAATAAATTAGAAGTTTCCAAAGCAGAAGAAAACCTCAATCCAACCAAAGACACTCTACTCTACTACTTGCGCAATGAAAAACACAACTGGGCCGAAGATATAGGGAAGGTAATCAATCCTAAGCTCTTACAACGTAATGATCTAAGTCCTCAATATATTCAAGACAATCATCAATCATTATATGGATTATCACTTTCAACGAACGAAATTGAACCTCCAGAATTTACTGAAAATGAGCAACATTTAAAAAACCACCTTATTCAAACTGAAAACTCTTTAGACCTAGCCTTAAAAAATAAAGAACAGGCTGATAAGATTCTGCAAGAAGCCAATACATATTTTGATACATGTGACAAGCAGGTACTAATCTGCGAAACACAACTATCAAAAATAAATAAAAATATCGAGAATATTGAATTTGATATAAAAGATATGCAAGATCGCCATCAATCGCAACTAACTGATAGGAAACACCTACTTCAAGAACAACTATCAGATGCCAAGAAAAGAAAAACTAATAAAGAAGAAGAAAAAACGAATGCAATAAATGAATTAGTATCAACACAGAGACAACATTTAAATGACATAAAGAAAAATAACAAAAATATCATTACAGAGATTAATAATGCTATTGATACAACAAAAAAACGTCTTAATAAAATTAGCATTGATACAATAAAATCTATTTCTGAAGCTAACAGACTTTACAATACTATACTTAGTGAAAAAGGGGTTGACCAAGAATCCATCACCAAACTTAAAAATAAAAAGTGTGAGCTAGATAATACAATCACCGAAACTGAAAATCGTAGAGGCGAAGCAAACACTTTCCAAGAGTGGTTATCACATGTATATCAAAAAAATAAACAAACTCTTTTAAATATAACTGAGCATAAAAAACAAGAACTACATAGACTTGAACATGAACATGATGTTACGGAAACTAAAAAAAATAAGACCCTCAAAAAAATAGAAAGCACAATAAAAGAGCATGGTCGTAAAATAAACAATTCACGCGAAGAAATTCAAATGATTTCTGAAACCATAAATAGAATTAAAAAAATTAATCTAGTTATCCCTAACAAATCCAATCCTCAATTTAAAGACACCTTAATCAAAGAATACATTAGGGAAATTAATGAACGATTAATTTCATTCGCTGAATTAACATCTGGATTAGATGATGATATTAAGTACTTTGACCGCCTAATATCCAAAAGTGATGATGGGAAAATTAGTGAATCATGGGAAAGAGCATACAACGAATTCAACCGTGCAGAACATACTTATGATCTACACAGGCTTGTTGCAGAATTACAAAAAATATTTAATGAATTAATCCCACAAAATCTCCGTACTTTACGCGATATGGGGCAAAATTTCGGTATACAAATCAATACTTTTTACACCGTGTTGCATGATATTGACAAAAAAATACAGGGTCAAAAAAAGAAACTAACTCAAAATATTAATGACGATCTCATTCTTGACGGCGTTAGTGATTCAGGTATACGAATTTTCAGTAAAATATCTGAACTTGAATATTGGAATGATTTACGTGAATTTATTACGCACCATGAAACTTGTAGTAAGATTGGATATGCCGAACAGCCTTCGGTTGAGTATATAGAGAGTATTCAAAATGTGGCTAAACTCCTTTCAAATAATAATCGAGTAAGCCTCTCTATAATAGAGCTTCTCGACATAGAACTCTATCTAACTGAGGGCAGTAGCAAACTCACAATACGCACAGATCATGAACTTCAAGATAGCTCAAGCCATGGCATGGCTTACCTCATTTTATGTAAGTACCTTTTAGCTTTCACTAACATGATTCGTGGGCAATCCCGAATTCCGATCCATTGGCCTATTGATGAGCTCGGAACGTTGCATGTCAGCTATATCGAGAAGATATTTCAAGCATGTGATAAAAACAATATTACCATCGTTGGGGCACTACCTAACCCTGACTTGAATGTATTAAATCGGTTCAAGCACAGGTACTTAATTAATAAGCAAAAACGCTCATTATGTCTCATGGAATCAAAACAATCTCGCTTGATGGCAAAAGTGAACAGCGTTTTACAACCACAAAATATATCTAACTAGGAAGACACTCATGAATACTTTTGAAAATATTACAAAATTATTAATGCATGGCGCATTTATTTGTGAGCATAGTTACCCAGATGAGTACAATGAAATACAAAATGAAAAATTATTTACTGAAATTAACAGTTATCTAGAGTTAATTGGAATGATTGTTTCAGTGACTAATAATGATGAAGGATATTATTGTAGTTATCTTAATCCAAAAGAACATGTTCCTGAACTTAAACGTGAGTTTGAAAATGTAAAACATTCTCTAGCACCACTTATTCGTTTCTTAACCATTGTCCAGCAGGGAAAAGGAAGTGATAATATCCTCCGGCCAGGTGACCTCATACGATTATTAGAAATACAGACTATTATCGAGGATACTCCAAACCTTGCCCTCCAATTAACAAAAATAGCCAATCATGGTATGTTTCGTTCAACTAGCACCTCCATCGATTCACAATTGAAACAAGTATTTAAGCGCTTAGTAGAAATAGAGTACCTAAAATTAGCTAATCAGACGAGACAAATTTATGTTGCTACATCTAAATGGGTACTATTGATAGAACAACTCCGTTTTATTAACAATGCAGAAAAACTCTCACTTGAAGATACGAATGCCAAAGATGAAGTACAAGCTGAAATTATATTATGAACAATGATCTTTATAAATCTGGTCTTAAACTACTACGAAGTTTGGGAAAGAATGCTGAGCTCATCATGAATGCATATTCTCATGGTGAAATTGATGAAATAGGAAATGAAACGGCTATTGAAACATTAGCGGCTAATCATGTTCTATGGCAACCTAATCCAGAGGAGGGCATGCGCCTCACAAAGGAAATTCGTTCACTTATCGAAAAAGCACTACGAGATGAGCGTAATTGCCAAATCAACTTCAACATCGGAAGCGCTATTGCGCGGGTAAAAATACACATTACACACTACAAGGAAGCAATCTTACAAGATAGAGCTCGAGATACTGAGCGCCATCAGCGTGATATTAATGAAGACGTCTATATAATAGTTGAATCTCTCAGAGAAGATTTAACCTCGTTGTGGGAACATATCAATAATGAATTTGGCCTTGTTCTAACCATTGATGCCAAAATTCGAGAAAATAAACTAGCTCAACAGCAAGTCAAAGATATTCTGGAAGGCTTAGATATGTTTGACTTCAAAGAACTCACCGAGTTAGCTGGCGATGATCGTATACTACGAAAATTACTTATAGTAAATTTACAGCGAGAGGTCGAAAGCTGTTCAAACAGTTTGCATGGAGCACAAGTTCGCCTATACAAAATGTTAGGGCATTTTAAAGAACTTAAGAGCCAGTCGGTATTAGTACAAGGATTCCAAAACTTCATAGATAACAATCCAGAATACGAACCTCAATGTTACCCAGAACAATCCTGGATACCCACAATTTTCAACCTAATCACGCCATTAAAATTAAAAGGATATGCAGATATCAATCGTGAGGAATACGAGACAGAATTTGTAAAAATTGTACAATCTTTAAAAAATGAAGAACAACAGCAATTAACAGATGACCGTGCAGAGTCTGGTCCTATCCTAATTCATGATCAAGAAAAAATAAGCTATGAAGAATCTTATGAATATGGGCTACTAGATCAATTCTTCTGTTCCGTCATTGATTCAAAGGGAACTAAAATATCAGCGGTTAATTATTTTAATAAAATTGATACAAAATGGGAAAATGAGTTTTGGTTATTTGGTGTTATTGGCCATCTAGACTCTCTCGATAAACAAGCACAACAACTCTTTACTTACAAAATGATTGATCAACAACATCCCATATTCACAGGGAATTACTATATAAAAGATATCGAACTATGGATCCATTAAACAGGCAGTCAATAAATTCTCTTTCAAATGCTATTCAATCGAGAAAAGAAAAAGTCCAACTAAGTAAATTATGGCGCCATCTGCATGACGAATTCAATATTGGTATCATAATTAAAAACCATCTTGTATTAAAGCCAATTGATTACAAAAGCATTCGAGAAATTGTTTTTAATGAAACAGGCTACGATCCTATTACCCCATTACCTATAGGCGATAGAATCAATCAATCTCGCTACTCTGGTAACGAAAAACTTTCTAGTGAGAATCCTGGACGACACCACCTATTATTGAATAGCAATACTTCATCACTAAAGATTAATAATAAACAGATCCCTTTACTAATGGGATGTAGTTATCGCATAGACTGGCGAAATCTTAACCTTAAAAAAATAAAACAAGTTATTGTTGTTGAAAATTTAGCTGCATTTGATAACTTCCAAATGGCTAAAATTGAAAAAGAACTAAGAAATGCACTTGTACTCTATCGTGGACACAATATTAGTACTAAAGCTACGTTAGATTTGCTAGATGCATTGGCTGATGATGCACATGTCATTGCTTTTTCAGACTACGATCCAAAGGGAATAGAAATTTCAAAAACTACACACAGAGTCACTCACTTCTTAATGCCTGCTGATCCATCAGTTGCTTTTCAAAAAGCCGAAGGAACGAGAGAGCGATTTGATAAACAATGGTCTGCAATTAAATACATTACTGAGAATCCACTACCAGTAACTTTAACCAATTACTGGGACTTGCTAATAAAAAATAAAAAATGTATTGCACAGGAACTCATGTTTTCATCAAATCTAGAATTAAAAGCTGTTAAATTTATAGAATCTTAATATATGTATTATCTGAATCTGTCTTTTTTACTTATATATCTACATATTCGATTCCAAAATCAGTTTCATCCCTTACTGCTCGATACAGCGCTATTTTAGTTTTATAGCTTTTAATTATTGACTTAACTTTGTCAATATCTTCATCCGTTGCTTGTAAACCAAAACAAATCTGCTTTACAAAACTCTTATCTATTTTGAAAGAACCATATGACGGCCTTATTATTCTAACTTCACTCTCGTATTTCCATGGTGGGCTTTTTATCGTTAAAATCACTTTTAGCAGTTCAGTAATAAGATATTTATGTGAAACTGGCAGCTTTGGTGCTAGCAATTTAAACCATTCAGTCAGCGTATTTTGGCCATAATCCATCATTGAAACTCCCAAAATTTCATCTTCATCATCAAGAAATTCCATTGGCATTTCATATAAAACGCATGCACCTTTGTGGTTATCTGCATAATGCGACCACAGTAAAGTCTGATATTCATCCATCGCTAATGAGGAGGAGAATATTCCAAACTCATTAACATTAGACTGAAATCTTTCAAATTCTCCATCTATTTTTAATAGGTCATAAATTTTATCAGCTTCATCACCATTTAAAGCTTTAGCAGCATTAGTTATTGCCTTTTCGATATCTAATTCACAATCAAAAGGATCATTTAAGTCTTTCTGGTTGGAAAAATAGACTGTTCCTTCCTCCAACGCACTGAGAAGATGATTATTTATTTTGCTGTATTTAAAAAAACTATAATCTGCCATTAAAAAGTATAACGCCTATGTTGAATATATATCATTCCAAGCGGCTAAGTTCTAGGCAATTGTGCCTTTGCCTTTATCTGGTGCCTGGTTACTTTCTAATGTTGAAACAAATTGAGTAATTGCTGGAAATGAGCCACATGAAGCGGCTCTAAACTCTTTAAGTACATCATGACCCTCACTAGGCTTAACTAAATACTTAAATTCCTCTAAGATCATATCTTTGTCAGCAATATTGTGTCTCCACGCAGTCAATATGGCCTCTAGTAAGTTTAAATATGAAATAACATCCCATCTTAATTGCGCTACATCTTCCATGCTAAGATGTATTTTATTATCTTTTGCCTCAATCTTTTTCGCAAAATATGCATCAAGTAATTTTTTATTTTTCACTTCGGTCATAAATGTCTCTTGATTAAAAAGACATAGCGATTGTTTTTGATCTAATGTTTCTGCAAACTTCTTTGCCAGAGATGACTTTTCATTAAGATTTTTGGTCCATTCTACTAGCAAATCTACTGCTTTCTCACGTCTTGAACGCTCATGATCTGATTTATATTGCCTATAATAAATAAGAATTGTTGATGTTGTTATTGCCCCTACAACTGCAATTATCCATGTTGCGATTTCTATAGAACTAAAATTATTAGATATTAACAACAGCGTTATCAAAGCGCCAATTGCTAAATATGAGATGCCTAATATTATCGAACTAGCAAGGCTGTTAAACTTATAATTCATTCTTTTCTCCCAATTATAATTCAGACATTTCGAAAATTATGCACGGTAGCCTCTTATAAAGATAAATAAAAATCTTAAATTAGCTGGTTAGCTTTACTTTTCGAAAGAATCAAAAGTTTATATTTTTTTTCTAATAATTTAAATAACAAGTATATATTCATACATCTCTTTTAATATTTTATGTTAAATGAATTCATCTAAATTTGTAGGTGGACTAGGTTCTATTTTTGCGTAATTTTGAGCAATTATGCATTTCGCTATTAATTCTATCCCTTCTTCCATGAGCTCATCGCATGTGTCTTCAATATGTGAAATAAGATCATAATTTGGGCTTTCTTTTTTTCTTTCCCATTCACATACAGCATTTAATATACTAGTTACTTCTACTGAGCTCATAGCCACATCAATTTTTCCACAACTTTGATCAAAAGAAAATCCAACTACAGAGCCAAAGTTATCCATTATTTCAGGGGTTTGAAATTCCAGCTCTCTACCATCCCAAAAAGATACTACTGTTCCCATATTTTTTTCCTTTTTATCTAGTAAAGTTAAATGTACTTATAAGCGTAAGGTTCTGACAGTACAAAATAATCAGCTTCTGAATAATAGTTTAAGCGTATATTTCAGAGTACAGAACTCGCTACAGCACCTAAAATTGAAACAACTAATGGATGCTTTATTAATTTAGCTAAGAGAGATTTTGCCTCTTCTTTTTCTTCCGGCAATGCCGAAGAAGAATCAATTTGAGTCATAAGTGCTTGAAATGAATTTATTATATTCTGTGTATTATTGTCACCAATCTGTACCGAATGAGCATTCTGAATAGTGACGCTATTATCAGAGCTGTGGCTATTACTTTTTATTTTGCTCTTAGTAAACTTAATTTGGTAATGCGGGGGGATGGATGATGCTTTTTGATAAAAAGTAGCTTCAGTTACATAACTACACTCATCTTTTCCGCTTGGTAGAGGCCTAAGAATTTTATCACATTCCTCTATGTCTGCCTTTTCATTCCATATTACAATTAAACTTCCTGTAAAAGTTGCTTTATATGGCCCCGCTATTACTCCATTTGGTTTTTCTATATGTATATTTTCTTGAGGAAAAGATTTAAAAGGATTCATGATATTCACTTCAATTATTAATTGCTTAAATTAAAATTTAATATGGGATCTTTGAGCAGTATAGTTATATTGTATGCCCAAGCCTTCTTTCTTCTGTAATCAAATATTCTTTACGCCCACTTTCTTTAAGTTCACTATTCATCAGGGAAATAAATTTTTCTGCTTTATCCCATATTTGAAAACATGACTGATGAATAACATTATCATTAAAAGAATTAAACTCCGTAAATGTTAAAATCCCTTCTGGTAAACCTATAACGTTTTTATCGTCATAATTATCACCTAACTCTTTACCGCATATTTGGCACACTGATCCAGAATATATAAATGCCATTTTATTTCCTGCACATAGAATAATTATATAGAACAGTATAAATAATAATTTTAATATAGAGTACTATCAATAACTTTTGAGTGTTTCTTATTTATTTTGCACTCTGCTTATACTTTTCTGAATATAACGTTGTTAGGCTGGGCACATCTAACTCATGTGCGTCAATAAATTGCTGTATTTTTTGTTCACCCACATCATGTAAAACATATGTTGCAAACTCTTTAAAAAAATCGCGAAAATTTTTCTTTAATGAATTTAATGTATTCTTTCTCATTATTTCTACTGGATGTGTAAAATCAGCATGATAAGATAACTTAATTGTTGGAATTATTAGGATTCGCTTGCATTTAGCATCACCATAGATATTCTTAAACCATCCAGAATGCGTATTCATCTGGCCCGCTTCATGTTTTGATATTTCTGAACGAGCTTCATCAACCTCGTTCTTACACTCCAATAAAAAATATTGATTTTCTACACCGCACCACAAATTATCAGGCCCTTTTTTGATCTCTTTATCTGGCCGTTGGCTTAAAAACCCAATGGCCTCACCGACATCTTTAAGTGCTGTCTCAAACTTCTCAGATGGCATCCCGAAAGATAAATTTTGAAGAATCCCTTCTACAGAAATCATCATGTCTGAATAATTGCTAAATTGAATCATCCATTCCTTTATACGCCGTACTCTATTTTGATTAATAAACTCAATTTTTTTGTAACTTATCCCTTCTTTCGGTTTCAACAACTGAAGATTATTATGGAAGGCAGATTTTTGAATTTCATTTGATGAAACCTTGCTAGTCCGATACTTGTATCTAGCCAGTTGCTGTAAGTACCAGCCTCGCTCTAAATCCTCATTATTAAATTTATCACATAAACTTTGTATCAAATTACAAGCTTTATCGTATTCTCCAATCATGAATTGATGCTCAGCATCATATTCAATTTTTAAGCTTTCATGAATCCCATTTATTTCAATATCTGTATCAATACTATCCATTTCTTCAGTATAATATTCTTTCCATCCTTCATCCCTCGCTAACGCTTGATTCATTAAATTCACCAACACCTTGTATGGCTCTTCATTCTTAGAATCTTCATTTGCAAATGAAGCTACTTGAATACCAATTTCAATTTGTTTCCTTGTTTGGATTGAAAAATATTTACTGCTTAATGGGCTTTTTGCAAATTTTATTAAGTCACCACCGACCAACACTATTATGCTGTAATCTTTTTCTCCTCTCACGCTACGACCAAGGCCTTGCTCAACTTTTTGTGCAATACGGATATTCATGATATCGCTTTCTGAGCGACAATCTTCTTCATATCTATCAAGAAGTGAATCAAAGTACGGTTTGGAATCAATAATCAGTATACGACACGCATTATCTGGTAAATCAATACCGTCATATCTATTTGCGAAAACAACCGCTTGTGTATAACGACCATCCTTTAATGACTTAACAACATCAAAAATATCATCGGTAGTTACAACCTTTGCACCTATTTTCTCATATTGTTGCTTTTTACTAAATCCAGGAACAAGTGAAACTATACCAAAGTCTCTTTCTGGATTTTTTTTAGTTAACCAACTTATAACTGAATCTCGATCAAGTTCCTCGCTTATAAGCGAGGGAATCAATATCATTTTTTCACCGGACCACTTAAGAGCTTTATTTGATAGTGGATTTATTACTGATTGGACATCAAAACCAAGACCTTTTATAAAGAATGAATCATCCTGTGTCGTTGCAGACATCAAAATTCTACTTTTCGCTCTGCTGAATGTTCCAAAGCTATCAATCGGCATTAAAGTAGGCGATATCTCTAATGTTTCCCCTGATATAAAAGCCTGACAATTAGCTATATGATCTTTAATTACAGGCCATACAAATTTAACTTTATTGTCATCTTTGCTCTTTATTATTGCTTTTGTAATCTCATCACGTTTTTCATACCAACTCCAATAAGGTATTGGGAGCATGGTATTATAATCACCACTTTGTATCTCTAAAAAACTTCCTTCACCTTGCTCTTTAATATCATCCTCAAAAAGCGTTATAGCAATTTTATACAGTGCATGATTTTTACCTACTTTTATAGTTAAAGCGCTCTTAATGGAGTCAATGCACGCATGTGAATCATCTAATATTACTGAACCCACTTTAACCGATTGGTTGCCTAAGCCGAAAATAGTCCTACCGTTAAATACTTTTTGTACATGTGTGATGAGGATTTTATTGCCTATAATAAAATCTTCAGGAAGGTCGTTCTGGCTGCTTATTTCGCAAATAGGTATTCCAAATTTTTTCGCTTCTTCCCTTACTTGCTCCGCAAGGTATATGTTCGGGCAGATGTAAAGGCATGGCCCTTCACCAGAGTTAATTTTTGACTGCAATATTAATAAACCTATAAGAGTTTTTCCTTCCCCAGTATGTAGCTTTATAATGTTATTTTTTTCATTTTTTCGGGATGAATGCCACTCGGCAAGGACACTCTCTTGAGAAGGTCGTAACGGCCCAGTCTCACTACGCCTATCAAGTGAGTCATAAATTTCAACTGGATCAACCTTTTTTGGAAGGCTTTTCTTCTTTAATCTCTTTTTAAAATCAACCATGACTTAAATTTCTGTATGATGCCTATCGGATATAGATTATTTGTACACATAACACTACCAAACATTTGCTTATACTGCGACATAATTATCAAATAAAACAAGCAATTACTATATATCAATCAGTCAAATTGATGGGTACTATTTGATACGAAATTTTCTTATTATACGATTTACACTACCAATAGAAATACTATGTAGCGCAGCTAGTTCAGTAGACTTCTTCCCTTTTAAATATCCATCGCAAACGCTATTCCTAATTTCATCCGTTATACATTTTGGGCGGCGGCGATATTTCAATCCATAAGCATCAGCATACGCAGCCACCGTTGTTACGGTTGTATCAAGATACGATGCTGCACCACGAAGTGTACCAACCTTATCAAGTACTGACTCAAGCATATTTTTTGTAAAGGCAGGGTAGTCATGTCCTCTTAAATCTAACTCCAACTGCTCACCCAATGCATTGGCCGTATTAAATATATCTATAGCATCTGTCTCAATCGCTCCCCATACAACAAGATGTTTAAGAGGGTGATGAAAACCTTGTTTACCTCCAACAAGTTCAGATACCCAGTTGTGCTCAATCTTAAGATCACTATACATCCTACTGAATAAATTAACCTTCTTTAGAGGACTAAGCCACTTATACACTTTAGTGACTACCTCTTTTTGTCTAACATGTCCCTTCACTGTTATTAAATTTCGTTCTTTTAATAAACGTTTATATACTTTAACTGTAACGGGGGCTCTTGGAACTGATTCTAGAAGAGTTTTCATTTGGGTTGCTATATAAAACAATTTTTTCGTTATGTCACATTCATCATCTTGCCTTTTAAAAATAACTTTACCTGGAGGTAAAAAAAGTTGTCGTTCTTCATACGCACTTTTACTTACAATTTCTGTTAACTTATAATTATGTCTACTACATATAAAGACACCTGGTATTGTGTGCTCCATATGCCAATACGCTACGCCAAAGTGCTCTAAGTCTTCTACGATGCAATATGGACAGTATTTTAGTCTTTCATGAGCACCTACTCTTGAAGCTAATACACCAAGTCTAGATTTTGGTGAACCAGTTAACTTCATTGCATCCTTCAAGAATTTTCGCCTATCATCATTTAAAAAATGTGCATAGAGACGATAATGAGTATGTTGATTAACAAAATTACCAACGCCGCCTTTCAAAGATAATTTTTTTGCAATTACTTCTAATTTAGTAGGAAGACCAGAAACCGGCTTATAACCATGAAGACCCGTCCAGGATTCTAGAGTTGTGAATGGAGATGTTTCACCAGACTGGATATGAATACGCGCTAAAATCGAGTATACACACTCTAATGGTAGCGGATGACATGCGTGTGGACTAATAAGCATACTAACATTCACCCAATACTCATAACATTGTCAATGGGTTATCAAGTAATAACTCATTATCAGATAACTCTTTCATTATATCTTCAGAATCAGACAAGCTGACTAAAAATCTAGGGTTTAAATCGTCAAGTGGCAATCGGTCCATAGTTAATAAGTTTAATAGTTTTTCTGAAAATTCTGGATGTTGTGGCCGATCAGGATCACTTAATAGTTTTTTATTGCTATTCCTTTTATTTGTGCCTTTATTATTATCCACCGGATTTAAAGCTACTTTTGCACTGTCATCATTAGTGTTTGAGCTTTGATTACTCTCATTTTGGTTTGAAAAAATCAAAAGATCTTTACTAAGGGCAAGTGCTCTTCGTTGACCTTCTTGTAAAGCACCTAATGTAATTCGCTCATCTTTTGTTCCAATTACACATTTTTGAGCTTCTTGAAATGTGCGTGACGCAAGATCTGGTGTAGATTTTGATAAAATCCGAAACTCATTTGCTAACGTACCATCAAGAGGTGTGATAACGTCTGTTGCTTGTATACTCCATAATGCTTTAATATATTCATCCCACACACTCTTTGCCATGGGCTGCATATTGATATATCCACCATTTTCTGCTCGTCTTGCTATTCTTAACGTTTGAGTAAAAACGTCTCTCATATCAGGGTTGCCCACAAATAAGAAAGGAACGCCTGAACGATTAATCAAATTCAATATAAAACTAAGCAGTGGATGTGCGTGTCCATTCTTTGGTGCTTCCAAATTAGACATTTCATCGACAACTATTACACCAATAAAAAAATTCCTTACCGTTCTTTCAATTATTATAAGAAGGTCTGCCTTCCCATACCTTTTACTTAAAGCTTCCTTATAAAACGTTGTCCCAGCCACACAATCTATCGCGTACAAAATATTTTTACAAAATGATACGAGAGAGCCATCGCTTGGGCACTCAACAAATAACCAAACCACCTGCGGAAGATTCAATTCCCTCCCCTTGTAAAAATGATGCTGTATTGTCTGTGGATAAGCATTTAAAATTCGCTTAACCATATACGTTTTTCCAACACCACTGTCGCCTTCAATGGTAATAGCAGACCCTTCTGGTTGAAACATGCCCGCCGCAGGTTGTACCATTGTCTCGTTAGAATCTAGATAATGGAGATAGTGCATAGTAGAAGGGGAGAATGGATTTTTCTTACTATACGATCTTAAAAGTGTGCCTTCTATCATTCTAAATACGGCAAGGTATTCTGGTAACGGTATCACTAATTCTCGAACTCGCCCAGTAATATGCTTTCTCACTTCTGATGGTAATGTCCTCTCATGCTCAGAAACTTTTTGGATCAAGCGTAATTTCCCAAATATTACGGCATCACTTTCAATAGGTGGCAAGGCTTCAATTAGAGGATTGCCTGCATATTCACTAACTGGACTTGAGTTATATACCGGGCTCAGTGCATTTTTAAGTGTTAGATTCATCATCACTACAAGCCTCTCTCATCAAGGAAAGAAAATGATCGTCTGGATTTACTGTTCGACTGGTATCTAATTCTTCATGTGAATTTTTACTATTACTTTCTTTTAGTATACGTTCCTGTTCTTCTTTTCTATTAGATCGTATTTCTGCTCCTTTATTTTGCTTCTTTGATTTTGATGGATTTTCTCTTATTTCTTTTTTTACATTCTCATCAATACTTTCTTTGAGTTGAGAGTAACGTACCTTTGCAGCAAGTCTCCCTGGTTTATTTTTTTTATTTTTTTTCCATTCCTGAATATAAATTACATCTGTAGGAGTAAGATTTGCATAAAGACTGTCACGCTTGAGAAGGTTACAGCATATTAGATTTCTACCTTTTTCTGGTCGAATCCAAATTACACTTGAGTTATTATCAATTCGTGCAGATAATCGCCATGACCCATTTTTACGTGCTAACACAAACCAATTATCTCGTTCTCCTTCATCACAGGTATACCAAAGTCCATTACACTCTATTCCCCTACCTGTAACAGTTGCCTTCGCACAAGGCAAAAGTTCTGCACGAGCTTGATCAGGCTCTACAGTAGAAAGTGAGTCTCTGTGATGCTGAACGCTCCAGTCCCAAGAATTTATTGGAGTTGGTGCAAGATTTTCTTTAATTATATCCTTAGTGATAAGGCAATCAAGTTGCATTGTCTTATTACCATCAACAAAAAGTTGAATAAGAAGTGTCGTAATTTCTCTTAGTGTATAAAAAGCATCATCAGGTGGAGGTTTTTCACCTCTTTTTCTAATTTGTCCCCGTGTCGTACCCTTAAGATCGTGAAGTGACTCAACATTTGCAATACCAAACCTCCGTTCTACAATACCTTTCCAATCACCCCGGAAAGCCTGACAAATTTCAATTTGAATGCCCATTGCTGTAGTGTACTCCGCTGCAGAGTCTCCAATTAATTCTGCTCTATCTACCAGTAACCCACGAGGGACATGTGCACATGGCCAATCCTGATTATTAAAATCAAGTCCATAACTTTTACAATATTCTTCTTTTGGAAGAAAGGCGTTAAGCAAGGCTTGTTTTGCTTCAGTTAAACTTGCCCAATATATTGAAACGTGTAAACCAGCTAGCATCCTACTTGCTTCATCAACAACAACATATATAACAGGTCTACCTAACACACGATTGCGATCAACTTCTGAAACGATATATACATCCGCAATTGTTGAATCAATTTCAAAACGATCGCCAGGAGCATGTACATTTTCACTAACGCTTCCTAGTAAGGCACGATGGTTCATTTCCCAAAATGTTTCTCCAAGTCTTTGCTTTTCTAATTTTATTTCATCAACAAGAAATGGCATCCAATAACAAAACTGTCTATAATTAGGAATCTCAGCATCTCTATTTTCTTGTTCGGCACAGAAAATTTCATCTGCATAATATGTAAGCACTGTTGACCATACTGCACTTTTACTCGGTTGCTTTCCTTCTTCATAATGCTTCTCAATACCTTGTCTAATATTTATTTTATCCTCTTCCGATATGTTAATACCTGTTTGAGTTTCAAATCCCAGTATGCTTGATTTCACTGGCCGGCCTCGTTTTTTATGGCTCGCATTCTTCTGCTTAGCTTTAAGGCCACAATTAAGATAAAAGGGTGCTAATGAATTTTTAACCTGTCCATAATGCCAATAGCGATTAAGCAATCTGTACAATGTTGTATGCGACACTGACAATTCCCTAGAGCGGTTCATTATCTCCTTACTACGTAACGCTATGGACATTCTATATAAAAAAAATGGATCCTCAATAAGTGGCTGTATCATCTCATAATGATTATCTCTAGTTTCTTGCCAGCTTTTTTCTAACTCACTATCCGATAATGTTAAAAAACCAGGATAATCAAAGTCATCTTCAATAATTCTTGAGCCTTGAATTATTGTTGTAAGTTCATTCAGATTTAACGCTTGGGGTTTCGTTATTTTTCTTATACTTGTATGAATAGGAAAAAGAACCACAAGACTTATATCAGGATAAACCTCTAAAATTCTAAAACGCTCAGGAATTAAAATATGCACTTCCTCTATATTTTTCCATACTGAATTACGAAGCGGTTTCATAATCTATCGCTCCTTTTGACAATGTATTAATTCGCTCAATACGAATAATACCTTCTCTCTGTATAGCTATTGATAGGTCAACTTCAAAAACACGCTCCCATGCCATAGCCCGGAGAAGCTTTGAACAAATACGCTCATCTCTATTGATTGTCTTAGCAGCTAATTGTATTAATTCTTCCCAGGTATGGAGGCCCACTTTTAAAATTGATATTAATTGTTCTCTTGCATCACTAGGCAATTGATCTTCTAATTCCACTTTCTTAATACCACGCAGTGGATCAGATAACCAATCCAGATTATCTGCAACTATCCGATCTAGTTGTAAGTCAGTTACTAAGCGCCATTCGGCATTGAGCAAGCCCCACCATAGCCTTTCTATCTCAAGCTTTTCACGCACACGAGTTTTCAATAGTTCAGCACTTGGTTTTACTGGTACTGCTGTATACCTATTACCAGTTTGACAAGAACTTGTAAGAAGAAAATCTGTTGTAATAACAATTGGTTGCTTCGTTACAGGGTGCTTTGGATAACTAATACCTGCTTGTTCAGCAATATCCTGGGCTAATGACAAAGGTAAAAGAGGAAATTGTTCCCGTATATCAATGATAGAAGGTTGATATTCAGCAATTAGGAATGTGCGCTTTTCATGATCAGAGACGAAGTGATGTTCTCGTTTAACTCGAATTCCTGGAAGCTTGGTAGATCTACCTTTAGATGAGATATCCTGCGCCCTAAACCAGGGCGTATAAGACTCTCCAGCTCCAATCCCGAAACCATTTCGGAGCGCTCTTTCAAAATCAGAATACGTCTCGAGTCTTCGCTTACCCATTTAACCATCTCCATATGGCTTAATACCTTAAATATAGTCTAATATTTAGTCTTTGCAAACTTCAAATCCATTAGTGTGCAAACTTAATCCCTTATGTGCAATCTTTTTTTGTTATACACATTATAATCAAGATTAGTGAACTACTTTATTCGACCGTTACCGATTTCGCTAAGTTTCTAGGCTGATCCACATCAGTCCCTTTTAATATAGCCACATGATAAGACAATAATTGTAGTGGG
>Ga0316208_1001171_pt1 | contig 25999 bp, 20 predicted proteins | sample 3monopyrite_MG_FD_204944 | JGI IMG/M metagenome (GOLD analysis project Ga0316208, IMG submission 204944) | Microbial mat bacterial communities from mineral coupon in-situ incubated in ocean water Damariscotta River, Maine, United States -... | ecosystem: Environmental > Aquatic > Marine >... | reverse complement strand
GTTAACGTAGGCTACTGCGTACAGGCTGGTTGTGATGGAAAACATAATCTTTTTGTCAACAACGATACGGGAACTGTAAACGATACCCATGCACTTTCTCCAATGGCTTTGGATGCAAAGTCTTTGCTTGGATTACAAACAATGAATGTCATTACTGACAAAGGTTATACAACAGGTAAGCATATTGATATCTGTACAAAAAATAACATTACCACATTTTCTTCTCCAAAAGATCATTCCTCTCAACATAATGGACTCTTTGACATGCAGATTTTCAAATACGATAAAGAGAATGATTTTTATACTTGCCCCAGCGGGAAAATTCTAGCAACAACTGGAGCTGTTTACAACAAATCAAGCCACAAAGTTAAACACTACAAAAACCGTCAAGCATGTAAAATTTGCGACCTCAGAGATCAATGTACAAAGAACAAGAATGGCCGTTTTATTGAACGCTCTATCTATCAAGAAGCATTGGAAGAAAATAAAAAACGAGTCGAAGCTAATCCAGATTATTACCGCTTGAGACAACAAATAACAGAACATCAATTTGGCACACTAAAAAGACAGTGGGGTTTTACTTTTACCCTCATGAAAGGAAAACAGAATGTACTTTCAGAAATAAATCTAATGATGATTTGCTACAATCTTAGGAGACTTATGTCCATTTTTTCAATAAATGACTTAAAAAACAAGCTAAAAGAGCTTACTAAGTTGTTTTTGATCAAATACGTCTATTTTAAGCATATTCAGATGATTTAAATTCAAAAATGTATGTCTGTGAAATATAAATTCTTGAAAAATACCTCTTGTCAGGGAAGAGGTATGTGCCAGATTAATACTATTTTTAAAAGAAAATCGAGTTTGTGCGCAAACTCACGTTGTAAGTAATTAACGCTATCATTGAAAAATTGCAAGAATTAATCACCAAAATAAAAAGCAGTATAAAGCTAAGCTCAAAAGCTGAAGAATATCTTTTTTCCATTTCAAAAGAGAAAACAGTTCCTAAAGGAGAAATCTTAATCCGACAAGGACAAACTGTGAAGAAAACCTATTTTGTTACTGAAGGCTGTTTAAGGTCTTACTGCATTGATAAAGATGGTAAAGAACATACTTTGCAGTTTGCTATTAAAGATTGGTGGATTAGTGATTTTATAGCTATTTATAACAATGAACTTGCGACACTAATCGTAGAGTGTATAACTGATTCAACGATCATTGAGTTTAACGCTAAAGAATTAGATGGTATACACTCATTATTCCCTGAATTTGAGCCTTTTCAACGAAAAAATTTAGAACGTCATGTGGTTAGTTTGCATAAAAGAATTTTAAATCAATTACAACTAACTGCTCAAGAGAGATATGATTTATTTCTAGAACAATATCCTGATATTGAGCAGTACACTCCAAATTATCATATCGCATCTTATTTAGGAATCACGCAACAAAGCTTGAGCCGTATAAGGGCAGAAAAAGTGAAAAAATAGATTTCTTACCATAGGTTAATTTTTATCGAGAATAGACCGCATACTTTTGTTTCAAATAGAAAACAAAAATGTTATGCTGAAAAAAATACTTGGGATTGCTCCCAAACTGGAATCGGATGGATCATACAGTCCTTCCAAACTTGCATTGAAATTAGCAACTGTTGACAAAACAGATTTTGAAAATAACTTATATCAAAAGTACACCGGTACGAGATCGAAGATCCTCGTAATATTTACCGAAGAGAAAAACTTGAAAATGGAAAATGGAAAAATGTTCTCCACTGGGAACCATCCCGTAGAAGCATTAGTACCTATGCTGCATTTAAAAAATGCTGGATTCGAGTTCGAAATTGCAACGCCAACTGGTAAACCTGTAGTTTTCGAAATGTGGGCCTTTCCTGAGAAGGATGACCATGTAAAAGCTATTTATAATGAGCTTAAGTCAAGTTTTGAAAAACCTGTTAAACTTTCCGAATTTATTAACACATCATTTAATTACTCCGAATCGTATGCTGCTGTTTTCGTTCCAGGCGGTCATGGTGCTATGATTGGGATGCCAGAGGATAAAAATGTTGGTATGGTTCTGAATTGGGCACATCAGAACGAATTATTTACGATTAGCCTCTGTCATGGACCCGGTTCATTTTTGGCAACAACACTTGTTGAACAGAAATTTATTTATGATGGATATAACATGTGCGTATTCCCTGACTCGGTAGACAAGAAAACACCTATGGTAGGTTACTTACCAGGCCATATGCCACATGGATTAAGCGAAAAACTAAAGAGTTTAGGGGTCAACCTAATGAACACCAAATCGGACAAGAGTGTTTGTGTGGATCGAAAATTAATTACCGGCGCTAGCCCTTTAGCCTCGAATGAGCTAGGAAAACTTGCAGCGAATACTTTATTGAAAGAATTAATCTAAAAACAATGGAATTACTAGATAAACTTAATTGGCGCTATGCCACAAAGGCCATGAATGGTCAAAAAATACCTCAAGAAAAGATTGATAATATCATTGAAGCGATATCACTTGCTCCAACCTCGAGTGGATTGCAGCCTTTTGAAGTGGTGATGGTGACCAATCAGGAAGTAAAAGATAAAATCAAACCAGTTGCATGGAATCAATCGGTAGTCTCCGATTGCTCTCACTTATTGGTTTTTGCAGCCTGGGACACCTACACCGAAGACAGAATCAACAAGATGTTTGACCATGTTAATGATGTTCGAGGATTTAAAAACGAAGGTTGGGAGAATTACAGACAGATGCTGTTAAGCAATTATCCTCAAAGAGATCCTGAAGTGAATTTTGACCATGCCGTGAAACAAGCGTATATAGCCTTTTCGCAAGCTATCACTGCTGCTGCTTTTGAAGAAGTTGACGCAACTCCAATGGAAGGTTTTGACCCAGCTGCTGTAGATGAACTACTAGGACTAAGAGAGAAAGGATTAAAGAGCTGTGTCCTACTTCCCTTAGGATACAGAGATGCCGAAAATGACTGGTTAGTGAATCTTAAAAAGATCAGAAAAAGTAAAGATGATTTAATTACAGTAATAGACTAAAACTACTTAAACACTTAAGCATCAATGAATGGTCAAGTAAGGCTTGACTTCATTGTGCTTAAGTGTTGTATGCTGGTGTTTATGTAGTTCTTGGTAAAGTTGCAGGGTATGCAGGTTCTTTGGCCCCTTTGTCATTCCTGATTGCTGGTGTGTTGGCATCACTAACGGCCTACTCTTATTCTCTACTCGCTCCTCGTTTTCCTAAAAGTGGTGGTGAGATTGTTTACGCAAAAGAGGCAACTGGCTCAAAGCGACTTTCTGCTTTTGTTGGATGGGGGGTGATTTTTACAGGATTTATTTCAGCCGCTGCAATCTTAAAAGGATTTGTGGGCTATCTTGACATTTTTATTGAACTCCCCGATTGGATAGTAATCTCCATAATGATCATACTCCTGAGTCTAATTGCGATCTGGGGAATTGGTGAGTCAATGACCGTAATTGGAATGATAACCTTGGTTGAGGTAGCAGGATTGATTTTTATTATCAGTGCAGCAGGAGTTAGTCCGTTAGAGATTAAGGATTACTTTTCAGAATCTTTTGTGAATGCTCCTGACTATGATGTCCTAGCAGTATTTCAGGGTGCCTTCCTTGCTTTTTTTGCATTCGTTGGTTTTGAGGACTTGGCGAATATCGCTGAAGAAGCTAAGGATCCGAAAAAAAGTATGCCCATTGCCTTATTGGGAGGGATGATTATTGCATTGACACTTTATATTCTGATGACAGTAATTACTGTTCATATAGATATTGTATTTAAGCCTATTGTGGAAAATCTGTTCTTAGATAAAAGCAAAACCATTGAGTCCAGAAAAAGATGATGTTGAAAACAGATAACATCGATTCTGTGAATCAAAAAAGGTTGCAAATAAAAATTTACAACCTTAATGTACTCGAGGCGGGAATCGAACCCGCACTCCCGAAAGAACTGGATTTTGAATCCAGCGCGTCTACCAGTTCCGCCACTCGAGCATATTTTTTCCCTTCAGGTAGTTGAAGAAGGGTGCAAAGTTATTGTTTTTATTGAAAAGTCAAAGTATAAACGATAAATGCTTATTTCTTTTTAACCTGTTTCACTGCACATTTATCACAACCCTCATCTTTCTTGTAGAATTTTTTGTAAAATTTCCACCCTAAATAAGCTGTTGCTCCAATGATAACAAGTATGACAATAATTCGCTGCATTATGATAATAAATTATAGGTTATAAAAGCAGCTAAATAGGCCAAAACCCCCATGTAACCTAATTGAATAAGTGGCCATTTCCATGTTTTTGTTTCTCTTTTTACTACCGCCAATGTTGCCATACATTGCATGGCAAAGACGTAAAAAATCATTAAACTAACTCCTGTTGCAAGTGTAAAAACAGGCGATCCATCTGCTCTTGTCTGGCTGCGCATTTTTTCGAGTAGTGGTTTGTTGTCCTCCCCATCATCACCGACAGCATAAATTGTTGCCATTGAACCCACAAAAACCTCTCTTGCAGCGAAAGAAGTAATCAATGAGATGCCAATTTTCCAATCATAACCGAGTGGTTCAATAACAGGTTCTATCGATTTTCCCAATATTCCAATGTAAGAATTTTCCAATTTTGCAGATGCAATTTCTTGATTCTTTTCAGAGTCTGTCCAGTTTTCAGTAATCGCTTCGGTTTCTATCGCTACTAAAACCTCATCAATCCTTCCACTCGGTCCAAAACTAGCTAAAGCCCATAGAATGATTGAAATTGAAAGAATAATTTTTCCTGCATCCCACACAAAGAGTTTCACTTTCTCCAAAACAACCATCAAAATATTTTGAACTCTTGGCATTTTGTATGAAGGCATCTCCAACATTAAAAATCCTTTGTCCTTTGTTTTAATAAATAGTTTCATGAGGAACGCAACTCCTAACGCCGAGACCAATCCTAAGGCATACAAGCCGAATAAGACAAGTCCCTGTACATTCATAAAACCAAAGACCGTTTTGTTCGGAATAACCAATGCTATGAGTACCGTGTAAACCGGAATTCGTGCACTACAACTCATTAACGGAGCCACGAGAATAGTAATTAATCGTTCTTTCCAGTCAGAAATAGTTCGAGCAGACATTATACCTGGAATGGCGCAGGCAACACTCGACAAAAGGGGAACAACACTCTTTCCATTTAAACCAAACGGACGCAGTAATTTGTCCATAATAAATACCACTCTAGAAAGATATCCCGTTTCCTCTAGAATAGCGATAAAAAAGAAGAGCAAAGCAATTTGAGGGATGAAAATAGCTATACCTCCAATCCCTGGAATAATTCCTTGAGAAAGAAGATCTGTTAACACGCCTTCTGGTAAACTTTGAGCCATCCACTGACTAAATGATGCAAAAAAGCCATCAATAAGATCCATCGGTATTGTTGCAAATACGTAAATGAATTGAAAAATAATTAAAAGGATTGCCGCAAAAATTAAATACCCGAAAACAGGGTGAACCAATATTTTATCCCATTTGTTAGCTGGCCTATCTGTTTTCTCAATAACGCTTTCAAGGTTCCCAATAATTGACTTAATGTGTAAAAAGCGTTTTTCTGTATCTTGCTCTTGTTCTTTAATGTCCAAAGAAGACGCAACTGTAATATCTTTATGAAAAATATGTCCTTTTCGTTCTTTTAAGGAAGAAATTGCATAAAACAGTTGATTTTTACCCGACTTGATTCGTGCAATTGATTCAACAACAGAAGCTTCCGGAAAAATGTCTTGCAAGGCCTTTACATCCACTTTTTTGTTCTGCTTATGTGCTAAATCAGTCATGTTTAAGACCAAAATTATTGGAATTTGCAGGTCATATACTTGACTAAAGAACAATAAATTTCGCTCCAAATTAGAGGCATCTACAATGACAATTACAGCATCCGGATATTCCGAATTTGCTGGATCACACAAACTCGTGTAAACAATTTCTTCATCTTTTGAGCGAGGGTACAGGCTATACGTTCCTGGAAAGTCAACCAATTCGTGCTTTTCTTCTCCAATTTCGATGATTCCTGTTTTTTTATCTACGGTGACGCCAGGAAAATTACCGACATGTTGTCGCATTCCTGTTAACATATTAAAAACGGTACTTTTTCCTGTATTTGGGTTACCTAAAAGTGCTATTTTCATGCTCAAACGTCGTTTTGAATATCAATCAAAACCAATGCTGCCTCGTCTTTCCTGAGAGATAAAGTGTATCCATCAACATCAATTGCAATAGGTCCTCCGAACGGAGCTCGGAATAAAACTTCTATTTTTTTTCCCTTGATTAAGCCCATTTCCATCATTTTAACCTTGAAAACAGAATTTTTCAATTCACGAACGATAACGTGTTCGCCATTTTTGATATTTGATAGTAATTTTTCCACTATTTAGAATGATTACAAATATAGGATTTGTTTATGGTAAGTCAATCACTCTTTTGAGGTATTTGTATCTTGAAATATTGGTTAATGGAGTGTTCAAGCTTTGTAAAGAAGATAGCTGTCACTCTTATTCCGCACCCTTCGCAACAATAATTCTAGCTGTTTCTCTGGTTAATTGCTGCAGAATAATGCTTTTGCTGCTTGTTAGTCGAGCAATCGTTTCTTGATTGTAATGGCGAATGGTTATCAGTTCTAATTCAGAGTTATACTTCACTTGATAAGTCTCAGAAAATAATTTCAAAAATTGAGCAATGTCCAAATTCTTGTCATCAATCAAAATAGAAAAGCTCAGTGCAGAATTTTGCATTACATTTATTTTCATATCGAGTGAAGAAAGAATTCTAAAAATATCACTTAAATTTTCTTCGCCAATAAATGAAAAGTCCTTTGGTGTGATTGAAAAAAGAATCTGATCCTTTTTAAAAATATAGGAGGGTATCAAGTGGTCATTTTTTGTGCAAGAGTGAATCACTGTTCCGTCTTCTGTTGGATTCAAAAATGATTTAACATACAGTGGAATATTTTTATTTTGGAGTGGCTTTATCGTTTTTGGATGAATGACTGATGCTCCATAATAAGAGAGCTCTATCGCTTCTCGAAAAGAGATTTTATCCAATTTAACCGTGTTGTCAAACCATTTTGGGTCTGCGTTAAGCATTCCTGGGACGTCCTTCCAAATAGTTACATCCTCTGCATTGCAACAGTGAGCAACAATAGCGGCTGAAAAATCAGATCCTTCGCGGCCCAATGTAGTTGTTTGATTACTCGCGTTGTGCCCAACAAATCCTTGCGTAATTAGAATGTCACAAGTGTCGATGGACGGTAAAAATTTCGTTTTAAATAGTTCTTGCGTTATTTCCCATTCTACATTTGCACTCAAAAATTTATCTTCAGTTCGTATTATTTTTCGAGCATCCACCCATTGGGAAATAAACCCTTCTTGTAGTAAAAAAGCATTGATTATTTTGGTAGAAAGTAACTCTCCGACAGAAACTATTTCTGAATACAATGCCTTTTCGTTCTCTTGCAAGCTATTTGAAAAAGTATTCTTTAAATCGTCGAAGATAAAATGGACCTCATCAAAAATCGGATTCGATTTGTCGCTAATTAACTCATTTATTATTTCTAAATGAAATGTTTTTCGCTGATTGATTAAGGTGAAAAAATGTTCATTCGAAGAGAGACAAGAACTTACTAATTCTTCAAATGCATTGGTATTTTTTCCCATTGCAGAAATAACGATTGCCAATTTTTCTCCTTGATAAAGCGATAATAACTCTATTATATTACGAATAGATTCTGCATCTTTTACTGATGCTCCACCAAATTTAAAAACCTTCATCAACTTAACTTATCAGTCAAAATACGCATTTCAATTACTGGAGAAATTCGTTCATAAATGATATTGTAAACAGCTTCAACAATAGGCATTTCTACCTCAAACTTGCGCATAATTTCCATAACGCTCTTAATGGCATAATAACCTTCTGCTACCATGTCCATTTCCATTTGAGCCGTTTTAACAGAATAACCTTTCCCTATCATAAACCCAAAAGATCTATTTCTAGAGAATTTGGAGTATGCCGTGACCAACAAATCACCCAAATACGCAGATGATTTTACATCTCGGTGAATTGGGCTCATTTCATCAATTAAATTTTCTATTTCTTGTATCGCATTAGAAATAAGGACTGATTGAAAATTATCTCCGTAACCCAATCCAGCACAAATTCCGGAGGCGATGGCATAAACATTCTTTAGAACAGCAGAAATTTCTGTTCCAAATAAATCATCCGAGCATGTTGTCTTAATATATCTACATGAAAGCAACTCTGCCATTTCCTCGGCTATCTCGTCTTCTTGACAAGCCACTGTTAGGTAGGACAGTCGTTCTAAGGCAACTTCTTCTGCATGACAAGGTCCACAAATAATTCCAATGTTATCATAAGGTGTACCAAACGTTTTATGAATAAATCGAGCGGGAATTGCATGGTATTCTGGAATAATCCCTTTTACAGCAGAAAAAACAGTCTTGTCTTTAAATAATTCAATGGGAAAGTCTTCAAAAAGTTTCACTAAAAATGCAGAAGGTGTTGCGATAATAATAATATCGGCCGACTCTATCATTTTATGTAAGTCTGTGCTGACATTGATTTTACTTAAATCGAATTCAACAGATTGCAAATAATTTGGATTGTGACGAAACTTGATAATGTGTTTTACAGCATCATCATTTCGCATGTACCAGTTCAGAGAATCTACATTATTACATAAGATTTTCACAAGTGCTGTCGCCCAACTTCCTCCACCAATAACTGCTATTTTTTTCTGATCACTCATCTGCTTTCCTTCAAGACAAAGGTATTATTTTATCTAATATGCAGAAAAAAATATCGGTAAACTAAAAGAGGACGTTTTTAACAATGCCCTCTTTCGAACTCTTTTATTGTTTAACAATGTCGTAAACAGTTCTTCCAAATTCATTTCCAATGTGAATAAAATATACGCCTTTAGCAAAGTTGGTTACTGATAATTGATAAGACTGACCATCAAATTTCTCTATACGATTAAGAACTTTTCCTTTCGTATCAGTTACCTCAATATAATCAATCTCTCCTATCCATTCAATTGTAATATTCGTTGTCGCCGGATTTGGATAAATAACAACTTGATTGATGTCATTCTCCTCAATACCTGTGAAATCAACAAGAGTACATGCTGAAGTATCAGAACAAGGGCCATCCGTCACAATAACAGAATAATTTCCAACTGTTGCAGTAGGTGTAAACGACTGATTTGTTGCTCCCGCAATTGGATTGTTACCATTATTACAATCTAACCATTGGTATGTTCCTCCATTAAAGTTTGCGGTAAGAATTCCACCGCCATCAGTTACAGAAACATCAACCGTTTGAACAGTCAATGTAGTTACAATGATACTGTCACAGCCATTCCCATTTGTCAAAACGCTGGTTTGTGTTTGTGAAGTGGTTCCCGTTGAACCATCTGGGAAAGTATAAGTCTGTCCCTGACAAATTGATCCTGTTTGAGTTGTGTTGTCAACTGGATTAACCGTCAATGTTGTTACAATAATACTGTCGCAACCACCTGAGCTCATTAATGTACTTGTTTGGGTCTGACCAGTTGTACCTGTACTTCCATCGGGGAAAGTATAAGTCTGCCCATTACAAATTGATGCCGATTGAGTTGTATTAAAGGTTGTAACCACAGTTAAGGTTGTAACAATAATACTATCACAACCATTTCCATTCGTTAACGTACTTGTTTGAGTTTGACCAGTTGTTCCTGTACTTCCATCTGGGAAAGTATAAGTCTGTCCATTGCATATAGAGGCTGTTTGTGTTGTGTTATCAGCCGCATTAACCGTTAAAGTTGTAACGATGATACTGTCACAACTGTTTGTGTTTGTTAATACACTTGTTTGTGTTTGAGCATTTGTTCCTGTGCTTCCATCTGGGAAAGTATAGGTCTGTCCATTACAAATAGATGCTGACTGTGTTGTGTTGTCAGGTGAGTTCACTGTAACTGTAACGGAAGAACATATTCCTGGAGTAACACATCCACCTTCTCCTCTGGCAAAATAAGTTGTTGTCGTTGTTGGACTCACGCTAATTGATGTTCCGTTCCCTTCAGCAGTTCCTCCACATGAGCCAGTGTACCATTGCCAAGCTGTTGCATCATTCAACGATCCAGAAGCAACAGAAAGTGTTGTTGAACTACCATCACAAATTGCAACATCATTCGATAGAGTTGGCGTTGTTGGGTCATTACATACAATTGGGTTCGTACAGAGCTCTAAAGTCCAACTTTGTAATTCTCCACCATCTTGATTAACAGCATCTGAGACCGTTAAGATCCAATTTCCGGTGATACTTTCTCCATTCAAGGAGGCCAAAGAACCAGCAGGCTGATAGGTTCCCCCACCAATAGGCGGGCAAGGTAAAGCCCCTGCTGCCGCCGCATCATCAAAGTTCAAATCGAAATTGTCTTCGTTATTACATACCTGACTCCACAAAGACACTACCGTTCCTGCAGGGCTCGTTAATGTTACAATCATATCGTTAATCCAAGTATGTGTTCCAATTAAATTTAAAACATTTACATCTGTAATAATTCCTGCTCCTGCAATATTAATTGTTGAAGTTATTGTAGGAGTCCCGGATGCAGAAATTGTAATTGGAACATCTGTTGCGTCTGTTGAAAAGCATCCATCCGTACTAAAATTAAATGTAGAGGACCAAGCTGACGTTCCACAGCCAGTCACAGATCTCACTCTCCAATAATAAGTAGTATTCGGTCCTAAAACTGTTGAAGTGTACGTTGCTGTAGCCAAACCTGTTGCCTGATCAATCAGAGCTGCAAAACCAGCATCACTTGCAATGTCTATCTCATATGTCACACCAACTTCTGGAGCCGTTGTCCAAGTAAAATTTGTTGGAGTTGAAACTCCAATTGCTCCATTAGTCGGAGAAACTTGAGATACAGGTGATGGAGTGCCACCAGCTAATGAAAGCGTTACGGTGTTGGTCTTAATCCCAGAAGTGCTATTACCAGTTATTGTTAAGGTGTAAACTCCTTGAGTAGCTGCTCCAGTATTAGATATTACTAAAACACTTGAACCAACAGGATTCACCGCAGAAGGAGTGAATGTTGCTGTTGCTCCAGCTGGAACACCTGTAACTGATAAGTTAACAGGGTCTGTGTATCCTCCTATTTGACCAATTGCAATATTGTAAGTTGCATCATTCGGTTGACAAATACTCACTACAGAAGGAGTTGTAGTCATTGTATAATCGAATGTTGCTAACGTAATTTCAAAATTGTTGTCAGAAATATCGAAGAAGGTCCCTGCAGAATTCATTACCATAATTCTTGCAGTTGTTGTTGCAACATTCGGCACCGTAATTACTTCCGAACCATCATTTGCCACATCATTTGCAATTTGAGTTGGATATGTCGCGCCACCATCAGTAGAAAGAAATATATCAACTGTTGCCGCTGATACTGGAGCACTGGTTGTATTTGCAACATCCCAAGTAATTGTTTCTGAAGTGTTTCCTCCCCAAACTATTCCAGTAGCGGAAGGATAGGTCACGACAAAAGGACCAGAAGATGCGTCCGTAGTAATTGTTGTGTTTTCGTGATCGAAACAACCGCCAGCGCCAGAAGAATTGTCTCTTACTGTAACTCTAAAGTTCATTGTTCTCGTCACTGAAGGTAGTACCTCCCATGTTGAAGCAGCTCCGGAAGCTAATGTTGCCAAATTAGGAAAATATCTTGTGGGACTTAATTCGGAAGGATTACTTCTAAAGTTGGGCCCCGAAGTTGACGTGGCAAGAGGAGCTTGAGTTGAAATATCATTATCCATTTGCTCCCAGTTATAGGTCATAATATCGCCATCCGCATCTGTGGCAGTAGCAGTTAAAGAGAAAGGTGTATTCGCTGGAACCGTAATCCCTCCATTCACAGAACTGATTATTGGTGCAGAATTCGATAGCGATGTAATTGCTTCACATGTGTGTCCAGCACTTGCTATTTCAAAAGAAAACTCTTGTAAACTTGCACCGTGAAAATGGTCATCACTATTGTTCTGAACGTTTGGAGCACAAATACCGGCATACGCCATGATAGTTGATCCACTTCCAGGTTCAAATGCGACCGCATTTGCTCTGGCTCCTCCACAGAAATTATTAAAAGTGTGGTTGCCTCCGAATTGATGTCCTATTTCGTGGGCGACATAGTCAATATCAAAAGCATCTCCAATAGGAGCTCCAGAACCAGTAACTCCTCTGGCTTTATTTCCGTTACTACATACCACTCCAAGCCCCGCAACACCTCCGCTGTTTGTTCCAAAGACATGGCCTATATCGTAGTTCGCACTTCCAATTACCGCATCTGTATTCGATTGGTTTTCTCCAAGCATAGTGCCAGCCTGACCGTTTGAAAATGGATCCGTTGCTGTATTAGTATAAATAATTAAATTATTATTAGGTATGATGACCATTGTAACAGCCATGTCTTGTTCAAAGACACCGTTTACTCTATTCATTGTTACCACCTGTGCAGAAAGAGACTGCGCAACTGTTCCACCATGAAAATTAGTGTACTCTCCCGTAGCAGAAAGAGCAAGTCGATATGTTCTCAATTCACATGTCCCATAATTTTTAACAATTCCTGAAGTCAAAATTTTTGCATTGTCTAAATCTTCCAATACATTAGTGAAAGAACAATTTTTGACCTTATTTGTAATTAAACTATTTTTCTCATACGCTATATACAAATTGGTGTTTCCTTTTATTACAGGGTCTATATAAATGGTGCTTTTTCCAGGTCTCATAATCATGGCATGAAATCCATGAGGAGTAATATCCAGTTTTACAAAGCTTGCGTCATCTATCCCATGGGCATCATAAGTCTTAATTTCTGGAAACATAGCACCTAAAGTAGGATGCATTGTACTGTTTTCTTTTACGTTATACGTGTGAAAACTTCCATCAGGATGAGGCAACGAAATTTGAGCAACAAAGCCAATATTATCAATTTCACGATGTTTTACTCCCACTAGGCCATTTTGAAGTTGCGCTATATCCATAGAGAAATAGCCTGCATTCGAAGCCCGAATTTGAGGTGTTCCTGCCAAGTCTGCAGCAGCCTTTGTTGTTTCAGAAGCGTTGAAATCTACCTTTTTTACGTCTTGAGAAACTGAAGTAAATAAATTGAGAGTTAATAGGATGGAGAGTCCAACCAAGTTGAGAGTTTTTTTCATAATTAAAGTTTTAGCATTGTAAATATATGCTTTTAAAGGATAAAAACCAAACATTAAACAATGAAGATAACTGTTTAGTTAACTTTTATACAGACTGACATACGCACGAGTACATTTTTAATCTTATAGCTATTGAGTAATCATAATAAAATTATCTTTGTCTTAGTGTAAGTTTTTTAAATGCTAAAATTCGTTTGCAATGGATAAGAATCAGGAGTTAGTCGATAAAAGAAGATCATCTGAACTGGGAGGTGGTGAAGCTCGAATTGAGCGTCAACACTCTCAGGGAAAGTTAACCGCAAGAGAAAGGGTAACTCTTCTAATGGACGAAGGTTCTTTTAATGAAATCGGACAGTTTGTTGAGCATCGATCCACAGCTTTTGGATTAGAAAAAAACAAAATTCCAGGTGACGGTGTTGTAACAGGCTTCGGAACTGTTCATGGTCGTTTAATCTATGTTTTCTCACAAGATTTTACCGTATTAGGAGGGTCTCTTTCCGAAACACATGCCGCTAAAATTTGCCGAGTGATGGATTTGGCCATGCAAAATGGTGCCCCTCTGATTGGACTAAATGATTCAGGAGGAGCGAGAATCCAAGAAGGAGTCGTTTCTTTAGCTGGATATGCTGATATTTTTTATAGAAACACGCGCGCTTCAGGGCTTATCCCACAATTAAGTGTAATTATGGGTCCCTGTGCAGGAGGTGCCGTGTATTCTCCAGCGTTGACCGATTTTACAATCATGGTGGAAGATACATCTTATATGTTTGTTACTGGACCAAATGTTGTCAAGACAGTTACCCACGAGGTTGTAACTTCTGAAGAATTGGGTGGTGCGAAAACGCATGCTGAAAAGTCAGGAGTGAATCATTTCACTGTTGGTAATGACATTGAAGCATTAAAAAAGGTGCGTGAATTGGTTACTTACATTCCTCAAAACTGCAACGAATTGGCTCCTTCCCCAACAATGTGGGAGTTTAAAGAGTCCAAACGAGATGCAATTAAAAATATTCTTCCGGATAACAACCAAATGCCTTATGATATCAGAAAGGTGATTGAAGCAACCATAGATGACAGCTCATTCAGAGAGGTTCATGAAGAATTCGCAAAAAGTATTGTTGTCGGTTTCGCGAGAATAGAAGGACGATCGGTTGGAATTGTAGCCAATCAACCTCAGTCCATGGCTGGTGTTTTGGATATTGATTCTTCTCGAAAGGGGGCTCGTTTTGTGCGCTTTTGCGATGCTTTTAACATTCCGTTATTAGTGTTTGAAGATGTTCCAGGATTCTTGCCAGGTACTGACCAAGAATGGCGTGGGATTATTACAAACGGTGCCAAATTATTGTACGCGTTTGCCGAAGCTACAGTTCCAAGAATTACGGTTATTACTCGAAAAGCCTATGGTGGTGCGTTTGACGTGATGAACTCGAAAAGCATCGGTTCTGACCTCAATTTTGCGTGGCCTTCCGCTGAGATTGCTGTAATGGGAGCAAAAGGAGCTGCTGAAATCATTTTTAAAAGAGAAATTAATGACGCAAGTAATCCAGAAGAAAAATGGTTAGAGAAAGAACAAGAGTATGCTGAAATGTTCGCGAATCCTTATCGTGCGGCAGAGCGTGGAATTATAGATGATGTCATTCTACCTGAAGAAACCAGAGCAAAAGTCATTGCAGGATTTAAAATGCTAGAAAATAAGGCGGAGACATTGCCGAAAAAGAAGCATGGCAATATTCCTCTATAAATCTCTTTTCTTTAAGATGAAACCAGATAGTAGCACAAATATGGTTATATAACCTATTGCTACCACCGTTCGAATTGGTTGAGAAATCAACAAATCAAAATGTTCCTTTTGTTCTGTGTTTAGCATCGCTATTTGTTCTTGTAAGACAGGAAAAGGTGTTAAATCCGCAAAAATATTCATCGGTATAAACTGTGAACCTATTTCTCCAAGAACGAAATAAAAAATAAATTTGAAAATAAAAAGAACGGCATAGATAACAATCGACAAGGCCGGTTTTTTTAAAAGAATTGCCAACAAAAATGCTAAAGTGAAATAACCTAAAGTCTGAATAAAATAGATGCCAACAAAGTAGAAATTCTCAAAAACAGAGACTATTTCGTCTGAATAAAGGAATCCAAAAAGCAAAGCCATAAGAACAGTATAAAGGGCAACAACTAATGCCAGCACAAAAACCATTAAGAATTTTGCCGTTATCACTTGCCCTCTGCTCAGTCCATCTATGATGTTTTGTTTAAATGTTCTAAAATTAAAATCATTGGTTACGATTAAAACAACCAAAATTCCCAATAACATATTAAAGATGCTGGCTGCATAAGTAACAAAATTCCAAGTGTGTGGAAAATGTAGCTTGTCTGACCCATTTAATAAAGGAGGAAGTTCTAATTGAGCAAATCCGAAAATTGCTGAAGGCACCATCACTCCATAAATGATTAACATTACCCAAAAAGTGGAGTAATGACGAAGCTTTTTGTATTCTATTTTTAATAAATGCAACATTACTTTATAATTTCTAAAAATTGGGTTTCCAAACTCTGCGTATAAACTTTTAATTGAGACAAAACTAGTCCTTTGTCAAAAAAGAATTGATTCACGTCCTCAGCGGTCATATCCTTATCGACCTTAATAATCAACTCCCTTTCAGAGGCCTTAAACACATCTATGTTTTCATTTGAGTCAATAATTTGAGTCATTTTGATCATGTCCTTTGACGCAACGATGATGTAATTTTCGTCCCCAATAATTTCATCAATGGTCCCTTGCTTTATCAGTTTGCCAAATTTCAAAATAGCCACATGAGAACAAACTTTCTCAATTTCATCCAATATGTGCGAGGCTATAATAATGGTTTTATCGTTTTTGGCAATTTTTAAAATTAATTCTCTAATCTCTGCTATTCCTTGAGGATCTAATCCGTTAGTTGGTTCATCCAAAACCAGGATTTCGGGGTCTCCCAATAGAGTGCTTGCAATTGCTAACCTTTGCTTCATCCCTAGAGAAAACGTTCTGAATTTAGAGTTTTTCCTTTCCAATAAATTCACCTCTTTTAAAACAGATTCAATTTGAGAAGTCGGATTATCTATATTCTTTATCTTGGCAACAATTTCCAAATTTCTAACGGCAGAAAGGTATGGGTAGAAATTTGGTGTTTCCAAAAGAGCTCCTATTTTTTTTCGATTCTCCGTTGCGTCATTATTTCCAAACCAAGAATAATTTCCTGATTTTTGTTTAATAACCCCGAGAAGAATTCCCAAAGTGGTTGTTTTTCCACTTCCATTCGGTCCTAACAAACCGAAAACAGTTCCTTGCTCAACCTGGAGGTCAAGATTGTCTAATGCTTTAACATCTTTGTATTGCTTAGACAAACCGTTAACTTGAAGTATTATTGAATTCAATGTAGTCGTTTTTGGAGACCAATATACATACTATTTTATTGTTGTAAGGAATCTTCGTTTTGAACGTTTAATTACAATTACCGATGAAAAGCACAATAGAATGAGGATGATTTCTCCAATTATCTATTTAAAAGAAGCTGATGAATTAATGATATCAGAATGCTTGAAAGCTAATTTTCACACAGCATTAGATGTAAAATATGCTATTTCAGACGATATTATTTGGACTGTTTTTATTCACCCTCTTAGCAAGTTGTCTAAAGTACAAGTAGTAGATGCATTAAGTCAGCTTTTCTTTAGTTCATCCACTTTTGGAGATTCATATTCTAATACCAACTTAACCTTTCCCGAATAAGGATAGCTCCCAGCCTAACTACACGCCTTTTAAATACTCACTGAATAAGTAAAGTTCATTCCTAGATTAAAATGCTAATGCAAGTTGTAGTTTAAAAAATATTCCCTTGATTTTTTCAAACCAAGGGAAAAAGCTAAACTTTGTATTATGAAGCACAAACATTTAACTTACGACCAAAGATACAGTATTGAAATGATGCTGAAAGCAAAGGTTCAGAAAAAGTATTTTTTGATAACTTTAACCTAGAAAATAAAAAACTTGCATTAGCTAGTTGAATCTACCTTTGAAAATCTTCATTGGTTAATTATTCATTCTTCATTAAATACAATTATCTTTGCCGACTAATATATTGATATGTATAGATCTCATACTTGTGGCGAACTTCGCCCTTCGCATATAGGACAAACAGTAACGCTTTCTGGATGGCTACAAAAGTCGCGCGACCTTGGCGGAATGACCTTCATCGATTTACGCGATCGATACGGTATTACTCAACTGGCGTTCAACATGGATGAAGATGCTTCTGTTTGTGAAAAAGCCAGAAAATTAGGGAGAGAATTTGTATTGAAAATAGAAGGAGTAGTTATTGAGCGTTCCAGCAAGAATAAAAACATTCCTACTGGAGAAATTGAAATCAAGGTTTCTAAAATAACGGTTCTGAATGGTTCTAAAACGCCTCCTTTTACAATTGAAGATGAAACAGATGGTGGTGAAGAAATTCGAGCGCAATATAGATATTTGGATTTACGAAGAAAACCCATTCGCGAGAAATTATTATTGAGAAATAAGGTTGCTCTTGAGACACGTAAATATTTAGATTCACAGGAATTCATTGACGTTGAAACACCTGTTTTGATTAAATCAACACCTGAAGGAGCAAGGGATTTTGTGGTGCCAAGTAGGATGAATGAAGGACAGTTTTATGCTTTGCCTCAGTCACCCCAAACTTTCAAGCAACTGTTAATGGTTTCTGGTTTTGATAGATACTACCAAATTGTGAAATGCTTCCGAGATGAAGATTTACGTGCAGATCGTCAACCAGAATTCACTCAAATTGATTGCGAAATGGCGTTCGTTGAGCAAGAAGACATCTTGAATGTGTTTGAAGGGATGATTCAACACCTTTTTAGAGAAGTTCGTGGTGTAGAATTAGATGCCAAATTCCCAAGAATGACTTACGCTGAAGCAATGGAGAAATACGGTTCTGATAAGCCTGATATTCGCTTTGCTTTAGAGTTTGTGAATATGAACGAAGTAACCAAAGGCAAAAACTTCGGTATTTTTGACGATGCAGAGCTGGTTCTTGCCATCAATGCGCAGGATTGTGCAGGATACACTAGAAAGCAATTGGATAAATTAACTGATTGGGTTCGTAGGCCACAAATTGGAGCAAAAGGATTAATTTATTTAAAATGCAATGAAGACGGAACATTCAAATCTTCTGTAGATAAATTTTATTCTCAAGAAGATTTAGCGGAATGGGCAAAAATCGCCAATGCAAAGGCGGGAGATTTATTGCTGCTTTTGAGTGGGGACATTGAAAAAGTTCGCAAACAAATGAATGAATTGCGTTTACACATGGGTGATGAATTAGGGTTAAGAAATCCGAATGAATTCAATCCTCTGTGGGTTGTTGATTTTCCTCTATTAGAATGGGATGAAGACACCAACCGTTACCATGCAATGCATCATCCATTTACTTCTCCTAAGCCAGAAGACATGGATTTAATAGATACCGACCCGGGAAAAGTAAGAGCGAATGCATATGATTTAGCCATGAACGGTGTTGAGTTGGGGGGTGGATCAATAAGAATACATGACAGAGACATTCAGTCACGTATGTTTGATTTACTTGGTTTCTCTAAAGAAGAAGCTGAGGCACAATTCGGATTCTTAATGTCCGCTTTTGAATATGGAGCACCTCCACACGGTGGTCTAGCTTTCGGTTTAGACAGACTCGTTGCAACAATGGGTGGTTCAGATTCTATTCGTGATTACATTGCTTTCCCAAAAAACAACAGTGGCCGAGATGTAATGATTGATGCTCCCTCTCCGTTGAATGATGAGCAAATGAATGAGTTAGGGTTGAGTTTGAAGTAGATTTGAGCATTTTTGCTTAAATGAATTTAAAACCAAGTTTACCTGCACCAACTCGCTCTTAAAGGTTGAAACCCTAACTTCCTTTAGGACGCTCATAATTCTGTGTTTTGCCTGAATCAGAGTATATTGTGTTCTTAAAATTTCATTCCCACAAAACAATCAATGGACAGTCTTTACTCTTAATTTTAGGAACTTGGATATGATTGTTTTCTTCAATTCGCCCAATTCTTACTGGTAAAACTTGAGGGAATCAGAAATATTTTCATGTCAATTAATTTGAACTGCGAAAATAGAGATACTCTCCAATTATTCACTACAGAATTGAATGTTTCTCACCAATGTTAAGTACCTTAGCACTTCAATTGAAGTAAAAATGAACAAGAACAAAGAATATCTTTCCATCTACAACTCCTTAACAGGAAAAAAGGAGAAATTCACACCATTGCATGATGGTTTTGTTGGTTTATATGTTTGTGGACCGACTGTATATAGCAATGTTCATTTGGGAAATTGCCGTTCTTTTATTTCTTTTGATATCGTCTATCGTTACCTTACTCATCTTGGTTATAAAGTTCGCTATGTTCGTAACATCACGGATGTTGGTCATTTGGTTGATGATGCTGACCAAGGAGAAGATAAAATCACAAAGAAAGCACGATTGGAGCAGCTTGAACCAATGGAAATTGTGCAAGAATATACGGTTGATTTTCATGCTGTTTTAAATCAATTTAATACTATTTCTCCAAACATAGAGCCAACAGCAACGGGGCATATCATTGAACAAATAGAAATGGTTCAAGCCATTCTTGATAAAGGTTTTGCGTATGAATCAAACGGTTCGGTTTATTTTGACGTAAAGAAGTACAACGAGTCACATCCTTATGGAGAGTTATCAGGAAGAAAAATAGAAGATCTTATTTCTAACACACGTGATTTAGACGGACAAGATGAAAAAAGAGCTCCTTTAGATTTTGCCTTGTGGAAAAACGCTTCAGATGAACATTTAATGAAGTGGCCTTCACCTTGGGGAATTGGTTTTCCAGGCTGGCATCTTGAATGTTCAGCTATGAGTACCAAATATTTAGGGAAGCAATTCGACATTCACGGAGGAGGAATGGACTTAAAATTTCCCCATCACGAATGTGAAATTGCTCAAGGAACATCTGCCAATGGTGAACCACCTGTACGTTATTGGATGCATGGCAACATGTTGACTCTCAATGGTAAGAAGATGAGTAAATCAACTGGTAATTCCATTCTTCCTGGAGAATTATTCTCCGGAGAAAATAACTTTATGGAGAAAGCATTCGACCCAATGGTTGTTCGTTTCTTTATGATGCAAGCACATTATCGCAGTACATTAGATTTTACTTCGGATGCTTTATTGGCAGCAGAAAAAGGCTATAATAAATTAATGGAAGCTCTTACTACATTAGAGAAATTATATACAAAAGAAAATTCCTCTGTTGATGTTCAAGCATTAGTAGATAGTTTCTATACAGCAATGAATGATGATTTCAACGCACCCATTTTAGTTGCCAATTTATTTGAGGTTGTAAAATTCATCAATTCAGTGAAAGACAATAAAGCGACTATTTCTAAAACGGATTTGGTGTTACTCCAAAAAGAAATGACTGGCTTTGTTGTAAATGTCTTAGGCATTTCACTTAAAGAGAACTCCAGCAATGACAAATTGGCTCCTGTAATGGATCTAGTTCTCGATCTACGTCAAGAAGCAAGAGCGAATAAAGATTGGTCCACCTCCGATAAAATTCGTGATGGTCTAGCAGCGGCTGGAATTGTTGTGAAAGATGAGAAAGATGGAAGTAGCTGGAAGTAGTATTCAAGTTCGTGATGAATAACAAAATTGACGCTAACAATAAGTTTTACCTCGAAGGTTTTACACTTTGAAGAAGAACTATAGAGGTGGATGTTAAAATTGTTGAAATCAAAATCAATTAATTCGCTTTTTTCATCCCTAAAATTACTATTATTACATCTGTAATTTATTAGAATCCAAAGAAGAGAACTGTAATTTTCTGTTTTTATCTTTCAACTCTAAATTAGTAAAACAATGATTTCAAAAGACACCGATAAAAAACTCTTCCTTATTGATGCTTACGCACTAATTTTCCGTGCATATTTTGCATTTGCAAAGAACCCACGAATCAATTCTAAAGGACAGAATACCTCTGCTGCTTTTGGTTTTACCAATTCACTCATTGATATTCTCAAGAACGAAAAACCAACTCATATTGCTGTTGTTTTTGACCCTCCAAACGGTTCAACAACTAGAAAAGAAGATTTTCCAGAGTACAAAGCACATCGGAACGAAACTCCAGAAGGAATAATTACGATGATTCAGCCCATAAAAGATATTATTTCTGCGTTCAATATTCCCATTATTCAAGTGGATGGCTTTGAGGCTGATGATGTGATTGGTTGTCTTGCTAAGAAGGCAGAAGCGAAAGGTTTTACAACATATATGATGACACCAGATAAAGATTTCGGTCAATTGGTTTCTGAAAACATCTTCATGTTTCGTCCAGGTCGTGGAGGAAAGCCTGCTGAGGTTTGGGGAATTCCTGAAATTTTAGAAAAGTTTGATGTCGAAAATGTAATGCAAGTAATCGATGTTCTGGGGTTACAAGGAGATGCGGCAGACAATATACCTGGAATTCCAGGCATTGGCGGAAAAACGGCATCTAAATTGTTGAAACAATTTGGCTCTGTAGAGGGAATTATTGAAAATGTTGATCAGCTAAAAGGGAAGCAAAAAGAGAATGTAGAAAATTTCGCGGAACAAGGATTAATGTCTAAGAAATTAGCTACAATTATTCTCGACATCGATGTCGAATTAGATGAAAAAGACTTAATCAAAGAAGAGTCCAATTCTGAGAAAATCAAAGCAGTCTTTACGGAACTAGAATTTAGAAATTTAGCAAGAAGAGTATTAGGAGAAGACATTGTAGTCAGTGCTCCTAAAGTTTCTGAAAGTGGACAAATGGACTTATTCGGAACGCAGTCTTTAGTGGAAGAACAAGAGCCTGTCGAAACAGCCAATTTTAAAACCATTGCCACTGAAAAGCCAAGTTATCATCTCATTACACAGCCAGAAGAACGAAAAGAATTGCTCAGTCTTCTTCTAAAGCAAAAATCCGTGTGTTTTGATACAGAGACTGACAGATTAGATGCTCTACACGCTAACTTAACAGGAATATCATTCTCTTATAAAGCTCGAGAAGCATTCTATGTGGCAACTCCTAACAATTTTGAAGAAGCACAAAAAATTGTTGCAGAATTTCGTCCGTTTTTTGAATCGGAAAATATTGAGAAAATTGCTCACAACATCAAATACGATATCAAAGTTATTAATCGGTATGGAGTAAAGGTGAACGCACCTACTTTTGATACAATGATCGCGCATTACCTCATCAACCCTGACTCCAAGCACGGTATGGATGTACTAGCAGAACGATTTTTAACCTATAAACCAGTTTCCATCACAGAATTGATTGGAAAAAAAGGAAAGAATCAAAAAAGCATGGCAGATTTGACTCCCGAAGAAATTTCTGACTATGCATGCGAGGATGCAGATATTACGTTGCAATTAAAACAACTTTTTGAACCTCAAATCAATAAAGAACATCTTAAAGATTTGTTCTATAACATGGAAATGCCATTAGTGGATGTACTTAAATCAATGGAACAAGAAGGCATAACAATTGATGCCGATGGGTTGAGAAGCTATTCTGTTGAATTAGGAGAATTACTAGAAGACTTAGAGAAAAATATCAAAGAAGAAGCGGGAGTCGATTTTAACATCGATTCACCTAAACAACTGGGACAAGTCTTATTTGATCAAATGGAAATTTCCTCTAAAGCGAAAAAAACCAAGACCGGGCAATATGCGACTGGTGAAGATGTTTTGCAGAAATTAAAGCATTCTCATCCAATTATTCCACTGATTTTGGACTATCGTCAATTGAGAAAATTGAAGAATACGTACGTTGACCCACTGCCAGAATTAATGGATGAAGTGGATGGAAGAATTCACACGAGCTTTATGCAAACTGTTGCCGCAACTGGTCGATTAAGCTCTAACAATCCCAATTTACAGAATATCCCTATTCGTTCTGACAAAGGAAAAGAGATTAGAAAATCATTCATTTCTAGAGGCAATGGTTTCAAATTGATGGCGGCTGATTATTCTCAAATAGAATTGCGTATCATTGCTGCCTTGAGTAAAGATGAGAATATGATTGCTGCTTTTAAAAACGGGCATGATATTCATAGAGCAACCGCTGCAAAGGTTTTTAATGTTCCATTGGAAGAAGTAACTCGTGACCAAAGAAGTTCAGCAAAAGCGGTCAATTTTGGGATTATCTATGGGCAGTCGGCTTTTGGTTTAGCACAAAACTTAGGCATCTCTCGCAAAGAAGCGAAGCAAATCATAGACAGTTATTTTGAGCAATATCCAACCATTAAAGACTATATGGATGGCATGGTCTCGAATGCACGGGAAAACGGGTATGTTGAAACTATCATGAAACGACGTCGTTATTTGAAAGATATTAATTCTGCCAATGCAGTTGTTCGTGGTTTTGCCGAAAGAAATGCTGTGAATGCTCCTATTCAAGGTTCTGCGGCAGATGTGATAAAGTTGGCAATGATTGGTGTACATGGAGCCATGAAAGAACAAGGATTAAAATCAAAAATGCTTTTACAAGTACACGATGAACTCGTTTTCGACATTCATGAAAGTGAAATAGAAACTTTGCAAAAATTAGTCAAACATGAAATGGAATCAGCAGTTGAAATAGGGGTTCCTCTTGACGTAGAAATGGAAGTAGCCGATAATTGGTTGGCAGCGCATTAGAAAACTAGACAATAGGTTAATTATTTCAAGTTAATTTCACCCAAAAAATTTACAATGATGGACAAATTCTTGCAAATTGCCATTGATGAGGCGAAAAAAGGATTAAACGAGGGCGGAATCCCAATCGGCTCGGCTCTTGTTAGAAACGGACAGTTAATTGCCTCAGGTAGAAATAAACGGGTGCAAGAACAAAACCCTATTCTCCATGGAGAAATGGACTGCTTAAACAATGCTGGAAGAATTGGCTCATACAAAGACACTGTCATTTATTCTACACTTATGCCATGCTACATGTGTGCAGGAACAATTGTTCAATTTAAAATCCCAATAGTAATTGTTGGAGAATCAAAAACGTTTTCTGGTGCCAGAAAATTTATGGAAAGCCACGGTGTGGAAGTCATTGACTTAGAAAGTAAAGAATGCATTTCAATGATGGAAGATTTCATTGAGAATAATACTGACTTATGGAATGAGGATATTGGGGAGTAAGAAAGTTTTTATTAGCTTTATCAGACAATTCTCATTACAAAAAGTCAATGGTAAGAATTAAGAATCAGCGACATTCTAAAGCGTCATTTCTATATGCTCTCTCAAGAATGATGGAAAGATCTGCCTATTATGGCTTAAGATCCATAGTTGTTTTATACATGATTGATGGTTTTCTTAAAATGGAAGAAACTGATGCACTAAGTGTTTATGGTTGGTTTAGCATTTCATTACTAGCCTCTCAAATTGTTGGAGCACTTATTGGTGATCTACTTATTGGTAATAAAAGTGCGATAATAATTGGTGCAATAACTCAAGCAATCGGTTCGTTTAGTCTCTGTATTCCTTCAACTATGGGATTATATTTAGGATTATCACTTATTATTCTAGGTGGTGGGTTGTATTCGCCTAATCTTATTTCAAATTTTGGAAAACTATACTTAACTAAAACTAAACTTTTAGATGCTGGCTTCACATTCTTCTATTTCAGCGTTAATCTAGGTGTATTTTTAGGTGTACTCATTATAGGTTATATTGGTGAAGCCTATGGTTGGACTTTAGGATTTAGTTTAGCAGGAATAGTTATGTTACTTTCAGCAGTACCAATAATATTGTCGAAAAGTAAAGTAACAGAACCTATAACAGAAAATAAAACAATTATTAGTCAACGAATCATTAATATTTCCATTGCCATCGTGGCTGCTGGATTATTTTGGTCAGTTTATGAGTTGGGGAGCATTCTGATTTTTGATGTTCAGTTAATGCTGAGAGAATTCTCATCCTTCGACATTCCTATAGCTCTCTGGACAAGTATAGCTAATGCTCTTTTCATTCCAATAAGCATCACAGCAATTATTATTTGGACTTTCTTTTACAGTAGCCAATTCGTTAAGCTAACAATTGGTTTAATAACTGCTGCAATATCTTTTAGTACACTCTTTTTCCTCCCTGAAACAACATCTGAACTACATCTCACTCTCTATTTGATTTCTTTACTTTTTTTGACAATATCAGAGATTCATATTGCTCCAATTCTCTATTCGGTAATGACGCAATTTACAAATCCAAAATATTTAGCTATCTTAATAAGTTTAGTCTTTATACCAATGAGAGTGTTTTCAATTGTGTTAGGAGTTTTTAACTCTTCTGACAACAATACCAATATTGGGGTTAAAGTTGGAGTAATAGCAATAACTATAACAAGTATTGGACTGTTATTTTATATTACTTGGGGCAAGAAAAATTCCTTAAAACAAAGCGCTGATTAACTCCCTACTATTCCTTACTATTCCTGACCAAAACCCATTTTTCAGATTTCAATAAATCATCGAAAACACTTTCAAAAGCCTTTAAACTTGAAGGGTATTTGTATCTTTTTCTAACGCTTTTTCTTTTACCTCCCATCACAATTGAAGTTGTTGTTTCTGGCAAATCCGTCACGTTTTCATTGTCGTATTCATCTTCCATTTCCAAGTATGAAATCTCCACAGCAACATCTATT
>Ga0316208_1001170_pt1 | contig 26007 bp, 27 predicted proteins | sample 3monopyrite_MG_FD_204944 | JGI IMG/M metagenome (GOLD analysis project Ga0316208, IMG submission 204944) | Microbial mat bacterial communities from mineral coupon in-situ incubated in ocean water Damariscotta River, Maine, United States -... | ecosystem: Environmental > Aquatic > Marine >... | reverse complement strand
AGCCCGAGCCCGCCGCGGAGGCCGAGCCCGAGCCCGCCGCGGAGGCCGAGCCCGAGCCCGCCGCGGAGGCCGAGCCCGAGCCCGCCGCGGAGGCCGAGCCCGCCGCCGATCCCTTCGCCAAGTCCGCATCGGTTGCGAACCCCGGCGCGAAGAACGCTGGGCTCCCCAAGTCCTTCGCAGAAGAAGAGGACGATGATTGGTTCCTCCGCACGGGGCAGCCCGCTCCGCAGCGTTTCGTCGGGGGCACGGAGCCTCCGGCCAACAGAGCGGATCCCGGACCCCGCGCGTCCGGTTCTCCCAATCAGATGGCGATGCTCATCCCTGCGCTGGTGGGGATCGGGGTGCTGGCCTCACTGGGCTTCGTCGTGCTGATCATCGGGATGCTGCTCTAGCTCCGGTGTCATGGGCTGTGGATCGGGCACCGGGGCTGTGACCGCTGGGGAGGGCTTGGCGGGTAGGAACCACCCAACGCCGACGCTGATGGCCAAGGTATCGGCGGGGTTGTTTACCGCGTGGACGGTTCGAAGCACCGCCAGGGACACTGTGGGACCGCCATCGGAGCTGAAGATACCGACCTTGGCTCCGACCTTGATCTGCCGTCCTCTCAGGCGATTCCACACATCGTCATCCAGGAAGTCCGTGGTGTCCGCGAGATCGATCCCTCCGAGGCGTTGATAGCCCGCCACAACGGGCCCGAAGCCGAAGGTGGGGTGCGGGGAGACCAGGGCCTCGAGCTCGAACTCGAGATCGTCCGCTGGGACCTTGCCGGTCTCGGAGAGAGAAGCCCGGATATTCGGAAACCGGTACCAGTATGCAACCGCTCCGGAGACCTGGTACCAGCCACGGCCGAGAGTGGCGGTCCGCCCGATGGAGAGGATGGCCCCGGCGTCGGTGGTTCCATCACCGAGAGTGGTGAGTCGACGGCGGGTATTCGCATAGGTCTCTCCGGATCGAACCGCTGCGGAGATCGAGATGGAGACCGGGCTGAAGTACAGCTCGTCCAAGATGCGCCACTTGACCGTGGCCGCGAGATCACCGACGTTTGAGGTCGGCTTGCACCAGTCCTTGGGAATATCGCCCTCGGAGCAGAAGTCCGAGCCGGGTCGCGTGGCCCGGACACCCTCGAAGGACCCGCGGAACTCGGCCTCGACATTGGTGGCCATGCCCAGGGTCCAGACGCCGGTGAGCGAGCCTGCGCTGACCCCCACGGGAAAGTCTTCGGTGTCGCCGGGTCCACGGGCGATGCGATCGAATCGATAGAAGTCCGCCCCGATGTAGAGATTCTGCTCGCCTGCGTTGAGGGTCCACGGGCCCGAGCCCGCCTGGGCGGGAGCGGTGAGCAACGCGGTGCCGATCATCCCCAATCCGATCCATCTGGTCACGAAATCTCCCGCGGCTTGCTTGTAGTGAAACGATTTCACTTCTGTAGACACTGTGGAGGGGAGAAGGCATTTCGTTACGTGGAGCGGAACGATGACCGCAGATGACTTGGAACCAAGAGGAAATCGCGCGGGGCTGATGTTGGTAGAGGACACGGCTTCCGGCCGTGTGGGTACGGTGATTGGCCGGTGGAGGCTGATCGTGTACCTCGGTCGTTCGGGCCGGTCGGAGCACTTCCGGGTGGAGCCGGTCGCGGGGGGCGCTCCGGCGGATCTATACGTGTTTTCGTTGAATTCAGATGAGATGGTGCGGTTCGATGTCGTCACAAGTCGGGCTCGCAGGGTGGGTCATCCGATGCTCGCGACTCCTATCGATGCGGGGATCACCGATCGGGTAGAGGAGAGGTTCGCGGTTCTCCCGATCAAGCCCGGCCAGCCCATCGAACGCTCGATTCCCGCATCGGGCATGGCTCCCCGGGAAGTCGCCCAGCTTGGACTGGAGGTTCTGGGCGCGCTCGAGATCCTGCATCGGGAGGGGGTGTTCGTGGGGGGCCTGCCGCTGGGATCGGTGGTTCAGATCGAGCGGGAGAGTGAGGGAGTTCGGATCCCAGGGGTGCCTTGGCTGGTCGATGGTTCGGTGGGGGACAGCGGCGGGGAAGCACTCGCGCCAGAGGGAGCCATGCACCCCTCGGCGGACCAATATGCGCTGGGCATGTTCCTCCGAGCACTGCTCGCGGGCCGCGGCCACGCCGCTCCCACGGGCACTCCGGATGCTCTGCTGGACCTCATCGGAAGGCTCACCCGGACTGCGCCGACCGAACGGTTTTCAGATATGTCGGCGGTTCGCCAGCGGCTGGAGAGCTTCATCGAGGTACCGACCGCTCCGGTGCAGCGTCGACGCGCGGTCTGGCCTTGGGCGATCGCGGTTGTTGCGGTGGGCACGGGGCTGATCGCGGTGGGGGTGGGAATATTCGCTGGTGGAAGCCAGGAAGCGGCCGTTCCCACAGAGTCGGTGAGCGGGTTGGTGGCAGAGCCCGGTCGTGCTCCACAGGCCCCCGTGGCGTCGATGCCGGAGGAGCGAGCCGCGAAGCCGGTCCCACGCCCCGTGGCATCGAAGCGTCCCGCACCGGTCCGAACAGCGCCTGTCGCCGAGCCGATCGAAGCGGTGGAGCCGGTGGAGCCGATGGAGCCCGTGGTCGAAGAAACGGTCGAGGAGGTCGCGGTCGCCGCAGTGGCTCCGACACCGGAGGCCGAGCCCGCACCAGAGGTCGAGGTGCAGCCTGTGGTGCCTCCGAAGCCGGTGTTCGATCCGAGTGGCTTGGGTGGGCGGTGGAGTGGGGAGCGCGCCGGGCGTCCCCTGGTCTTGGAGCTTCGGTTCGGGAAAGGGGGGGCGATCACGGGCCAGGCGAAGGTCCGGGTGGGGGCCCGGGAGGTGTCGCTGGCGGTCCAGGGACGGTGGAGCGAGGCGGAGTCCGGCGTCCGGGTCGACTTTGCTGAGAGCGGACCGCGTCCATCCCGCTACACCGGAAAGCTCACCGCATCTGGAGGCGGGGGACCGGTGTTCTCCGGGGGCAAGCAGCGCGGGGAGTGGACGGTGTCACGGTAAATTCAGCGGTGCAGGAAGCCCGCGATGCGTTGCTTGAGCTCTGGACCGCTCCACACCGGCAGCACCTCGTCGAGGAAGCGGGCATCCTCTGTGGGGTCGGGTGGATCGGAGCCCTCGCGTAGGGCGCGCTTTGCCGCGGCGTAGGCACTGGCGGGGTGGGCGGCGAGGGCGGCGAGCTGGTCTCGGGCGGACTGGAGGGGCTGGTCGGAGAGCTGGTCGACCAGGCCCAGGCGCTGGGCATCGACCGGGTTGTGGAGCCCAGCGCCGAGCAGCACCTCGGTCTGATGGGCGACAGAGAGGCGAGAGCGGGCGATTCGTAGGATACGTGGAGGGAATCGCAGGCCTAGCGCGACCTCGTTGAGCCCGATGCGTGCCCGCGGATTGTCGGTGCACACCCGGATGTCGCACATGAGCGCGACCAGGCAGCCCCCTGCGATGGCGTGGCCGTTGACCGCCGCCACCGTCGGCCCGGGGTGGTGGTGCAGCGCGACGACGACCTCGGTGAGCAGGGTGAGGAAGCGCAGCATATCCGTGGAGGTGGCTGAATGGACCTCCTTGAGATCGAGTCCGGCGGAGAAGGCATCGCCGGTGCCGGTGATGAGCACCGGCCCGCCCTTGGCTGCGGCCAGGGAGTCGCGGAGCTCCGTCATGAGGAGGGTCCCGAGTGCGTTCTTTCCCGGCCCTTCGAGGGCGATTTCAGTCATCCGAGGGCCTCGTCGAGCAGCTTGCGGCGCGCTGCGATGAGCGCGGCCTGATCGTCGACCACGGCTTTGCGTTGGGTAGCGACCCAGAGCATGGTCTCGCGGATCATATCGCGCTCGTCTTCGATCCTACGAGCAAAGCCTTCGAGCCGGTTGAGGTTGTGGAGGTCGGTGATGATATTGTCGAAGAGCAGGCTCTCCCAGCCGCTGTCGAGATCGGGGATCTCGATATCCATCGGGCTGAGCCCGAGCTTCCCGATGGCGAGGTTGAACCGCTCGATGGCCTGGGGCACGGTGGCCGCTTCCTTGTTGATCTGGCGAGTCCGAAGGAAGGTGAGGGTATTCGATCCGGGGATGGGGCTGGAGAATGCGTCCATGCTGGCCCAGGTCTTGGCGGAACCGGTCGCGCGGATCACCTGGCCGATGGAAGCGGACAGCCCGCTGCACGCGTACATCGCGTCGTCGAACTCGAAGAGCTTGTCGGCGTTGACCTGGATTCGCTCTTCGAGATCTTGGAGTGCCTCATAGATGGAGTGGCTGTGGGTCTGGCGAACGCGATCTGCGAACACCTCGAGCTCGGCGTCGCGCTCGTGAGCCTGCTGGTCGCGCTGCTTGGCGGACCGCTCGAACTTGGCCTCGGCCTGGCGCGCCTCGATCAGGCGCTTGCGTAGTGCCAGGGTCTCGGTCTTGAGCGCCTTGATCTTGGCCTGGGCCTCGGCTTCGTATGCCGCTTTTTTACCAACGATGGCGGCGAACCAGCCCCCAGGGCCGGCCAGGGCGACGAGCTCGGATTCGGCGTCAGCGAGCTGGGACTTCCGGTAGCGCAGAGCGTCTTCGGCCCGTTCGCGCTCGAGCTTGGCGGCGGCCCGCTGCTCCTCCCAGCTTAGTTCTCTCTTCTTTCGGCGTCTCGACAAGTCTTTCCTCGGTCAGGGGTGGTGAACGCGATCACGGAGAACTGTATGCACGGGTTGGGGTCTTGCCAAGGCTAGTCTTCCTCGGTCGAGACACGGGAATGGGGGACCGCGGCTTTGGGGGTGGCGGTCAGTTGAATATCGATGGCCTGGGTGGCGACGTCTCGGACGGCCACGGCGCGCTCGACGGCTTGGTAGCCCTCGGCCGTGGCGCGCAGGGTGTAGGTGCCCCCGTAGAGCTCCGCGGTGTCGCCGGTGTCCCCTTCGGTCCCAGCGGGCTCGAAGACGAAGTGGCCGTCGGGGATGGGCTCTCCGTCGGCCCCGTTGAGGCGCACGGTCACTTTGGTGGGCTCGGGGCAGCCGTCGTGATCCTCGACCCCATCGGAATCCTCGGCGACGGTGGGGCACTTGTCGTCGAAGTCGGACAGCCCATCATGATCGCGGTCGGGCTCGAAGGTGGGCTCGAAGGCGAGTGCGAAGAGCATCCGGAGCTGGGGGGTGCCGATGCCCCGGCCCAGAGCGGTGCCGATGCCCCCCCGCATATGCAGCCCGACTGCGGCCCGTCCCCAGCCTCCGACGAGGACCTCGGAGGGGCCTCCACGGGAGGTCACACCGTGGCTGATCAGCTCGGCGGAGAGGCCGGACATCTGTGTGCTTCGATATCCGACTCCGAACCGACCATAGACATTGTTCGTCCAGGTGGGGACGCCAGCATCGGGGAGGAAGCGGGCCCCGGTGTTGATGGCGACGAACACCTTCTCACCGACCTCCTGGTCGATGATGGCCTCGATCTCGAGGGTCTGTCCCCCCGACGAGAGCCCGACGATACTGCCAGTGGGAAAGGAGAGTCGGGTGAGCAGGGCGACCCCGACCGGGGCATTCTCTCGCTGCACCAGGGTGCTCTTGATATCGAGAGCGAGGTCCCCGAAGCCCGACAGACTCGGGCGATTCGCCCCGTCAGAGTACAGAAAGATCGGTGCCTGCAGTCCGAATCGCAGGGGGCCGAGCTGGTAGCCTCCGACGAGGTCGGCTTGAACGATATCGGAGATCACCCGGGTGATGGACCCGTCGGAGCCGTAGAAAGTGAGCGGATCCCGGGTGTAGCCAAGGGCGACCCGGGCCAGCAGGGTGCGGCCGGGCTGGCGAGTGCTGTCGTTGGTCCACAGGGTGTAGCGGGAGTCGAGGGAGGGCCGGAATAGCTGGGCGTTGAGCGGCGGCGTGGCGACCTGGCCGGATGCGGTGGTGAGCCCGAGTGCGAGCCACATGATGATCGGGTCTCCTGGGAGAATTGAGATGCCGGGACGGTAACACCGGGCGTGCAATCCGTTAGCTGGGGCCCATGGTACTTCTCGTGACAGGGGCCCGCTCGGGCTTCGGAAAGCTGGTCTCCATCACCGCGGCTCGGCGCGGACACACGGTCTACGCGGGGCTTCGCGATCTGGACACGGCCTCGGAACAGCTGGTGCCCGAGGCAGGCGATCTCCCGGTGATCCCGGTGCAGCTCGATGTGACCGATGCGGATCAGCGTAGGGCGGTGATGCAGCAGATCCTCGATGAACACGGGCGGATCGACGGGCTGGTGAACAACGCGGGCGTCGCGCTGGGGGGCTTCCTGGAGCAGGTCGAGGAGGACGAGATCCGGCGGGTTTTCGACGTGAACCTGTTCGGAGTCTGGGCGCTCACCAAGCTCGCCCTGCCCTCGATGCGGGCCCAGGGAAGCGGCTCGATCGTGATGGTGAGCAGCATGTCTGGCCGCATGGCTTTTCCCGGACTGGGCGTGTATGCGTCGAGCAAGCACGCCCTGGAGGGGCTCTCGGAGGCTTGGTACCACGAGCTCCGCCACTTCGGCATCCACCTCAGCCTGGTGGAGCCGGGTGCGTATGCGACGGATATCTGGACCCGCAACCGCAACATCTGCCGCAAGGGAAAGGAGCCGGGCACGGCGTACACAGCCTTCGCCGAGCACCTCGACACCCTCTTCGATCGCGTGGTCAAAAAGCAGGTTCGCGATCCCCAGGAGGTGGCCGAGGTCATCGTCGATCTGCTCGAGGGCAAGAAGCGCGGCCTGCGCTACCCGATGGGGCGGGATGCCAAGCTGCGGCTGTTCTTGAAGCGGTTTGCTCCCGAAGCCCTGCTCAACGAGGTCCTGCATCGCGTCACCCGCCCCCGATGAGGCTGCGCGATGGGCGCCTGGCGCGGCTGAGGCCCTGTGAAGAGTCCGATGCAGCCGGGCTGCATGAGATGGAGCGGCGATTGGTCGTGGACGGCGTGGGTCAGGTCCGCGATCTGGGGGATCTGCCCACTGCCGAGGTGTTTTCCGATCGGATCTTCTCGCGCATCGCCCAGGCGGAGTGCTGGCTCGTGGTCGAGGTCGATGGGGCGGTGGTGGCTGCGGGCTCGGTCCGTCGGTACGGTCCCGCGCTGATCCGCCATGTGGCGACGCTGGAGCTGGGGGTTCACCCAGATTTCCAGGGGTTCGGCGCGGGCCGGGCCCTGACCGAGGCGCTGATCGAGGGGGCACACTCCCTGGGAGTCGAGCGCCTGGAGCTGAGTGTGCGGGCCGATAACGACCGTGCCATCGGGCTGTATCGGTCGCTGGGCTTTGTGCGCGAGTCGGTGCGGGAGCGCTTCGTGAGGCTGGAAGCGGGGCGCTATGTGGACGACTGGTCGATGGTGCGGTGGCTCTAAGTGGCCCTCAGGGCTGGCGATAGTAGGTCCCCGAGAAGCTCACATTCAGCCCGCCACAGCTCAGGTTGTCCTTGACCTCGAGCTGATCCGGCCCCACGCGGTGGAGCTCGATCTCACAGCCCGACTCGTCCGCGGACACCAGCTTGCGGTCCGCTCCCGAGCCGGCCAGCGTCCCGCTCGCTTCGCCGGTGTGGATGCGGTCGGGCCCCTGGTGCCAGATCGCCTCGCCCTCCAGGTGCAGGGCCTTGGCATCGCCGGTGATCTTCAGATCGGCCTCGTCGGTCTCAGAAGCCCACTGACCGACCCAGGCCCCAGGGCTGCTCGGGTCTCCCGAATACCGGCCCGAGAGCTCGGTGAAGTCGATGGAGGCGGGGGATTTGCAGGGTAGGGTAGCGAGCTTCTCTGCGCCCTTGCGCACCACGATGGCCGCCTCGAACTGGTCCTCTGTGCGCTTACTGGACAGGGTGTAGCGGTGGCCCTCATTCCAGATGGAGGCGGTGAAGATCTCCCCATCCCCGAGGAGTTTTCGGTGGCCGATCTCGAAGTCGGGGCTGAAGCCGGTGGCGGGGAGCTGGAGCTCGTAGGGAGTGGTCGCCCCGAAGCGGTAGGAGAGCCCCTTGGCGGACTCGCACAGGGAGACGGTCCGACCCTTGGAGACGGTGCAGGAGAAGCGGACGCGCTCGGTGGGGGCGCAGTGTCCGATGGGCGGGGCGGCCAGGGCGGTGGTGAGTAGAATCAGCATGAGCGCAGTCTACAGCGCTTCGAAGCCCCAGCGCTCGTAGACCTCGGCCAGGTCGGCCCGGATGCGCTGTGGAGACAGGCCGAACTCGTCGAGGGCGTAGCGGTGCACGCCCCGTCCGACCCGCATCCGAACGGAGAGCCCGTCCAGGTAGGGGGTTGGGGGAGTTCCCAGCTCGAGAGCCTCGTGCACACGGAGCACTTCACCGATGGGGTCGCGGACCAGATCGGAGTAGCGAACGACGACCTCCGCCCCCTGGAGGCCCCCCAGGTAGGCCCGCTTGGAGGTGCGGTACAGGGCCTCGACGTGGTGGGGCTCGAGCTGCTGGAAGCCGGGGATGCGGAACCTCCAGATCGCCCGGATGAGGGAGAGGCGGCTGGCGATCGCCTGCTCGGGGTGGCGGAGGAGGAGCACGAAGCGCACCCCGGGCAGGGCGCCGCGGAGGGGCTCCATGAGGTGGGTGAAGTGGGGGTTCTTGCCGACGTGGCGCCGGCCGGTGCGGCGGACGGAGCGGGCGACGACCTGGGCGTAGTAGTCCAGGGCGATGGGATCTGAGTCGATATGGGGGGCGGCGCCGGGTGGCCAGGGGCGGTCCCAGGTGCAGGTGGGGCTGCGGAACAGCGGCCACAGAGCGAACTCGTCCTCCTCGGGCTCGTGCAGGCGGATGCGGTGGATGGGGTCCATGGCTCCCATGCGCCGATCCTGGAGCGCATCCAGCCACCGGGGACGAGGTCGATCGAAGCGGCGCTGCCAGGTGTCGGAGGAGAGGAGCAGGGCGTGGAGCGGGAGGGCGGAGGCGTCGGGGTGGGCGGCCATCATCCGGTGCAGCCAGGTGGTTCCGGAGCGCTGGTGCCCGACGATGAGCACGGTATCCCGGGGCAATGGAGCGGGGCGATCTCTTCGCCAGCCCCAGGCGGCCACCCCGGCGAACCCGAGGCGTGCGAGCCCCTCGGCGACGCCCCGAGCGCCGCGGGTGCGAGCGAGAGCGACGGTGAGATCGGCCCACTGGCGGGCATGGAAGGGGTAGCGCCGCATTCTGTGCGAGGCTACCGCATCGGCGGTTGGGAGGACACTCGATGGAGTTGTATTGGGGGAACGGCAGCCCGAACTCGTGGCGGGTGATGCTCGGGTTGCTGTTCAAGGATCTCGACTACGACGATCACCTGCTGTCGCTGCCGGACCGAGAGCACAAGCAGCCGGGCTACACCGCGCTCAACCCCCGCGCCAAGGTGCCGACCCTGGTGGACGGAGAGGTCGTGATCTCGGAGTCGATCGCGATCCTGGCCTACCTCGATCATATCGTGCGGCGCGACCCGCTGTTCGGGGCGATGGGTCCAGATGTGGCGCGGATCTGGCGAGAGGTGATGGAGATCGAGCACTACCTCGATCCGGCGGCGCAGTCGGTGATGCGTGCGCTGGCCTTCAATCGGTGGCTGCACCCTATCGAAGACCTGCGCCGCGAGGTGGCGACGGTGCACAAGGAACTCGATCGGCTGGAGGCGAACTTCCTCGGGGGTCCGTTCACCGCCATCGACTGTCTGGTGGTTCCGATCCTGTGCTGCCTGCGCCGGGTGAGCACCCGGGCGGGGGCCTCGAATATCGGGCTGGCGCCCTTCCGCATCGAGACGAGGTGGCCCCGGCTGGGCAAGCGGCTCGCTGAGGTCGAGGCCCTGGATGGCTTCGGCCGAACGGTGCCGCCAAGCTGGGGATGAATCAGCGGATCTCGAACTGCTCCCTGGCGAGCTGCCGGAGCGCGCTCTTGTCGACCTTGTTCTGACGTCCTGATCGGGGCAGCTCGGGCAGGGAGAACAGGTGGTCGGGGGCGGCGTCTTCTCCGAGCTGGGAGAGATCGGTCGGTGCGTCTCCGACGTAGCAGAGCACGACGCGCTCGTCTTCGGCATTGTGGTCGTAGACCCCGACGAGGGCGACCTCCTCGGGCCCATGGACGAGGGGCTCGAGGACTCCGGGGTAGAGGTTGACGGCTCGGCGGAGGATCATGTCCTTCTGGCGGCCTTTGAGCACGACATCGTCGCCGTTCAGATCGGCGAGATCGCCGGTGTCGAGCCACTCCCCGATGGGCTGCTCTCCGTAGCGCCGAGCCAGGGCGGGGGAGGCGAGCTGGAGCACACCATCGACGAGTCGGGCCCGGGTGGTGGGGGTGAGTGCGCCGACCCAGTCCCCATCGACCTCGGTGTGCAGCTTCTCCCGGCCGTCGACGGTGGCGGCGGGGCCGATCTCGGTGAGCCCGTAGACGCAGCGGACGTGGGTGTGAGCGGGCAGCCGGGGCACGAAGTCGGCGAGGAAGTTCCGGGTGACGGGGCTGCTCCCGAGGAGGACCGCTCTGAGGCTATTGGGTACGCGTCCCCCCCCTGCGACCCACTGCTTCCACAGCCATGGGCTGCCGAACCAGCCTTGGATTCGGTGTTGTTCCATGGCGGCGGCCGCGCGGGCGACGCGGGCGGCACCGGTTCCGGGCACGAGGTAGCAGGTGACCCCGAGGAGCAGGGCGTAGAAGATCTGCTGAGGCGTCTCGGCGAGGTAGCTGTCGAGCTCGAGGTCTTCGACCAGGGTGCGCACGGCGCCGAGCCAGTGGGGGAGGTTGCCGTGGGTATGGATCACCGCCTTGGGGGTGGAGGTGGTGCCCGAGGTGAACACGATCAGCGCCGCGTCCTCATCGCCCCGATCGACGGGGGGGACCGAGCCGGTGGGGTGCTTGGGCACGGGGATCCAGGTGGTGCTCCCGGGGCGCGGGGGGATGGGCTTTCCGCGGGAGCGGAGCCAGGAGGCGAGGCGGGGGATGCGCCACACCCAGGGGAGCCGGGGATCGACGATCGCGAAGCGCGCGTTCACGCTGGCGATTCGGGCCCGATAGGCGCCTGGAGCTTGCTGGGGTTCGATGAGCACGGGCACGGCCCCGATCCAGGCCAGGCCTAAGAGGCAGGCCGCGAAGTCGGGCCCCGGGGGCACGAGCAGCACGACCCGATCCCCGGTGGCGACCCCTCGGAGTCGGAGGTAGCGGGCCATGGCGAGGGTGCGGCTGTGGATGGCGGTGGAGCGGGTGGTGACCCCATCGCTGACCAGGGCAGGCCGGTCGACTCGGAGGGCCTCGATGAGGGGGAGGACGGCGTTCACGACCAGTCTACCGGGGCGATATCGGGGCAGTGGGCTGGGATGATCAACAGCTTGGAGTCTGCCATATGCAGGTGATGGAGGCGGGCGAGGGTCTGCTTCATGGCGCTGGCATCGTCGATGATCGCGGTTGTGATGCGGCTGGGGTTGCGGAGCTCGGCATAGCCCCGGGACAGCCAGCAGGAGTCGGCGGCGAGCAGGGCGCGCTGGTCGCCGACCTGGACGAAGGCCCCGATCTGACCGGCTGCGTGGCCGGGCAAGGCGACGAGTCGCACGCTGCCATCGCCGAACAGGTCGCCGGTGCAGCTGAAGGGCCCGGCCCCCGCGTCGGCGAGCCCGTCGATCCACTGCACGCGATCGCGGAAGTCGGCGGGGAGCAGGCCGGGCATGAAGGCGAGGCGGGCGCGGCGCAGCCCGGTGGCCGGGGCGTTGACCTCCCAGGCCTGGCGGGGACAGTGGAGCTGGGCCTTGGGGAAGTCCTTGAGACCGCCGATGTGGTCGGGGTGGAGGTGGCTGATGATGACGTGGCGCACCTCGTCGGGGTCGATTCCCCGGGCTCGGAGCTGGTCGGCCGCCCCGATGGGCACGGTGAAGGGCACCACCCAGGGGTAGAGCGCCTCGGGCCACTTCTTTGCTTCGTCGAGCACATGCTGGGCGTAGCCGGTGTCGAAGAGCACCCAGCCCTCGGTGCGGTGGTGGAAGGCGGCGACCGTGGCGGGCAGGGTGACCGGTCGGAGCCGACCCCCTTTGAGCACGGCGCGCTCGGGGAAGGTGGCCTGCCCGGCGGAGAAGGTGATCAGGCGATCGAGCATCGGAGCCTCGGGGGAGGAGGGGCTCTATCGCGGCGGGTCTCCGCGGACCTCGCGAACCAGCACCTCGAGGCTGTGTGAGAGCCGGTGATCGTCGTCCAGCTCGATCAGGCGGGCAGCGGGGCTGCGCTCGACGAGGGCCCGGCTGGCGGAGATCGGGATCACCTCGTCGTGGGTGCCGTGCAGGATCACGGTGCCGGGCGGGGCGATCAGCGCATCGGGATCCCCTGCGGGGGGCTCGGTCCAGGTGAGAGCGGGGGCGCAGAGCACCAGCTTGCTGAAGGAGCGGGGCCGGTCCCGGGCGATGGAGAGCATCGCGAGGCCACCGTAGCTGGAGCCCACCAGGACGGGCTGATCGAGGGGTTCGAGCGCAGCTAGCAGGGCCTTGACACGCTGGGCCAGGGTCTGCTTCTGGCCGTTGGGGGCGATCACGCTGAACCCCGCCTGGCGCAGCGCGGTGGGCTTGGTGCCGTCGGGATGGCCCTCGAGTCCGTGGGCGTAGAGGATCATCGGATCATGGCCTGAGCGGTGAGAGCAGCGCCCCGGGTGTCGCCCGCGGCCAAGGCGTTGGCCAGCTCGCCGTAGTCTGTGGCGCTGGGACCGGGCAGGTGGGGGTCTACGCGTCGGATGATATTGTAGGAGAGGCGGAAGGCGAGGTTGTCGCTGGCATCGACCAGGGCATTCCAGAACTCGCTCGCGAGGTCGCGCTGCTGCTCGGCGTCGTCGGAGACCAGCAGCCCGGCGAGCATCTCGATGCGGTCGATATGATCGGCGCTGGCGGACGCGGCGGCGGCGCGGGCGATCTCGGGAAGCAGGGAGGATCGCAGGGCGCGGAGATCGTCGAGATAGGCGGGATCGCGCTTGGCGAGGGGCTCGATGAGCTCGAGACCGCCGTGGTGTTTGAAGTCGAGGATGCGGGTATTTCCCCCATGTTGGATGGCGATCAGCCCGGCCTGTTCGAGCCGCTTGAGAGCCTCGCGGATGGCGGAGCGATTGACCTGGAGCTGCTCGGCGAGCAGGCGCTCGGCGGGGAGCTCCGAGCCGGGTGCGAGCTCTCCGGAGAGCACGAGATCCCGAAGTTGCTCGTAAACAGAGGTTGCGAGAGAGGTCTTGCGGATAGGTTGGAGCACGGTGGCCTCTGGTCATGTGGACGGGAAGCCTGGTGTAACGGTGAGCGGGTGGTCAGACCAGTGGGTGAGCTGTAAATGGGCTACGGGTCGGGGACGCGGTGGGGGTCGGCTTCCAGCTTCAGCGGGGTACGGGGATCTCTGGCTGGGGGCTGCTGGAGTTTCCAGGCGGGGATGATCGTGCAGGGCTCGTCCCGGGCGAGGATCGGGAGATCGGGGACGGGGATGGGCTCGGATCTGGCCCAGTGGGACTTCGGCGAGGGCTTGTTGAGCTTCACGACGAGGTTCGCGCGCTCTCCGGTGCTGAGGCGGACCTCGCGGGTGAGGACGGAGGCGTGTTCGCTCGGGAGTCGGTAGCCCACGTCGACGACGACCTCGGGCCTGGGTTGGAAGTGGAATCGGCGCTGCATGCCCGGCCAGAACACGTCCTGGACCTGCCAGCGCATGAGCGGATCCGTCAGCTTTATACGACGATCGAGCGTCTCCCCTGTGGTGAGGCATCGTTCGAGCATCCAGCTATCCACCTGGCTTCCGATTCCGACAGGGGCATCGCCCAGCTCGATATGGATGCGGCAGTCGTCGATCTCCAGCACCTGATGGGCGAACTTCGTCATCCGAAACCCGCCTTCGCCATCGGGAACCGGGGTTCGATCGATCAAGCAGACGGGCTCGTTTGCGCGGACGGTGATCTCGAGTTCGTCGGTCGAGACCCGACGAGCCTGTACTTCGACGGGTGGGGGGGAGCTGCACGCGAGGATGGAGAGAGCGATCATTCGTTGGATGGTGAGTAGTAGTAGTCGCGGTGGGGCAGGTCGTCTCCGAGTGCACGCCGTTGCTCGCGATAGGTGTTCTCAGTGAACCGCTCTTTGTATCCGCCGACGCCGGTTGTCCGGTTCTCTTCACGGAATGCGATATCGCTTGACCTCCCTCCTTCGGTGCATGCGGACCCTTTGACCTGCTCATTCGTGCCGTTTTGAATATGGAGGGCGTGAACGAGCTCATGGAATAGTGCCACATGCGCGGGATAGGGCATCCATGGCACCTGTTCTACGCCCCAACCCACGTTCTCACCAGGTGAATACCGGATTCTGGCGTTCCCGCCGGTGGGGATGGAATTCGACATGGGCACGCACTGGCCCTCGACGCTGTGAAAGAACCGGTAGGCACCGTCATCAGCTGACGACGTGCCCGGCCCGGAACCGGAGGGGATGGGCTCCAGGCCCACTCGATTCCCTTCGGGGTCTTCGGAGACCTCGTCGATCAACTCTCTGCCCACGGGGGCCTTGGCGATCTCTGTGAAGTCGTCGAGTACGGTGTCGGAGGCCTCGCCCATGGCGGAGATGTCGACGCAGGATGTGCTCTCCTTGATGCCCTGCAGGGCGAAGCCCAGGCGGTCGAGCTCCTCGGGCGAGGCGAACTCCTCCAACCCTGTGAGCCGCTGTGCGATATCGCCGGTGATGGGGCCCATCGGGACCCCGCAGGACCCTTCGGGGACCTCGGTGATGGGAGCTTCGCGTAGGGAGTTTGCAGGTGGCTCATCGGGCTGGAGTCCGTTGTAGAAGCCGAGAGCGCTCGAGAGCTTCCCGAAGGAGTCGGTGAAGCTGTCGAGTAGCCCGGGCTCGTCGGATGATTTGCCGATCATCGACGCGATCATGGCGTTGGAGTTGCTATTCGGCCAGGCAGGTGTCTTCGGATCTTCGGATCTTCGGATCTTCGGATCTTCGGATCTTCGGATCTTCGGATCTTCGGATCTTCGGATCTTCGGATCTTCGGATCTTCGGATCTTCGGATCTTCGGATCTTCGGATCTTCGTACGAGGACATGGTGGGCTCCATGAAAAGCGGCGACCGGTGTAGTAGAGCAGGGGAGAAGATCGGGGTCAACCGGTGCGGGAAATACAGCCAGTGGGGGACTCCAGGCGAAGGATGGTTGGCCTCGAGCTGCACCGGGGTGTGGATCGGAAGAGCGGTTTGGGTGTGAGGGGGTGCTCGGGGCTGAGGGGATCGACGGGGCCGGGGTAGAGGAGCGGACTGGCTGGGGGCCGGGGGTAGGGGGACGATTCACGAACCGAGCTGGGTGTTTGGTGTCACAATGCCCATGATGCTCTTCCTGTTTGCCGCCTTGGCCGGCCCGCCGATCACCGAAGCCTTCCCGCCACCCAAGGGCGCTCAGCGCGTCCCCGCCGATGATTTTGGCGCCTGGCTCCGCAAGCGCACCGTGGCGCCGGCAGACCAGCCGGTGAAGACCTATGACGCTCGGGTGGTGGGTCACCGGGCTCGGGTGATCGAGCTGCCGGTGGTCCATGGCGACCTTCAGCAGTGCGCCGACAGCCTGATCCGCCTGCGGGCGGAGTGGCGCCACGAGCGCGGTGAGCCGGTGGTGTTCCACGCGACCAGCGGCGATCCGCTGCCCTGGAAGCGCTGGGAAGCGGGGGAGCGCCCCTACGAGAGCGGGGGCCGGATCGCGTGGAAGCCGGGCACCTCGGGGGGCTGGGAGCGCTACCTGGCGACGGTGTTCATCTGGGCGGGGACTCGCTCCCTGGCGGCCTACGACACCGAGGCGGTGAGTGGAGACCCCAAGCCGGGAGATGTGCTGGTCGACCCGGGTAGCCCCGGCCACGCGGTGGTGCTGCTGGACGTGGCCCGCTCCGATGCGGGGGTCTTCGTGCTGGTGGGCGAGGGCTATATGCCCGCCCAGGACTTCCACGTCGAGCTCGGTCCGAACGGGGGGTGGTGGCGCTGGGAGGATGGCGTGGATCTGCCCCACTGGTCGCTTCCCGGAAGCGCTCATCGGCGGTTCATTCGCTGAGTGTCTCAGGGCGCGGCGCCCATGCCTCTTGCTCTCGGGTCGCGATCGGGCACCGAGCGTGTTTGCGCTTGACTCGGTGGGGCAGGTGCACACCAATTCCAGCGACCATGCTCGGCCGACAAATGGGCGATGGAGGACAATATGTCTATCGAACGCGTATCCGTCGGAGTGTACGACTCTCACCTCATGGCAGATGCCGCTATCCGAAAGCTCGGAAAGTCTGGCTTTGATATGAAGAAGCTCTCTGTGGTCGGCAAGGACTACGAGACCGAGGAACACTCGATCGGGTTCTACAATGCGGGCGACCGCATGAAGTTCTGGGGAAAGACGGGGGCCTTCTGGGGAGGCTTGCTGGGCATTCTGTTCTCTCCGGCGATGTTCATCTTCCCGGGATTCGGGCATATGATCGTCTTCGGGCCGATCGTGGCGACCCTCATTGGAGGTCTGGAGGGAGCGGTCGTTGTCGGCGGCTTGAGTGCCCTCGGAGCGGCGCTGGTGAGCATCGGCATCCCCAAGGACAGCGTCATCAACTACGAGACCCAGCTCAAGGCGGGAAAGTATCTGGTGGTGCTCCAGGGCACCGAGGAAGAACTTCAGCAGGCCCACCACATCCTGGCGGAAGGATCGCTCGACGCTACGCTGTACTGAAGTAGGCCAGGGCGGTGGTTGGAAGCCAAGTTGGCGTCTGGGACGCATCGAGGTCACCATCGACGAGCTTCTTCAGCGAGTGGATGGTGAGGCCACCGCCCATAGCCACAGCGCGCTCACTGCAGCGAGGATCCCGAACACCCCCGCCCACATCGCTCCAAAAGAGCCCACCCACGCGACCATGCCCCCTAGGCGGAGCCACTCGATGGGTAGGGCCCAGGAGCGCCGCTCGAACAGGGCGGCCCAGGAGAGCGTGGCGAGCAGGATGAGGCCGCTCGGCAACAACAGCTCCCCGGCCGAGACCGAGACCGAGACCCACAACACCCAGGTGGTGAGGGCGGCGACGGGGAGGAAGTGGAGCAGCACATAGGCGTGCAAGCCAGAGGGACCGTCGGCGTCGTAGCCCCGGGGTGGAGGAGCTTGGGGCTCCGGGAGGGCTCCGGGTCCGCGGAACCAGAGCGCGATCTTCTCGAAGCCGGGGGCGACGGCGCTGGCCCGGGCGAGGTGCACGAACCACCACAGGTTGGCCCAGAACGGGTCCCAGGAGGCGAGGGGCTTGACGGTGCCGTAGACGGGCTCCTCGACCTCGGGCTCGAAGGTGTGGAACAGGCGGTCCCAGACGATGAACACGCCGGCGTAGTTCTTGTCGAGGTACTGGGGATTCACCCCGTGATGGACCCGGTGGTGACTGGGGGTGTTCATCACCCACCCGATGGGGCCGAGCGGGGGGATGAGCTGGGTGTGGATCCAGAACTGGTACAGGGTGTTGAGCGCTCCACAGGTGAAGGCGACGAAGGGGCTGACCCCGACCAGGGCGAGGGGGAGGTAGAAGGGCCAGCTGCTCCACGCGCTGGTGATGGACTGGCGCAGGGCGACGGCGAGGTTGTAGTCCTCGGACTGATGGTGCACGACATGGGTGGCCCAGCCGAGGTTCATCTCGTGGGTCCACCGGTGCCACAGGTAGTAGGCGAAGTCGGTGAACACGAAGGCGAAGACCCAGGTGGCCCAGTGGGTGTCTGGGAGCTGGGTGAGGCGGGCGGAGTCGTACAGGGCGATGTAGGCGGCGGCGGTGAGCCCGGCGGTGAACAGGCCGGTGATCTGGGAGGTGATGCCGCAGGACAGGTCGGCGATGGCGTCGTTGATGCGGTACACCTTGCGCCCGAGGACCCAGGCGACGGCGGCCTCGATGGCGATGCAGCCGAAGAAGACCGGGATGGCGGCGGCGATGGGGTTGAAGGCCATGAGCGGGTATATCCCGGTCGCTTCAGCCGTACCGACGCCCCATATGGTGCACGAGCTGGCGCCTCCACCAGTCCCAGTGGTGGGTGACATCGGCTCCCCAGAAGTCGGGAGTGCAGGGGATCTGCTTGTCGATCAGGGCGAAGGCGAGATCCCGGGTCTCCTGGATGCACCGCCCCTCGAATCGACCCTGGCCGACGACCAGGGTGAGGTGGGTCTGCTGCACAGCCCGCAGCGCCTCGCCAGTGAGGTTGGGGAGGTAGTGCAGGGGATCGGAGAAGTAGACCCGATCGTCATAGAACCCGTCCAGAAAGGCCTCGGTGCGATATCGACCCGACATACACAGCGCCCAGTCGACGAGATCGGGGCGCTTGAGGGCGAGGTTGGCGGCATAGAAGGAGCCAAAGGAGCACCCGGTGGTGGCGACCCGGCGGCGCTCTCCCTGCTGCTCCCAGATCCAGGGGATGAGCTCATCGGTGATGAAGCCCTCGTAGGCGTGGTGGCGATCGAGCCGCCAGGAGGGGTGGCCCGAACCGGTCCACGCCTCGGAGACGTTGGACTCGGGACAGAAGAGCTGGATGCGGCCCGCATCGATCAGGGGCCCCAGAGCGGAAACCGCGCCGCTGTGCTGCCACTCATGGGCCATGCCCGCCGCGCTGGGGAAGACCAGGACCGGGGCCCCGCCCCAGCCATAGGTCCACAGATGGACCCGGCGATCGAGGGCCTGGCTGGGGAGTCGGAGGTAGCGCGCGTTGTGCATGACTCCACCTATCGGTACGCCGCGACGACCTTTTCGAGTCGATCGAGGCCGCGCTCGAGGGTCGGCCGGTCGGGACCGTAGGAGAGGCGGACCCAGCCCCGCAAGCGGGAGGGGATGTGGTCGCGCCGGTGGCCGGGATCGACATCGAAGAAGGCGCCGGGCACACAGACGACCTTCTCCTCGAGGGCGGCCCGGAAGAAGGCCATGCCATCGCGCAGGGGCTCGGGCAGGTTCTCGAGGCTGGCGAAGCAGTAGAAGGCGCCCTTGGGAGCCCGCGCGACCTCGAGGCCGATGGACTCGAGCCGGCGCAGCATGAGGGCGCGCTTGGCCCCGAAGGCGACCTGGATGGCCTTGGCTTCGCGGTCGGCGACAGCGGGATCGAGCAGGGGGATGGCGGCGCGCTGGAGCGGGTGGGGAGGGCCCCCATCGAGGAAGGAGCCGGCGGAGGCGAGCCCTTCGATGACCCGCTTGGGGGCGAGGGTCCACGACAGCCGCCAGCCCGGATAGCGCCAGTTCTTGGTGAGCCCGTCGACGATGACCACGGGATCGGTGTCGACATCCTCGACGTACTCAGCGGCGCTGACGGTGGTGCCGACCCGGTGGGTGTAGATGTAGTGGCTGTAGAACTCGTCGAGGATCAGCGCGCAGCGCAGCTCCCGGCTGATGGAGACGAAGCGCTGGAGATCGGCGCCCATGACCACCTGGCCGGTGGGGTTGCACGGATTGGAGAGGAGGACGGCGCCGAGACCGGCCCCGACGATATTCTCCCGCAGGGTGTCCGGGGTGAGCCGGAAGCCGTCGGTGGCCCGGGTGAGCACGGGGTACGGGGTGAAGGCCGCGAAGACGTCGAGGAGCTCTTCGTAGGCGGTGTAGTCGGGCAGCAGGTGGCCCAGGTTGATGCCGCCGAGGTTGGCGGCGATGCGGGTGAGCCCGGTGCGCCCCCCCGCGGAGATGGCGACATTCTCGGCGGTGTACTGGGAGCGCTTGCCCTTGCGATACCGGGCGTTGTACAGCTCGGCGACGGCCTCTCGGAGGGCGTAGAGGCCGGGGACGGGAGCGTATTCGTGGGTATCGGCGGGGATGTCGATATGGGTGATGCGCTCGGCGCAGCCCTCGATCGCATCGGTCTGGGGCGCCCCCTGACCGAGGTTGGCCCACTCGGGGTTGCCATAGAAGAAGCCGCGCTTGGCGGCCTCGTTCATGACATAGATGACGCCGGTGCGGGGGACGGTGCGGAAGGTTCTCTCCATCAGTAGGTGCGCCACCACACGGGGTTGGCATCGCTCAACCGCGCGCCGTTCCAGGTGTATTCGACCGGGGCGATGAGGTGCACGCAGTCGCCCTCGGTGAAGGGCGTGGAGCCGGCCGAGAAGTACATGGTATTGACCTGGGTGCCGTTGTCGATATTGCTGCACTGGCCGCTTCCGCAGCTCTCGCCATTGTCGCCCATCCAGGTGCCCCAGAACTCGACCACCTGTCCGCGGTTGGCGGCATAGGTGATGGCGGTGCTGGTCACATCGGTGACGTGGACCGGGTTGTTGGAGCTGGTGACGGTTGCCGCGGCGGCGACCCCGGTGATCTCGAGCTCTCCGAAGAAGTTGGTGATCTCGGTGACGGTGAGGTCGATGGTCTGGCCGGGCTCGAGGGTGCCGATGGTGGCGGTGTCGATGCCCTGGGTGCGGATGCCCCCGTTGAGATCGGCGAGGAAGATCTCGGGGTTGGCCCCCTCACCGAGCGCCACGACATTGGCCCCGACGAGGGGGATGTTGACGGTGGCGGTGTCGATGCCAGTGCCATCCCCCGGGTCGGCGGCGATGAGGGCGTCGATGTCGGCATCATTGGCGTAGGGGACGCTGGTGACCCCTACGCTGAGCAGGGGGTGGCCGGCGAAGGGTCCGAGGGCGGCGGGCGCGGCGCACATGGGGATCCCTGCGGTGTCGCCCGTGGTGTCGCCGGTGTCGATGATGGGGTAGATGGCGGCGCAGTCCCCGGGGTTGGCGTCATCGGCGCCGGGGTGGAGGATCCACTCCGAGGCGGTCCAGGTGGGGTTGCCGGTGGTGATGGCGTCGTCGCGCTGGACGACGGAGTCGAGGTACTCCCAGGGCTCGCCGGTGCCATCGACGCCGACCACTCCGTAGATGTCGACCACATTGGTGCCGTCGAAGAGCTCGTACACATCGTCCCCGTTGCCGTTGATGCTGCCCGAGGTGCCGTCGGGAGCGAAGCCATAGGCGGCCTCGAAGGCGGTGGCGTCGAAGGCGACGACCCAGGTGTCACCGGGGTTGAGCAGGGCGTTGGGGAGCTGGACATCACCGCTGGTGGTGTTGCCATTGCTGTACCGGCGCACGAAGTAGCCGTTCATATCGATGGCGGCGCCGGTGCGGTTGCACACCTCGACATAGCGAGCCTCGAAGTCGACGGCGTGGTCGACGATCTCGGTGATCATCAGGGTGCCGGTGAGGGGCGCGCCGGTGTCGGTGCCGGTGTCCGTGCCGACGGCTGTGTCCGAGCCGGTGTCGGTGTCGGTGTCTGAATCGGTGTCGGCGTCGGTGTCCGAGTCGGCGTCGGTGTCGGCATCGGCATCGGTGTCGGCATCCGAGTCGGTGTCGGCGTCGGCATCGGTGTCGGTGTCCGAGTCGGTGTCGGTATCGGTGTCGGTGTCGATCACCACATCGGTGTCGTCGGGCGGGCTGCGCTTGCAGGCGATGAGCGCGACGGAGAGGAGAATCAGGGAGGTACGCATGGGGGGCTCTCGTGAAAGTTGTGAGCGGCTATCGCAGCTCCACGGGAGCTACAACCGCTGTCACCAACACGTTGCAGCGCTCAGGCGAACAGGTCGGTGAGGGGCTGATCCGGCCCGGAATCGGGGAATACGAGGCGGTCGACTTCGCGGGGGTCGAGGCCGAGGTGGCCGATGAGCAGGCCCTTGAAGACGGCTCGGATATCCCGGGTGCTTCGCAGGTCTCGCTCCTCGAACAGATCGGCGGTGGACAAGCCGGGCCAGTCGGCGTGGACGGCTCCTCCGGCGACCGCTCCTCCAGCGAGCAGCGCGACTCCGGCGGTGCCGTGGTCGGTCCCCCCGGTGCCATTGCCCCGAGCGGCCCGTCCGAACTCACTCACGGCGAGGATGGCGGTGTGCTCCCAGGTCGATCCGAGGCCTTCTTTGATGGAGAGCAGCCCGGTGGCGAGGTCGCCGAGGCGCTTGTCGAGGGTGGGACGCTGGCGGATGTGGGTGTCCCAGCCCCCGATCTCGAGCACGCCGATCCGCGGACCGTCCTCGGCGGCGAGCAGGCTGCCGATCAGGCGGGCGGAGGCGGGGGAGAGGGACTGGCGTCCGGGTCGTCCGGCGCGGTGGCGGGCGAGCATTTGTTGGGTGTCGAGCCCGGTGCTGAGGGCGGAGGCGAGCTGGGGATCGGAGGCGTACATGGACTGCACCCGATCGAGGAAGCGGGAGTCGAGCTCGACGGTGCGTAGGGGGTCGGCGGCCTGGATGCGCTCGGGGCCGCGGAGGAGGAGGGGGACCTGTCGCCCGAGGGCCATGGGAGGAGTGTGGAGCAGGGCGGTGGCGCGATTGAGCCAGCCGGTGCGCTCGCCCTGGGCGGTGGAGGTGCCATTGTCGAGCACATCCTGGGCGTCGAAGTGGGAGCGTCCCCCTCCAGAGAGCCCGACGGCGTGGGCGAATCCGAGCTCTCCTTCTCTCCACAGCGGGGCGAGGGGGGCGAGGCCGGGGTGCAGGCCGAAGAAGCCGTCGAGGGGCACGACCTCGCCGCGATCGAGGGCGGCGGAGCCCCGGGTGTGGACGTAGTCGGGGTCCCCGATGGGGGGGACGGCGGCCATTCCGTCCAGACCGCCTCGGAGGAGCACGATGAGGGTGCGGCGCGGGGTGGGGGCGCTGGCGAAGGAGAGGGTGCTCAGGCCGAGACTGGCGGCGGCGGAGCAGAGCAGGGTTCGTCGAGTGAGCATGGTCATCTCCGCTGGAACTCGGGGCTGGCGATCATCAGGGCGAGCTTGTCGGTGGGGGTGGAGGCGCGGTTCAGGGCGCGTCGAGTGGCGGGGGAGGGGGTACCGAGGATCTGTGCGATGTGGCGGTCGGGATCGGGCACCCGGTCCACGGACTGGGAGGCGAGGAGCTCGGCCCACTCGAGGCGAGAGAGCACGGCGTCGGGGCCGAGCCACTCCTCGGCGGTGTCGGGCCAGCCCTCGGGGCTCGGGGCGGAGTGCAGGGGCTGTCCGAGCATCTGCAGGCTGCTGACCATGGCGGGGCCGTCCTCTTCCCAGCCGAAGGCCCGGGCGCCGGCCAGGGTCAGGTCGAAGGGGGTACGGAGCTTGTCATAGGGGAACTCCCAGGCGGCATCGAGCTGGATCAGGCGAGCGGCGACCGCGGCCAGATCGCCGTCTGTGTCGAGGAATTCTCGGGTCAGGGCTTCGATGAGGCTCTCGGGGGGCTGGTCGGCGACGAAGTGCCGGGCGATCTTGGTGGCGAGGAAGCGCGCGGTGCTCGGGTGGCGCGCCAGATCGGAGAGGGCGAGCACGGCCTCCATCTCGCCGCTGCCGCTATAGGTCTTGCCGAGCAGGGTCTTGTCCCCGGGCTGGTGCCGTCGGGGCTCGTAGAAGAAGCCCGCCCCGTCCAGAGACACGCCCCAGCCGGTGAGGATGGCGGCGAAGGCCTCGACATCGGCCTGGCCATAGCCTCCGTCGACGCCGAGGGTGTGCAGCTCGAGGACCTCCCGGGCGAGGTTCTCGTTCAGGCCGCGTCCAGAGCGTTTCCCGGCGCGGCTGTCGGGGCCGATGGAGCGCATATTGTCCAGGTAGACCAGCATGGCGGGGTGACGGGTCGAGGCGAGGAGCATGTCGGAGAATTGCCCGGTGGTGTAGGGGCGGATGGCCTCGACCATGAACGGGCCGACGAGGGGCACGACCTCGGGGCGGGCGATGCTGACGGTGAAGTGATTGGTGAACAGGGCGACCAGGCGCTCCCGGAAGGGCTGGTTGGATGCTGCGGCGGTCTGCATCCAGGCGGTGGCGGCCTGGTGGTACTGGACCCGCTGTTGCTCTCGCAGGGCGCGCTTGGCGGCCTCGTCCATGCTGCGGCGAGCGGCGAACTCGCGGACGATCTGGGTGGAGCGGGGGAGGGTCTCGAGGAGCGGGGTGGGCTCGGGCTGTTCGAGCTGCTCGATCAGCCAACCTCTGGGGTCGTCGCCGATGGCGTCGAGCTCGCCGGGCCGGGGACCGAGGCCGAAGCGGGTGGCTGCGAGGAGGGCGTCGGGATGGGGCATGGCGGGTCTCCTGCGGGGGGAGACGGCGCGGGGGCGGGATTATTGGATGGTACGATTGAGGTCAGACCCCAACAGGACCCGTACCGGCCGCGCGAGGCTCCCGGGGTCCAGGCGCGGATCGGCGTCGAGCACCAGCAAGGACGCCGGCTTGCCGACCTCGATGCCCAGCGAGAACCCGAAGCGCTCGGCCGGGATTGTGGTGCCTGCTGCCAGGATCGCGGCGCCGTCGAGCCCCGCTGCACCCAGGGCCTCGAGCTCGGCGAGCTGGATGCCAGGTGTGCGGGAGTTGCCGAAGTCGGTGCCGTAGATCACGGTCGTTCCGGCTTCCCGGAGCCGCCGCAGGTTGTCGATGGCCGCTGGGCTACTCCCGAAGGCGTCCAGGGTCGAGATCACCGCGCGCCCGGACCACAGCGACACCGTCTGGGCGGATAGCGGCTCGGTGGGCGTGTGGACCAGTATGTCGATGCCCAGGCGCCCGGCTCTGGCCACATCGGCGTCGGACATCGCGTGGGTGCCGACCTGCAGGCCCCGGTCATGTGCCGCCGTGATCACCGCGGTCAGTGAGGCATCATCGAGGGTTGGACCCGCTGTGATGGGCAGCTTGATCACCCCCGCCCCGCGAGAGAGGAGCTGCTCCACCTGGGCGACACAGGAGGCGGGATCGGTGCACTCCGCGCCGTAGCCATCGCGGCCCCACGAGGTCGTTGGGTAGCCGCTGGTCGCGGTGATCATCGGGCCGCTCGCTACGCGCTGGAGCTCTGTCAGCGGGGGGTCGAGCCACTCCACCGGGCTCGCCCAGTCCACCACCGCCCCGACTCCGCCCGCTGCCATCTGTGGGGCGCGCTCCAGGTAGGCGAGGTGCACATGGGCGTCCACGAAAGCCGGGACGATGAACTGGCCCTCGTGGGAGAGCACGGTCGCCCCGGTTGGATCCACCTCGCCCACTGCGACGATTCGCCCGTCTTCGATGCGCACATCCGAGACCCCGATCCCGATGATCTCCGCCCCGCTCAGCACGATTGGACCGGTGGGCGGGGCGGCGCAAGCGGCGAGGAGCAGGGCGAGCATCGGAACTCCATGGAGTAGGATTCGCGCGGAGGTGGACATGATCTGGTGGGTGCTCCTGGCCTGTGGCCAACCCGACCCCGGCCCTGTCGAGGCTGCGAGCAAGGACGAGCCCGTGGAGGCTACGGATCAGACCCCCACCGCGGATCAGATCCTCCTCGCCCACACCCGGGCCACCCACCAGTGCGAGCTGCTGGAGAAGGAGTCCTACAAGTTCACCTGGTCGACGGTCACCGAGGATGGTCACCAGAAGCCCCGAGTGGAGGAGGTCCTCCACCAGGGCAAGCCGGGCTTCAGCTATACCCGCATCCATCAACAGCGCGAGCCCAGCGTGCGCTTTGTCGCCTTCGGCCGCACCCCGGAGGGCAAGTTCTGGAGCGCGGGAGACCGCGGCGTGCAGCCCGATCTCCCCGAAGAGATGGCGGCTCCGCTGATGGCGGGCATGGACCCGACCCCGGTGTGCAACTTCGAGGACCGGTGGCCGAATCGGACCCTGGTCGGCCCTGAAGATCGGGAGGGCACGCCGACGTGGCGGGTGAAGGTGTCCTGGCAGGATGGCACCGGGACCGACCTGTGGTTCCATCGCGAGCGCAAGTTCCTGGTCGCCTCCGAGGCCTCGGTGGGCGAGGTGAAGACCACGACCGAGCTGTCGAACTACCGCGAGTTCTTCGGGGTGTTGTGGCCGGGCACCGAGGTCGCGGTCCGCCAGGAGGGGCCGATCAAGATCACGACCACTCAGACCCTGGGTACGCTGGCCTATGATCTGGCGGACTTTCGCGAGATCGGTCCGGTTCAGGTCTCGGCGATCCTGGCGGGGAAGTAGGCCGGATCGCAGCCGACTCGGCGCGCCTGGCGGTTCGGAGGGGCGCCGCTCGCTGTGGGTGGTGTGGAGGGGTACCCCCGCTACTTCTTCCGCTTCCGCCGGCCCCCCAGAGGACCGAATTCATGGTTCGGCATCTTCCCAGGCATGGACTCTGTCCCGCGCCAGGATTTCACCAGGGCGATCGCATGACACGTCAAGAGATGACCCCAAGTATCTTCAAGAGGTAGTCATGGTCCCATCCAGCCCGCATTCGGCTCGTTTTAACGCCGACTTTTCGTGAAGGCTCCATCTTGATGAGG
>Ga0316208_1001169_pt1 | contig 26010 bp, 18 predicted proteins | sample 3monopyrite_MG_FD_204944 | JGI IMG/M metagenome (GOLD analysis project Ga0316208, IMG submission 204944) | Microbial mat bacterial communities from mineral coupon in-situ incubated in ocean water Damariscotta River, Maine, United States -... | ecosystem: Environmental > Aquatic > Marine >... | reverse complement strand
TGTTTGACCGGAAGCCGAAGGCGCCCGCGTTTCAGACGCTGGCACGCATTCAAAACACCATCGCCTGCGGCTTCGGGTCAAACAAGGCAACGGAAATCGGGAAGTTATTTCGGGACTGATCCTTAGCGGGCACCTCTCGACCAACGATCTCGGAATCGGCGGCGATGTCCGGTTTCAGAAAATCGCCTGACGCTGTTTCTGAATCTGGTTCCACGCCTATCGGGAACTCTGCTACCGGCTGTGATGGAACTCTCGGAACAGCGCCAGGTTCCAATCTCGGAATTTCTCCTGCATACGGAGTTGGCGGGACCAAGTCTTCTTCGACGGCGTCGCTTCCTGGTACCAGATCGCCGAAGTCGGTGGAATCTTGATCCAAAGCAACGCCAGGTGAAGGCAACAGATCATCCAGTGAACGACTCGGCAGAGCGGGACCGGTTCGAGCAACTTCCCAACTCAAATCGTCTTTCTCGCCGAGCAGTTCATGCAGACGCCTGTTGATGATTTGCTGCCGAAGCTGCGAGCGCCGTTGAACTCGCGATTCGATATCTGCAAGCTTGCTCTTAATGGCGGCGACTTCAAAGCCCTGCAACTGCAGACGTATTTTGAAAGACGCTTCCAGTATGTCTTCGAGTTTCTGACGTGCTTCGGCAAGCTTCGGATGATTGCTCGAATACTTACGCCGAAGACTGCGAATCTCGCTGGCGAGCCGGACTGATTCCTGATCATGGTGGGCGACATATTCCCGCATCCGCTGCGTTTGAACGGTCGGGCCGTCGATCTCCTGCCAGTCTGAAGTTTCGTTGGTGTTGAAGACGTCCAGGTTCTCTGAATCGGCGGGCAAGCCGGACGCCGCGTCCATGAGTTCACCACCTCCGATCGCCGGCTGATCAATCTGCTGAGCCAATTGTTCAATCTGTTTGATCTCCGCGGCTGGCCCGCGAATAACAACGCTGTTTGTCGCGTGTTCATAAGTAATCCGCAGTTGTGGCTGTGAGTTTTGGCTCTTGGCGAGACCCCAGGCAATACCCTTAAAGTCCGCCGCTTTCAGGTGTCGTAACCGAAGGATTTGGATTGACCATTGCCCCACATCGGCAGGTGAGCCATTCTCGGATTCGTCGTCGAAAGCGTGTGGGATTGGCCAGGACTGAGTCTTCTTTCGAGGGGCAAACGGTGTTTCCGACAGGCGGTCGAGTTCGCTGGCAAGCTTCTTAAGTTGGTCAAAATAATTGGCCGGACCTTTAAAGATCAGACTGTTGGACTGTGCTTCGGTACTAAGAAACCAACGCGGCCTGCCGTGTTCATCGTGAAAAAGATCCACATAGATCGAGCGAACTTCTACCGCTCGAACAGTTCGAAGACGAATGATGCGAAGTGGCTGCTCCTTTATGGACGAACCGAAATCGTGGCTGTCGGAGCCAGAATCGAATCCGAATTCGTCGACTGCACTGGCCGGCGCTTTGGTCTCGTCCGAACTGAACGGGTCATAAGATGCGCTGTCGGGCTCTACTAATTCCAGGCCAGACGCAGACCGTTTCGAAGATCGTGTCGGTGGCGTGTCGTCTCCGAATGGGTCCAATGTAGCCGGCTCTTCGTTCGCGACATTTACGTCTTCAGCAAAGGCTGCACTTGCGTCTTCAGCAAAGACTGCGGTATTCCCAGCCGGTTCCGACGAAGCTGGTGACTCTGCGTCAGGTTCCGGAAAGACCTGGCTCGAACCAAACGGACTGATCGAGTCCGCTGACGGATCTACCGGTGAAACATCCTGAGCGATCGCTTCGGCACGGAACTGCAGCCAGACGAAAGCAAATGCAGCGGCAAGGCCGAGGACGGCCCCAAAGGCAATGCGAATTTTCATCAGTTACTCCTGAACAGAGTCTACTAGCCGCCTGTTGACAACAGAGACGGGCTATTCATCTTTCCGTGTGCCACTGGCTCTGCCAGTGCGGAACTGCCTGCAAACTACGTTTCTAAAAGCACTGGCAAAGCCAGTGGCACACATTTTCACCGTAGTTCCTGTGTCGGACGTTCTGCGTCAAACGACGTTTCCGTTTGGCCTGACAGGCCGGTTTCCGTTTCGAGCGGAAGCTCTTCTTCAAGGACATGCGGATGCACGACGGCGGCGGCCGCCTTCGCTTCGCGGGCAAATCGTTTTCGAGCGGCGGTGCTGGTCGCGTAGTGCGGTGCCAGGACTTTCACCGCGACGAAGCGGTTGAGTTTCGAATCGTACCCTTTCAGGACGACGCCCATCCCGCCGCAACCGATCGGTTCGATGATGTCGTAGTCGCCAAGTTTGCCGAGCATTGCCGGACTGTCGGACGGTTCCAGAAAATCCAGCGGCACGTTGCCGATCGAACTTTCAACCGTCGACAACGGCGAAACGATGAAATCGGCATCCTTAGATTCACCAATGGAGCTGCTCGTTTCAGCGTTCCATTTCTCCGCTGTGTCGAGGTCGGCGTTGAGTAGCGAACTAGCCTCGTCCCACCATTCATGTCCGGCTGCCAACGACTCCAGAGCTGACCGACAGGCGTCGCAGTCTTCGAGATGTTCGGCGACGACAACCTGTTCGGCATCGCCGAGTTGCTCATCCAGCAACAGCTTCAACCGATCAGGATTGCAGTCAGACACTCGGACGACCATGACTTAGATTTCCTCTTCCAGTTTTTCGATTTGCTTTCTCAATTTCGCCATGACTCGACTTCGCGCCACGTAGATCGCGCCTCGCGACAGACCCAACTCTTCGCACACGTCGACCAGCTGCTGCTGTTCAACGCTCGACTTCCAGAACGCCTGCCAGGTGGCTTCTTCGAATTGCTCCTGAACAAGTTCCGCCGCAAACTGAAACAGCCGCCGCCGATATTCCAGATCGAAAAGTTCCGTGTTCTCTCCCACGGGATCCGGTTGTTCGCTCATCAATCGAGCGAACTCGCTGTCTCCGGTTCCGCGCGTCTGTCGCCCTTCGCGTTTGAGCAGGTTAATCGTCAGGTTGCGAGTGATCGTCGAGAGCCAGCCGCGAAACGAACCTTTCGCCTCGTCAGGCTCCCAACGATCAATCGCTCCCGAAACCGCCACTAGAACTTCCTGAACCAGCTCGCGAGCATCCGCGTGTTGCAGGCCTCGCCGTCTTGCCAGGCGTTCGATCAGCGGCTCATAAATCTCCAGAAACTCACGCCACGCCCGCTCGTCCTGCGGATTCCGCAGTCGCAGCAGCAGGCTCGGCCTTGTTTCCGGAGAGGTTTGCATTCATTCGCCTTTGAGAGACATCACAACCGCCGGTCGACGATCTTACAGGAATCCGTCGCGTAATCCGAAAAATCATGCATGGTCGATCGGTCGACTTTGTCGATTTCGCACAGATCCACGGCTTTCAATGCAGCATCGACGTCATCTGCTGCCGATCCTGAACGACGAAAAGTGAGATTTCGCACGTTTCAGGCGGCATGAGTTTGCTACACTCCTCGCCAGTTTCTATTCGCGACACCGATTCCGTCGCGTTCTACGGTCTGGCAAACAGACGTTCGTTTCGAAAGGACAATTACAATGCGGAAGTATTTACCCATGCTTCTCCTCGCGGCAGCGATCGGCTGCACGCAGGGAAGTGCCCCTGACGCCGTGCCCGACAGCGCGACAGACATCTCCAGCGAGCCGGCTTCAAGCGATGTCGCCGAAGTCGCCATGGAACTGCCAGACGCGTCAGCAACGAAGATCGAATTCTACTGCCCGGGCATGACCTGAGGCGGCTGCCGCGCAACGGTCAAAGGATCATTGCAATCGCTACCGGGTGTAGCGAACGTCGAAATCGATGCTGACGCCAGAACCGCCACCGTCTCAGTCGAGGCCGGAAAATTCGATGCCGCCAAGGCTGTGGCTGCTCTGAAGAATTCAGGCTTCCCTGCCGACACGGTCAAAGCCATCGAGACCGCCGCTGAAGCCGGAGCTCCCGAAGAAACTTCGGACGCTCCGGCTGAAGAAGCCGAGTCAACGGAAGCCTCTTCCTGATTCGCTAAGCAGGCTTTTCTCTGAACCACAAAGCAGCCGCGGGATCGTAAATCTCGCGGCTGTTTTTGTGCGCGGAAAGACGCCTGCTGATTCCGTCAAACGATCTGCCCTACTGCCGCCGTCAATCAAGTCCGAGGAGTAGGGTATGTCGAGCGAAGCGCTGGCGTACCAGGCCGCTTTGTAATGTTATGCCCGCGCTGCGCTTGTCATAACCTACCTTGGACGCCGCCGGCTTCGGTGAAGAATTCATATCGCGTTGCGTTGATGGGTGCTGTTGTGGAGAATGAACGCTTTCCCCACCCCTCCAGCGGTGCCCGCCTCATGCTGCGTTATCTCTCAATCCTGCTGATCGTCTTTTCGACTGGATCATCGATCGCTGGCGACGTGACATTCGAAAGTCATGTTCGGCCGATCCTGAAGGCTCACTGCTTCCAGTGCCACGGTGAGGCTGGCGAAAAACAGGGCGGGCTCGATCTACGACTCCGTCGGTTCATCGCCGCTGGCGGTGAGTCCGGGCCGGCCTTCGTCGAGAACGACCCTTCCGAAAGTTACCTGCTTGAACGAGTTCGCAGTGGAGAGATGCCTCCGGGTGACGACAAGCAGCTCAGCCAAGCGGACATCCGGATCCTCGACCAGTGGATCAAGTCGGGTGCAAAAACCGCTCGTGAGGAACCGACCGAGATCGGTGACGGCCCACTCTTCACCGAGGAAGAGCGAAACTACTGGGCCTTCCAACCCGTCCGGCGACCTGCCATTCCAAAGCTGACTGACGCGAGTCAGGTTCGGACACCGGTCGACGCGTTTATTCTCGCGGAATTGCGGGCCGGAGAAACGTTCGCAGACGACGCCGATCGCTTTCGGCTGGCCCGTCGAGCTTGGTTCGACCTCGCCGGACTCCCGCCGTCTCCCGATGCCATCGCCGCTTTTGCAGAAGATCAATCACCCGATGCCTGGGAACGCCTGGTGGATCGGCTTCTGGTCTCGCCTGCGTACGGCGAGCGATGGGGCAGGCACTGGCTCGACGTTGCTGGCTACGCCGACTCGGAAGGCTACACCGACGAAGACCGAGTCCGCGGTCACGCGTTCCGATATCGCGATTACGTCATCCGAGCCTTTAACTCTGACAAGCCGTTCGACGAGTTTATCAAGGAGCAACTGGCCGGCGACGAGATGGTTCCGTTGCCGCATAGAAACATGACGCCGGACGCGATCGAAAAGTTGACCGCAACCGGCTTCTTAAGGATGGCTCCGGACGGAACGGCATCAGGCGGGATCGATCAATCGGTCGCGCGCAACCAGGTCATCGCCGACACGATGCAGATTGTCGGCACATCGCTACTCGGTCTGACTGTGAACTGTGCTCAGTGCCACGATCATCGCTACGACCCGATTCCCACGGCGGATTACTACCGGATGCGAGCGATCTTCGAACCGGGACTCGACTGGAAGAAATGGCGAACGCCGCCAACGCGACAAATTTCGCTCTACACAGACGCAGATATTGCACTCGCAAAGAAGATCGAGGCCGAAGCGGTCACCGTCGATCAGGACCGCCAGAAGAAAGCAGACGGGTACATCACTCGAACGCTCGAAGAAGAGCTGTTGCTGGTTCCTGAGGAAAAACGCGAAGGACTCCGCACCGCATATCGAACGGTGGCGAAAGAACGGAACGACGACCAGAAGGCCTTATTGAAAGAGTACCCCAGCGTCGCCAGCATCAGCGTTGGCTCGCTGTACCTTTTCGATCGACGTCGAGACGTACGTGCCCGCAAACTGGATTCCGATCGGGTCGCCAAAGAAAAACAGTACGTTGTCGCTACCGCCAAAGCAGAACTCGACAAAGTAGCGGCAGATGATCGAGCCGCCGTCGAGGCCGCCATTAAAACCGGAGTCGACAAGCGAAACGGTGTCCAAACCGCCCTGCTGAAAAAGTATCCCGGTGTGCTGGTGACTGCCAAAACGCTGGCACAGTTCAACCCTGCCGCGGCGGCCGAGCTGCAGCGTGACCTCGACATGGCCAAAGAGTTGCGAGCCAGTAAAGCCGCTGTCGACCTGAAGTCTTACGCCGACCGCGCCGCCGAAATTCGCAGCACCAAGCCAAAGGAAGGATTCCTGCGAACCCTGACCGAAGTCGCCAACGTCGTGCCGGCAAGTTTCGTCTTTTACCGAGGCGATCACGAGCAGCCCAAAGACAAAGTCCTGCCCGGTGCCCTTTCGATTCTGGGAGAGGGACCGAAAATCGAAGAGAACGATTCCTCGCTGCCCAGCACCGGTCGCCGCCTGGCTTTCGCAAAACATCTGACAACCGGCGAGCATCCGCTGGTTGCCCGAGTCATCGTCAACCGAATCTGGATGCACCACTTCGGTCGCGGATTGGTTGACTCGCCGGGCGACTTCGGAGTGCTCGGCCAGCGTCCGACGCACCCTGAACTCCTCGACTGGCTGGCTTCCGAATTCGTCGACAATGGCTGGAGCGTCAAACATCTGCACCGACTGATCATGACGTCGACCGTTTATGAGCAGTCGTCGGTGTTGAATTCGCCCGTCGCGACCGCAGACACGCAGCCGTCGTTCTACTCATCCTACCCAGTTCGGCGTCTTGAATCTGAAGTGCTGCGTGACGCGGTTCTGTCCGTCACCGGTCAACTCAATTCAAAGCTGTACGGCGAGGCTGTTCCCGTCATGGAAGACGGCGTCGGCAGAGTTGTTCTCGGAAAAGAAAATCTGGACGGAGAACGAAAGCCGACGAAAACGATCTCACTGGATGGTGAAGAATTTCGTCGCAGCGTTTACGTGCAGGTTCGCCGTTCTCGCACGCTGTCGATGTTTGAAACGTTCGATGCTCCGACGATGAGCCCCAACTGTGATCGCCGAAGTTTCTCGACGGTCACGCCGCAGTCGCTACTCATGATGAACAGCGATTTTTCCATCGAGCATTCCAACAGGCTGGCTCAACGAGTGATCGACGATGTGGGCGAGGACGTTCCTCTGCAGGTCGCACTGGTGTGGCAATTGGTTTTCGCGAAAGCTCCGTCCGAAGAAGAACTCACAGAGGCCACCGATTTCGTTTATTCGCAGCGAACCCTGGTCGCAGAAGCTGACGGAAAGCTGAAAGCGGAAGAGGCCGCTCGCGAAGCTCTCGGAGTGTTCTGTCAGGCCCTGCTCAGTTCGAGCCGATTTCTCTACGTTGATTGAAAGTACGATCCCGTGTTCGACAAACTCGCTCATCAGGAACCTCAAACACGTCGCGACTTCTGTCGCGGCGGTGCGTTCGGTCTGGCTCCGGTTGCACTGGCCTGGTTACTGAAACAGGACGATACGCTGGCCGCGCCGGTCAAGCCAAACATTCACGGGCAGGACATTTCGCTGACTCGGCGAGCCACGCATTTCGAGCCTCAAGCAAAGGCCATGATCTCGCTGTTCATGCAGGGAGGTCCGAGCCAGGTCGACCTGCTGGATCCGAAGCCTGAGTTGAACCGCCTGGACGGACAGAAGTTTCCCGGCACGATCAAATACGACAACGCGGCGCAGGCCAGCTCGCGAGTTCTCGGCAGCCCGTGGAAGTTCCGTAAGTACGGCGAGTGTGGCACCGACGTTTCAGAGCTGTTGCCGGGTATCTCCGAAGTCGTCGACGACATCCTGGTCGTTCGCTCAATGCACACCGGAGTGAATAATCATGGCCAGTCGATTCACTCGATGAATTCCGGGCGCACGCAACGAGGACGACCATCATTGGGCAGTTGGCTGACTTACGGACTCGGAGCCGAGACGCAGAATCTTCCGGCATACGTCGCGCTGACCGACCCTCGTGGAATCCCCGTTGAGGGAGTTCTGAACTGGTCGAACGGTTGGCTGCCTTCGCTGTTCCAGGGAACGGTCGTGCGTCCGCAAGAGCCGAGAATCCTGAATCTCGAACCGCCGGCCTCACGCCGCGGACCGGTCCAGGCAGCGTATCTCAAGTACCTTCGCCGGCTGAACGAGCAGCATCAGGCTGACCATCCGGTGAACTCTGATCTGGCGGCGAGGATTTCGAATTACGAACTCGCCGCGAGGATGCAGACGGCGGCGCAGGAAGCACTCGACATCTCCAAAGAAACGAAGACCACGCAGCAGATGTACGGAATCGATCAGCCGGACAGTCAGGAGTACGGCACACGCTGCCTGATCGCTCGACGCCTGATCGAGCGCGGCGTTCGTTTCGCTCAGGTCTTTACGAAGAATCAGTACTGGGATCATCACGGTTCGATTCGCACGTCACTGCCGGCCGCGTGTCGCAAGACCGAACGCCCCGCCGCAGGACTCGTTAAAGATTTGAAACAGCGAGGAATGCTGGATTCAACGGTCGTCCACTGGGGTGGCGAAATGGGACGTCTGCCGGTCATTCAGAACGACGCCGGCCCGAGCAAAGTCGGTCGAGATCACAACACGTACGGATTCACGATGTGGCTGGCCGGTGGCGGCTTCAAACGCGGCGGCACATACGGAGCCACCGACGAATTCGGGCATCACGCCGTCACCGACGTCGTCAACCACTACGACTACCACGCGACCCTTCTCCACCTGTTCGGAATTCACGCCGAACAGCTCACCTACAAACGCAACGGTCGAGAAGAGACGCTGCTGGATGGCCAACCCGGGCACATCGTCGAAGGTTTGCTCGCATAATCCGGCGCATTCGCTGACTTCATGGACTCAACCAATGCTGATGAAGATTGAACCACGAAATACACAAAAGACACGAAAAGGAAATGGTTTTCGTGTCTTTCGTGTATTTCGTGGTTGTTCCTCTGTCTGACCATTATCCACCTTCGACTCTGCCAACTCGGTCTAAACAAGGCACTTCCAATGCGATTTGTTATTTCGGCAATCGTTGCCCTGGCCGTCAGCGGTGTTTCCGTTTCCGAAGCAAACGCCGCTGATCTCAAGCAGGTCGACCTGCTGATTGTCGCCGGGCAGTCGAACGCCGTCGGTGCAGACACCGATCCGGGCGAGATGCTGACCAGCGAAGCCGATCAACACATCATGTTCTGGTGGAAGTGCGGGGATCCTCCACCCGACGAACACGACTCAACGAGCGGCGGAAAATGGTCACACCTGCAGGCTCAGCCGCTGGGAAATCCGAAGAAGCCGAGACAAGGTCGACAGTACGGCAACTTCGCTCATCCTGACGGTGGCTTCGGCCCCGAGATCAACTTCGCTCGTACTTTGTACGCCCGAGAGAACAAACCGCTCGCCGTGATCAAAGTGGCTTTCAGCGGGACGGGACTGCGTCAAGATTGGGATCACACTGATTCTGGTGAAGCGGGAGCGTGCTATCGATCGCTGATTTCGGAAACGCACGCAGCAATCGACGCCGCAAAGAATGATGGGATCGAACTTCGTCCGCGTGCCTTCGGCTGGGTGCAGGGTGAAAGCGACGCCAACGCTAACGACTCGGTGATCTACGCTCGAAATCTTGACGCCATGCTGACCGCATTTCGGAAGGAACTCGACGCTCCAAAGCTGGCCACGTTGATTGCTGTGAACACAAGGTTTCTCGAAGGTCGGAACCAGTTCATGTCGGCGATCATCGAGCAGCAGAAACTCGCAGCGTCGTTCGATCCTCGCTGGGAATACGTCGACACATCCGCTGCCACGATCGCCAACCAGGTTCATTACGATTCGAAAGGAACTCTCGAAGTCGGGCGTCTCTTTGCGGAGTCTCTACTAAGAATTGAAAAGAGCACTCAGCCAGAGCGGCGGCACCTGACGATCGTCACCCTGGGAGACTCGATCACGAAGGGCACGCGTTCCGGCGTTGCGAACGACCAGACGTTTGCTTCATTGATTGAGCAACGACTCGCGTCGGGCGGTCGCTCAGTCGACGTGATCAATGTCGGCATCGGCGGAGAACGGACGGATCAGGCACTTCAACGGTTTGATCGAGTGCTCCGTCACCAGCCGGACATCGTCACCATCATGTACGGAACGAATGACAGCTACGTTGACCAGGGAAAGACGGCCAGTCGAATCTCCGTCGACGATTACCGAAAGAATTTGATCGAGATTGTGGCCGAACTGCTGCGTCGAGGAATTCAGCCCGTCCTGATGACCGAACCTCGCTGGTCTGACCAGGCGAGTAAGAACGGAATCGGCGAGAATCCAAATATCAAACTCGAACCGTTCGTCCAGGCGTGTCGCGACGTTGCGAAAGAGTGGCGAGTACCGCTTGTCGATCACTTCGCAGGCTGGACGGCCGCGCGTGACTCCGGCACGGTCCTGCACGGCTGGACGACCGACGGTTGCCACCCGAACCCTGGCGGGCACGTCAAACTCGCCGACGCGATGCTGCCTGTCCTCAACACGACAATCGGTTCCGAGCTGACCGTTCGACAGAAACTGATGTCTGGAGACTCGGTCAAAGTCGTTTGCTTCGGCGACAGCGTCACTGGCGTGTACTACCACTCCGGAAGCCGACGAGCCTACACAGACATGCTCGGCATCGCGTTGCAGCGAGCTTCCGGCGCTGCGAACGTTGAGATGATCAACGCTGGCATCAGCGGACATACCACGGTCAACGCATTGGCAAGAATTGATCGCGACGTGCTGGCTCACAAGCCGGACGTCGTGACGGTCATGTTCGGGCTGAACGACATGACTCGTGTTTCGCTGGACGATTACAAAGTCAACCTGAAAACCATCGTCGAGAAGTGTCGCGGCATCGGTGCTGAAGTCGTGCTCGCCACCCCAAACAACGTCGTTGATACTTCCAGCCGTCCGACGGAAAAACTGACGAAGTATTGCGACGTTGTGCGAGAGATTTCTCGGGAACTCGGCGTCCCGATCTGCGACACGTATCAGCAGTTGAGCGGAGTTCGCGCAACCGACCCGTTTGACTGGCGACTCTTGATGAGCGACCCGATTCACCCGAACATGGCCGGGCACAAGAGCATTGCCGAGCGGCTGGCTCAGACAATCACCGGGTCGAAAGTGTCACTTGTGAACGTGCCACCATTGCAGCCTGCACTGCAACGAACGCTGGCCAGAATCAAAGACAACAAGCCCGTCCGAGTTCTGGCAATGGCTCCGTGCGACTCGATGATCGAGTCAGCATTGAAACAGGCTTCGGGCAAGGTTCGGGTTGAAGTGACGTCCTGGCCAGTTAAAGGCCTGTCGCTGGCGCAGATCGAGCAGGATGCCAAAGCACGAGTTCGATCCATGAAGCCGGACCTCGTCCTGATCGCGGTTCCCGCAGCGGCGACTGCAGAATCTGGCGAAGCCTTCGCTGGTTCTTACGCGTGGATTATGAACTGGTCATTAAACTTTGGGCCGCCAACGTGGGACTGCGTTGTGATTCATCCGTCGGTTACCGATTCAGAGGCGAAGCCGGGACCACGAGATGATCTGATTCGCCGACTGGTCGCAGCTCAGGACCTCGTCCTGATTGACCGAAAATCGGGCGACGCTAGAGAGCCTGGAAAGCTGATCGAAACGTGGCTGGTCGATGCGCTTGCTGGCTCGAGCTCGACGGAGTAGCGAAAACGGCAGTCGAGTCACTGTTAGCAGCGGCGCAGTGGTCAGCAAGAGGCCGCTTTCGGGGCACGTGACGGAAGCGACTATTGAGGCTGCGACGCGGAAAGCGGAGCCTCTGTCCCGAACTCATCAACGAAACCCAACTCTTCGACCAGGACGGCTGCCTGATTGTCTTGAGTTTCGATGATCGAGATGACTGCGTCGCCAACTCGAACGGTGTCACCAATCTGCAGCGTGACTTCGGTGTACTTGCGTCGGCTATTCACGGCAGTAACCCATATTTTATCAGGTCTTCGGAGCTCCTCCGAAATCCCGTTTATGCCAGCGTTGATGCTTCGCTCGCTCTGCGAACAGAATGACGCGACCGAAAACTGATAATAGTCAGCGTGCGGTCGCGTCCTGCGAAAATCGAACATCGTTTGGACCACGATAGTTGCAGAGTCTAGCCTCGGCAGGGAAGTCCTGCAAAGACTTTGAGGGCGAACTCTTTGCAAAGCTGAGCGGCACAACGATTCACGATACGAAATCACGGTGCGTCGACCGTTCGAACTTCTCCAGCTCTTCCAGCATACGATCGCGAATCGCTTCGCATTGTTTTTCAGAAGCAATTTTCCGGCCTTCGTTGTCGGTGACGTAAAAGACGTCGACGACCTGATCGAAGTGCGTTGAAATTCGTGCCAGGTCGATGGACAAGTCCAGCTTGAACAGCGTGCGCGAGATCGTATAAAGCAGCCCCGGCCGGTCATGTGCAAAGACAAGTACGATGGTTGCTTTGTCCGAGGTGTCCGTGTCGACTTCGACTCGAGTCGGCAAGCCCATTGTCGGCGTCTCTGAATCTTCCGTGACGAACCTTCGATGCCGTTGGAATAGTTCTTTCGCAGTAACTTCTTGCTTCAAGCCCTGCACAATCGAATCCGCGACTTCCGCGATTCGGGCTTGAGGAACGACTCCGGAAAAGTCTTCGTCGATGACGTGGAATGTGTCGACGATGATGCCGTCAAAACTGGTGGTAATTTCGGCCCCAAGAATCGTCATGTGCCGGGCAGCCAGAACGCCGGAGATACGGTGGAAGCCGCCGCGAGAATGCGTCGAGTCGGCGATCACGTGGTAATCGGTCGTTCCGCTCGTCTTGTCGTATCGTCCGTCGACGCGAATTTCACGGGGCTCCAGGCTGCGGATGATGTCGAGGTCGCGAGCGATCATCGACGGTGGAGTCATCGTCAAATATTGAGACGAGAACCCGTCGAGCTGTTTATCGACCCACTGCTGCAACGACGTCGCGATTTCTTCGGACTCAGGTTCCAATGGGACAATTGAATTGTAGACGTGCTCGCGAATTTCCCGCAGGCGTTCTTCTTCGTGGAACCTCGGAGGCTGGCCACTCAATGTCGTCATCAACCGCTTGTAAAAGTCTGCCAGCAAATCGGCTTTCCAGGTTGTCCACACGCCCGGTCCAACACCGCTGACATCAGCCGCCGTCAGTACGAAGAGCATTCGCAGCTTCTCGGCGGAACCGACTTCGTGGCTGAACTCCAGCACGACTTGCGGATCAGTCGTGTCGTACCGAAAGCCGAGGTCCGCCATCTTCAGATGTTTATGAACCAGAAAACTGACAATGCTCGTTTCATGCTGATTGAGCCGCAATCTCTGGCAAATGTCCAAAGCCATTCGGCGACCAAGTTCGCTGTGTTCTTCCTCAAAACCCTTGCCAGCGTCGTGAAGAATCAACGCGAGATGCAGCAACTGCTTGACGTGGATATTTCGATAGGCCGCACCGACCGGTGAGTCCTCTTCGGCAAAACTTTCGCAGATTTCCAGACACCGAAGAGTGTGCTCGTCGACGGTGAAGTGGTGATACTGGTTGAACTGCAACAGACATCGAACTCGATGCCATTCGGGAATCATGAGTTCCAGTACGTTGGTCTCGTGCATGCTTCGGATCGTCGCGCTGCAACTGCCGACGGTGCCGAGAATCTCCATGAACAACCGCGATGATTCTGGAGACGGTCCAGATGGCAGGTTACGAGCGGTCGACTTGATGGCATCGATCAATCGAGGCGACAGGCCGACTCGGTACATCGCCGCCGAATGATAAATCCGCAGAATGTCTTCGAGTGTCGTACAGATTTTTGGAAGGCGCGAAGGTGCAACGTCAAGCTCTCCCTCACAAAGAACGAAGTATCGATTCACACGGTGCGACATCACCAGCCGTTTTAGAATCGAGGCAACCGACCGGCCACGATGGCGGCTCACGAAACGCTGAGTGATCTCCGCGATTGCCATGCTGTGAGAAAAGTACTCCTGCATGAATCGCTCTACCGGTCGTTGACCTTCGACTTTGACAATGTCGCGAGCCTCCGCAATCCGCAACTGTTCATCTTTCGAGAGCGTGTCGTTTGCCTTACCGGCGTGAAGATGAAGATCGATGCGAACTCGCGTCAGAAACTCGACGCCCCGTTTCAGTCTGACGGCGTCGTCGGGGGTCAGCACGTTCTTCCGTCGCAATGAATCGATGTCCGACGTCTGATGATGAGCAAACGCGATCCACTGCAGAAGGTGGACGTCTCGCAGGCTGCCTAACGACTTCTTGACGTCAGGCTCAAGCTGTTGCGCGGTTGCGCCATGAGTCGAGCGTTCTTCGTCGCGACCCTCGATGCAGTCGTTGACGAAAACGCGAAGCCTCGACCGGACCACCTTTCGGTAGAATTGCGTTTTCAGTTGAGGTGCCAGCGATTCGTCGCCCCACAGCGAACGAACATGCACAAGCGAAGATGCGAGGTGTGGGTCAGCAATCGCGCTGGTAGCCGCATCGCGTACGGTATGAACCCGTTGTCCCAGTTTGATGCCGGCATCCCAGAATTCCGGGACAATCCGTTTCGTCAGACGAGAGATTAAACTCGCGATCCCTGGCTGAAAGATGAAGATCAGATCGGAGTCCGAATAAGGCACGACTTCCCCTCGGCCAGACCCGCCGATTGCGATCATGGCAGAGTTCTGCACGAGTTCCTGCTGCTCTGCTTCCGTGAAGTCAGCGAGTGTCTCCTGCAGAATTTCAACCGTGTAATTGTCCATCGCGTCCGAGAGCAAGGACGCAATCTGCATCCCCCGCGCGCCGTCGGCGAAGAGCTTCGCCGCACGCTCCCGAATCTTCTCCAAAGTCTGTTTTCGTCTTTGAATTCGGACCGTGGGAGTTTCAGTCGCCATCGTCGTGGATACATTTCTCAAGGGGACAAAGCTGGTAAATATCATCACGGTGCGAGGCCGTCACAGCTCAACACACGACAGTCATGTTAGCAGGAAGTGGCTCAGTTGAGGGGTCTGCGCAGCCGAAGAGGCAGAGAGTTTTGGCTTCTCCCTGCCTCCATTGGCCTGCTTTACCTCTTCGCACCACGCCGTACGAAATCCGGTTGAGGACTACTTAGCTACAGAGCTTCGCCGCCCGTTTCGCCGGTTCGAATGCGGATGACTTCTGCCAGATCGGACACAAATATTTTGCCGTCACCGATGTTACCCGTTCGAGCGACTTCAGTGATTTTCTCGATCGCCTTGCCGGCGTCTTCTTCGCTGACAACCAGTTCGAGCTTCACTTTCGGCAGGAAGTCAACGGTGTATTCAGCACCTCGATAGACTTCTTTGTGGCCACGCTGCCGACCGAAGCCGCGGACTTCCGTGACAGTCATGCCCTGGATGCCGATCTCGTTGAGACCATTCTTGACTTCTTCCAGTTTGTAGTGGCGGATGATGGCTTCAATTTTTTTCATCGTGAAGTTCCTTCTGTCGACCGAAGTGATCTTCGGCCTGTAGAGCTGGGGTTGGTTGAGGGTGAGCTATTACAAATCAACATTGGACTGCAGTACGGCCGACTGGCTTAGACGGCCTCTTCTCCGGACTCGCCGGTGCGGATTCGGATGGTGTCTCCGAGATTCGTCACGAAGATCTTTCCATCGCCGATCTGGCCTGTTCGAGCGGACTCCAGAATCTTGTCGATGACTTCGCGTGCCTTGTCTTCGGCGACGACGGTTTCGAGTTTCACCTTCGGAAGAAAGTCGACGGTGTATTCAGCGCCGCGGTATTGTTCCTGATGCCCCTTCTGCCGGCCAAAACCTTTGACCTCAGAAACGGTCATTCCGTCGACGCCGATGCTGTTGAGGGCGTCTTTGACTTCCTCCAGTTTAAAGTGGCGAATGATTGATTCGATCTTCTTCATTGATCCTCTCCTGCCTCTGTCGATCTTCTTCATTGATCCTCTCCTGCCTCTGTCGATCTTCTGCCTGAGACCTGTCAGGCCGAGCTAACTGGTCTCTTCGTCATAGAAAACGGTGTACCAGTTGCTAAAAAACTTTCGCCTCGCCACAAGTTACTTTTCTGGCATGAGTTACGCAGAACGGGTCAAACCCGGATCACTAAGTGACTCGCCCAACGCGCCTCATTAGTGTGACGCGGAATCAATTCGGCTCCAACCTCGAAAGCGACTTACGAACAGAAAATACGCCGTAGTTCCGATTAGGACGTAAACGAAACACCATCTCAGTCAGTGTCACATGAACGTGGCGCGTGTCGCACCGCCAGGACACGATAATCGTACCATCCTCAAGGCCGAAACTCGGCAGGGTCGACAGAGTGGTTTTTTAACAGCCGATAGATCGTACCCCTCGGAAGCTGAGCCTCGCGTGCGGATTCCTTGACGTTGCCCTCGTGCCGACGCAGCAAACTTTCGAAGTACTCACGTTCAAAACGCGAAAGGTACTCGTCGCGGATCTCAAAGAAGCTGCGGCCCGGACTCCCGTTTGTGGCAGCGGCAGCGGCGACCAGCGACACCGGCAAATCATCAGTGCTGATTTTGTCGTTCGTTGAAAGCGCGATCGCTCGGCGAATGACGTTTTGAAGTTCGCGAATGTTGCCGGGCCAGTGGTAGCGACGCATGAGCGAATAAGCAGCCGGAGTGATCGCTGGAACTCGCCGTTCCATTTCTCGACTGCAGCGAAGAACGAAATGCTCCGCCAGCAAACCGAGATCGTCGCCGCGTTCGCGCAGAGGCGGCAGGTCAACTCTGACAACGTTGATTCGATAAAAGAGGTCTTCGCGGAACGTTCTGTCCTGGACCATCTGATCCAGGTCGCGCGACGTCGCGGCCACAATGCGAACATCGACGTCGACTTCCGCGTTGCCGCCGACTCGTCGCAGTTTTCGCTCCTGCAGAACTCGCAGCAGCTTGGCTTGAAGCAGGAGTGGCAGATCGCCGATTTCGTCCAGGAAGAACGTTCCGCCACTGGCAGTTTCTAATAGACCTCGCCGTTGGCGGTCGGCTCCCGTGAACGCTCCCTGCTCGTAACCGAACAGTTCACTTTCCAGAAGGTTCTCGGGGATCGCTCCGCAATCAACTGGAACGAAAGGGCCATCCGGACGTCGCCCGAGAATGTGCACCGACCGGGCGACAAGCTCTTTGCCAGTTCCGGTCTCTCCAAGGATCAGCACATCGACGCCGGTGTCGGCGACTCGTTCGATCGTCTCAGCCACCGCCTGCATGGGCGGGCTGCTTCCGATGACGTTCAGCGTTGGAGATTCAGCGTCCATAAAGCTGTCATCGTTTCATCGATCGGAATCAAAACGGCGTGCTGGCCGCGCTGGACCGACACGCCGAAGCGCTGGCCCGCGCACTTTTAGTCTCTAACGGAACAATGAAAACGTCACCGCTTGAAAACGCTCGGCGAGGCCTCATCAAGAAGCCTCGCCGAGGTGACCGTTCGGTTCAACCACAAACTTCTTAGGAACGTGTCTGAAATAACTTCCTTGTTTCGTCGTGAAGATTTCTAACCACAGAGGCACAGAGATCACGGAGAAACATCTCTCATGGAAAACTCTGTGTTCTCTGTGCCTCTGTGGTTAATTTCTGCATTGCCAATTCGGGAAGTTATTCTGAACACGTTCCTTAGAGGAAGATGTAGCCTTCTTCGCCGTGCTGGCTGACGTCGAGCCCAATGACTTCGTCGTCCTGGCTGACCCGCAGCCCCATGATGGCGTCAAGAACTTTCAGGATGATGAACGTCCCGATCAGAGCGAAGACTGCCGTGGCGACGATGCTTACGATCTGCGGCACCATCTGGTAGGCGTTTCCTTCGAGCAATCCGCCATGATCAGCCAAACTCGTTGTCGCGAAGACGCCCGTAAGGAGCGCTCCAACAGTACCACCGACGCCGTGAACACCAAACGCGTCAAGGGAGTCGTCGTAGCCGAACTTCTGCTTCAGTTTGGCACAGGCGAAGTAGCAGACAACGCCCGCGATAATTCCCATCGGGATAGCTGAGACGGCAGTGCATGAACCACACGCGGGAGTAATACAGACCAATCCGGCAACAGCGCCTGAGCAAGCTCCAAGGATGCTCGGTTTTCCATGCTTCAACCACTCGATGGCGGACCAGCCAAGAACGCCAGCTGCGGCGCACATGTGCGTTGCTACAAAAGCATTGACTGCGGCAGCATTTGCATCACCGGCGCTACCTGCATTGAAGCCAAACCAGCCGACCCACAGCAGGGCGGCTCCGATGCAAGTATAGGTCAGATTGTGCGGCGGCATTGGTTCCTGCGGGTAGCCGATTCGTTTGCCGATGAGCAGAGCACACAGAAGCGCGGAAACTCCTGAGCTAATATGAACGACCGTTCCGCCGGCAAAATCGAGTGCTGGGAATAGTGCGTCTCCATTTGCTTCGCAAAGCCAGCCACTGCCCGACCAGACCCAGTGGCACACCGGGCAGTAAACCAGCAGGCCCCATAGAACCGAAAAGACGCACATCGTGCTGAACTTCATTCGCTCGGCAAAGGCTCCGCAGATCAGAGCTGGCGTGATGATGAAGAACATCCCCTGGAACACGAAGAATATACTTTCATTTGCCCAAGCGGCTTTAATTACCGCTGATTGTTCGTCGGTCAAGTCCTTACCTACAACATCGTCGGCGTCGGCGATAATTCCATCCATCATGAAGTTATCGAAGTTGCCGAAGTACGGATTGTCACCGGCGAAGGCGAGGCTGTATCCAACGACTCCCCAGACGACGGTCATCAGTCCCATCAGGAAGATGCACTGCATCATGACGCCCAGAATATTCTTTTTCCGGACGAGCCCACCGTAGAACAACGCGAGCCCCGGTGCTGTCATCATGAGCACGAGTGCTGAAGCTGTAAGCATCCACGCAACCTTGGCTCCGCTCAGCTCGGCTACTTCCTCTGTGGGTGCTTCTTTATCTTCAGAATCGCCAGAACCCTCTTCTACCAGGGGAGTTGTGTCATCTTGTGGCTCTCCTTCAGTAGGAGCATTTGGATCGACTGCTTCAGTCGACTCGATCCCGTCCTGAGCGAACGCAATCGCCGGCTGGCCGAGAAGTGGCACCAGAGCCAGCAGGAACATTAACTTTCGAAATACACCCAAAACACTACGCATTGTCTGTCCTTTTACCGTAAATGGTCCCCGGAATTTCCATTCACCGGTTGAGCTGGCTGCCTGTGATGACTTCACCTTTCGTTGGTTCGTCATCGACGGGAGCACAACCGTCGCGATGTCTAAGATCGATGTTTCCAAGCGAGCCTCTGTGAGTAGCAACGGTCTGCCCGCTTCGATACGCTCGGACGGCAAGGCAAGTGCCGTGCCAAACCCGCTGACGAGTCGGATCCGGCCCGTTCAATCAGTTGGGCTGTCACCCGAAATCGCGACTCCGGCTTGAGCTCTCGAAAACTCATGGACCAGTTCATCCAGGATCAATTCGAGGCGATCGCAGCTGGTCTGTTTGTCTTCGGAGCGGTGCTGGGCGTGGTGCTTGATGCCTGGTCGCTGCGAATGTGCGACCAGTTCTGCGAAGACCACGCCAGCGTCAACGAGAGCGCTTCCGGCAGCCGAGCAAACTTGCAGACTCGCTTGCTGACTGCCCTGCTGACGGGAGCGATCCTCGCAGGATACTTCGTCGTCGTGTTCGGCCTGAGAATGCACTCGACGAGTGAAGTGCTGCCTGCCTCTTTCTGGGTTCACGGCCGAGCGTTTGGACATCTCGTCCTGCTGACGTTGCTGATCGCCGCGACCGTCACCGACTTCCGCGAGTACATCATTCCTGACCAGATCACGGTTCCGGGTATGGTTGCCGGAGTGCTGCTGGCAACGATTTCCGGCGACACGCAGTTGATGCATTTCTGGGTCGACTGGAACCAGGCCGTTGCCGAACTCCGTGGGCCGCACATCCCGGGTTGGATCGGCGAGCACACTCACTGGCACGGCTTCGTCTGGAGCATGACCGGGCTGATCGCGGGCGGGGGAGTCACCTGGCTGGTTCGCTGGTTGTCGTCGGTCGTGCTCGGTCAGGAAAGTCTCGGTTTGGGCGACGTCACGCTGATGGCGATGATCGGAAGCTTTCTGGGCTGGCAGCCGCTGGTCTTTGTGTTTCTGATCGCTCCACTTTGCGGCATCGCGATGGGCCTTGGAGTGCGACTTATCACGAACCGAACTTACATTCCGTTCGGGCCTTACCTGAGTTTGGCGGCGGTCGTCGTTCTGTTTGCCTGGCGACCGTTGTGGATGCTGGAAATCTCAAACGAGTTTTCAATCCGCAAGCTCTTCGGCGATGCTCCAGGCCTTGCGATACTGGCCGGCATTTCGCTCGTGGCGTTTGTCGCGCTGTTGGTTTGCCTGAGACTCTATCGACTGATTCCAGGCAAGCCGCGCCGCGAGGAGTCACCCCAAACTGGCGAGTCGTCACCCACTGGAAACGCCGATGCTTCCTGACCGAACCAGCGAGTTCCGGTTGATTGAATCCTTTCGCTCAGCGATCGGAAAGACGCCGCAGGTCCTGACGGGAATCGGCGACGACACCGCAGTCGTTGAACGATCCGTCGGCCACATTCTCCTCGCAGCCGACATGCTGCTGGAGGGAGTTCACTTTGACCTTGCCACAGCGACACCGTTTCAAGTCGGTCGCAAAGTTCTGGCAGTCAACCTCAGCGATGTCGCCGCGATGGCCGGTCGACCGAAGTACGCGCTCGTCAGCCTCGCCCTGCCCCGGCAGCTTTCAGAAAGTCACGGTGAAGACTTTGCCGGCCAACTCTTCGAAGGGATCCTTTCCCTCGCCAGAGAATTTCGAACGATCATCGTCGGCGGAGATACCAACTCGTGGGACGGCCCCGTCGTCATTAACGTGGCGATTGTCGGCGAAGTGCCGTCCGGCGAGGCGATCACTCGTTGCGGAGCGAAATCCGGCGACTGGATCTTCGTCACTGGAAGTCTGGGAGGAAGCATCACCGGCCACCATCTCAACTTCACGCCGCGAGTCAATGAAGCACTCGCTCTTCGTGAAGCGTGTCACCTTACTTCGATGATCGACGTCAGCGACGGCCTGGTCGCCGACCTGTATCATATCCTTGAAGAAAGCAACGCCGGCGCAATTCTCGACGCAACGTCGCTCCCAATCAGCGATGCGGCGGCGGCGGCGGCGGTCGACGACGATCGAACCCCGCTCGAACACGCACTCGGTGACGGCGAAGATTTCGAGTTGCTCTTCACCGTGCCGCCAGAAGACGGCCAGCGACTGGCCTCAAGTAATCCGCTGGCAATCTCGCTGTCGCACATTGGCGAGATCGTCGACGGAGACTCGTGTCGGCTTCGCGAAGAATCAGGAACAGAAACAACGTTGCCGAGACTCGGCTGGTCGCACAACGTTGGGGAGCCCTGAGGCTTCTTACGTTTCGTTATGACATCGCGGCGAGGTCCGCTTCGTTCTGCTTGAGTTTGTAAAATTCGACCTGCCAGTTGCCAAACATCTCGTTCAGAAACGCCACGGCTTCGTGGTACTCCTGCCGAGCTTCGTACATGCCACGCTGCTGGCCGGAGTCCATAGCCATCAACTTGGCAACAGTCATCAGTGTCGGTTCAACGTGCTCTCGCAAATGTTTGAGCATGTGAGCGGCCAGATTTCCGGACTCGGCCGCCGCCAGTTGAACGAGTTGCCGGTCGGCGAAGCGTTCTTCCTCGGATAACTGTCGAAGGTTCGCGGCCATCGCGTTTCGCTTGTCGAGTTCTTCCGTATTTACCAGGCGACCAAACGGGTTTGCCATCTCTGCATTGCCGCCAGACAGCATCTCTGCCGCCAGAGCGAGCCCTCGCAGCGCACGATCGAATTCCGGATTCACTCGCAGTGCCTGTTCGTAGTGCTGTTTGGCTTTGCGATGATTGACCTGGTCCATGTAAATATTGCCCAGGTTGACGTGGGCGTCGACGTTGTCCGGATCAAGCCGAACCGCTTCTCGATAAGCCGACACCGCCATCGATGTTTGAGTAAGCCCTTTCTGGGCGATGCCGAGGTTGTAGTAGGCCTCGGCGTTCTTACCGTCACGCTGAATGCCGTTGCGAAGAGCCTTGATCGCTTGCTGATACTCCTGCCGCAGGTTGTGGATCGCTCCAAGATTGACCCAGGCCGTCGAGTCTCGTGGCTTCAGCTGAGTCAGACGCGTGAAATGTTGGATCGCTCCGGGATGATCCTGCGCGAGATAACACGCAGTCGCCAATGCTTCGTGAGCATCGATGTCGTCCGGCTCAATCTCGAGCGCCTCTTCAAAGAGGTCGATCGCCTCGATCAGATCTTTCTTCTTGAACGCCTTGCGTGCCTTCTTGATCAAAGCATCGAAATCAGCGGACTCCATCAGACTCTCCATTCAAAATGGGAACGTCACGCGTCGGCAAGTCGGGCCAACTTCATCATCGCAAAACACCGCCTCGTAAAGCTGCCGGGGATTGTAAGGAATTGGAGCCTTACCAACCAAAGCGAATTTGCTCGTGTGCAAGAATCGCGGGGCGTTTGAAACAGTTTGTTCTCGGGCAAACGCACGCAGACGTCCGAAGAGCCCTTAATCATTCAGACAGTTGCCAGACAACTTTCATGGACCCATCATCCGGGATGTCACTGGAAGCAATATTCAACATCGGAACGAGGCATTCTCATGCGGCATCCAATCAATCGTTCGGTTATTGGCGGAGCGATCGTTTTTTCTCTCTTCGCGATTTCATTGACGAATGCCGTCGCCGGAGACTGGCCATCGTTCCGAGGACCGGTCGGTCTGGGGGTGACCAGCGACACTGGTTTTCCAACGTCGTGGTCCGACGACGAAAACGTTCGATGGAAAATCAAGTTGCCGAATCGTGGCAACGAAAGTCCTGTTGTTGCAGCCGGCCTTGTGTTTGTCACATCAGCAACTGACGACGGAAGCGAACGCCGGCTGCACTGTTTCGACCGAACCGACGGCTCCGAGAAATGGACTCGCGAAGTTTCGTTCGAAGCTGGCGAGAAGACTCACCAGACAAATCCATTTGGCGCGGCGACGCCGGCGATCATCGGTAACAAAGTCGTTGTCTGGCACGGCTCGGCCGGACTGTTCTGCTACGACCTGGCGGGTGTGCAGCAGTGGTCAGCGAAGCCGGGAGCTGTGACTCACATTTGGGGTTACGGGTCGTCGCCGGTCATTCACGATGGAAAAGTGCTGTTGAACTTCGGCCCGGGAGTGGCGCAGGCGGTCCTCGCTTATGACCTCGAAACCGGCAACGAAGTTTGGAGCCACAAAGAACCGGGCGGAACCGACGACCGTGGCGGTCGCATGTCCGGTTCGTGGAGCACTCCTGTCATCGCCGAAGTCGGCGGAGAGTCACAAATCATCTGCAGCCTGCCGACGCGAGTGGTTTCGCTGAATCCAAAAGACGGTTCCGTCGTCTGGTCGTGCGACGGTCTGATTGGGAAGAACGGGAATCTCGTTTACACCTCGCCGCTGATCAGCAAAGGTATCGGCGTCGCGATGGGTGGTTACACCGGACCCGCAATCGGATTCCGTCTCGACGGCAAAGGAGACGTCACGGCAACTCACCGACTCTGGCATGACGACGCGAAACAGCCGCAACGCATCAGCTCAGGAGTCATCGTCGGCGATCACATTTTCATGGCAAACGCCGGCCCCGGCATTCTGCAGTGTCTCGAACTGACGACGGGCAAGGAAGTCTGGAAAGACCGCGGCCCCGGAGCCAACAGTTGGGGGCAGATGTGCTTTGCCGACGGACGACTCTACGTGACCAATCAGAAAAGCCAGACGGTCGTCTTCGCACCGAACGCTGAAAAGTACGAACAGCTCGCCGCTAACTCACTCGACGGATCAAGCAACTCGACACCCGCGTTCTCCGACGGCGACATCTTCCTGCGAACGTCAAAGTCGCTGTACTGCGTCTCGGTGAAAAAGTGAGTCGAGACTTTCGCAAACGCCTCAGTCGATCGTCACGAGCCGGAAGACAACCATCGCCAAAGGCGGCAGCGTGATGGACAACGAATTCTCAAAGCCGTGAGACTCAACCGGTTCGCTGTACATGCCGCCTTTGTTACCGACGTTGCTGCCGCCGTAAATGTCCGCGTCAGTGTTGAAGGCTTCGCGGTAGTAGCCAGCGTTGGGGACGCCGATGCGAAAGCCGTCGCGAACAACGGGAGTGAAATTCAGCACGACGACGAAGAAGTCATCGTGATCGCTCGAACGACGGATGAATGAGTACGTACTTTTTTCGTCGTCGTCGCAATCGATCCACTGAAAACCTTCCTGCGACGTATCGAACTGATGCATTGCCGGGTTCGAGCAGTAAAGCCGGTTCAGATCTTTGACGAGCCGGCTGATGCCCGCGTGAGTCGGAAACTCCTGGAGCGACCAGTCGAGTTCGGAGTCATGGTTCCACTCGGTCCACTGCCCGAGTTCTCCACCCATGAACTGCAGTTTCTTGCCGGGCATGGTGAACTGATAACTGAAGACCAGTCTTAAATTCGCAAACTGCTGCCACTCGTCGCCGGGCATTCGTGAGAGCAATGACTTCTTGCCGTGCACCACCTCGTCGTGCGAAAGCGGTAGCACGAAGTTTTCGGTGAAGGCATACATCATGCGAAACGAAAGTTCGTTCTGATGATGAGTTCGATGAATGGGCTCGTGAGCTGTGTACTTCAGCGTGTCGTGCATCCAGCCCATGTCCCATTTCATCGTGAAACCGAGTCCGCCGTCGTAAAGAGGTCTGGAAACGTTGGGCCACGATGTGGACTCTTCGGCGATGGTGACGATGCCGGGGAACTCGCGATGTATCACCTCGTTGAATTCTTTGATGAAACTGATGGCGTCGTTATTCTCGCGACCGCCATGTTCGTTGGGCACCCACTGGCCCGAGTCGCGTGAGTAGTCGAGGTAAAGCATCGAAGCGACCGCGTCCACGCGCAGGCCGTCGACGTGGTAAAGGTCACACCAGAAGCGGGCACTCGACAGCAGGAATTCTCGAACCTCCTGGCGACCGTAGTTGAAGATGTACGTATTCCAGTCGGGGTGGTAGCCCTTGCGGTGGTCTTCGTGTTCGTACAGGCCGGTCCCGTCGAAGCGTCCCAGTCCGTGAGCGTCGGTCGGAAAGTGCGCGGGCACCCAGTCGACCAGCACTCCGATGCCGGCCTGGTGGCAACGATCGACGAAGAGCATGAACTCGTCTGGTGTCCCGAATCGGCTGGTTGGAGCAAAGTACCCCGTCACCTGATAACCCCATGAGCCGTCAAACGGATGCTCGGACACAGGCATCAGCTGGAGGTGCGAGTAGCCCAGTTCGTGGCAGTAGTCGATCAATTGATCGGCGAGTTCTTCCCAGCTGAAATAGTCGCGGCCATCTTTCGGACGTCGCCAGGATCCGAGGTGGACTTCGTAGATCGACATCGGTCGTTCGAGCCAGTTGGTCGATTGCCGAAACGTCATCCACTCGTCGTCTGCCCAATCGTACCCATCCAGCTCGCAAACGATCGAGGCCGTCGCCGGTCGGTACTCTGCCTGAAACGCGTACGGGTCCGCTTTGTCGACAAAGTTCCCCCGCACGTCGACGACCGAGTACTTGTACTTTTCGCCGGGCTGGATGTTTGGAACGAATGCCGACCAGACTCCGCAGTCGCTCGGTGACAAAACGTTGGCCTCTCTTTGCCAGCCGTTTGAGTCGCAGACAAGGGACACATTGCGAGCATTCGGAGCCCAAACGGCAAAGTGCGTTCCCGCCACACTTTCCTGCTCTGTTAAGTGAGCACCCAGCTCGTTGTATTTTGTACTGCTCATGAATCTGCCCTCGATCCTTACCGCTGTGAAACAGGCACCGCGAGGCTCGGCAACCATTCACAGCGTGACTTCAGGATACCCGAGCAGGTGATCGTCTCAACCTTGCTCTATCGGCAACGACCAATTGCCGCAGCGTCAGAGCGTTTGCCGGCAGGTCTCCGCAGTCCACGGTGCGTCTGCGGGTTGATCGGAATTCAACGACGACGAGACAGCAATCCTGGCGAAGGAGGCGAATGATCGAAGATCATGTCACGTGACAGGTGGTTATGAAAAGTACAATTCGGCACAACCAGGGCCACTCTTGGGTGGCCTGCACGTTCGATTGAATGAATTGTGCATCCCACGACGGCTGCCAGAAGTTTGAGGAAGTATCTG
>Ga0316208_1001168_pt1 | contig 26035 bp, 28 predicted proteins | sample 3monopyrite_MG_FD_204944 | JGI IMG/M metagenome (GOLD analysis project Ga0316208, IMG submission 204944) | Microbial mat bacterial communities from mineral coupon in-situ incubated in ocean water Damariscotta River, Maine, United States -... | ecosystem: Environmental > Aquatic > Marine >... | reverse complement strand
TTGTAAACCAAACAGATTCTTTGTTGTTAGGATCAACGATCAAAATCTGATCAATGTTTTCGAATTTCAAGTTGATTGAGCCTGCCAGAAAATTCATAGTAAGATCGTTTTCTGTGAACGAGATAAGTAGACCAACATAAAAGTCGGTCCCTTTTTTAAGATTCACCCTTATTTCTGAATTAGAAGAATCAGCTTTAGTTAATGTAGAGATGAATTCATCGTAAGATTGAGCAAAGGATGATGTGCCTAATAAAAAAGAAAAAAATAATGAAATCAGAAACAACCTGGAAAAAAGCATATTGTAGAATATTTAAAGATAGGTAGTAGATAAGGTATAACTTTTGAATAAATTTTTAGCACACTTGGCCGGAATAATTTTACTTGATAAGATTCATTCCTATTTCTCTATATTCCAAAACTAGAAAAAAAATTATGGAAGAAGAGAAAAAAACCAAAAAGAAAAAATTAGGTTCAACGAGCCGCGGTGTTTCGGACATGTTCCGTACTTCGTATAGAACTCATATAGAGTTAAGTGCGATAGCTGATAATAAATCGAATATCATGATTTCCATCAATGGCATTATAATTTCGATTATCATCGCTTCCATTTCTCCGAAAATTGATTCGAATCCATGGTTGTTAATCCCAACTGCCCTATTACTTCTCACCTGTTTAGGGTCGTTGATTTATGCGGTACTTTCAGCCAGGCCAAGAGTTAGTAATGAGAACATCACCTTAGAAGATGTTCGCCAAAACCGAGCAAATATTCTCTTTTTTGGAAATTTCTACACCATGCCACGAGCCGATTATGTGGCCGGGATGGAAGAGTTGATGCAAGACAGTCGCCGTTTATATGGTAATATGGCTCGTGATATTCATGGCTTAGGCAATGTATTAGCCAAAAAGTATAGGCTTCTTAGATTTTCATACAATGTATTTATGCTAGGGCTAATCCTATCCGTGCTGAGTTTTATTGCTGTTTTTACTCTGGTTGTTTGATTTTTAAGCGATGCACTCCTAAAAGTTACAAAGCGCAGTTATGGATAGTCATAGCGTGGGTCTAATTTTGCTTAGTCTTTGTGCTTAATATTCTTATAGGCTTCCGTAATCCGCTGATTCATCAATCTTCGATAGTTGGTAAACTCGTACTCACTTACGGTAAATTCAGAATTGTATTCACCATCAAAACATTGAATACGTAATTTATTCGGACGATCAGCCTTGACCACAGTTACCTGAACTTTTCCAAGTTTATACGAATTGATGGGCTCTGACATAAATTGTAAATGGATTTCGTTAAGAAGTACGAAAGATAGTATTTTAGCATGCAATCACCGTAAAAGAGAATCACGTTAAAAGAGTTCCGTTACTCATGAATAAAAAAGCAATCATTTTTATTACCATTGCAAGTTTTATAGTCGTTTATTTTATCATTGCAATGAAAAGTACCACCCCAATTGTAATTGAAAATGCACCCGATTGGATGACTTTAGGGGCTGCACAAGAAGAAGCCCGAACTACGGAAAAAATGATATTAGTTGACGTTTATGAAGTGGGTTGTAAATATTGTAGAGCCATGGAGCGTGAAGTTTATCCGGATTCTACCGTTCGCGCAGTTTTAGACGCAGGTTACATTCCGGCAAAAGTTGATGGAAATTCCGAAGAATTTATCACTTTTAATGGCGCAGAAGTGATTTCTAGAGAATGGGCACAAAGTTACGGAGTGTATGTTTTTCCCGGAACACTCATTATTGATGCCGAAGGCAACTTGATTAAATCAAGAACCGGTTATATGAACGTGGATGAACTCCGGCAATTCCTATACTAATTTCGATGACAACTTCCGATCACGCCATTTTACGAATTCATTGTGCTGATAAACCGGGTATTATCGCAGCCGTTACTCAATTCGTGCATCAACATGGTGGCAATATTGTGGATTTGGATCAGCATACAGATTCAGTTAGAAATAAATTTTATATGCGCATATCATGGGAGATGCAGCATTTTGATTTGAATCGTGATGAAGTAGCTTTGCAAGTTGAAAAATCTCTTGCCGATGTTTATACCTTTAACTGGAAGCTGAATTTTTCTACGCAACCGATGCGATTGGCTTTGTTTGTATCCAAACAGTTGCATTGTTTGTATGATATTTTAGGTAGATGGCAGACTAAAGAATGGGAGGTAGAAATACCACTAATTATCAGCAATCATGTTGATGCGAGGGATGTAGCTGAAAAATTTGGGATCGAATATCATCATATCCCAATTACCGGCAATAACAAAGCAGAACAGGAATTTATACAACGCGCACTTCTTAAAGAGCATAAAATCGACTTAGTTATATTGGCTAGATATATGCAAATTTTGACCGGGGATTTTATAGAAGCATGGCGAAATAACCTCATCAATATCCATCATTCATTTCTCCCCGCTTTCCCCGGGGCACGACCATATCACTCTGCTTTTGAGCGAGGCGTAAAAATAATTGGCGCCACTAGTCATTATGTTACTGAAGATTTAGACGAAGGGCCTATCATCGAGCAGGATATCGTTCGAGTAACTCACCGAGATGCTGTAGAAGATTTAGTTAGGAAAGGCAGAGATCTGGAAACGCTGGTACTATCCAGGGCGGTATGGAAACACATCCAACGAAAGACGTTGGTCACGGATAATCGAACCATCATTTTTAATTAATCTAACACTATGAAATCAATAACTACGATTTTCACATTTATATTCGGAATGATATTACTGATTCCGATCCAGGCTCAAAATTATGAATCAGAGCTTTACGTTGAGGGTATTGATGTTCCATGGGGAATGGCATGGCTACCTAATGGTGATATGCTAGTTACCGAACGGTCGGGCGAATTATACCTGATTCGGGATGGCGAGATTGTTTCAACTATAGGAAATTTACCAGATGATATTGACGTGAATGGACAAGGCGGGTTATTGGATGTTGATGTTCATCCTAATTATGAAGAAACAGGTTGGATTTATTTTTCTTATTCCTCGTCATCCGGAGAGGGAGACGGATCAAATACGGCCATTATGAGAGCAAAACTTGATGGTTACAATTTAAGTGACACCGAAATGCTTTATAAAGCTTCCCCAAATTCAAAACGGGGTCAACATTATGGAAGCCGAATCGAGTTTGACCGTGATGGCTATTTATTCTTTACTATCGGCGATAGAGGTGACCGGGATGTAAACCCACAGTCGTTATCGATTGATGGAGGGAAAGTGTATAGAATACATGATGATGGTAGCATACCGGAAGACAATCCATTTGTTGGGCAGGATGGAACGTTACCGGCAATTTGGTCTTACGGTCATAGAAATCAACAGGGAATGGCAATGAACCCGGCTACCGGGATTATGTGGGCGCACGAGCATGGGCCTCGCGGTGGAGACGAAATAAATATTATTAAACCGGGCAAAAATTACGGCTGGCCGATTTTGAGTTTCGGAATCAATTATAGCGGAACATCATTTGCTGAGGGAACTTATCGTGACGGAATGGAGCCACCAGTTACTTATTGGGATCCATCCATTGCGCCTTCAGGAATGACATTTGTTACCAGCGATTTGTACCCGGATTGGAAAGGTCATTTATTAGTTGGTTCGCTGAAATTTACACAACTTCAATTGGTTGAGTTAGATGGCGACAATGTTTTAAATAGAATTGAATTATTTAGTGGAATTGGTCGTGTTCGAAGTCTAAAACAAGCGCCGGATGGATATATTTATGTTGGCACAACTCGCGGAGGTATTCAAAGAATTGTACCGTCAGAATAACGTAAATAAAGGTTTTATTTTAAAGCTCGGAGTTCTCTTCGGGCTTTTATTATTTAATCATACTTTACTTCGTAATCTTCGCCTTTCCACTCTGTATTTTTTTTAATTAGTGGAACCAGAGGTAGCCAAGTGTAAATATAGAAAGTATAAATAACAGCAATTGGTATGTACCTTAGTAGTCTTTTTACCTTAAGTCTATGCCTAAAAGTAATGGCCATTATACTTTCACTAAGAATTTTGATAAGCAAAAATTGGAGAGCAGTTGCAATATCTGCTATAAATAGATAGATAAAGCCCAGTAACATTGGGAAAAAGATCAATTCCAATATAAAGATCACAAAAATCAAGGTAAGGTCTGATTTTTCCCCTTCAAAGCCACCTTTTAACCATCGTATTTGTTGGCTATGTAATTGATCTAAATTAGAAACAGGGGAAGTTATAACTCTTGTAAATTCATCGAAATGGTATTTTGTTTTATATCCAAGATTATGTGAAAGCTTAAATAATGCGATATCCTCCGCAATTCTAAAATCAGCTTTTTCAAGACCGCCGCCCTCTTTATAAACAGAGTGTCGAATTGCCATATTAGGTCCTAATGCATGAAATGATAATCCATATCCGGAAAGACCAAATCCGAAAAGTAATCTCCCACCACTTGCAATTCGTTCAAGAACCCCAATAAATGTGTCGTTTCTTGTATCCATTGCGCCGGTAATAATTCCGGTTTTATCAGTAACCCCATCCAACATATGCCTTAACCAACTATTTGGCACTTCGCAGTCTGCATCAGTAATAAATAGCCATTCACCGGTAGCTTTAGTGGCGGCATTTGCAATACCACGAGCTTTAGCTTCTAAATGATTTGTTGGGAAATCTGAACTAGAATATGCTTCAATATATGTATGATGTGATGAGGCATCCTTCAAAATTTCCAACGTTGAGTCTGTAGAAAAATCATCATTTAAAATGACTTGCAGCTTGTCTTTAGGGTAATCTAAATCTATTAGTGAGTCGATACATTTTTTGACGTCTCTCTCTTCATTTCGACAGGATACTAATACTGATACGTATGGAAAATTTGTATCTATCTTTTTTGAAATTGGCAAACGATAGATACCAATTGCTAATACAATACTAAAAAGTAAATAAATGCCAATTAACGCGGCAAATAGAAAGATCACTTTTCTTGCAATTTCTCGCTTATTAAGTCAATCACACTTTGTATAGTACCCAGTGTCATTATTGTGTCATTATCAATAGTTATTTCGAATTCATTTTCAATATCGATAATCATATCAATAACATAAAAAGAGTCTAAGCCGAGGTCTTCAATTATATGTGAGTCTGGTAATATCTCTTGATTAACATCGATTTCGTCTTCATCAATGTAATTTTCTATAATAGATTTTAGTCTATCTTTTATGTCGTGGCTCATTCATTCCATTTTTTAAATATTAAGCAACTATTACTGTCACCAAAAGCTAAATTTGCTTTTATCACATAGGTTATGTCTCTTTCAATTAACCTATCAGTAACTGGCTCTGTGCCGATCAATGATACAATTTCTGGGTGTAAAGTTTCAATATTTATATTGGGATGAATAAACTGTTTATGCAATTGTAGCACAGTCGCAACCATCTCAATTGAACCTGATGCCCCCAAACAGTGACCAGTCATAGATTTTAGAGTGTTTATAGTAGGAAAATTTTCTTTAGTTCTATTTAGCGCACTTTTCCAAGTCGCAATTTCTCTAGGATCTCCGATGGTTGAAGTTAAGTGTCCACAAATCAAGTCGATATCATCACCATCAATATTAGCTTCATCCAAGGATTTTTTTATGGCTCTTTCAGTAGCATCTGAATTTGCAGCGGTTATTGATCCCCCATTTCTCAACCCACCATTTGTAACCTGCCCGGCAACTATTTCGCCATATATTCTAGCACCTCGCTCCAAAGCAGAGTCTAAATCTTCAAGTACATAAGCGCCGGCACCGGCACCGGGTACTAAACCAGCAGCATCAGCAGCCATTGGTCGCGAACCTTTCTCGGGTGCATCATTAAATTTGGAACATAATATTCTCATTCCGTCAAATGCACCCCAAATAATCCATCCCTCACTTTCTGTGCTCCCGCACAACATTCTTTTGGCGTTTCCTGCCAATATTCGCTCGTAACCCAAAATTGCAGCTTCTGTACCTGTAGAACATGCATTTGAATTAGACGCTACCAGATTACCTAATCCAATTATTTTATTTAGATAGGTCATGGCGCCACTATTCATGGTTTGTTCAACCATTCTGGAGCCAATTTTACGAGGACCTCTCTCATATCCCAGATTAATTTTATCTCTTATAAATTCACCCATTGCTAGTGCGCCCACACCAAAAATCATACCGCTATCCCAATCTGGGTTCTCATTACTAGGAGTAAAATCGAGTCCTGCATCTTTCCAAGCCTCAGCACCCGCCAAGCATGCAAATTTCATTGCTCGATTTTCTAGTTTTGAATACAGTCCCGAAGGTAGAAGCTGTCTCAACTTGTCTTCATCAAAAGTTGGTCGGCCGGTGATGTGACAACTCGAATTTAACTCGATCATGGTCTGGTCATAGGTTATTCCAGATTTACCATTTCGAATAGCTTCTTCGAATTCTACTAAGCCATTTCCATTTGGCGAAATTACACCAAGACCGGTTATTACTACTCTTTTGCTCAAAATTGGATGCTTTTATCTGTTAGTATTATACCGCTTAATGTCCCTGATGCACATAGATTATTATCACTGTCCATGAGTTTCACTTTAGCTTTAAGTCTATTTAATCGAAAATATATTTTTTCTGCTTCAACAATAACCTTGGTTTCCGGGAAAACGGGTCTCACAAATTTTACATCCGCATTTGTAAATATTGGTTTTAAATTATCTCTATCAATAGTAGAGGTCTCTTTTATAAAATTCAGAATTCCTAATGGGATAAGACCTATTTGTGCCATTGCTTCCGTTAAAATTACGCTTGGTGTAATTGCTATATCAGGAAAATGCCCCTGATAAAAGTATTCATCTTTTTTGAAATAATAAGACCCTTTTGAAATCTGTTCATCCGCATATTCAATTTCATCAACAAACCTAAATGGGAAGCTTTGTGGAATAAGTGATAATATTTGTGAGTTGTCCAATAAATTAGCCATTAATAATTTTAGATCAGTTTAAAAAATTCTTTCGGTTTATCCGGCATTTGATAGTCATAAAACTTTCTTAAAGCAGCGTCTTCTTTTAATATTATCATGTTTTAAAAAACTATCCCCAAAAATTGACCCCCAGTTTCCCAGCAGTTTTCCATGATCCTCCAAAGTTGGATTAAAACGTAAAGTCTTCACGCCTTCATTGATAAATTTTTCAGAAATATCCAGAAAAACCATTGAAGAAACTCCTTTTTCCTGATATTCCGGCAATGCTCCTATTAAGTATAAATCAACTTCTTTGCAGGTTCTTATTGCCCATAAAATATGGATGAATCCAAATGGAAATAAACGACCATTTGCTTTTTTAAAAGCTTTTGACAATGACGGCATTGTTATGGCAAACGCAACAATATCTCCATGCTCATTTACTACTCCAGATAAATATTTTAGTGATAGAAATTTGAAAAACTTGTTTTTAAGCCGTAACCCTTCCGCTTCGGTTAATTTATAATATCCATATAAAAGTTTATAGCTTTCATTAACGGCAAAGAAAAACTTGTCGAAAAAGTTTAACAGATCTTTTTTCTTTTTAAGATCAACTAGATTGAACCCATATTTTTTAGAAACATACCTAGAAAGTTTCTGCAACCTCTCCGGTATTTTGTATTGTTCGCCAAAAGCATATTCAAATTCTAACCAATCCACACTTTTTTCAAAACCCAATTTATCTAAATGATTCTTGTAATATGGATGGTTGTAAATAGTCGCAATAGTTGCGATTGAGTCAAAACCTTCAACGAGCATCCCTTCAAAATCGAAATCGTTAAATCCCATTGGACCATGAATAGCAACGGCTCCCTGCTCATTTGCCCAATGCTCTACCGCCTCAATTAGCTTGCTTGATACCTCTTCATTATCAACAAAATCGATCCATCCAAATCGAATCAGCCTTTCATCTTCAAATTCAAAGTTATGCTTTATACCTGCAATTCTGCCTACAACTTTATTATCCTCATAAGCTAACCATTGTCTAGACTCTGCATATTCAAAAGCGGGGTTTTTTTTGGGATTCAAGTCATCCAACTCATCTGCAATAATTGGAGGCACCCAGTAAGGGTTACCAGCGTAAAGGTGGAAGGGAAACATTACAAACGCCTTCCGGTCTTTCTTGTTCAGAACTACTTTGATTACAATTTCACTCATCTAAGTATCGATGCTTCCCCGTATGAATTAGCGTGTAGCGCAAGATAAAAGATATCTGTAAAAAAAATTTCATTTTAGTGTAAGGAGTTCCATTCTGTGTGGTCTTACTACTATGAGTGGAAATGGGACATACCAATTTCCCTTCTCAAGATATCCGGCGGTACGCATAGTATTGTTACTAATCTTGGGGGTTCTTTTAGGGGAGGCTTTTTCGGGGGGGTACTTTCTTCCTTTAGGAACGTTTGGCGTGCTTGTTGTAGGGCTGTGGGTTCTAAAAAAAATGAACCCACAGTCTTTTTTAGTTCAGCATACTTCCTACTCCAATCTCCTGATTTTATTTCTAATTATTGCCTTCGGCTGGTTTCGACAGTCAACCGCGAATATTTCTAAAGCTGAAAACAATACTCAAAAGTTGGTATCAATCATGCCATGGGATCAACTGCAATTCAGAGCAGTGATTGATTCATATTCCCGGAATGCATCAGGTAAATTGAGAATGGATGTAAATGTTGTAGAGACCGGGTTTAGCGATTTTTCTTCGAAGGAAAAATATAAGGCACGAGTTCTTTTTGATGACATTCAAAAAGTTTCTCTTGGCGATACACTAAGTTTTGTTGGAACAATTATTCCAATTCAAGAGAAGAGAAATCCGAACCAATTTGACTATGCATCCTTTTTGGCTGAAAAGGGAATTATGGTACAAACTAAATTGGATTCACTAATAAGCATAAAAAAAAATACAAGCAGATGGACGATAAGTTGGTGGCAAAATCGAGCGTTAAAAATCATAGAAAGAAATTTTGAGGAAACTACAGAACCCTTAGCAAAAGCGCTGTTATTAGGGTTTAAACAAGAATTAGATCAGGATACGAAGAAAGCATTTTCTCGAGCTGGTTTATCACATATAATGGCTGTATCAGGGCTTCATGTTGGCTTTGTCATTGCTCCATTTTGGTTTCTGCTCCCATATATCAGACAATTTAAAATGGGCAAGGGGTTCGGTCTCCTACTTATCGTTTTGGTTTTATTAATTTATGCAGGGATAACAGGATTTCCGGCTTCCGTAATGAGAGCGTCGTTAACTGCTTTATTTTTAACTATTGGGAAATTATTTCACAAATCACCAAATTCAATTAATTTAACAGCTGTGGCCGCCGTTATTCTACTCGTTTTTGATCCGAATGAGTTATTTAATATTGGTTTTCAACTTTCATTTTCTGCTGTATTTATCATCTTGTTAATCTTACCTGAAATACAAGCTGGCTTTCCTTATTGGCTGCGTATAAAATGGTATGCCAAACCGTTAATGGTAATAGTTGTAAGTATTGTTGTGCAGTTCGGGTTGTATCCATTACAAGTATATTACTTTGGTGAATTGTCAGTAATTAGCCCAATTGCAAATGCATTATTTGTTCCTTTACTTGGATTACTGATTCCACTCGCAATAACTGCTTTAATCATCAGTCCATTTTCAGAAGTCATTGGATTTTGGTTGAGTACCCCTTTTGATGCCTTCCTTTATTGGATGCATAAATTTATTTCGATGACAGCCAATTGGAGTTGGACATGGATCGAAATCGAAACGCCATCCGTCCTTATTTTTCCTTTTTGGTTAGTATTAATTTTCGCAATCTCCGGTTCTAGAATTCCGCAACTTCGATGGAAACTTATTATCGTAGGCCTGTCGCTATTAGGGGTGCTTCAAATTCAATCTTTAATAAATGAACTAGCACCAAAAACACTTAGTATAACTTACTTTGATGTTGGCCAAGGCGATGCCGCATTAATTCAAACCCCAAATGGGAAGCATTTATTAATAGATGCAGGAAGGTGGAATCCGGGTTACAATAGTGGTCGATCAATAATTCTTCCTCACCTAAAATATGAGGGTATTAATAAACTTGATGCAGTAATTCTTAGCCATCCTCATGCAGATCATATTGGTGGAATCTTAGATCTCATTGATTCTATTCCTATTGATACAATATATAATTCAGGTTTTGAATACGAATCGAACTTATATCGTTCTTATTTGGAATTAGCTAATCAAAAAAATACAGCGGTTAAATCACTTCGTGCCGGTAATTCCATTTCTATTGATGAGTCTGTTTTGTTTTTAGTTTTTGCCCCGGAGGGAGGAACATTCAATCAGGACCCAAATCAACATTCCATTGTTTTAGAAGTTATCTATGGCAACACTGAATTTTTATTCACAGGAGATGCCGGAGAAAATCAGGAATTAAGAATTTTAGAAAACTACGCTTCTTTATTGGATACCGATGTTCTAAAAGTTGGACATCATGGCAGCCGAACAAGTTCAAGTGAGAAATTTATCTCAACTACATCTCCTGATATTTCAATAATGTCTTTAGCTGAATCGAACCGTTTCAAACATCCACACCCGGAAGCTGTACAAAGAATTCTCGAATCTAAAACTGAACTATTTTTTACAAGTCGCGATAAAGCAATTATTCTGAAATCAGATGGTAAACGAATTTGGAAAGAGGAATGGCAGTAGTTATGAAGGATAATTATAACAGAAAAATTTATCGTGATGTAGCCCCCAATGCTGTATATTTCAGGTTCTGAAATTTCCGGAATTCCTGCATGGCAAAAACTACAACAGCAACCAAAGAACATTCTAAATCAGCTGAAGAACGCCCCATTATTATAAAGGGTGCTCGTACTCATAATCTGAAGAATGTGGATGTGGAAATACCCCGAAATAAACTAACCGTTGTTACGGGTGTTTCGGGTTCGGGAAAGTCTAGTCTGGCTTTTGATACCATATTTGCTGAGGGTCAACGGCGTTACGTAGAAAGCCTATCCAGTTATGCCCGACAGTTTTTAGAGCGCATGAATAAACCGGATGTCGATTTCATGCAAGGTATCTCTCCGGCAATGGCAATTCAGCAAAAAACCACGACATCGAATCCAAGATCGACCGTTGGAACCACCACAGAAATTTACGATTACCTGCGATTGTTATTTGCCCGGATTGGAATTACCTATTCTCCAAAATCCGGTAACTCAGTAAAAAAAGATTCTCCTCGTACGGTCATCAAAGAGTTGATGGAAAATCATGAAGAGGGAACGCGGTTTTATGTGTTATATCCAATCCCACATCATCAAAAAGCAAAGTTGGGTGATGAACTTCGCGTACTGAAGGAAAAAGGACTTACTCGATTACTAAAGCTGGAAGATGAATCCATTTTGGAGCTAACAACAGATGAGATTAATGAGAAGAAATTCAAGGCAAAGCAGTATCGAGTATTAATCGATCGTTTAGTTTTACAGGATGATGAAGCTGTGATCACCAGAATTGCTGACTCACTGGAAACCGCCTTTCGCGAAGGGGCTGGTCGGTGTTCAATAAAATTCAGAAATGGAAATGAGCTATCTTTTTCAGAGCGCTTTGAACTGGACGGAATGGAATTCGCTGAACCAACACCTCAGATGTTTTCATTTAACAATCCCTTTGGTGCATGCCCAAAATGTGAAGGTTTCGGTAAAGTAACCGGAATAGATGAAGACCTTGTTATTCCTAATCATGATCTCAGCATCAGAAATAATGCAATTGCGCCTTATAATTCGCCTAAATTCAGCTCTAATTTAAAAGATTTGATTCGGGTTGCTGCGAAAGATAAAATTCCTATAGATGTACCTTATCAGGATCTTTCGAAAGAAGTGAAAAACATTATATGGCGAGGGAAGGACGAATACGTTGGGATTTGGAAATTCTTTGACGAGGTAAAAGCACAGAATTATAAAGTACACATGCGCGTTCTTTACTCCAGATATCGTGGTTATAGCCGATGTCCTGATTGTGAAGGCTATCGAATTCGTAAAGATGCGCAATACATTAAAGTGGGCAACATGCATGCCGGTGAGGTTTCTGAACTTACTATTGGCCACGCACGAGAGTATTTCGATGGATTGGAGCTCACTGAATTTGAAAGAAATGTTGCCGGACAAATCCTTTATGAAATTCAAAAGCGCCTTCGATTTCTTGATGAAGTCGGGCTCGACTACCTCACTTTAGATCGACATGCGAATACGTTAAGCGGTGGGGAGTCTCAGAGAATTAATTTAGCAAATGCACTAGGAAGCTCTTTAATTGGCAGTATGTATGTGTTGGATGAACCGACAATAGGGCTGCATCCGCGGGATAATGATCGCTTAATAAAAATTTTAAAGTCATTGCGCGATATTGGAAATACCGTTTTAGTTGTAGAGCATGACCCCGAAATGATGAAAGCTGCTGATAATATTCTAGACATCGGTCCCTTTGCAGGAGTTCATGGTGGCGAGATAGTTTTTGAAGGTACGTATGAGGAGATTTTAGAAGCGAATTCGCTTACCGGTAAATTTCTAAGCGGGCGAAAAGAAATTCCCATTCCATTAAAAAGGCGAAAAGGAAATGGCAAAAAAATTACGCTAGAGGGCGCCTGCGAACATAACCTCAAAAATGTAAACGTCGAATTTCCACTCGGTAAAATGATTGTAGTTACAGGCGTTTCGGGTTCAGGTAAATCAACGCTCGTTCACGACACCTTATATGCAGGCATAAAAAAGCACATTAGTTCCTACAATCAAAAAGTTGGGCGCTACCGCGATTTATTCGGATTGAGTTCTGTTCATAATGCGGAAATGGTAGATCAAAGCCCAATTGGACGTTCTACCCGCTCTAATCCTGCAACTTACACAAAAGCCTTTGATGGAATCCGAGATGTTTTTTCATCAACCCGTCAGGCTAAGATTATGGGCTACACCGCTGGGCATTTTTCCTTCAATGTTCCCGGTGGCCGATGCGAAACTTGTAAGGGCGAAGGCGTTCAGAAAATTGAAATGCAGTTTATGGCAGACATTGAATTAACCTGCGAAGTCTGCAACGGATCTCGATTTAGAAAAGATGTGCTGAATGTGAAATATCGTGGGCAAAACATACATAACGTACTTGAAATGCCAATTTCTGAGGCATTAGACTTTTTTGTAGATGAGAAATCCATCGTTAATAAATTACAACCTCTTGAAGATGTGGGGCTTGGTTATTTAAAATTAGGTCAATCGGCGACCACTCTTTCCGGTGGTGAAGCACAACGGGTGAAACTCGCTAGATTTCTGAGCAAAACCTCGAACGAACATACGTTGTACTTTTTTGATGAACCCACAACCGGGCTGCATTTTGAAGATATCGCCAAGTTGCTGGATGCCTTCAATGAATTAGTTCGTGCCGGGCATTCGGTAATTATCATCGAACATAATCTGGATGTAATTAAGTGTGCTGATTGGGTGATTGACGTAGGCCCGGAAGGTGGCTTTGGTGGTGGACAAATTGTAGCTACTGGAACCCCAGAAGCGATCATTGAGATAAAAGAAAGCTACACCGGAAAGTTTTTGAAAGAATACATAAAATAAATGCCCAGTAAAAAACTGAGCATTTAAGAATCATTTAAAAATATAGCTTTTTGAAATTTGTGAAAGGATACCACCAAGATTTATAAAATGGAATCCACCATTTACGATGCTCAGCCACCGAAATTTCACCTATATCATAAAGTCTTTTACTATCTAAATATGATCTATATATGAACACATAAAGTAACAGCAAAATTATGCCAAGGTCATTGCCAAAATTTACGCCAGCAAAATAGATTATTATTAGTGGAAAAATAACCATTAGTAAGTATATATAGCGATTTTTCATAATATACACATTGCTGCACCACACCCAATTACTGTACCTAGTGCCCAAGGGGCTCCGAATATTGCCTGTCCAACCCACCAAGACACAGAACCCCAGCCCATTTCCCAATACATTGTTTTCATACAATCTAATACCTCATTTCCACAATCAACCAATTTATATTTGCTATCTATAAGAAAAGATATTGTTTGTAAGTCATTGTTGATTTCTACTTCTTGAAGAACTTTCCCATCTAGATTATAGTATGTTATCAATAGTATTGAGTCACTAAGCAATTGATTTTTTATAATCATTGCTTTTGTATTCTCTTCATTTAGTGAAAATATACCAAGTTGATAACCAATACTATCACTAAAACTTTGTTCTGATTCTGTTAGCATTAATACTTCATTATTAGTGCCATCGCGAGTTACAGTTTGCAGGGAATTTAAGTCAAATTCTATTAATTCTTCCGAAGCGTTTTTTAACATTCCGCTTTCTAATGATTTATCTAAAAAATTGCTAACAGCACTAATTGTCTGATTATCAGTTACATATTTTGCTTCTATTCCAAGATTTTCGAAATCATCTACCTGTGAAACATTATTATTACGTTACGCTTTTCTTGAAATATTTTTTAGACAAATTGTAGCTACTGGAACCCCAGAAGCGATCATTGAGATAAAAGAAAGCTACACCGGAAAGTTCTTGAAAGAATATTTATCCAAATAGTTCTGTAATTATTATAGCATTCTAAACTCATTGGTTCCTCAGAGAGACTATTTTCCAACATGTTTTCAAGACTACTTACATTAAACTGGCGCATTTTCCTTTCCAATCTCAATCGATTTCAGCTGTTGATGATGATCGGGTACATCATGTTTTTAGGTGTGATGTTAGTAAACCTGATCGGTACCGCGATTGTTGTAGTTTTAATGGATACCGATCCTTGGATGTCGACTCAGCTTCCCTGGCTCACCCCAAAAGTGTATTCCTTTATATTGCTCGTTTTTGCGAATACTTATTGGGTAATGCATTTCTCCTTCACAAATCTGCGTTTGTTAAATATCGAAGAGAACAGGAAGCTTCTTGGTTTTGGCTTTCCAATAAAGCGACTGGCAAAGTATCTCATAATTATTAGTTTTTGCCATCCTGTAAACATCATCTATAATTTTACCTGGTTGGTATTTTTGATGATTCAAGTGGATTACTGGTATCAGATTCCGCTCGCTTTTTTTGGCATCGTATTAAATTACGTGCTCATCTATTCCATCAAACATCGATTTTTACAAATTGTGGAACGCCGATTTATTGCCGTAGTTGTTGGGTTTGTGATTTTAGTTTTCAGCCTCTTCCAATTTGTACAAATGATCTCAACCGAAAACGTTCGCATTTTATATCAGATTATCCCGCGAATTGAGACTATAAATACTTTTTTAGGCTGGCTACCCGGTGGTATGCTCGCGAAAGCTGTTAATTTAGAAATCGGACTTTTAAATGCCGGTATTTACTCTGTTTTAATGATTGTTCTTATTGGCATTATTATAGTTGATCATTTTAATAAAACCTGTGATGGTCTTCATCGCCCTACTCTTAAAAAAGTGGAAGAAGTATCTAGCCAGCTATGGAAAGTACTTGAACGATTATTAGGTAAGAATGCAGGTAAATATTATTACTACGTGATGATTCACCCATACAACAAATTGCAGTTACTCACGCTAGCAATCATTCCAATTGTTTATGTGCCGCTGCTGCTAAATGTTCAATACGAAATTGCGCAGACTATAGCGATACCAACCATTTTAGCTGGAATTCCGGTGGCGTTGCTTGCAATGGGTATGGCCAATATGTATGGCTATGAAAACAGAGAACTTCTTATTCATCTTCAATTTCCGGTAAAACTAGAAAAACAATTAAAAGAGCGTTTTTTGGGAGTGATAATTTTACCGCTTTTGGTATTCTATGCCATCACAATAATGGAAATCCTCTTCATCCCACAAATAGGGGAAGTGTTGAATATTTTCGTGGCTAATACCTTTTTATTTCTCTGCTTCATGCTGCTTTTTATTTGGAGTTCATACTATCAATATCAGAAAGCCATTTATTCATCTTTTAGCTACAAACACCCAATTATTTCTCAGAAAGTTACCTTCGCAATTTCATTTACCATATTTTCTGTTGGTTATATGTCGTTTGTTCCATTGAACGGTTTAGAATGGTATCGATTAACAATTATGAGTGTTGTAATTGTTATTATAGGCATCTATTTGTGGCGGCACATGGATGTACTGGTTACTCTTTTCAAAAAAAGAATACTAATGCGTATTTGGAGTGAACTTTAATTCTTACCTTCCGCCGAATTATTTGTAATCCTATTTTATGTTACCATTTCATCTCGACCTCGGCTTCAACACTATTTACTTTTATGAAGGACTTTATTTCCTGATTTCCATCGCGATTGGGATCTACATCATATATAAACGCGTTAAAAAATATGGTGGAAAAATAGATCTTTTTGATGGTTTAGTAACATGGTCTATAGTAGGTGCATTAATCGGTGCACGCCTTTCGCATTTTCTTTTCTGGAATCTTGATCTGTTTCTTTCCAATCCCGGAATCATTTTTAGTTTATCCGGCGCTGGAAACAGTATTACTGGTGGTTTAGTGGGCGGGATGCTAGGCGGTTTTCTATTTGTTCGACGAAAGAAATTGAACTATTTCGAGTATTTTTCGTTGGTTTCGCCAGGTTTATTAATTGGGCAGGCAATTGGCAGGATTGGCTGTTTTTTAAATGGCGATGCTCATGGCACTGCCACTAATTCCATTTTTGGCGTTCAATTCCCGCGATATGGCACGATGGTTCCCGGCTTTGAGACTGAGTATGGTATTTCAAGTTCAGCATGGCAATGGTCGTTCGAAAATGGTTTGGTTGATCAGGCATCAACGGTTTCTGCAGCATTGCATCCCACTCAGATTTACGAAATGTTGGGTGATTTTGTATTACTAGGTATTGTGCTGTGGGTATTTAATAAAATCTGGGAATCAGACCGAAAATCGCCACTTATTTTCTTCATCCATACCGGTGGATATGCATTACTTCGTTTTAGTCTTGAATTTATTCGTGGTGATCGAGAATTTGTAACTTTCGCCAATATGTCGAATTTGCAGTTGGTACTTTTGGCTTATGGACTTTTCACCATCGGTTATGCTATTCGATATTACAAAAAAAGGAAGGCCAATGGCTAAAGCAGTTGTTATCGATGAACTTATTAAGAGTTATGAAGACAATGTTGTTCTAAAAGACTTAAGTCTGGAAGTTCCGGAAGGTTCCATTTTTGGTTTAATTGGCCCGAACGGTGCCGGTAAAAGTACCTTGATTGGCGTTCTAACCGGTTTACTCAGTTATGAAGGGGGATCGATTGAAGTTGCAGGGCTGGATTTAACGCCGGAAAATGAATTGGCTATCAAACGGCAAATTTCTTCTGTACTACAACCACCACTTTTATTCGAACAATTTAGTAGTCTCGAGTTTATCGAGTATGTGTGTGATATTTATGAAATAAGTAAAGAAGGCCTGATTGAAAAAGCCTATTCGTTAATGGATTACTTCGAAATAAAAGATTTTGCAAAGATCAAAGTGAATAAGCTTTCATCAGGTAGTCGTAAAAAATTAGCATTCTGTACCGCCGTTTTGGTTGAGCCAAAAGTTATGTTTCTTGATGAACCATTTGAAGCAGTGGATGTAATTTCCATAGATAGGATGAAAACAGTTCTACGAAAACTAAAAGCAAGAGGCGTAACCATAATTGTAACAAGCCACATCTTGGAAGTTGTAGAAAACCTATGTGACGATATCGCAATTCTCCACAATGGTTTTATAATCGCTTACTTAGATGAAATCAGCCGACGTGAACTTCAAAAAGATTCCAGTTTACAAGAAATTTTCGAGAAGTATGTGGAAGTTGAGCACAAAGATGATATCGTAGATTGGCTTTAATGCGCATGCATCACTTTTATTTTATAACCAATTTTTTGTTGATATCCCTCAATGATCAATTCAGCAATAGACTCCAGACTAAAAGTGCCTGAGTTTACAATCATATCGTAATCGGTTGGGGAATCAATTTTCTTACTAAAATTATGTTGAGAAAAACGAGCCCGTTCTTCATCTTTTATTTTTACTATTGCTCTGGCTTCTTCTTTACTAATTCCTTCCTTTGCTGCAATATGATCAACTCGTTGAGTTAAAGGCGCAACAACACGCACATTAAAAGTTTTCTTGTTTCTGCAAACATAGTTTCCTCCGCGGCCAACAATAATGGCATTACCGTATTTCTGAATTGCCTGCAATGCACGAACTAAATATATGCTGTAATTGAGGTTGGTGCTTTTTCTATTCAAGAATCCAAATATGGTATCTTCAACGGCACTTTGTGGGCTTTCATCCAGCGATCTAATATAGTCCACATCGCTGCCCAGTTTCTCACTTATTACTTTCAGGATTTCTTTATCCCACATTTTAAAACCTAGTCTTTTTTCTAAAATACGAGCAATTGCTGCTCCCTGTGCGCCATACTCTCTGGAAATGGTTATGATAGGTAGGTTCTGACCTTTATGTTGAAGCTTGTGTTCGAGCGGATGATTTAATCTCCAAAAATGTACCTGATCTTCAATCATATTTGCTACTCTTTTAGCCATGTTACCCTCCTTACTTGTTGATACTATCTTTGTATCAATTACCTACAACAAGAATATGAAGATAGTATGAAAAGCAAAGGCTTAAGAGTACCACGCCCATACTTTATTGCCTTCACCTGCTTCAGAAAACGAAACACATGGGTCATATCTCCCGGGAACAAGAACATACTGCTGTACTTGAGTCATACCAACTTCTGTACCAAAGTATGTATAAACGATGCTTTCTTTCATTTGCCACATAAATGGTTTAGAGCCCGTTGTGCCAACTCCTTTAGCAATTGCTTCATCATGCACTTTATTAACGTACTCCGTTTGCATCTCTAGCGACGCCTCTACAAATGTCATTCCCAAATCTTTTGCTGCTTGCTTTTCAAAATCAGCTAATTTGTCTAGAAATTCAGTTCTATCGTCTTCAGATTGCACAAAAAATAACATGTCCTCTAACAATTGAACTGCGCCGGATTCTGTTGCACCGGGAGTATCCGTTGTTGGTATAATTATATCTGCAATAGCATCAATGGTTGCTCTCTCAGCAGCTGTAAAACTATCCACAGAGCTTCTTGGTGCACTGCAGCCTTGTAAAAGAGTAAGTGCGGCGGGGGTACTTAAAACACCGCCGAAAACTAATGCCGCTTTCTTAATCGCTTCCTTTCGTGAGATTAGTCTCTTGTCTAGATTATCCATCTTACAAATTTCCTTTTTTAAGTTCATTTACTGCGTGCTCAGCTGCACGGGCTGTAAATGCCATATAAGTAAGTGATGGATTTTGGCATGCGGACGAGGTCATAAAAGCACCATCTGTTACAAACACATTCTGCACTTCGTGAATCTGATTCCATTTGTTCAATACAGAAGTTGCAGGATCAGCACCCATACGAGCGGTTCCCATTTCATGAATTCCCTTTCCTAGGGCAATTTCGTCTTCAAAGGTTTTAACATTCGTTAACCCGGCTGCTTCCAGCATTTCTGCCGCCTGATTTTTCATGTCTTTGCGCATGTTCATTTCATTTTCTTTTCCACCAGCATCAAAAACAACCGTCGGCATGCCAAATTTGTCTAGTTTTTCGGTGGTTAGGTACATTTTATTTTCGTGATAGGGTAACCATTCGCCGAATCCACCAATTCCAAACGTCCATGGTCCGGGTTGGTTTACTTCTTCTTTAAGTTTTGCTCCAATACTTAGTTCTGCTATATCTTTTTTCCAACCCGTTCGGCTCGCTGCTCCCTGATATCCATATCCACGAATAAAATCCGGATGCTTATCATCAATATTCCTGAACCTTGGGATGTAAATTCCATTCGGACGACGACCATAATAATACATATCATCAAATCCGGGATATTCACCATAAGCGCCCACATTTAGATGGTGATCCATAATGTTTCTGCCTAGCTCACCGGAGGCGTTTCCCATTCCATTAGCAAAATGCTCTGTCGAATTCAATAAGATATATGCAGATGCAATAGATGAGGCGCATAAGAAAACTATCTTTGCATAATATTCACGGTATTCCATGGTTTCAGCATCTAATATCCGAACACCTGTTGCTTTTTGCGTTTCTGGATCATAAATCACTTCAGTTACAATAGAATCAGGGCGTAAAGTTAGGTTTCCCGTTGCCACGGCCGCAGGTAATGTGGATGATTGGGTACTAAAATAGGCCCCGAACGGACATCCCTGAATACACATATTTCTATATTGACAAGCTGCTCGCCCATTGTGTGCTCTAGTCAAATTTGCCGAACGGCCAATAGTCATCATTCGGTCGTTGAAGTTTTCTTCAATGCGTTTTTTCACTTCTTTTTCAACACAATTCATTTCCATAGCCGGCAGAAAATCACCATCCGGTAATTGTGCCAAACCTTCGTTTTTTCCGTTGATTCCTGCAAAGCGTTCTACATAAGAATACCAAGGCGCAATTTCGCCGTATGTAACAGGCCACGGTACAGCAATACCTTCTTTTTCATTCGCTTCAAAATCCATTGGACTTAAGCGGTACGACTGTCGACCCCACATTAATGATCTGCCACCAACATGATACCCACGCATCCAGTCGAATCGCTGCTTTTCGGTGTACGGATGTTCGGTGTCTTTTACCCACCAGTGTTTAGAACGTTGACGAACCGCATACCCGGTTCTATTTTGAATTGGGTAATCTTTCAGTTCTTCTTGTGTTAGCCAATCTCTATACGGCATTTCCCAAACATCTGATGAGCCTGTGGGATAATCAATAATATGCCGAACCTGCCGCCCTCTTTCCAGCATCAGAGTTTTTAAACCTTTTTCTGTTAATTCCTTCGCGGCCCAACCTCCGCTAATTCCGCTTCCTACAACTATTGCGTCGTACGTATTTGCCTGCTTGGCTTTAATATTTAAGTGCATACTGAAAGGGGATGTATTCTTATGTGCAAAAGTGATGAAAGAATAGTATTCTAGCGAGAGTATATAGAAACACTTCCAATTTAAAAAAGGGGAGTTGTAAAAAACGTTGATATGAAAGTTTCACGTCGAGAAGCACTTAAAAGTATCACAGGCGCATCTTTGTTGGGTATGTTACCAACTGCAAGTTCGGAGATTGATAAATTATCAGCGAGAAATTCTACTCGGGCATTCAAACATTCAGTTTGCAGGTGGCCATACTCCGGAAAGTCTCTCGAAGAACTATGTGAAGCTGCTGTAGACATTGGAATTGAATCCATAGAATTATTAAACCCCGAGGATTTTGAAACTATTTCGCGTTATGGACTCACGTGCGCAATGGCAAACTCAGTTCCATTAAGTTTAACAGATGGTTTTAATGACCCTTCGCTGCATGAAAAATTGAAACAGGAATATTACGAGCTGATCCCAAAAGTTGCAGAAGCAGGTTTCGAAAAAATAATATGTTTTTCTGGAAATCGGCGAGGTCTTGATGATGAAACCGGGCTTGATAATTGTGCTCGAGGACTTGAGGCCGTTGTAAAAAGAGCCGCCGAATATGAACTAATTATATGCATGGAGCTACTAAACTCAAAAGTTGACCATGCCGATTATCAATGTGATCATACAGAATGGGGCGTTGCTCTTTGCGAAAAGCTAGGTGAACCGAATTTTAAGTTACTGTATGATATCTACCACATGCAGATTATGGAGGGAGACATTATCGCTACTATCAGAAAACATCATCCTTACATAGCACATTATCATACTGGTGGAGTTCCCGGTAGAAACGAAATTGATGAGACTCAAGAACTCAATTATCAGGCTATAATGCGGGCCATATCTGAAACTAACTTTGATGGTTATGTTGCCCAAGAATTCATTCCAACCAATACCAATGTATTTGCATCTTTGCAGCAAGGTGTTGAAATTTGTGACGTTTAAATAAAATAACATGTACAGAAAATCCATCCTTCTTTTACTCTCTTTGTTTGTAATGTCGATTGCGCATGCTCAAACTATAGCAGACCAACAGTTACCAAAAGGCGAAAATTTTGAGGTTCCGGACGGTTGGGAAATTCGACTCGACCGACCTGATGATTCCATAACCGTGGGTTCGAATCCAGACTCAGCCGATATTTATTTTGTTACAATGAATCCCGGTTGGCATTTAAGAACCGGCCCTCGAGGAATATTCTATAACCCGGCAAATAAAACTTCGGGAGATATCACAATCCATACTAAACTGCATTTATTCAATCCTAACGGCAGAAATAGAGAAGGTTTTGGGTTGTTTTTTGGTGGCAAAGCTTTGAAAGACGCCGAAATCGAATATGTTTATTTTCTTATTCGAAACACAGGAGACTTCTTGATCAAACGAAGAATTGGCGAGTCCACAGAATTAATTAAAGACTGGGCAGCGAGTGATAATATTGTTATTTATGATGATCCGGAATTATCTTCAGTGGTAAATTCATTATCAGTTTCGGTGGAAAATTCGATGTTGACGTTTTTTATAAATGGCACTGAAGTTGCTCACATTAATGCCGATGAGTTTAATGTAAGCTCAGAGGGCATTTTTGGGCTTCGGGTAAATCATGCTATTAATCTCCATGTAGAAGAATTGGGAATTGAGACAGAATAAAAATAACTAACTATGCAAATTGAGAGACATGATAATGGAAACATCGAAGTAAACATCTCCTTTGTTGTGATGAGTTATCTTGCTTTTTTTGGAGCTTTTTGTTCTTTAATTGGTATTGGATATTTCTGGATTATCGAAGGACTGTATCTATTTTCAATTCAGATAATCGGGCTTGTTCTCGCGGGTGTAATTTTGGGTATTGCAGGGATTATTATTTTTGAAAGTTCTAAGTTTGTGTTTGATAACGAAACTAGCGAGCTGCACTGGAATAAACGAAAATACTTCCGATCACAGAAAGGTACGATCCCATTTTACGATATACAGGAGATCAAAATTGAACGTGATAAAAGCAACGATAAAGAAATGCTTATTAAGATTCTCACCACTAAAGACGAATTGAGTTTATCCGATTCGTATATGATAAGCACCGATTACAATGTGGAAGAGTTGGTTGGTGATGTAAAATCAATAACTGGACTTGGAATTGATGTAAGCCCTAAAAACAGAGCTCAGATTCTGTTGGAGTTAGGGCAAAAAAAAGGGGCGTTAGATATTATCCGTGAAGAAATGGATATGTCTCTTGAAGATGCCAAAGACTATTTGGGTATTTAACTTAAAACTAAATTTTTTGATTTATCGCGGGTTACCATTTGTACTATTGATATGGATGGCTTGTAGTTCTACACATCCAATTACAGAAGCTCCATATATTAACCTTAATCAAGGGGTGAATGGAGTTCGATTAGATGATTTTCCAACCGCCGTTGTAGATTCACTAAAATGGAATGATTTGGCTTCGGCTGATCTCCGAAAATTTGGAGAGGAGTTCCAAATTGCTATCAAATCGGAAACAAAACCATATCATTTATTTCGAATTAGTAATTCCAGAAAAGATCCGGGTCAGACAATTCTTTTTTGGCCAAAACCTGATCTACAATTGGGTTTTATTACAGTAGAAAACATGCATGATTTTTTGAACGGTATGTGTGAAGACTATTATGTTGCCGGCAGTTACGAATATTGTATTCCATTATTTTCTAAAGACGTGAACTGGGAAAGCACATTCTCAAATTTAGTAAGCAAGAATATTTGGGCACTATCAGATGGGGTAGTTTTTGACGTTGATTCAACATCAGTTAACAATTCATGGAGCATGATATTTGAAGTGCGATCCGGAATGAATTATCGAACCTATAGTCATGAAAATCCTGATAATTATGACAACTCAGTGGAAGCTGTAAATATATTAGCCGTGGCGGCTCAACTTAGACAAATAGCCAATAATTTTACACCCGCTCAGAATTATGATCTTTATACGGGAATTACCACAGGCACAAAAGGGTCTGAATTTCGACCATGTAACTCAGATGAAACCTGGCGGTTTGATGGAGAAATTTCTGAATTGATAGCTGGAGATGGGTTACCTGTTATTGTTACTGAAAAGGAAAACATCCGATTTCACATAAAAGTTGAAGGAACTATTAGAGATGAATGGTACGCTCAACGAAATTCAACCGGTTTCAATAAAATTATTACACCGATCCATATAAATTCGCTCTCTGTTACCTCAGCCACCCAATGCACCAAGTAGGCAATTATGGCATCATCATGTATGTTTCCACAAGTTCCGGATTTGCATATTCTCTAATATTCTAAAGCAAAAATCCTATGTCTCGTTTTATCGTTTTTCTTTTACTGCTCTTCGTTTCATGCGATATAAATAATTCAAAAACAGATATTCTTGATGACGTTCGTTCTGCAAAATCTAAGTGGGATTCAGTAAACCCCCAAAACTATTCTTATCAGTATCAAACCATCTGTTATTGCTTTTTTACCGAAACCGTTCGTGTAATTGTGAGAAGCGATAGCGTAATAGATGTCCAAAATATTGGTACAAGTGAAACAATAATGGTTGATTTGAATGGAACTAGAATCCCATTTCATGAATACGCAAAATCTTCCTTTTTTACTATCAACGATTTTTTTGCACGTATCCTGGTGCAAATTCCGGTTGCGGACGAATCAACTGCAGATTTCGCTGATAAAAATGGAATGCCTATTCAGGTCTCGTTCGACCATATTATAGAAGCTGTGGATGACGAAATCACCTATAATTTTTCAGAATTACAGATAAATTAAAAACCGAATTCACTTCGAATCTGATCTAATTTCTTTTTCTCATCCGGTTTTATCTTAGCATCACTACAGGCAATTGCATCCAATAAATTGAACACCATTTTTTGCCCTTCATCACTATAGTTAGACTTGACATGACTAATAGCATCGTGTACAGCATCATGAATGTGTTCTAAACTCATTGCCCCTAGGTGGCTCAGTGTTTGGTGATACGTGCTTAAATCATAATCCATATTATCAAGTACACGTTTTACCGTATCCGCCTCTTTGAATGAAATACTTCCATCAGCACTTTGAATCCAGAAAATCAATACATCTATTGAAGTTTCGTCGGTTAAAGAATATGTACTCATTAGAACCCCGTTTAGTTTTTAAATTCTGCGCTTATCATTTTGCAAATTTTTTCCAGCGCTTCTATTTGCTCATCAGTAATAGAATTTATTGTGTTCGAATCGATATCAAGTTGGGCAACAAATTCATCATTTGCCATAATTGGTATCACAATCTCCGATTTCACATCAACACTACACGCTAAATAATTGTCTTCTGCCTTCACGTCCTGCGAAACAAAAGTTTCATGAGATAATGCAACCTGACCACAGATACCTTTTCCAAATGGAATTCGGTTGTGTTCGGTAGATTCTCCAACAAAAGGGCCGAGTGCAAGTTCATCTTCTGCATCATCGGCAATCAGATAAAAACCAACCCAATCAAATGTTGGAACTTCATCACTAAGCAATTCACATACAGCAAATAGTTTTTCGTTGCGAGTCACTGGTTGCCCAAGAATCTCTTTAGTATATATAATTAGTTTATCAAGTAAGCTAATTGTTTCAGTAGTAGACATGGAAACATCAGTTTTATTCTGAAAATAAAAGAAATCGTAGATTAGAAAAGTTAAGCTTTAAAAATTCGTTTCCCCGATACTATTTATTATCGCATATTTTCAAAAATAGATAAGTTTAAGTCATAAATATTTCCCTTAGAATCACTTTTTTTTGATTCTTTAGGTACAAGTATTTCATCAATACTAAAAAAAAGAAAGTATCTTTAGGGTGTGGATAATTTTATAAGTGATTTTTTTTCTTTTTCTACCGATGTAATGGGTGTAGGCGCATTATTAGTTGCCAGTTTTACCTCACTTTTTTCAGTAGTTAACCCGCTTGCGGCAATGCCGGTATTTTTATCGTTGGTTGGCGATGATAGTGCGTCAGAGCAAATTAGAACGGCAAGAAAATCCGCCATCTACATGTTCTTAGTTTTGGTCA
>Ga0316208_1001167_pt1 | contig 26059 bp, 22 predicted proteins | sample 3monopyrite_MG_FD_204944 | JGI IMG/M metagenome (GOLD analysis project Ga0316208, IMG submission 204944) | Microbial mat bacterial communities from mineral coupon in-situ incubated in ocean water Damariscotta River, Maine, United States -... | ecosystem: Environmental > Aquatic > Marine >... | reverse complement strand
AGTCCATTATTTGGGGATCGTATTGCCTCACAGAGCGATACAGTTTCCCGTTAGACCCGACGACAATATTGGCATTTTTTAAGGTTGTTGATCGCGGTAATAATGACGCGAAGAATACGCTCAGCAGAACCATCACGACAGTAACCCCAAACGATGTACCAATAAGCGTTGCCATGCGAGGGAAACGTGTCGCGCGTGATTGTTCTCCCGTCACCTGATACACATTCAGAACAGTTGCCAGCAACCAGGCAGAAAGAAACAGGTCGATCAAAACAACTACCCACAAAGTATTCCACGAGAGTGCGGTTATAAAATAACTTCTTGCCAAAGCGTAAATCGCAACTGGCCCCAGAAATAGAAGCCGTGTTACTTTCCAACGTGGTTTCCAGATTACAAACATTAACCCGCACAAATAAGCGGGAATCCCGATCAACGCAGCGATAAGTGCTGGAACCGGTCGGAACCAGTACATCGGATAGGTCAGTTTTTGCAGGCTGACCAACTGATACATTTCCAGCAGGGTGATCAGTAGCCAGACCGATACAATAAGAGTCACTCCAACATATATTTTGCTTAATGCAATCTGTTTCGATGAAACCGGGCGGTGCATCAAAAATGCCCAGCGGTCGGGAGTAGATTCTGAAAAGATCTGCACCAACCCCAATGCAAAACTGAGAAATGCAGCCATCATCGAATAAAAATACAGCGACACATCAGACTCAAAATAAAACGAATTCTGTGTGTACGCATAAGTGAAAGTGAAATAAACAAACAGAAACCCGAGCAGGCCCCATTTGAGGTTTTCGCGTAGTTCTTTCCAGAGTAGTTGTTTCATAGCACTCCTCCCGCGTGTTGTAGTAGCGACACGATGCGGCTGTTGCCGCTGAGATAATCGATGACGCCGTTTTCCAGGCTTAGATTGGTTTGTTCGATGCTTTTCGGATTCAGCCCGGCGAGCAGTTCTTTTGTTTTTTCGTTGCAGTTGGCAATCGTCAGATACAGTTCATTCGGGAACTGCATCGCATGCACAAGCTGCGGTAATTCGGGCAGCGGCGGGACTTCCTCCTGAAAGCGAAGCACCCAGCGGCTCAAGCGTTTCAAAAATTCGTCCGGCGAGCAGCAAACGCTCAACTCTCCCTCATCGAGTATCGCAATCCAGTCCGCAACCCGTTCGACATCGTCCATCTGATGCGAACTGAACAGAATCGTGCGGTCCCGGTTTTGTGTCACCATCAACATCGCTTCAACTAACGACCGCCGCGCAACCGGGTCTAACCCCAATGTTGGGTCATCCAGAATGAGTAGTTCCGGTTCGGGAGCCAGTGCCAGCGCCAAACAAACACCCGCTCGCTGACCACGCGACAGGGATCGCGCTTTCATATTTTCTTTCAGACCGAAATGTTCAATCACCGTATGAAACAGATCCCGATTCCAATTCGTCGCACAGCTCGATTGAAATGCTTCGAGTTCCCGAATTTTCATCCAGCCGTAAATGAAATGCCCTTCTGCCACATACGCAATTCTTGCCCGATCACCCGGCGTTAAATTCTGGCAGTCCTTACCCAAAACCGTGGCGCTGCCCCGTGTTGGTTCCATCAAGCCGAGCAGCATGCGAATGGTCGTTGTCTTGCCTGCTCCGTTACGCCCCAGAAAAGCAAACACGCCCCCTTTGGGAATCTGCAAATTCAACTGCTTCACCGCAGCTTTAGAGCCGAAGTAACGCGTCAGGTTTTTTGTTTCGATGACATATTCCGACATGATTCAATCTTTCGTCACGGAAATTCGTGATTAATAAAAAAGTTAACCACAGAGACACAGAGGGCACGGAGAAATACCCAAAAAGATCACGACAATTTCAATACTTACAAATACCTCTCAGTAGACAGTCACTGCTATACTGTTTCTCTTTGCGATACTAACGTTAAAAGTTTTTTAATCGTACACAAATTTTTCAATATATTTCCTGTACGACGGCTTTCCGATTGATTCTTTGGTTGCGTCTATGCCGCGCCGTGAAATAATTAAGAGATGGATTGGTAATAAATAATTTGCATTCAAGCAGATCACGCCCCTGCTCAACCTTGTCAGGTGTTCTTCAAAACTTCATTTTCAATTTCTCTGCGTCCTCTGTGCCTCTGTGGTTAATCATATTTTTTGCAAGTAACGTAGCTGTAAAATCTTTCTACAGCAAAAGGTACGAGAAAGATGATTCAATCTTTCAAAATAGCGACCTCTGCAAGACGATCCTGGATTGCTTCAATGATTTCTGACTTTTTGAAGCCGAGCATCAGCACATCGCCGACAAAGCGATCAGCCGATTCGTTGAAGCGCCTGCGCAATTCTTCTTTGGAGTAAAGTTTGCGAGGGGCTGCAATAAAAAGCCCGCGCCCTTTTTCGGATCGCGCGATCCCCTCTGCAACAAGCAGGTTATACGCCTTGGCGACCGTGTTGTGATTCACCACGAGCCGATTCGCGAGACTGCGAATACTCGGCAGCGAATCCCCCTGCTTCACCGCAGCGGTCGCAACAGCGTGCTTCACCTGTTCGACAATCTGCCGATAAATCGGGACATCACTACCAAGCAAAATGTTAATCTGAAAATTCATGATACCGCCTTACTGTACTATCTGTATCGGTACAGTATTGCAGTAAGAATATTTTGTCAAGTCTTATTTCTAGAATTCACAAATTTAATTAAGTTTTTATCACTGAAATGCTGCCTAAAAATGGCAGAATATTTTTAATGATTTGTAGGTTAGGCTTTCCAGCCTGACGCGAATTGCACTGATCTTTCAATTATTAATACAGCGTTGACTGATGAACCAGAGAGCAAATTTCATGGAAACCACATTTGTCAGGCTGGAAAGCCTAACCTACTTTGGTTCCGGTTTATCCGGTTTAGGAAGGGGCTATCCCCAAAACTGTCCTGAACGAAACAGATTCTCAATGCCGGGGATTTCATCTTACTCTTCGGCTGGTTTCACATTGCTGATGAATGTGGTAAACGCCAGGCTGCAAAAAAAGAAGAGCGTGCAGCACAAAACAGAGGCGGCTCCTGCCGGGATTTTGGCATTGAGAGAAGAGAGCCAGGCACCGGTCATAGCCGAGGCTGCCCCGATGAATGAAGAGGTGATGAGAATTGTGGAAAAGCGATCTGACCACAACCTTGCCGTCACCGCGGGGGTAATGAGTAACGCAACAATCATGACCGCCCCGATGGCTGGCAGTCCAACAACAACCGTGACTGCTAACAGGCAAAGGTGCATCCATTCAAGCGGTTGCGTGGGCAGACCCTGCACTTCCAGAAAATCGGAATCAAATGTGATGCCAATGCTGAAGCGGTAAGTTGCAAGAATTAAAGCAATGGCAATCACACAAACACCAGCCATCAGGTAGAGATCTTTCATCAGCAAGCTGGCAGGAGCACCGAAAAGAAACGCAGTGAATCCGGCTGCTCCCCCGAAATGCCCACTGTTCTGAATCATCTTGCTCAGCACAATCCCTCCACCAAAAAACAGACTTAACACACCAGCGACCGCCGTCTCAGAAGTTGTTTTGGAAATCCGCGGAAGAATCTGAATAATCCAGACCGCAAGTAGCCCCGTGACAAAAGCGCCCAAAAATTGAATCGGCAAACTCTGCCCGCCCGCAATGACATATCCTAGACAAATTCCCGGTAGCGCCGCATGAGCCAACGCATCGCCCGTGAGCGCCCGGCGTTTGAGAACTGCAAAGGTCCCAATCAAACCGCACGTTGCCCCAACAATCGCAGTCCCCAGCAGAACAATCGTCGTGTTATATTGAAGTGGAAACATATTTATCGATATCTATCCCGCCGTAGCTGGAACCGGGCAGAGATATAATAGGCGTTAGGTAGTAGGTATTAGGCGTTAGGAAGTCAGGGTGGCTCAACCGTTTTATGCGAGTGGCTACTCGATTCGTTCAAAATATTCTGCTGTTTTAAAAGCATTTCAATGACATGGTACTCACTTGAGGTAGCTGGAATCAAACAGGAATAAAAAAATTAACACCAAGTCGCAAATGGAATTTTAATTACCTTATTACTTCAAACTACTTTGCTGGAAAACGGGATGTCCCAGTAAGCCGCATCAGTTGTTCCTTTTGGTGCCCAGAAAAATACTTTTGTCTCAGTCGAACGCTTTTTCAGACGACTCACCGACATCACATCATCGCTATTATAGCGTTTGTTTCCATGCGAAAAATGCCTTTCCTGCAACAAACCACATTTGCAGGAAAGGCTTTACGGTACGATCTGTCTACTTACACTTTATCGGCAGTCGGGCAGACAAAGCCAGCCCGGTATTCTCTGCCAAGATAAGCGTTGGCGGCATCGTTATTGGTGAAAACTTCCTGCTGCGGATCGAACTTCAAATACGGTCCTAATGCAACGGGATACTTTTCGAGGTCAACGCCGTTTTTCTCCAGGTGCTTAATCGTTCTTTCGACGGTTTCAACATTGTTATCCAACGATTTAATTTTTGATAACGCCGACTTCAACGCGTCTGGAGAAACGTAGTTTTTTTCTCCCATGTAGTAGGAGATATTCCCCAGATGAGCCAGCGCTGCAGAAAGATGTCCTTCCCGCACTTCGCCGTTCAGGTCTTCTCGTTTGCGACTGACGACAGAATCAAGGAAGTTACCGAAGTGGTCGCCGCCCCCTTTGAACTCTTTGATTAACTTCCTATCTTTATCGTACGCCAGACAATGTGAGTAACTTTTCTGGACGACGTAACCGTCGCTGCCGTAGAAGACGACACCAATTTTATTTCCCTTTTTACTCTGGAAAAGCTCGTTCAGATCTTTGTCATCAGAATCGTTGACGCTTAAACCGCGTGTTTCAAACGTCATAAATTTATCGCCGTAGTCGTACAAAGAGATAATCGTGTTCGGCGTATCTCCTGCATCAACGTACTTCGGTTCTTTCCGTTCCGCCTGATAGCCAAGTCGGCCGCCGTAACTGATGACAGAATTCGGATGGGTATCAACACCCAGGCCCCAGCGAGCGATATCGGTTTGATGCGGTCCCTGGTTTCCTAAATCGCCATTACCGTAAAGTCGCTGCCAATGCCAGTCGTAATGGAAACGTTCGCGAGTTACTTTCGGTTTCGTATAAGGAGCAGGTCCACTCCACAAATTGAAATCGCAACTGCCGGGAATCGGATAATCACCCAGTGGACCGATCGAAGCACGTCGCTTGTAGCAAAGTCCGCGTGCAAATTTCACTTCGCCGATGCCTCCAGTCCCCAGAAAAGCAACTGCTTCGTTGACAGCTTTGCTGCTGCGAGATTGCGTACCAACCTGACACATACGACCGTACTTACGAGCCGCTGCAACTAATGCAGAACCTTCTTGAATCGTCTTACAAACCGGTTTTTCAATATAGGCATCTTTCCCGGCCTGCATGGCCCACACACCACATAACGCATGCCAATGGTTCGGGGTGGCGGTACTGATTAAATCGACAGATTTATCATCGAAGACTTCCCGCATATCTTTCACCTGCTGCGGTCGTTTCCCGGTTTTCTTTTCGATGATTTCACATTTGGCGTAACCGTTTTTGTCATCGGCATCGACAATGTAAAGAATTTGCGTACGGGGATCTGCCAGATAAGCAGCCACGTGAGAACTGCCACGCCCCCCTGCACCAATCACTGCAACACCGAGCGTTTCGTTGGGAGATTTTGAAAAACCAAGCTTCGGAGCAACAAGCAAACCTGCACCGGCTGCCACAGAGTGTTTCACAAAACTTCGTCGAGTTAAACGAGCCATTATCATTCTCCTGAGGTTAGAGTCATTAGGCGGGATTACTGTCTGTCACTTTTCGAATTGATGAAAAAGTTAAATTATACTTTTCACTCATCAAGTCAAAAAAATTCATCACTCATCAAATACAACTTGTTGTACTGAGCAACCAGAAAATCTCACGGTTATTCAAAGTCGATTATCCATCAGTCACAATTCTCTGCCATTCGCCATTGCTGAAACAGGCGAATCAAAGTGAATCATATTTACCCAGACTAATGTAAAGCGGGGGTTGATTTCAAATGTGAGCGAAAAATATTACAGTTTGAACATCTCCGCACAGGCAAACGGCGTCAATACCCCGGTTACTTTGCCCTCACTTCTTTATCTACAAAAAGACCAATTCAATGATAGACCGCTTTATCGACCCCGGGCATCCACACGAATATTATATGCAAATGGCCCTTTCAGAGGCAAAAACGGCTTACGATGCACAGGAAGTTCCCGTGGGCGCGGTTATCGTTCGAAATGGTGCGATTATCGCCTCTGCCCATAATCAGCGGGAAATGCTGCACGATCCGACCGCTCATGCAGAAATGATCGCGATCACACAAGCCGCTGAGGTGATGGGGGATTGGCGGCTTCAGGATTGCATTTTGTATGTGACGCTGGAACCTTGTCCAATGTGTGCCGGTGCGATTGTCCAATCTCGTTTGCCCTGCGTCGTTTACGGAGCCAGCGACCCCAAAGCGGGAGCCTGTCACAGCCTGTTCAATATTACACAGGACGAACGGTTGAATCATAGAGCAGAAGTGCTGGGTGGCGTTCTGGAACAGGAGTGTAAATCGATCCTGCAGGAGTTTTTCCGAGAGCAGCGGTCTCTTGGAAAAAAGTGATCCAGCCAGCGTGGAGACCAGCGTTTTCATTTCACATAACCGCCACAACCCGAACTGTTCCGTGAAATGATTGCCTGCTGAAACTGATTTTTCGATTCTTGCTTGAGACTTACTCCGCAATTGCTCATGCTCGTCATTGTTGCACAAACGCAACAATTTATATTCCGGTATCGCTACTCAATATCAATAGACGAGAAGCGTTTTTCGTTGCAATTTTTTACAGGTATCGCAGAGTTATGGCTCTTCCCCCCTCCTGGATTGAAGAATTCGTTCAACAACTGTCCCTGTGCCTGTTTCCGCAGGGAACCCCGGCACCATTGGGATGTCATTATCATTTTGAAGCGGGTTGCTGGGAGATTGCAATCTTTCCCTCGATGCGAAAAATATCATCGAACGTTTATTCAAACGAGCCATCTTATTCCCCTTCGCCATTTTCGTTTGATATCCAGCAGGCACTTCCGCTGTTTGAAGAAATTCAACATCTCGACTGGATCGCAATGCCAGCCACAAGCGAAAACGAAACAGGGCATCATCTGTTACTCGAAGGAATTGTCGAAGATGTTGCCGTGCTGATCCGCGTTTGTGCGGAAGTCCCCAAGCGATTCCAACACGATCAAGACCTGATCGTTCAGGAAAGTTGAGCATCGAGCATCACGCTGCTTTTTCCTGATCGCTGCCTTGCGGACCGATAGACTTGGTTCCTTTTCCCGCTTTTGCTTTCAGATCGAACAGTCCGAAGACCTCCGAAGCATTCATCGAAAGCGATTCGGTTGAGACGTCACCATCGCCGAGTACTTTTTCGAAGATCTCCCGTTTCTGCCGAAGCACTAAATCGATTCGTTCTTCAATCGTATCTTTACAGATAAACCGTGTCACAATGACCGGGTTTTTCACGCCGATGCGATGCGCCCGGTTAATCGCCTGATCTTCCACCGCAGGGTTCCACCAACGGTCATATAAAAAGACATACTGCGAAAATTGCAGATTCAGCCCGACTGCTCCGGTGCCGTAACTCATGAGCAGTAAATGCTTGTCGGGATTTTCTTTGAACTCTTTTAAGATCGGTTCCCGTTTTTTTGTCGGGACACCGCCGTGATAAACCATCGCACCAAACTGTCCGGTTCGTTCTGCGATCCAGTCGATTGTTTTTGTCCATTGGCTGAACAGAATCGCTTTGGCTCCACTGGCAGAAATTTCTTCCATATCTGCAAGCAGACGATCCATCTTGGCGGATTCTCCGGTAAGCGGATCGAAATTTGTAATCTGCTTTAAGCGTAGCACCAGCTCAAACACGTGCTGAATGGTAATGGAATCTCCCATGCCATCCAGTTGGACGATTCCTTCTTTCTCTGCAATTTCATAAGCAGATTGTTGACAATTAGAAAGTTCCAGAATGGCATCGCGATCCAAACGAGGCGGCATGTCCGGCTGGGCGACTTCTTTGGTTCGACGAAGAATATAAACTTCTGCAAGCCGTTTAAGCTGCCTTAAATCGGGGTTGGAACGAGCCGGCACAACTCCCATGAATTCAAAGATGGAAGCGAGTTCTTCCGGACGGTTTTCAATCGGCGTTCCCGTCAACGACCAGGATCGCAAACGAGGGATTCTGCGGATCACTTTTGATGTCACCGATTCCCGATTTTTAATCCGCTGCGATTCATCCAGTACGACCAGATCGAAACCGGGAAGATCTTCTTCATCGACATTTTGCAAATCGCGAACAAGAATTTCGTAATTGGTTAGCAGAATAGGAATCGATTTCATTTCTCGCAGCATCTTTCGGCGGTTCGCATCCCCTTCCATCGTAGTAACCGGCAGTTCTTCGGCCCATAACTTAAATTCACGTTGCCAGTTCGGAATCAACGGCTTGGGGCAAACAAGCAGTATCCGACGCACCTGCCCGCTACGCAACAGCAGCCGAATCGCAGTAATCGCCTGCATCGTTTTCCCCAGCCCCATTTCATCAGCCAATAGTGCCGACTTCTGTGCAAACAACCACGCGATTCCTTCATACTGATACGAAAACGGCTCAAAAGGCATGACCAGTTCCTGCCCCGCAAGCCAACTTTCAAGCGGCGGCTGCAAAATATAAAACAGGCGGTCTTCCATTGAAAGAGCATCAGCAGGCGGTTGGATTCGCGTGGGGCATTTGCGAACCGGTTTTTTATCATCTTCGCCACTTTTGGCAACGGGTGGCTTAATCGAGCGAACCTCTTCTTCATTTTCCTCCGGTTTCTTTTGGAAATCGATGAAGTCAGGGAATTCAATTTGAATTGTTTTCGGTTTCTGCCAATACGGTTTCCAGCCGGGAACAAATCCGGGAGGCATGATCAGTTTTTCCTGCTGAACCTGCAAGTTCGGCCAACGATGTAACGCCACATTAATTCCCGCCTGTGTGACAGCGACTTCGAAATCAGAATCAAACTGAGGCAACACCGGAGCCGGCAGCCTTAATTGATTGGTAGGAGCAGGCAATCCAAGCAGATCTGGAACATTAAAACCGTGAGCATCATTCATGACGTTATCGATTCCATTCGATAGACAGGCAGTGGTAATCAGTAATCAGTAATCAGTAGGCAGTAATCAGTAGGCAGTATTTAGTATTTAGTATTCAGTAGGCAGTTGAGTGCATCGTGACGCACTCTTTTAGGTTACACACATCATTAGATGTAGCTGCCAACTGCCAACTGCCAACTGCCAACTGCCAACTGCCTACTGCCTACTGCCTACTGCCGACTCTCCATTCATGCCACCTGCCCCATCGCTTCTTTGAGTGCCTGTTCCACCCGAACTAACGGCTCCTGTAACTCGGCTGAATCTGGAACATATTCTGTCATTTTTTCCAGAATATTGGTGACATCTTTTTCCTGCTTCGAAGCGACCCAGTAATGCTCTTCACGAAAATCCTGTTGAAATATTGCTTCATCAGATTCTGTGCTGCACAAAATTGGAATGCTGTTCCAGGTTTGATTGTTGAGCGCTTCAGGCTGATTAACGAAAAGCACATCTGGAAGAACCTGCAGGCGATCTTTGAGCGCTTTAGCGATCAGCTCACCAATAAGAAACGGACGCAGCGTTGGACCGTACAATGTTTGCTGCGTCGCATTGGGACGCACCGGCAAGCTGCATTGAAATTCGATCGGGCGTCCCAGATGAGACGTAATCAATACGCCGCCGCACATCTCGCCGTTGGGCTGCTCGACTACCTGATAAAATCCGAGAACGCACTCGGGGCGTTTATTATTTTGTGCCATTCGTTAGCAATCACTTCCCTGTTTGTTATCGATAATTCAGCACTTCTGCAAAACGTATCACATCTTGTGAGACTGATTGACAGCGATATTCCTGATAAATTCCGACTCATTGAAGTAAACGGGTTGGGACGTCTGTATCCCAACCGATTCAAGTCTTTTCATTTGGTGAGCCATGCTTTTGATCGGCGAAATCACAGGATCACTTGAGCGACTTCCCGCCTGATCGTTATTACCGGAATTCTGCTTGAAACATTACCGATCCGGCTCATGTGATCACCTCGTTTCATTCCAAATATCAGTACGTTTTCACACTGAATGCAAAATAAAATCCGCATCATCGATATAAGTGACAAGGTTACCGCTGCTTACCCAGTTTCCAATCACTTACACAAGACCTTCTTTCGTCGCGTACACAAGCTACAGTCATCTCTCAGGCTTGAAGCTCTTTTCAACCGTGAGTACCATAAATACAAAGAGATGAATATTGAGGGAACCTCTATTCATTCAAAAGGAGTACAGACATTCCTGTCTGTCTCGTTTGAGTATGCTGTAATAAAGGCAGGCAAGAATGCCCCCCCTGTTCAATAATAGATTTTTGATTGAATCGAGATTCCCTTTAGTTACTGACGACTTTTAATTTCTTCGAGGAAAATAAACCATGAGTATTTCAACAATGTTATCTGCCTGTTTTTTACTCTTTGCAATGACCGTCACTCTCGATGCAAAAGAAATAAAATTGACTGCAACGGATGGAAAACCGATTTTTGGAACCTTTACCGCTGCCAAAGCAAACAACAATAAAATCGTGCTGTTGTTTCACCAGGCCCGTTCAAATCGGCATGAATACGACACGGTTGCTCCGGTGATCAATAAGGCTGGGTTCGATGTCTTGAGGATCGATCAACGCTCCGGCGGGCCGATGTGGGGTGAAGAAAATCAGACGGTCAATGCAGCAGGTAAATCAACCGAATATGCTGAAACGTTTCCCGATTTGCAAGCTGCTGTTGATTGGGCCGTTTCTAAAAAATACAAAACGATTATTACGGTCGGCAGTTCTTACTCGGCGGCTCTTAATTTTCATCTTGCAAAAAGAAACAGTGATCACATTACCGCGATGGCCAGTTTTTCTCCCGGAGAATATCTCGGCAGAGGCTGGAGTGTAGCGAAGGCAGCCAAGGGGTTAAAAATGCCTGTCTATGTAACATCCGGTTCTCAAAATGATGAACTGAAGCGGGCAGATGACATCCTCAAAAATGCAAACATCAAACAATTGACCCGGCACCACCCAAAAGTAGGCGTCCACGGGGCCTCCACCCTGCGAAAAGATCGCAACCCGAAAGGCTACCAGGAAAACCTCGCTCACTTCATGAAGTTTCTTAATTCTCTGTAATTATCCTGTGCCTGTAAAAGTTGAAATGACGCTCACGCTAAAGAGAACACATTCGCGCGGGGTGGCCCGTCCGCTTTTAGCGGTCGGGTTGCGTAGCAACAAGACGAATGCGACATGTGGTTTCCGTCATGATTGGAAGTTCAGAAGAAACTGAAAGCACATGGCACAAACATCTTGTGCTTCGATACTGCGTAAAGAAAAAACTTGAAGCGACACTTGATCGGACAGATCAGAGGTCACTTCAAGTTTTGCAGAAGACAACGAAACTATCGTCACAGTATTGGGATGAGACGTTACGCATTGGGAAAGCACGTTACGACCACAAGGCGGTCTTTTCCTCTGCTTCTCGTTGAGCATCAACAGAAAAACGGGTTAATGGCATTGCTTCCAGCCGGGCGATCGGGATTGATTTCCCCGTCACTTCACAAATGCCATACTCATCTTCAAAAAATTTCGCCAACGCATGTTCAATCTCGGAAAGCTCATCGGCTTTCATGGCGATTAAATGCGTGTTAAGGTCGCTGGACTCGTTGTATTGTGCAATATCGGCTGCATCGCCTACTGCAGAACTTGTCGTGCGAGTCGCTTGCGATCTGCCCCCCGCTCGGCTTCGTAATTCGTCTCGCCGTGCAATCAAGCCAAATCTTAATCGTTCCAGTCGCTCTGCTCGTGTCATTGGGAATCTCTTTCTACGTTATATCAATTTGCCTTGATCAAAGGTCTCTATGCCAAGGCGATGTCAATTTGTCGCATCCCAACATCCTGTCGGTGATTAACCGCCTCACTTTGGTTGCAGATATAATCAACGAGCTTAGATGCGATTTCAAGTGTACATGTGGTGATACCGGTTAGATTCATTAGAAGAATTCCAGGGAATATAGAATATAATACGTCGTAACCACATGCTATTTAATAAGTTACAGCTTCATGCAGAATGAAGAACTGAAATAAAAAAACAGTGCCGTATGACCATGTGAACATGCGAGGGTTGTCCCTGTGGGCATCCGACAAGGTGACGAGAAGCAGGAAGGCTATCGCTAAGGTTTTTAAGTGTTTTTCCAGTTATCAATTTTTTGCGAGCAGATTCCCACTCCAGAATAGTGCTGTTATGATCACATTCCCGGCTGGGTGAAACTTTTTCTAAATTTATGTATAATTACCGTTCTCAACAGGAAATATTACCTCAGCATTGAAGTATGGTGTTTGATGAGATCATTAATTGGTCGGGTTGCTTTTGTTCCACTTCTTATCTTGCTCAGCTTTTGTGTTACTGCTGGTGCCGGAGAATTGAAACGCCCGAATATTTTGCTTGCAATCAGCGATGATCAATCGTGGCCTCATTGTTCTGTTTATGGTTCTCGTGAAATTTCGACTCCTGCTTTTGATCGCATCGCGACTACTGGTGTGTTGTTTACAAATGCAATTGCCGCTTCACCGGGCTGTAGTCCCTGTCGAGCCGCTCTTCTGACGGGTAGGCAGACCTGGCAAATTGAAAATGCGGGAACTCATGCGAGTTCGTTTCCGCAAAAGTATCAGGTCTTTCCCGATCTTCTGGAAGCTTCGGGATATCAAATCGGCTACACAGGAAAAGGTTGGGGACCGGGCAACTGGAAAATTTCTGGGCGGAAAAGAAATCCTGCTGGCCCTGCTTACTCAAAAATCAAAAATCGCAATCACCCAAAAGGGATTAGTTCAAACGATTACGCGGCAAATTTTGAATCGTTTTTGAAGCAGCGTCAATCTAAGGAACCCTTCTTTTTCTGGTACGGTGCAACAGAACCGCACCGCGATTACGAAAAAGGAATCGGTCGCAAGCAAAAGAAAAATATCAAGGCTGTTTCTGTTCCTGAATTTCTGCCAGACCATCCGGAAATCCGCTCGGATATTCTCGATTATTATGTTGAAATTGAATGGTTTGATTCTCATCTTGCCAGGATGCTGAAGATGTTGGAAGCCGCGGGTGAATTGGAAAATACGCTGATCATTGTTACTTCCGATAATGGAATGCCTTTCCCACGAGCCAAGGCAAATTGCTACGAATATGGTATTCACATGCCCCTGGCAATCAGTTGGCCTGCTGGTATTGCGCCAAAACGAACGGTCAGTGATCTGATTGGCTTTGTCGATATCACCGCGACAATTCTCGATGCAGCGAAAGTTAAACATCCCTCGCAGAAATACCCTTTGGCTGGAAAAAGTTTTCTTGATCTTTTAAGAAGTAAACAGCAAGGCAAATGTGATCCGAATCGGCAAGCCGTTTACTCCGCCCGAGAAAGACACTCTTCTTCGCGTTATCAGAATTTCAGCTACCCGCAAAGAGCGATCCGCAGCGAGCAGTATTTGCTGATTCGTAACTTTCGCCCCAATCGCTGGCCAGCCGGAGCGCCTCAGAAATATGAGCAGCCAAATATTTTGGGACCATTGCACGCTGCTTATCACGATATCGATGCCTGCCCCAGTCTGACATTTCTCATTGAGCATCGCGAAACGCCTGCTTACTCCAAATATTTTCACTGGGCGGTTGATAAACGTCCGGAGTTAGAACTGTTTGATATTAATAAAGATTCTGCGTGCTTGAATAATCTTGCAGAAGATCCCCATTTTAAGGATGTCCTGAAGGCTCAACTTGCTATGCTGAACGAATACTTGAAAAGTACCGCAGATCCGCGAATACTTGATGGCGGAGATATCTTTGAAACTTATCCCCGGTACAGCAGGATTCGTTCTTTTCCTGCTCCCGAATAATTTCTCTGCCTGTATCGTACCTTATCAATGAAATGCTGCGCAAAAGTGGCAGGATATTTTGAAGAATCGTAGATTAGGCTTTCCAGCCTGACATCATGACACACAAACTTTTCGAGAAAATAAGGTCCGTTCGCTGGTCAATCAAAAGGTGAGCTTCATGGAAACCACATTTGTCAGGCTGGAAAGCCTAACCTACTTTTCCCTAACGCCTATCTCCTTGTTTGGTTCCGGTTTATCCGGGTTAGGGCAATGATATGCAATATCCAAATCGGCAAAAATGTGAGCCTTACGTATCCACTCATTCCCCTTCCTGTTATGCACGAGGGATCGTTGCTGGAGTGATATTACTGTTTGTGCCGGGGACGATTCAATCAGTCGAAGCGGCAAAAGATCCTCGCGTTGAAGCAGCAGTGGGACGTGGACTGCAATTTTTACGGCAGTACGATATGAAGTACAAACCTGCAACCGGGTTAATCGTTTACACTCTGCTTTCCGGTGGAGATGCTCCAGAAAGCCCAGCCGTCCAGCGAGGCCTGGCTTTAATTTTGAAGAAGTTCAGCGGTACGGAAACAGACCTGACCTATCGTCCCGAACAGCATCATATTTACGAAGCAGCTATCGACATGATGGCGATCGAAGCGGCTGATCCTGAGGGGTATATCAACCAGATACAGGCGATCGCTAATTACATAATTGATCTTCAGCTAGATATTGGTGCCTGGTACTATCCTCATATCACTAAGGAGGGGGAGGGAGATACCAGTATCACGCAGTATGCTATTTTGGGATTGTGGGCTGCACATCGAGCGGGTATTCAAATTCCTCTGGAAGTTTTCGAGAAAGCAGCTTCCTGGCATTTCAGAACGCAGGATAAATCAGGTGGCTTTGCTTATCACCCGGTACTGTCAAGCAACGGCGTGTTTTCGAAAGATCGTCCGAGTGGAACAATGACAGGAGCTGCCTCGGGGACGCTGGGGATTATCCGTCTTATTCTTTTTAGAGACCTACCTGCTGAGCCGACGAAAGAAAATAAAATTAGCAATGGTCCTCGCTTCGGTGTGCTGGAGTTTCAATCGCCTAAGCAACCGGGGCGCAATTTCAGACGGACTCCCAAGCCAATCAGGCCAAAGATTGATTCTGCTAATGAAAGAGCGAACCGTTGGTTGACCATAAAATTTGCTGAGAATTTAGTTTCAGAGCATCGTGGTTTTTTCTATTACTACTTCTACACGCTTGAACGAACCTCTTCTGTGAACAACTGGGGAACCTATGGCACACACGATTGGTACAAGGAAGGAACCGATGTTCTATTACCCAAACAAACAAAAGATGGGAGTTGGCCAGAACCGAGAACTCGAACAACCAATCACCCGGTCGCGACTTGCTTTACACTTTTATTTTTAATGAAGGCAACCAAAAAATTACTCCCAGCACGAAAACGCCCCACACGTTTAGGAGAAGGCGTGCTGGCTGGTGGACGCGGATTACCGGATGATCTTTCGCAAGTTAAATTTCGCAATGGGAAGCTCCAATTCAAAAAAGAACAAACGGGAGATTATGATAAACTCCTGGCAGGACTGGCAAATATTGATCTTTCTGAAGCAGATGTTGAAGTAAAAGCGACTGATAAAAAAGTAGATATTTCCGATCCCAAAAAACTAATCGGCAACGTCAAATTACTGAAAGCTTTAGTGAAATATACTGATCCACGCGTCAGACAAGTTGCGGCCTGGGCCATTGGGCAAACAGATCGCCTCGATCTTGCCGAGTTACTTATTCCTTTATTAAAAGATAGCGACCTGGGTGTTGCGATTGAAGCACGTCTTGCACTTTGCTGGATTTCCCGTCGACCAAACGGCTTCAACAATCCGGTAGATCCACTCGAACAATATGAAGATTCTGATGTTGTTATCGACAAAAAGAAAATAACAACCGACTGGCAAAATCGAGTAAACAAAGCCTGGCGTAACTGGTATCTGAATTCGCGCCCTTACGACACAAGAGACGATTTCGATGACCCGGAACAAATTCGCTTTCAAAAATAAAATGGATTTCTCTTCGACCTGGAAACTTACAGCATGAATCTATCATCCATATTGAAGTTTCGAAATCGCTTGCTGTTACTTTGTTTTATCTGTTTGCTTGCTGTGAGTATCGTCTTTTCAGCACAAGATGTTTGCGCAAGTGATATCCAAACAGTAGTCGATATTGGTTCCCGGCGAGAGTTGTTTCTGGATCGATATATTGTTGGTGAGTTGAAAGAAACATCACTCAAATTGCACACGCCACAATTGATGCTACCAGTTTCGCCGCCGCGTCCGCACGGTCATTACGCAACCGTTCTCAAGGCGGCTGATAAATATCAATTTTACTATCGCGGCGATACCCAACCCGGCAACCATTGGAAAAAAGGCTGGGAGCAATATCACGAAGGAGAAGTCACGTTATATGCGGAAAGTAAAGACGCGATTCACTGGACACTACCCAGGCTTGGCCTTTACAAAGATCATCCCACTTTTCCGCAGGGTAATGTTGTGTTACAGGATGAATTTCTGGCGAATCATAATTTCACACCATTTATTGATACCAAGCCCGGCATCCCGCAAGAACAGCGATACAAGGGACTGGGCGGATTGGCATATCAGCCGCATGAAAAATACAAAAAGATTCGTCAAAAACGCGGACCGGGTGGTTTGAAAGCGTATGTTTCCGCAGACGGGATTCATTGGAAAAAACTCCGGGACAAACCTGTTATCCCGGAAGAATGGGGGAAGTATTTCGACTCTCAAAATTATGCGTTCTGGACAGATTCCGAACAGGCTTATGTCTGTTATTTTCGCCGATTCATTAAAGGGTATCGTGGTATTGCCCGAACCACTTCCAAGGACTTTATCAACTGGACACCTCTTGTCGAAATGCAGGCCAACCTCCCCGGAGAACACCTTTATACGCCTTGTACACAACCATATTTTCGAGCCCCACATATTTATATTGCCCTGCCGACCCGTTTTATGACAAAACGAGGAGCAGCGACTGATATTCTGCTGATGAGTACACGCGGAGGAAACCGTTTTGATCGCGAATTTACGGAATCGTTCATTCGCCCGGGCATCGGGAAGGCTGGTTGGGCCAATCGGGCAAACTATGCCGCGATTGGCATCCATCAAACAAGCCCCAAGGAAATTTCATTTTTTCTTACCGGCGGTCGTAGATATACTTTGCGAATTGATGGTTTTATTTCTGTCAATGCTCCTCTTGCTGGCGGTGAATTTGTCACAAAACTGTTAAAGTTCAAAGGCAGTGAACTTGAGATTAACTATTCGACCAGTGCAGCAGGTCAGGTGCTTGTCGAAATCCAGGATGCAAACGGTCAACCAATTTCCGGATTCAGTCTGAAGGATATGAAACCAATCTACGGCGACCATATTTCCAGAACAGTTGAATGGAAAGAGGGTTCGGATATTAGCACATTGGCAGGAAAAGCTATCCGGGTGCGATTTGTAATGTCAGATGCTGATCTGTATTCATTACGGTTTCACTAATAAACAGGACTGAAACTGGTAATTTTACATCAAGGGAAAACATGAATCAGAAATCACTTTATGAACGTCTTGGCGGTTACGATGGCATCACTGCTTTTTCGGATGATTTACTCCCCCGTCTTCAGGGCGATGCACAACTGGGCCGCTTCTGGCAGAATCGGGGGGACGATGGAATCGCCCGGGAAAAACAACTGCTGATCGACTATTTGTGCTCAGCTGCTGGTGGGCCGATGTATTACACCGGGCGTGATATGAAAACGACACATCAAGGAATGAAAATTTCCGAAAGTGATTGGAAAATCTTCCTCAACCATGCGGCTGTGACAATGAATGTTCTGCAGATTCCTGAGCAAGAAATTGATGATGTTGTTGCTTTCGTGTTGAGTTTGAAAGATGACATCGTGGAAGCATAAGAACCGGCGTTTTAAGCCCAGTCTGGTCTGGGTGTTTGATAAGAAACCGCTTCCTTGAGAACTGGATGTTCAATCGTAATTTTCCAGGAATGTAACACCATCGGTGGGCTATCGACTGATAACGTCTGACTTTTTCCCTGCTGATTATTCGGTAAATAAGCGGGGTCGCCGACGATAGGATATCCCAGACGCCACAGATGCACGCGAATCTGATTCGTTCTTCCGGTGATCGGTATCGCTTCGAGAAGCGAGGTGCCATCTTCATTTCGCTGTAATACATTAAACTGAGTTTGTGCAGGCTGACCATTTTGCTCGTCAATTGTTCGAGTCCCTGCACGACTAGCCTGTCTGGAAATGGGAAGATCACACCGATAATTGTTCCAGTCTGGCTGTCCGTGAATGATGCATAAGTACGTTTTCTTTGCTTGTCCTCGCTCGAACTGCTTATGTAAATCCTGAGAGACATCCCGATGATTGGTGAAAAGAATCAAGCCGGTTGTATTCGCATCGAGCCGATGTGCGGGGCGTAGTTTTTCATCGGGGAAAGCGAGATCGAGAATTTGTGTCATGCTGTTTTTATTGAAGCGTCCGCAAGGGTGAATCGGCAGCGGTGCCGGCTTGTTGAAAACGATGAGCGGTTCTTCCCAGGAAATAATTTTCAAATCTGCGTTGACAGCCGGCTCAATGGTCTCGGGAATAAACCGCATCAATCGCTGGCCGGCTCGCACTTTTTCGTTCGCACCAATTACCCGCTCACGATCACGAATCAATCCTTCTTCGCAGACTTTTTCCCAATCAGGGCGGGATACATGCGGATGGTAATCGCAGATGAAATCGATTAAAAGCCGGCCCTCGTATTTCTGGGGAACATTCAAAGGTCGCTCATTTGTGTAAGCGACACTTCCCGGCAAAAAAGTGGTAACATCTCGAATGGCTTGTTCTCGCTGTGCGATTGTTGGTGGTGCTGGCGGGCTGTTTTCTTCCCAGCAATAAGGACAACAGACGCCGAGTATGTATTTTCCCGACTGCTGCTCTTGCGCGGTCAATGGAATCTGACAAGCGTAGCACTGCGTGGCTTCGGTTTCGTTCAACGCGGGATCAACCGCGACACGGTAGTCAAAAACGAAGCAATCTCCTTCGTAATGAGTCTCGCCACACTCTTCAAAGTATTTGAGAATCCCACCTTCAAGCTGATAAATATCCTCAAAACCAGCCATCTCCATAAACGGTCCCGCTTTTTCACAACGAATCCCGCCGGTGCAAAAGGTGACGATCGGCTGGTTCTTCATTTCTTCAGGAAGTTGCCGAACTGCTTCGGGGAAATCTCGGAAATGATCCACACCAATAATATGCGCATTTTCAAACGTACCCAGTTTTACTTCGTAATCGTTGCGGGTATCGAGTAGCGTAACCGGGCGCCCTTCATCAAGCCACTTCTTCAATTCTTTGGCAGATAATCTTTTTGAGGAATACCGTTGAGGTTCGATTCCATCGACTCCAAATGCGATAATCTCCTTTTTTAATTTGACAAGCATGCGGCTGAAAGGCACCGTTTGACTGAAGCTCTCTTTCACTTCAAGCGTTTCCAACAGAGGATCGCTACGCAGTTGTTTGAGGAATTCATCAACCGAATGGCGTGTTCCCGCCAGGAAAATATTGATGCCTTCAGGACTGAGTAAAATCGTTCCTTTCATCTGCAGCTTTTTGCAAAGATGTCGCAGCTCTTTGCGTCGTTCAGAAAGACGATCCAGTTTTACAAAAAGATAAGCCGCGATATTTACGACTGCTTTCTGTTGCTCGCTGGCTGATTCATCTGACGTGGATTGATTCTGTGCCGTTGCCATTGATTGAAACTCGTAGAATGAAATTAATAAAGCGGCAAACGCTCTGCCGCTTACATTGAAATGAAGATGCCACTATCAATCACCGATGGAGATATCACATCGCTGGTTCAATCCCTTTCGATTCAGCAATCAGATTTATTTTCTCGCCAATATGTTTGAAAATCACAGGAAGATAAACGATTCCCGAATAATGATTCGAAGGCATCATAATGTGATGTTCTTTGCTCAGCCCGGCGGCGTGGGCAAGAAGATTTGCATTTTTCAGCGGAACGACTGTGTCGTACTTTCCAGAATAAAGCCAGACGTGAGCAGCGTTCATTCGTGGAGCAAAATTGAGTGGTTCAATTTTGTCGATGATTGTTTTCAGTTGATCATCACTGATACCGGCTTCTCTGGTTTTTTCCAGAACTTTCTCGGCGTCTCTTTTTCCGTGCATGAGAATATCGTACAGATCACCGCCTGCAAGCATCAGGAAAACGCCATCGTATCCGTCATCCAACCCGGCAACAGTCGCAGAGACAAAACCTCCCAGGCTGGTCCCCTGTAAAACGATCAAACGCTCATCCACCATTGGCAGTGAAGCCACCGCATCTCGCGCTCGCCTGACATCACTTATCGCCTGATGAAACAACGTCACCAATTCAGAAACATCTTGCCGCTCTTTTGCTTTCCTTTTCCCGTAACCAGGCATGTGTAACAAAAACGTGTGAAAATGTTGCTTCTTGAGAGTCTTGGCAAAAATCTGCCCCACCGTCATCCCACTCCCCGATTCATGCACAACAACAATCGCAGGGGCTTTAATGATTTCGCCTGCTTTATTCTTCGCTGGATACCACTCCATTGTAACGGTATTGTCTCCGCCGTTATTGGATGTCACGGGCGAAGGAAAAGTAACCAGAAAATCGCCTCGGTTTTTATAAGCAGGATGAAGCGTTACTTCAAACTTCTGCTTCGACCACGCAAGTCCATCAAGATACTTTTTGACCTCAGGATCGCGATTTTCTTTTTTCAAACTGATATCGAGTGAATCAACAGCTTGAAATTTCTGCCCAATTTGCGGTACAGAATTCTTGGCATCTTCCAACACAGCAGCCTGCACAGGAACGAACACTGTGCCGATGATGCACGATGCTGCAATTGGCAACATCATCAAACGGAATAGAGACTCATTATTTCTTCGCATTATCGATTTGTTTCTGTTGATATTGGTGACTGGAATTGTGAAATGATCCGCATTACCATTTCAGCCGTTGCTCATTCGTTTGACTAATTTCTCGCCAATTCTTGCAAGACCATTCGAGTGATGGAGGCAATGGAGGATCAGCTTGCGTTTTACTGCACCGCTTGGCTAATTCTTTGACTGCTGCTTTCGCCCTATTCTTTCTTTTGTTTTTGTTGGAGTCTTTGGAGGCTTTAAATTTTTCGTTAGTCTTCCCTTCAAGAAGAAATTCATACAAGTTTTCTATGTGGTATTTAGGAAAAATAAAGACAACGGTATCAAATTGTTCTTCCGTAATTCCTGCAGTTTGAGCGGTTTTCCAGAATTTCATTCTTAAATCATTGCCGGCTTTCATGTCAGCATCAAGATCAGCCCATACCATGAGGGTTGTATGACCACCGTATCTTATGCAAGTCTTTAACTCCTTGGGCATCTTTTTAATCACCTCACTTCGCCCGCCACAGGGGATGCAACGAACTCTATTGGTACGAGCTTTAATCCAAGCTGGTTTAAGAGTGCGGATGATTCGATTGATGAAAACTTGATCAATCCCACCTCCTTTTTCATCTCCACCATCCCTTTTTTCGCCTTCATGCAGACATACAATTTGAGTTTTACTCGCCATTGATCCACCCCCGGGCAACCGCTTCACCTGCCGAGAGTCCCTCTGGGACTTTCAGTGGTCCCATCCGTGTTGGTGACGTGTGATTATCTCGCCAAAGATAGCTGCCGTACTTTTCACCAGCACTCCCAAGAATTTCCGGATGGTGAGAGATTAAAATGGCTTGATGTTCCTCATCAAGTAATTCTCGTAATGCCAGCACCCAAGGTTGCAACTCTGGCAAACCAACATAGTTATCTGGCTCATCGATCAAAACAATATTCGTTGCATTTGTTTCGAGTGCCGCGTGAACCATGTAAAGCCCAATCAACGCTTTTTCACCATCTGAGAGTTGATAAAAAAAGTGGCGTCCTGACTGAGGATTATTATCAGCATCAAAAAAAAGTTGAAGCGTTTTTGCATTCAGGCCAACATCAACAAGTTTGAATTTGATAAAATCAGGCCAAACATTTTGTAATGAATTGCGTAAAGTATCTGTCCATTCCTGGTCCAGGGAAAGCGAGCGATACCACGAAAGGATATTGGCAAAATAAAGGGAAGGGCTGTGGGTTTCGCCTCTGCTTTCTACTTCCATTCGATACGGATTTGGGCGCAATATCAGAATCTTTGCCAATGCCTTCTGTAAAATTTGAATATCACTTAACGCGCCTGAGGGTTGGATTGCTCCAAGTGCTGCTTGTCTCCAATCGAGCGGGAAGCCAGATTGCGAGCCATCTGGTCGTTCAAATGTAACGCCATCAAGGTCACGAGAAAAAAGTTGACGACCATCACTCGTTGCGCTTTCGTCAATGATACGTGGCTTAACATCGTCGTGGGTTTGTTCAATATGCAGTTTATATTCGAAATTGATACCCTCAGCACAAACGCTTAATTCGAATTCTTGTATTGAACTGTCCAGCCAGTTTGTGAACTCAAGCTGTTTAATATCATTTTCGCCATCACCACCAAGAATTGATTTACCAGCACCAAGGTCGCAAATCAATTTCAACGCATCAAAAACGGAACTCTTGCCGACTCCATTGTGACCACAAAACACGCCAAATGAATCGAATTTCACCTCGAATGCAACCAGACATCGGTAGTTGTTTGCGTACAGTCTTGTAATCATGGCTTCAAACACTCCGTAGTAGGGGCCGCTACCTGCGGACCACGCTTTCACAAACGAACTTTATTTTTGGGAGTGCCGTAATTAGTCCGCAGGTAGCGAACTCTACAGCGGTCAATTCAAGCACAGACTTCTTCAATCGCTTCGAATACAGCATCGCATAATTCGTCAATTTGTTCAACGGGCATTGCAATCGCGGGCATCAGCACGATGACATCGCCCAGCGGTCGGACAATCACGCCACGTTCTCGAGCGGCGAGTGTTACCTGATGGCCTATTCTTAACGCAGGATCGTAAGGCGTTTTGTTCTCTTTATCTGCAACCAGTTCAATTCCGACCATGACCCCCTTTTGGCGAATCTCTCCCACTTCCGGGAAGTCGCTGATTTCATCCAGGCGCTCTTGCAGGTGTGAACTGATCGCTGCGACATTATCAAGCACTTTGTTCTCATCGATCAACTTCAAAGAAGCGAGTGAAACCGCACAGGCCAACGCGTTGCCCGTGTAGGTATGACCGTGAAAAAATGTTCGCCCTTCTTCCGGTTCTCCCAGAAAAGCAGAGTAAATTTCATCTGTCACAACAGTCGCTGCGAGCGGTAGATAGCCGCCGGTAATTCCTTTGGCAAGACACATGATATCTGGCACCACTTCTTCCTGCTCACAGGCAAACAGCGTGCCTGTTTTCCCAAAGCCGACAGCCACTTCATCCGCAATTAACGGTATGCCGTATTCTTTAGTAATTTCCCGAATGAATTCCAAATAAAACGGCGTATGAACCTGTATTCCCGCGGCTCCCTGCACGAGTGGTTCTATCACGAAAGCGGCCACTTCATCGCCCTGTTTTGCAAACACTTGTTTGACAGAATCGTAACAGTGGTTGATCCAGCTTTGTTCGTTGTGGCCTTCTGGAATACGATACAACACAGGCGAAGGGACGGTGATTGTTTTGAAGAGCAAATCATCAAAAGGTTGATGAAACGCATCGATCCGCCCGATAGAAACCGAGCCAAGCGTATCTCCATGATAGGCCCCATCGAGCCGAATAAATGTGGTCCGTTTTTCTCCACGCGGTTTCTTTTGAACATGATATTGCACTGCGATTTTCAACGCTGCTTCAACGGCGGTCGCTCCAGCATCTGAATAAAAAACATGATTCAAATCGCCCGGCGTTCTCTGGGCAAGTTCATGTGCCAACTCAATTGCAGCAGGAGAAGTGCCCCCCAAAAATGTTGTGTGCGCAATCTTTCCGAGTTGATCAACAATCGCAGCATCCAACTGCGGCACCTGATAACCATGCACATTACACCACAGCGCAGAAATGCCATCCAGGTATCGCTTACCAGCCGCATCCTGCAGATAAAACCCTTCCCCGGAAACAATCATCGGTGGCGATTCGCGTGCATAAGCCGTCATTGGCGTAAACGGATGCCAGACATGATCGGTATCCCACTGCCGCCATTGAGGCAGCATTGAATCGAGATTTGCACTATTTCCTGAATGCTTCTGAACAGCCTGATTCATGTTTCGATTTTCCTAAGTCGGCATCGCCGGAACCAAAGTAGGTTAGGCTTTCCAGCCTGACAAATGTGGTTTCCATGAAGCTCGCCTTTTGATGTGCCAGCGAACGGATCTTTTTTCTCGAAAAGTTTGTGCGTAATGATGTCAGACTGGAAAGCCTAACCTACGATTCATCAAAACATCCTGCCACTTTTACACAGCATTTCGTTGATAATAGCTTAAATGCGATCTGCGACTTTCTGCTCGGCTCTGCGAAAATAAAGCAGGCCGCCAACCAGTATGGCCATGGTACTGAGCAGGGTCACCGACATCATCGCCAAGTCTGGAGCTTCTGCCCCAATAAGAGCCCAGCGAAATCCTTTAATGACTCCAACCATCGGATTGAAAGCGTGAATAATTTGATACTTCTCTGGAATGATCGAACCAGATTCGTAAATGACGGGGGAAATAAAGAAACCCATTTGAATCGCAAACGGGACAATATATTTAACATCCCGATAAAGCGCATTGATCGCAGAAAGCCAGATGCCCACCGAAAGTGATACCAGTAACGCCATCAGCGTGAACGGGATAATACACAACCAACGTAAAGTTGGATAATACCCGAAGAACAGAAGCACGCCGAATAAAACGAGTAAACCAACAGCAAAATCTACCAGCGCAACCAACGCTGTCCCGACTGGTAACCAAAGGCGTGGGAAATAGATTTTTGTAATGATGTGTCGATTATTAACAAGCGAATCACTCGCATCGCGGACGGTTGTTGCAAACAGATACCACGGTATCAATCCACTCAACGCGGTCACTGCATAAGGGGCATTTCCAGTTGTGGGCGTCTTATTCATCAACGAAAACAGCACCTGAAAAACGAGCAGCGTGCCAAGCGGTTGCACAATTGCCCAGGCTGCCCCGATGACGGCTTGCCGATACCGCACCTTGAAATCACGAAGAGCAAAGACCAAACCGAGTTCGCGAAATTGCCACAATTCTGAAATATCCAGCACCTTCCAGCCCGGCTGAGGACCATAATAGTCCATCGGCAAAGCCTCCTGCAGTTCTTGCAGTTGCTCACGTTTTGTATTGCTTTGCGTTTTCGTCATCGAAATTTTTGGGGCTGTAGGGTCCGCGATTACGACCCCTACAAACAATCTATATTTCTGTAAAAACCTACCATCACTGAATAGTTACATTGATAATTAGTATCGGTCGAACAACTACTGTTGTATCTATGGTCCGTAGGATGGCGTGCTTGCACCCATCAAATGCGGTCTCCACTTTCGTGAATCCATCGCTGGATTATAACTATCCTAACTCTTTTCTGTAATGGAACGCAAACCGGCACGCGAAGATGGGTGCAAGCACTCCCCCCTACGAAAAACGAACACAGATGAGACAGTCATTGTTTGGCTGATGTTTACCGAAATATATTGATTTTTCTGATCTATCGCCAGGGGGCGGACCAGTTGCTGGTTTGGTAGCCGCTGCGAATTCGCCATTCTCGTAAATTGGCGAGTAGGTCGCGTTTCTTTTTGACATGGTCTGGGTGATCCCAGAGGTTATCAACTTCGTTCGGATCATTTTTCAAATCGAACAGTTGCCCCCACGGTTCATCGAGAAAGTGAACCAGTTTCCAATCGGTGCTGCGGATCATTGTCATAAACTGAGTGCCGGTGAGGATGCCATCCTGCGCCTGCTCGGCGTAAACGAACTCCCGTGGCGACCACGATTTCGATTCAATCGCCGGCAATA